>Ga0206982_1062_pt1 | contig 37760 bp, 33 predicted proteins | sample Alteio_BWMinCont_18_FD_153493 | JGI IMG/M metagenome (GOLD analysis project Ga0206982, IMG submission 153493) | Enriched cells from forest soil in Barre Woods Harvard Forest LTER site, Petersham, Massachusetts, United States -... | ecosystem: Environmental > Terrestrial > Soil > Temperate forest >... | reverse complement strand
GGGTACAACACGTTTAATTAATGCTTCGGCGGCCTGCTTGTCTAACTGGGCAAACGCGGTAAAGCGAAACAATAAAAAAACTAAAGGCAGTAAAAATTTGGTGGGTTTCATGGTATCGGTTTATTGCAGGGTTGGTATTACGGGTTATATTGATTTTATAAACTTATAAAATTCCCGCAATAACCACAATCCTTAAAACCGAAACAGATTATAAACCTTTAGTTTTCCAGTACATGTAAACAATGGCGCCAACAACCATTATGCCTAATACGATGAGGCCGGTTTTGCCATTACGTTTATCCTGGCGCATTAACCACACCAAAAATATGATGAAGGGTATTACAAAAACCGCCCAAAAAATAAGAGAAGGAATATTCATTTTAGTTCATTGTTAATAGTTAATGGTTCATAGTGAAAGGCTAATTAGTTAAACTCCGGCATTTACATTAAAACATCGCAAACTATAAACCGACATATATGACCTATAAAGGCATTCTTGCCAAAGGAGCTACATCCTGATTGGTAAATTCGCCGTTTAAATATTTATAGTAACCGGCAATGGCAATCATGGCCGCATTATCGGTACAATATTCCAGTTTGGGAATAAAGCTTCGCCAGTTATTTTTTTCGCATAGCGCCTGTAGTCCCAGCCTTAAACCGGTATTGGCAGATACACCACCGGCCAGGGCAATATCCTTTATCCCGTATTCTTTTGCAGCCTTGCTCAGTTTGTTGAGCAGAATGGTTGCAATCCGTTTTTCAACAGAAGCGCAAATATCATTTAAATTTTGCTGTACAAAATCAGGGTTAAGGGCTACGTTATCTCTTATAAAATAAAGTATGGCTGTTTTTAGTCCGCTAAAGCTAAAATCAAATCCGGGAATTTGCGGTTCGGGAAATTGGTATTTATCCGGATCACCTAAACGGGCATATTTATCAATTAAAGGTCCTCCGGGATAAGGCAGGCCCAATATTTTACTGGTTTTGTCCATCGCTTCGCCGGCAGCATCATCCAGTGTTTGGCCAATAACTTCCATATCAAAATAATCTTTCACCAAAACTATTTGCGTATGCCCGCCAGATACGGTGAGGCACAAGAATGGAAATTGCGGTTTATTATCGCCAATAAAATGCGCCAGTACATGCGCCTGCATATGGTTAATATCAATAAGCGGAATGTTTTTTGCCAGTGCAAAAGCTTTGGCAAATGATACCCCAACCAATAATGAACCTAAAAGTCCGGGACCGCGTGTAAATGCTACCGCATCAACGTCATTTTTGCTTACTTTTGCCACCAGCAAAGCTTGTTGTACAGCAGGGACAATATTTTGTTGATGAACCCTTGAGGCTAGCTCAGGGACAACGCCTCCGTAGGCTTCGTGTATGGTTTGATTGGCAATAATATTGCTTAATATCACGCCATCAACACAAACAGATGCAGACGTTTCATCACATGAAGATTCGATTCCTAATATTACCGGCAACTTTTGAATTAATTAAAGTATTTAGTTATTAATTATTGACGTTTATTATTAAACCCTATTTTACAAAGGCTGTTTAATAATTCATTAAATCAATAATTCAGTAACCCAATTAAACTGCAAAGTTATTAAAAAACTACTCAAAATAGCGTTAAGTATAGTATTGGTTATTTTATTGGTGTTTAGCATTGTATTGCTAATATTCCAGTACAAGCCGGTGCAAACCTGGGCCGCCAAACAAGCTGCCAGCTATTTGTCTGAAAAGCTACATACGGAAATTTCTATTAAGGGTTTGTATATCAAGCCTTTCTCTGCTGTGGTGCTGGATAGTTTTTATGTGCTGGATAAACAAAAAGATACGCTGTTAAGCGCGCCAAAGCTAACGATAAATTTAAACGAGCTTTCGATTTTCAATATATCTGATCACAGAACCATTGATTTTAAGCTGATTCAACTGGATAACGGTTCGGCGTATCTTAAAAAACTGAACGATAGTACCTCCAATCTGGATTTCATCATCAATTATTTTAGCTCGCCCGATACCAGCAAAACCAAAAGCAAGCCATGGAAAGTGATATTTGAAAAGGTAGCTATCAATAACTTTCACTTCCGCTACAAAAACAAAATGGTTGACACCTTAATAAAGGGGGTGAATTTTGATGACATCGATGTTAGAAATTTTAGTGCGGTTATAAAAAATATGGACCTGGTACATCATCTTTTTAAAGGCGATGTGAGTAATCTTACACTGCGGGAAAAGAGCGGCTTTTATTTGAAAAAGTTTGATGCTAAAGCCACGGTTGACAGCAACCAGATACTGGCCCAAAACCTTTACATTTTAACAAACCACTCCAGTATCAGGAACTATTTCCGGATGAAATTTAAATCGTTTGATGATGTTGGCTCGCACATTAACGACCGGGTTTATATGGATGGCGATTTTCATAACTCGCAGATATCATCAACCGACATTTCTTTTTTTACTGATGGTTTGGATCATGTAAAATTTGATTTGGGTGTTGACGGGCGTATTAAGGGATATGTGAACAATCTGAAAGCGAAAAATCTACTGATCACTGGCGGGAAAGCCACTTATGTTAAAGGCGATTTTAGTTTGAGAGGATTGCCCGATTGGGATAACACTTTCCTGGAGCTGAATTTTGATGAGATAGCCACCAATAAGGCCGATATGGATTACCTGTATGGCAGGTTTACCGATACGCGCAATGCAAAAGTGCCGGATATTATCTCAAAATTTGGGAATGTTAATTTTACCGGCCGCTTTACCGGACTGCAAAATGATTTTGTGGCATATGGTACTTTTAAAACGAAACTGGGCCGTTTCGACTCAGATATCAACCTGAAAATTGATAAAAAAGGTGTACCATCATATAGCGGCAAGCTAACTACCTATGCTTTTGACATTGGCAACCTGCTTGACCAGCAAAGCCTTGGCCGCGCCACGTTAACGGCAAATATTAAAGGCAGCGGCGACAATCTGAAAAATATTAACGAGAATTTAGATGCGCAGATACAGGCATTGGAATTTAATGGCTATAATTATCAAAACCTTACGGTGAACGGAACCTTTAATAAAAAGGTGGCTGATGCTAAGATAACCATCAATGATAAAAATGTTAAGCTCGATTTAAACGGGCATGTTGATCTGAACCCTGCATTGCCAATTTATAATATAACAGCTGATGTTGCCAATGCCCGGCTTCATACCTTAAAATTGGTTGACGATACGGTTACCGTTACCTCGCAGATTAAAACCAACATATCAGGCAGCGATTTAAGCAATATCATCGGTAGCGTTGAACTGAAAAAAATAAGAATTGTTGATCCGCGGCATAATTATGTGGTGGATTCTGTTTTGGTAAATTCAAGCGGATCGGGAAATGAAAAAGAGCTTTCGCTAAAATCTGACATTGCCGATGGTACCATAAAAGGTACTTACGACCTGGCAACATTGCCGTCATATTTTAAAACGGTAATAAAAAAATATATCCCATCGTTAAAAACTCAGATTTTTAAACCGAGCCCCGAAAATTTTACGCTTAACCTAACGCTTAAAAATACCGACCCGGTGTTTACCCTGTTTATGCCCGATTTGAAAATACCGGATCAGGGTGTAATTGTTGGTCAGTTTAACTCTGAAAGTAAAATAGCTACCCTGAACGCTTATATCAAAACCATAAAATTGGGCAAAATAGTTTTTCATGATTTTATTATTGATGAAAATACCAATGATAACTACCTGGGGCTAAACTTGTCGTTAAGCAAAGTAGATATAACGGATAGCCTGGTTATTAAAAATATTACTATCAGTAATTTGCTCAATAAAGATAGTTTAAATTTTAACATCAAGTTATCAGACATGAATGCGGTAAACCAGCTGGATCTTTACGGGCTGGTGAATTTTGGGCGCGATACTTCAGTTAAAATGCAGTTGCTGCCATCGGATGTTATTCTGGAACATGAATACTGGCGTTTGCAGGAAAAGGTGAAAATTGGATTCCATGATGGTAAGACAGAAGTATCGGGCTTCGAGCTATCCAACGGCAATCAAAAGGTAAAAATAGATGGTATTATTTCTGATAATCCCGAGGATGTGTTGAAGCTATCATTCGATAAGTTCAGCATGTCGACCTTTAACCAGCTTACGCGCACGGCGGGTGTGAAATTAAAAGGCACCCTTAACGGGGATGTTAAATTTACGTCGATTATAAGTTCGCCGGGTGTGGATGCCAATTTGGGTATTGATTCGCTGGTGATGAATAAAACACTGGTAGGCGATGTTAAGCTTCAATCGGTTTTAGGTTCGGACCGGACTCAGGCGAGCGTGAAAATGAATATTAATAACCAGGGCCTGGAAACCATGAATGTTGACGGCGTATATCACATAGGGAAAGATGTGACCGATAACCTCGACTTTAACGTGAAGATGGATAAAACCGAGGCCATTATTTTTGAACCTTTTATCAGGGACCTGGTATCTGATATTAAAGGAACTGTTTCAACCGATCTTAAATTAAGCGGCCCGCCATCAAAGCCAAAACTGAATGGTAAGGTGATGTTAAACAATACGGGCGTCACTGTAATTTATCTGAAAACGCCATTCATCGTATCAGATACACTGGATGTTGAAAACAGCGTGATAAAAATGAACAAGATGGTGCTGCGGGATAACAAGAAAGGCACGGGTGTTGTTAACGGAACGGTGGATATGAGCGATCCCTCAAACCCCGATATTGAAGCGGTGCTTGATGCAAAAAACCTGATGGCATTAAATACCACGTTTAAGGATAATCACCTCTATTTCGGAACAGCTTACGGAACAGGCCGCTTCGCCTTCAACGGACCTGTTGACAATATGAAAATTGATATCAAGGCCAAAACGGAAGCGGGGACCATTTTTAACATCCCACTAAATACCTCCTTAACTGCCGGGGAATATGATTTTATAAAATTTGTAAGCCACACCGATACTACCAAGCAAAAGCCATCGCTCGACAGAGCGTTTAACGGTGTTACGCTGAATTTTGATTTAACGGTAGATGAAAAGACGGTAGTAAAAATTACAACTGATTATGGTGTGCTGGAAGGCAGCGGACAGGCAAAGGACCTGAAACTGAACATTAACAGCCTGGGCGATTTTGAAATGTTTGGCGACTTTTTAATTACATCAGGGAAATTTGAATTTACTGCAAAAAACTTCATCAGTAAAAACTTTACGGTTAACCAGGGCGGAACGATTCGCTGGACGGGCAATCCATCTAACGCGACTATTAACCTGAATGCTATTTACGAAGTGAGGACGGATATTTCGCCATTATACCAGGCAGCGGGTTCACAATCGCCCAAGGGCCATTCCCTTGAGCTGGTACAGGCCGAGCTGATACTAACCAAAACGCTGTTACAGCCGGATATTAATTTTGATTTTAATTTTCCGCTCGATCCATCAATAAAAGATGATTTGAGCAATTACCTGGCCGATAATAACAACCGCAGCCAGCAGGCATTAAGTATTATTGTAAGGCGCAATTTTTCAAACGGCGCCAACAGTAACTTAACCAACCAGGTGGTAAACACCGCAGGCGAGGTAATAAGCGAGTTTACGTTTAATAAATTAAATAGCTTTATTTCGCAATCAAACATTAAAGGGTTTGACCTTAACATACGCTCATTTAACGACTTTAGCGCAACCTACAGGGTAAAAGACCGGCTGATATTTACCGGTAGCTTATTTAATACAGAATCGGGCAGTAACGATCTTTTTCAAAACAGCGGGGGTACTTTATTTAACTCCAACTTTAACCAGCTGACGAAAGATTTTGAGGCGCAATACCTGATTCAAAAGGATGGTAATTTGAGCGCTAGGTATTCATACCGGGTACTGAACAGTACCACATTGAACACCATATATGATCAGTTGAGCGTACAGTACGTAAACGGTATAGGTTTAGTATACCAGCGCGATTTTGATACGTTTGATGAATTCTTTAAAACAATATTCAGAAAACAAAAGAAAAAGGAACCCATAAAGCCCAGCCCTATACCAACGCCGGGCGCCCTAAATACAAGTGAAATTAAACCGGTTGATGATGATCAATGATCAAGCATGATAGCGTGATCCATTTTATCTCTTTTGGTTCTTAAATAAGCTTCGTTGTGTTTGTTTGGTGCAATTTCAATTGGTACGTTTTCAACCACTTCCAACCCGTAGCCAATAAGGCCGGCTCTTTTTTTAGGGTTGTTGGTCATTAAACGCATTTTTGAAATACCCAGGCTGCGTAATATCTGCGCCCCAACGCCATAATCGCGCTGATCCATTTTGAAACCCAGTTCAAGGTTTGCTTCAACAGTATCCATGCCGTTTTCCTGCAGGTGATATGCCTTTAGCTTATTGATAAGGCCAATACCACGGCCCTCCTGATTCATGTATACAACAACCCCTTTGCCTTCGCGGTTTATCATTTCCATGGCTTTGTGCAATTGCGGTCCGCAATCACAGCGGCATGATCCAAATATATCGCCGGTTACGCATGAGCTGTGTACGCGTACTAATACCGGCTCGCCGGGTTCCCAGCTGCCTTTTACAAGCGCCAGGTGATGGTCGCCGTTATCAACCTGTGTATAGGCAATCATGTCGAAATCACCCCATTGGGTTGGCATTTTTACAGAAACGTCTTTATGAACTAATGTCTCAGTGGCCAAACGATAGGCGATGAGGTCTTTTATGGAGATGATTTTTAAATCAAACTCTTTGGCAATTTCTAAAAGATCGGGCAAACGGGCCATTTCACCGTCTTCTTTTATAATTTCGCATATTACTCCGGCGGGCTCAAATCCAGCCATTACAGCCAGGTCAATAGCAGCCTCGGTATGCCCCGTACGACGCAGCACGCCACCATCTTTGGCTATTAAAGGAAATATATGGCCGGGCCTTCCCAAATCTTCGGGTTTGGTTGCAGGATCAATCAGTGCAAGCGTAGTTCTCGACCTATCAGATGCCGAAATGCCGGTGGTACATCCCGCCAGCAAATCAACAGAAACGGTAAAGTTGGTTTCGTGCGAGGTAGTATTATGGCTAACCATAGGCTCCAGTTCCAGCTCTTTGGCACGCTTTTGTGTAATAGGCGCGCAAACTAACCCGCGGCCATTACGAATCATGAAATTTATTGTTTCGGGTGTAGCATTACGGGCGGCTGTTAAAAAGTCGCCTTCATTTTCACGATCTTCATCATCAACTACTATAATGGTTTTTCCGTTTTTTATAGCTTCTATTGCTTCTTCAATTGTATTTAGCATGCTTAAGGCATTTAATATACCCCGCTATATGCCGGATATACTTAGTTTTAATTTATACAAAAATAAGCGTTGGCGACATTAATCCAGTCTCCGCTTTGTAAATATGTACTGATTTGCAGGGCCATTAGTTGCCCGGCGGGTTAATTAATTTTTATTGGCGCAAAAAACCGGAGTTAATCAGGCGGTGGCTTTTCGTTTAAACAGTTTGTTGAAAAAACGCTTGTATAATTCCATGTCGAACAGCACAGAGTCTGTTGCCGCTTTGTACGTCAGGAAAAAGCCGATTGGCGTTATGATAAAGATAGCCACCCACGAACCGATTATTGGAGAAAGGTCGCCGTCTTTAGCAGATTTTTCGCCAATGGTTGATATAATGTAGTAGATCAAAAAGAATATCACTGAAACCACCACAGGTAAGCCAAGGCCTCCCTTGCGGATGATAGCACCCAGCGGCGCACCTATTAAAAACAGGGCAATACATGCGGCGGATAATGTGAATTTTTTCTGATACTCCAATATTGCCCGCCGGATATTATTGGTAAGGTCCTTACTCCGCTCTGACCGGTTTTTAATCAGATCTTGAATGGAACGGGCTTCGCTTGATGCATTTTGCACCGCACTTATTTGTTGGTTAACCTTCAATCCTTCCAAAGGCTGGCCGTTTGAAGCAATGGCGTGCTTTACAACATCAGACTTTGCCGGGATATAAAAATATTTTACGTAGCTGCTTATCAATTTAAAATTCACCTGTAGTGTGCTGTCTTGCTGCCGGCGATTGGTGTTTTCGGTTTCCTTAAGCTGCTTTAAATTCATCATCTGCAAGGCTCCTCTAAACTCATTTTCATCTGTACGATGCAATTTCATGCCCGAAATATCAAAGCGTTGCTCTGTTTCTTTAAAACGGCGGCGTATTAAACGCTGGCGCATGTTGTAATTCGAATTTCCGGGTGTTTCAGAATAGCTAACGCCATCTGTAAGCTTTAATACCAGGAATTGTCCGCTTGGTGTACGATACATTACGCCCGCTTTGGCCAGCAGCACATCAGTATTGTTTTGCTGGGCATTTTTGGTGTAAATCATAATGTCGTGCAGCGTTTGCCCATCGGCGTCTTTTCTTTTTACGCGGATGGAATATCCCGGAAAACTGGGGCTAAACACGCCCTCGGGCAAAAAATTGGCCGATTTTTGCTGCCGGGCATCATATAAAAGCGAGTAGTATTTCAGATTGGCAATAGGTAGCATGTAATCAGAAAATAAAAACGCTACAACACTTAGCAGCGAAATTACCACCAGCATAGGCATCATAGCCCTGCGCAATGATATGCCGGCCGATTTTATGGCAACTAACTCATAATTTTCGCCGAGGCTGCCATAAGTCATTATACACGAAAGCAATACTGATAAAGGCAAAGCCATTTGCACATTGGTTGCCGATGCGTACATCATTAACTCAACTATAACATACCACTCAAAACCCTTGCCTATTAAATCATCGATGTATTTAAATAAAAATAACATCAACAAAACAAACATTACAATAAGAAAGGTAACTAAAAAAGGCCTTATGAAAGCTTTAAGTATTAAAAGATGTATTTTTTTCATTTAAAAACGCCTGTTTGTACCATTGGCCAGCCATTATGCAAATAGATTATGCATGCTGACAGCAATAACGGTACATCATATGGTTACCGTACAAAAATAGGTATAAATAAATGTTTTTAAGCGCCCAAAACGCTAATCAGGTACTCAACCTGGTTATTCCAGATCAGTTTGCGTTCGCTTATCGCGTCTTCTGCGGCAAAATCGGTTATAGCTAAAGCTACATCATTGGTGAGTTCATCCTGAAGAATTTCCATCTCGAAAAAGTATTGTGGCTCATCATCAACCCACTTAAACCTTACCAGTTTGTTTTCTTTTTGAAGTAATAATTTCGCTTTTTGCTGCTCGCCATCCCAGGTAAAGGTATAAACCTGGTCTTTAATATTTACATCATCAGCAAACCATTGAGTAAGCCCATTGGGCTCATTTAAAAAGCCATACAATATCCGTGGAGACGATTTTATTTCATATTCGATAGTAAATTTCTTCTTTTCAGACATGGGCGCTTATAATTGGAAAACCAGTAAAAGATGTAAATGTTAACATTTTTTCTAAAGAAAACGAATTTATCCTATATTTGCAAACCTTTTTAAAACGGGGCTGGCTTTAATTAACCGAAAGGCGAAATATAAACAATTAAAGGCATTGTCGTTTTAATAAAACAATCCACCTCCAGGCGGACGACAGTTCTGGATGTAACCATAATAAAAACAAAACCCGGCGGGGTAGCTCAGATGGTTAGAGCGTAGGATTCATAACCCTAAGGTCGGCAGTTCGATCCTGCTCCCCGCTACCAAACAGGCGAAAGCGGCAAAATCCAGGTTTAATTCTGGTATGCCGCTTTTTTTATTGCTTATAATTTGCTGAAAATAAGCGATATACAAAAATAGAAAATTTATTCGGGGGGTTCGAACTTCTTCCTTTTTCTTACTGAAAGTTATGCCCTCTGGAAACACCAAAGACTGTATCTTTTGCTTGGTCACATAGTCACTGGAAACCCACATTTTAGCCATTTTTGAAGCTATTTCCATAGAAATATCGATACAATTTCCAAGGTTCGAACTTTTCTTAGAGGTACTTAAAATCTGACGTTCCAAATCCTCTTTTTCTACTGCGAATTTCTGAGAAAACTTGTTGTACAGATCGCTATTAATTTCCTCTTCAATGTAGCGTTCTTCAAGCCGGTCAATTTTTTTCTTCAGTTCTTGATACTGATTAGATAAAGTAACGTATGCTTCTTCTTCGCCCTTAAATAGTTGATTGAACGTTGCTACAGCCTGTTGACGGATGAGCTGTAGAAAATCACGGTCCAGATTTAATGTAAAACTATTTAACAGATTATAAAAAATTTGATTTAGTGATGAGGCATTCTTATTGGTACAGCAACCACGTGTTTTACATTTATAGTAATATATGTTCTTTTTACGCATTAAATACCCGGTGAGCGGCTTGCCACATTCAGCACATTTGGTAAATCGCTTTAAGGGAATAGCTTCATTCTCCTCTTTAAGAGAATATCCATGTGAGTTCTTATCCAAAATTCCATTGACTTTCAAAAAGGTTTCTTTTGACACCAGCTTTTCCTGATTGCCCTCAACAATACGCCCTTCCAGCATATTATGGGCCATCAACCCGCAATAGAATGGATTCCTGAAAATTTCTGATATTCTTTGATGATTTAATTTCAGGCCTTTCTCGGCGAGTTTCTGACGAATGGCTTCATTTGACAAATTATATTGCGATTTCCAATCGAATGCCTGCCGTAATAGTTTTCCTTTATGATTAACGACGATCTTTCGAGCACCGTTGCTCCGTACGATGTCGAAACCAAGTGGCGGCATCGTCGGCCAATCTCCCCGTAGCAGCATTTCCTTAATCCCTGCTGTACATTTTTGTTTCCTCAGCTGATTATCAAATTCGCCGAACAGGAACAGCATCTTCTGCTGCATCTGTCCCGATGCGCTTGAGGTGTCAATTGGCTGGGTCACCGAAACTATCTCTATTCCTAACTTTCTAAGCTCGCCGCTTAACCAAATGGAGTTGTCGTTTCTTGAAAACCGCTCTAAGCTATATACTAAAATATAAGATACTTTTTCCTTTGACTTTTTTACAAATGCCAGCATGGCGATGAATTCCTTTCGTTCATCATTTTCGGCGCTTTCATAGGTTCCCCCAAATTGAGCCAGCACTTTATACTTCAACCGCTCGGCATATTGGTTACAGCCCTTAAGCTGTGTGCCCAGGCTCAAATTATCAGCCTGCTCCCTGCTGCTAACTCTTGTATAAATTACGCAGTTTGTACCGCGTACCTTATTAGTAGTTTTTGTTCCTTTCGCAAAGGTGTCAAATGGTGTTATTTCAATCATAGCGGAGCACTTTTAAAAGCTTGATAATACCCTCAATTTAGGGATTTTCAGGCATTTTTCCAAAGCTTTTTTCAGATATAACATGGCAATTAAAGGCAATTTCTGTAATCTTTTTGATGGTAATAATAATGTCTTCGATTTGGTTGTCGGAGAGTTTGGCGAATGCGGGGTGGCGCTTTACTTCTTCTACGGTAAGATCTGCCTTACGTAAAATATCTAAGTCCTGAAATTTATTCACCTGTCTTTATTTAATAAAATGGGCGTTTTAAGACGGCGTCTTAAACGAGAGAATTGAATATGGATGAGAAAAAAGCAAGTCCTTAAACGCTCGCCGCCGGGACTTTCAATCTAAACCATATCATCATATAGCGGGATTTTAAACTATTACTGTCCGGTAAAAAACATGAATACCATTGAAATGTGTTTATACGTTGCAATTTGGTGGTTTTATAAGAAAATGCTGATAGCAGCCCTATGTGATAAAAAGCAGCTGTTGAGGGTTGGCCGAATGGTTGTTTGAAAATTTGCTCTGTAATGCTTTTTCTGGTGATTTGAGAAAACCGCGTATATCTATATATGTCATAAGGTGCAGCCGTATCATTGCAGCCAGATTAGCGAAAGACCATTTGGCATCTATTCCTTTCTTAATAATTTTTAATATAAGGTCTGCTATTAGCGAACACCATATTTGTAGCTTTATAGCATTCTCTGAATCCCCGAGGAAGTACTTAAGCGGATAGTTTTGCTTCATTCGTTTGAATAGTATTTCTATCTGCCAGCGCTTCCGATATAACTCCGTTATAGTCAGGGCACTCATTCTCATATTGTTGGAATATCGGCTGTCCGGTAAAAAAAGTACATTTGTTCATTGGTGTTTTTTTGTGTGGTAACTTAAAACTACCAATAAAGGGAAGCCTTTAAAAACCTCCCTTGCTTTTTTTAAATCTTTACCGGACAGTAATAATTTTAAACCCCGGAAAATGCAGATGCCATATTTTCCTGCTCTCTCCGGGGTAGCTTATATTTCATGGCAATTTTGGGCCATTGCGCAACAGCCTTTTTGATTTGTCCAAGAATAGCTTTAGCCTCTTCGGGCTTTAAGCGAAAGTGTACGGCGACAGACAAAGCCAGTTCGGGGTCAAGCGAATTATCGCTCTCGGATATGTTCAGCGTTAAGCCGCTGCCTTGTGGATTTGCGTTCATATCATAGGCCGGTGATAATTGCCAACCATTTTCCTGCAATAAAAAACCATGATTTCTTAAGTGGTCATCTGTATTTTTAACAAGGATATTGAACACCATCCGCATCCATAATTCTTTTAGGTTCTCCTTGACATTCGATCCGTTCTGAATGATAAATCCTACCATATCGAGGTAGCTGGCTCCGCTGTGAAAATCAGCACCATCTCGCTGTCCAAGCAAGGTCATGGCCGAAGCAAAATGAATTCTTCCCGTTTGCTGTACCCGGTCAAACCGGCTGGTCAAAAAGGTGTGGTGCTTTCCTGAAAATTGTTGCAACTGTGCCGGTGCGAGCTTGATGCCCGCCATTAATGCCAGTTCGAGAACCACCATTTCCCAGGCTCCCATATCATATTCATCATTCGCACTCGGAAATTTGGCTATCCATAAATTCCCTTCAGGGTCAGTGACACTTGCTTTTGGCCTCGCCCCGCCCAGTGATGAACCGGGAGCGATCAGCATATTTAACCAACGCAGTTCTTCTGTAGCGCTAATGTCCTCGGTTTCCAGCCTTAAGCTGGCATATTCCAGGTCACGCAATGCTATCCATGGCGGAGCGGCCAATTCGGTTACATGGCTGAGAAATTCACCATCTGCTGTAGTTTTGAATCTTAATCCGCCCATGCGTGTTCCATCGAAAACGCCCAACAGGAAATCTGATTCACTTAAGGTAACCGGTTTTCGTTCCTCCTGCCTGGCGGTAATTGCTTCCCTTCTTTTCATCAGCATTCTGCCCCAGCGGTCGGGAGAAGAATCCAGGAACATGCCGAAATTAGGCTTGTCATCATTCAGGTATTGCGGACCGGCGTATAATTGGAGATCCGGGTCAAGCATTTGCGCCTGTGGAGATTGCAGCCAGGATGGCGTATATTCAAATGAAAATATCTCCTTTCCCCTGGTAATATCGACAGTCAGTGTACCCACCTGCGTAATTTCCGGCAGACCATGCCAATCTGCATATACTAAAATCCTTCTGGCCATAACCTATTTTTTTGGGGCTCTTTCTTTTACCAATAACCCGGCATCCTGCAATTTACGTCCCAATTCATCATCCGCGCCCAGTTTTAAAAAATCCTTTTCGAGGCCCATTACAAATAACACCTGGAAATAGGCGCCCATAGTTACCGTTGGCGTACCTTTCTCAATCTGCCATAACGTAGCGCGACTGATCCCTGCACGTTCGGAAATCTGGGTGGTACTCAACTTCCGGCGCAACCGCGCGAGTTTGATATTCTCACCCAAGTCATTAAGTACCTTTTGCGCTTTGGGTAATAATACGAGTTGATTCTTCATGATGTTTTATATAATAAACAAAATTAATTAAATTGTTTAATATATAAAACATTATATAATATTAAAATGAATATGCAAAGGGCTAAATTCTTTAAGAAGACCTGATAAACACTAACGGGCCTATTTTATTTAGATAACCTTGGACGTTTCTTCTTTACCGCACGGGAATCCGCTGTAGTATTGGCAACCAATTATTCCGGATGAGGGGCTTAAAAAATAAAGCCCCCCGCACTCGCTGCCTGGGAGCTTAAACTTAAACTTTATCACCATGCAGGCGGGTTGCCTGCGTTATAGCATGTAGATTAGTAATAAATAATTACGATAAAATCAATATTACCGGTACTGACGATTAAATGACGAACTACGCATATACTCATTAAACCTGCGCCGGTATTCCCGTTCGTCATTTATCCTGCGGTTGAGTGCAGCACATCGCCAGAAGCATAAGCCCCATGCGACAAAAGCAACCGTTAAACAGGCCAACATTTCTTTATTGGCTTCGGTTTCAATAGCTGCCCTGCGCCCCGTAGGTAACAAAGCCAATTCCTTTCTGGAATGTTTTTGCCCCAAAGCACCAAACAAGGCGAAAGTGGAGATCAAACAGGCGAGTAATATATTTCTTATTATTGCTTTCATGGTTAATTACAATACTTAAATATACTAATTTTATTAGTAAAAGCCAAGCGGAATTTCAATTTATTTCATAAATCCGGTTATGCTACCGGGCCTCCTGCACATGGGTGCGAATGGTGTCTACCAGGTCAGAATAAGGTATGCCGCGCAGCCGGATCACGGGATTCACCGGGTCTGTACTTTTCAGTTCCAGGTCCATCAAGCTAAATATCTGTAACAAAAACGGCTGTGTTAAAACGTAATCCTTCACCCTAAACAGCTCTACCTGGTCGATCCGCTTAAAAAACAGGCCACGGGTAACCCGGATAATTTCGGCGCTGAGTTCGTAACGGATATTCCGGATATAAATAAAGCGATAAAAGGTCAGCAAGGTACACATCAGGCTCAGCCAGATCAGGAATGGGAAAAAGCGCCAGGCCATCAGCAAAAACCCGATGGCGCAGATCGCCATCGGAAATATTTTGATAAAAGCAAAAATGCCCGCAGGCCTTAATTGAATAATTTCAGGGGGTTCCATAAAAAGAGATTAAAAGTTTAAAAAGGCATCCGCCTTTAATTCGTCAAAAAAAGTCAAGTGACCTTTAGGCTGCTCGCAGCGAATGCCAAAGCGAAATTTTGCGGCTTTTTCAAAAGCATGCAGGCTGAAGTTTTCCTGGCTGAAGCAGAAAACCCGGGAACGAAAGCAGATCCGTATCCGCGCTGTATCTTCGACATAAATCTCCAGCGGCAAGCACCGTAAACCCGCTGCAAGTTTTAAACTGGCTAATCTGCCCAGCAAGTCATTCCCATAGATCAGGCAAAATACTTTTCCATACAAGTGCTTATTGATCCAGCGGATATGTTCTGTTTGCAGACCTGCCCCTGTAGCGATGAAAAGCAGGTTTTCGGCATGGGACAGGAATATTGCTTTTTTATTCAGCCAGGAAACAGCATCCAGGGCGGAGCCTGAGATAATCACCTCCCGGATCTGTGAAAAGTTCCTATTGCCTGCCAGCCATAGATCGGCCGATACCGGCACCCGGTGGAAACCAAAGCCGAAATGCTCAGCCTCCTGCCCATACCAAAAACACAGGTCGCCCGATTCATCAGTCCTGTAAAAAGGCTCAAAGAATTCCTGAACACCAGCACTAACGCCCAGACGCGTTAAATAAGGATGCATCAGCGGCTAATCGTTTCTGTATATTCCTCATCCGCATCAGTAGTATAACCTTTTGCGGACGCAGCGGCCTCGGTTTTGGAAATATCCGCCAGCGTTTTATGATAGTTCGCACCCGGCTCTTTTTTCTGTGGTTTATTAAACAAGGCGTTTAACCCTTTGAACAACAGATAAGAAACCCCTCCGTCAATTAATATCGAAGCAATCAGCGCCAGCCGGTCAGACCGGATACCCTGCTTTTCATTGGCGGTATATTGTATGGTTGTTCCATCAGCGGTTTCCACCTCCTTGCCTTTGCGGTAACGCTCCTTTTGCTCCGGTGTTAGCGGAATGCCATTTATGCTATCGGGGGCGAGTATTCTTTCTGTATCGGTGATAATAAACTCGTTAGTATCTTTGTCGAACTCTATCAACACTTCGATTTTGCGACCTTTATCGTCATAAACACTTTTTTGAAGATTGACTACCTTACCCCTTGCCAACCTTTCAGCTTCTGTGTCGGTAAGATATTTTGAGGCTTTAGGCTCTTTGTTGATGGGATGAAATTTCAATTCAACTATGCCGGCTTCATTGCGGGCTAAGGATAGCTTGACATCCAGTAAGTCGATCACCATTCCTTGAAACTCCAGTTTTTCCAACCGGAGCATATCTGTGCGCCTGCCGGAAAGCAAAGCCTTTAAATCATCCTGGTCAAGTATCAGGACACCATTATTGACCAAGCCGAGCTTTTTCAGGGCCTTCATTGGAAGGTCCTGTTTTGAATAAATTTGTCTGATCATGGTTTTATTTATCGCTGCATTTGGTAACTGTTATCCATATCCTCCGCCTGATTGAATTCTTCGGCCTGGGCCGGTTCCCTTTCGGCCGCCATACCCGTGCTGATCTCCTGCGAGTTGTTGCGGGCTTCGATCAGGGAGGCAAACAATCCGGAATCGGAACCCATTTTGAACTTTCGCTTATCACTTAAGTCCTGCATATTGTACACATTGTTTTTTAACTCGGCCAGTACCTTAAACTCGGTGCCATTATGCGGTATGATCTCACCTTTGGTGAGCCGCTCCGGGTTAAACTTTGGACTATCCTGGACGTTCACGGATTGTTGCAGCCCTTCAGGCAAGTCATTTTCGTTAGCGATCTCCTGCTCCTCCTCCACCTTTTGTTCAAAGGCCATGATATGGTCAACGATCTTTTGCGCATCCGAAGCTGCTTTAAATAATTCGGCGGGTTCTTCCTTTACTATTTGCGACCAGCTATTGAGATAGCCGACATGATCATTCAAATCATAAGGCAGGTTCAATTCCTTACTTAAAAAAAGAGAGGCCAGGTTGGTACGCAGTTCTTCCCTTGCCATTAACGACTGATCTGCACCGCCCTCAGCCTGGCGGTTAAGCCTGTCTTCAGCCGATGTCCAATGCGCCAACTGGTGCAGGGCCTCGGCATAATATTGTTCAGGGTTTTTGAACTGCTCTATTTCCGGCAGGACGATGGTATCCAAACGGGTATCATAAAACATATCGTCTCCGCCATGCTCAATGACTGCTTTGCTGTTGTCCAGTATCACCTGCGCACGTTCGGCGGGCGACAGGTCCATCGGTTCCTTTTCCCATCTGGGCAGCTTGCGCATCTGCTCGCCGTTAAACAGCCAGGCCTCCACCTGTTTTGGTTCATCGAGCTTTACGCGCTCGGTACGTTGTTTCTCATTTTCCTTTAACACAGGCTCGCCTTTTTCGTCCACGACCTTCTGGTATTCATAGCTGGACATAAAGTTGATGAGGGTGCCGGTCGCGCCTTTAACCACCGCTGTGTGGTTGCGGTTGGCCTGGTTGGATGTGCCCCAGCGCGGGTCGTCACGCTTTTGCATCAGCAATACCAGCGCGGATGGCCCGGCATAGCGGTGCCCGCTTTCGATATTGAACGGCAGGGCCGAGTTCATACTGTTATTTGGCCGTTGAAAAATAGAAGTTCCGGCTTTGATGTCCGCGATCATCTTTCCTGCGATCTGTTCGGACAGGGGTTTAAAAGGTGTACTCATTGGTTTTCTCCTTATTATTTTATTTGTTTAAGATTATTCGTTAAGCGCTTCAAGAAAAGTAAAGGGTTCATTGGCTTTTGGCGATAGCTGACGCTAAAATGTAAATGCTCGCCGGTCACGCGACCGGAAATACCTGTAACGCCCAGGGGTGACCCAGCTTCTACCGAATCTCCTGCCAGTACAAAGACCCGGGATAAGTGGCCATATAGCAATTCAAAGTCATCACTGGTCAGCCGCAGGTGAACACCGGTGATGGCATCATAACCCGTAAATACCACACGGCCGGGCAATACGGCAAATACCGTGTCGTGCCTGGCGCGCAGGTCAATGCCGGAATGAAAACAAAAGCGTCCAGTAACCGGGTGAACCCTGTAGCCATAACCGGAAGTCAGTTCCAAATGCCGCAGCGGCAGGCAAAAGCAGCAGAGCAATAAAAACCTGTTCATCGTTCCGGGTATTGTGAAATATTGCGCCTGATCAGGTCTGCGAGACTTTCCAGGCATAAAGGCTGAATAGGCTTATTGTTCCTGGCCAGTTCCAAAGCATCATGTTGTTTGGTCTCCGAACCATACCGCAGGAAAAGATCAATTTGTGTCAGGGTCTTAAGTTCAGGAAAGGACACATCACAGGCTAAATCCGCGAGGTTCTGGTGTATTTGATCTACGGGCATTAACACTAACAGTGCTTCCGGTTCATACAGCGCGGGGTCGTCACCGAAGCTGACAAAAACATCATCATTGAGCAGGTCGGTTTGTGTGATAATACCGATCTTATTTTGTTTGCCTGCAGGGTCATGCGGCAGCTCCGGGTGCACCAGCACAAAGGTGCCTTTGAGGTCATCGGTCATCATTCAGGAAATTAAAGGTTGTTACTATTTGGATTTGTTCATTTTTGCTTTGGGCAGTACCTGCACCTGTGGTATGGGTTTCCGGAAAGCTGCGACAACCGCTTCCACCTCGCCATTGATCCGCAAAAAGTTTTCACGCAGGATTTCTTCCTTACGGCCGCCAAAGTCATAGTACACGGGTAAATCGCGGTAGCCCGCTTCTTCGATCTCCAACTCATTTTTGGGTAAATTGACCTTGCAATTGATGGCAGCCGTTTCAAAACGGCCGGTATAGGTTTCCTGTACATCGGCGGCAATCAGCCCTACCATTTCCCCGGTATTGAGTGAAGCCATTTTTCCGGCAGGTATTAACGGCTCCAGTTTTTCCTGCAAGGAGGTCGAAGTCTTGTTGCGGTCGATGGACAGGCTTTCACCGATCTGTTTGTTTTTTCCAAAGAGGCGTTCCAGCCAGTCCAGCGTCTCCTTGTTCCGGACGGAACCCGCCAGCACATTACCGACTACGGCAGTAATGGTCGCGGCGGTATCTTTTCCATAGTGCTGATTGAACTGCGGCAATTCCTGTAAGCCCATCAAAATGGCCACCTTGTTTGAACGGGCCACCGCCAATAAATTTTCAATTTTATAGGTATACAAGGTCGGTATCTCATCAATGATCAAAGCCGATGGCAGGTTGCCTTTACTGTTGATCAGCTTGGTGAGCCTGTTCATTACGACCGAATAACAGGCCGAATTAATATTCTGTGTGTTGGGGTCATTGGCCAGTACGACCATAGCAGGGGTAGCCTTGTCAGAAATCTTCAGGTTAAAGTCATCTCCTGAAAAAACCCAAAACATTTCCTTTGTCGCCAAACGGCTTATAAATATTTTCAGCGTACCGATCTGTCCTTCTAATTGCGGAAAAGCTTTGGTCACATAAGCACTTTTGAAGGGCGACAAGAGAGAAACCAGTTCCGGCTCGGAAAACAGGGTATTAAAAATATCCTCGTAAGAATGGTTTAGAAAGGACAGCACATGCGGAAAGCTGGAATATTTACCACCCTGGTACTTACTAAAAAAATAAATACAGGCCGCCAAAAAGTTAATAGCCGATTGCGTAAAGAACTGGTCGCTGCCACCGCTTTTATCGCCCTTTTTCATCGCTTCCACCAAACCCTCGGCACCTTCCGAAGCATCTGCCAGGGAACGCAGGTAATCCGCCCGCCAGGGATTTGTACGGCGGCTGCGCTCTACATCATTCAAATTAATAACATGAAAATCATAACCCGCGCATTTACCCTGCTGCTTGGCTAACAGGTAATGGTAATAGGCGATCTTGCCCAAGTCCGGGTACTTATAATCGTAAACTACCGTACAAAAACCTTTAGCGATCATTTGGCGGATAAAAGGATTTACAATACCGAAGGACTTACCTGAGCCCGGCGTACCGATCAGGATCGTACCGCGAAAGGGATTGACGATATTGATATAACCGTCGCGTACCTTTCCCTTGTAATAAAACTGCATGGGTATGTTCACCGAATAAGGCGTTACCACGGATTTGACGGGCTGCATAAAGCTTTCACCCTCGACATTCCATATATCCTTGCCCAGGCCGGAGCGGATCATTTTGGAAATATTATCCATCGAAACGCTGACCATGATCGCACCGATCAATGAGCAAAGCATATAACCGAAATCAAACCAGGCGGTAAAAGAAAATACCAAAGCAGATGGCCTGCCGTATAGAAATGCGCTGCCAAAAAACAATACCAGCCCTAAAGACAGCGGGTAAATAATATCCTTCTTCGGGTCAAGTTCCTGTTTCTTTTTGGCTAAAGTGCCGATACTCACCAGGCAGATCAGCAATAGCGTCGCTAATTTGCTATACAGCAAATTCCGGTAAATGGCCACATGGCTCAGCTTTTCAATCGGGCCATAAAAAAAGCCCCAGAACGGGGCTTGCTTATAAACAAAGATGGCAGCTTCGAGTGCAATGGAGACATAGATCAGGCATTGCATGAAACCGTGCAGCTTATGCTGCTCGTGGGTTTCTTCCATTTGATTTGTTTTTTAAAGGAAGTCAGGAAGGCTTTCGCCGTTCTTCCATAAAATTAAAATGATTACAATGTGCGGCGTTCGACACTGGCAATGATAGTGGGCCGGACTGAGAAAGTATAGCGGTGCAGCGGACAGCGAAAATGCTCAAACTGCACCATAAAATGATTATAAAAAAGGAACGTGATTAGGGAGGACGCCACGCGCGATAACGGTGCACTGTTATGTAATAAAAAAGGCTGTCCCAGTTTGGAAACAGCCTCTTTAATAGCTTATTATGTTATGATATTGGTAATAAATTATTACATAAGTTTCAAGATTATTTCCATAAGCTTAGTTTCCTTTCCGCCGGTGATGTCATACATCGCGGTCACTTCTGTATGATCATCTACCATTTTAAGGGTCTCGCGCATTTTCATTTCCTTTCCGGTCATCGGGTCCAGCTCTATTCCTGTAAGGGTAATCGTTTTCGTAGCGGCATCATACGGGCCTTCCATGTTCAGTACCCCTGTGCCCATGTTATCTACATATGAGCTGAAAAATAATTTCTTCATATTGTCATAACCGGTGATAGACACCGCCTCGTAGGGCATACCATTGAAAGAGGCGGTAATATTACCTTGCTGGTAGCGCCCGCCAAGTATCATTTTATAATCGACTATGCCAGTGCTTTTTGACGGTGGTTGACCGGGAGCCATCCACAAAGTTATATCCTCCGACCATTTACCATTAGCAGCAGCCAGCATTTTCTGCATTTCACCCGGTGTCATGAAGTCCGTCATTTTCTTCATCGCATCTGCATCCTGCGCCTTGGCCCGGTTACCCATTGAAATCAAACTTATACAGGCTAATAAAAATAGCGTTGTCGTCTTTTTCATGTGATTTGTTTCTACTAAAATATTAAAAATATTTCATCAAAAACATTTCCAACGGCGTAAAAAAGTGGAGTCAGTGCCCCATGCCTTCCGCCGGATAACCTGGCAGGTCAATTGACTGCAAACGCAATGACCTTAAGTTTTCTGAATGGTCAAGCGAATCTTCGGTTTCTTGTTCTGCGTGCTGCTCAACTTCCTCATTGGCGGGCACCGCTTTCATCTGCGTTTCCCTGATCTTTGCAGCGATCTCACATTCCAACCGGCGCAGCTCAATGCGAAGTTCAGTTAGCTCACCCTCCTTTTCAAAAGTCTTCTGGCTGAGTTCGCGCAACGTCGGCATTTCGATTTCGAGTTCCGAACGTTTTTTTTCATAAGTGTCCCGCAGGCTGATCACCTTGTCTATGGCATTCAGAAAATAGCGCGCCGCCACTTTGGGATTGTCTACATTGGGGTGGCCGCCGTTACTCTGATATTTGATACCGCCTGGCCCTTCGGCGAACAGGTGGTTTTGCAGGCGATATTTAAACAGGCCCTGTTCCTCGTAACCCTCGCGCTGTTGTCGGATATACAGGACAAAGCCATACAAAGTGCCTATTTGCTTTTCTTCCGGCTCCCCTTTGGCTGGCCGCCACTCCCGGTAAAGCGTAATGATTTTTTTGCCCAATGCTTCTGCATCCGCCGATTCAAAACCAGTCAGCTTGACCGGGTTGAGCTTATTGCCCTCCGGATTATGCTTTAAAAGTGAACGGTAAAGCGTTTCGTCTTTGACCAGGCTTTCCAGCGTAGCTTTGGTTTCTCCCAGCTTTTTCTCTGCGGCCTCCAGGCTGTAGCGGTTACGGGCGACTTCCCTGAAATGGGCTGATTTCCAGCCTTCGAGTTGTGCCACCTTTTTCTCCACCTTTGCTTTATCCAGTAAAGTAGTGTCACCGGAAAGAATGGCGATGTATTCGGAAAAGTTCATGCCGCTCTTTTCATCGAGCGCGCCCTCATCCAGCGTCCGCACATTCAGCTCGCAATTTTTCATCTGTGAAATGAAAGTCTGCTTGTTCTTCAACAAATTGAACTTGTAGGCATCGAGCGATTTTTCGACGCCATAAATAAAGTTGAGCACCTTATTGTCATAATGCTTTTTCGCCAGCCAGTTACCCTGCCTTGCACCTCTGCCATCCCTTTGCTCCAGGTCAGCGGGCCGCCAGGGCGTATCAAAATGGTGCATGGCTAAAACCCGCGCCTGAACATTCAAACCTGTCCCGGCTTTCTCTGTGCTGCCGATAAGCAGCCTGATCTCGCCCGCGTTCATCTTTCTAAAAAGTTCCGGCTTCTGCCGGTCGTTCCAGTCATGAATAAAAGTGATCTCCTGCCTGGGAATGGCAAAGTCATTGACCAGCTTATCCCGAAGTGCATCATAAATATTAAATACACCAGGTTTTGGTGTCCCAATGTCGCTGAAGATGATCTGCGTGCCTTTATGTTCATTACTTAAATTGTAAATCTCAGCGACCTTCCTGGCACATACATTTACCTTATTATCGGGATGGTCCTCGTAATCTGAGTCGATCAGCCGCATATCGGCAGACATTTTTTTCGCATAATTAGTGGCGATCAGCATCCGCGCATTGTCTTCCTCACCGGTCAGCGGTGCGCGCCCGATCAGTGTCGCGTCGCCCGTTTCCGCAAACTGCATCAATTTTTTTATAAAATCCTGTTGATCGGGCGTAGGCGGAATATTCACGAGCGACTCGACCGGTTCCGGTTTATCGAGGTGAATATGTTTCGCTGTTTTGTAATCGGTGACCTCGTTATAAAACAGTGCCAGTTCCGGTACTTTGATAAAATGACGGAAACGTTCTTTGGCAATGATCTGGTTGGTTACCGAAAATTCAAAGTCGGTGGTCTTCTTGGCAAATACGGCAGCCCAGGCATCGAAGTTGGAAATTTGCTGTCTTTCCAGCTCATTTGGCCGCAGGTATTTAAAGATCAGGTACATTTCGGTCAGGCTGTTCGAGATCGGCGTACCTGATAAGAAAGTCACACAAAGATCCGCATCAAACTTTTGCTGCAGGGTGCGGACAGCAAAGAGCATGTTCAAGGCTTTCTGGCTGCCATCCATATTACCCAACCCGGCGACCCTGTTGTGACGGGTAGTAAAGGTCAGGTTCTTGAACTTATGCGATTCATCAACAAACAGGTGATCAACGTTCATCTGCTGAAAGTCAATACCCGTATCTTTTTTATTATCAATGGTGTACAAAACACTCTTTAATTTGGCTTCCAGGTTGCTCTTACGCTGTTCGAGCCCTTTGAGCATCGAACGTGAAATTTCGCCGCCCAATGATTTAATGGTATCCAGGTCGTGGTCGATATTATCCAGTTCCGCTTCAAATATCTGCTGCTGTATTTCAGGCGACTGGGGTATCTTGCCAAACTGGTCGTGCGTCAGGATGATACAGTCCCAGTTGTTGTTTTTGATCTGGTGAAATAGCGACTGCCGCTTAACAGGTGTAAAGTCGTTTTCACCCGGAGCCAGTATTTTGGCCTGCGGGTAAGCTTTGCGAAAGGTATCGGTGATCTGGCCGACATTAGCCTTCAGTGCCAGGATCATCGGTTTTTGAATGATACCCAAACGCTTCATTTCCATGGCCGCGATGATCATGGTTAACGTTTTGCCCAAGCCGACCTCGTGATCGATCAGGCCGCCACGTTCCTGCATGACCCTCCATGCCGCGTCGCGCTGGGAATCGTATAAACCCGGAATGCCCAAAGCTTGCAGGTCAAGGCCGGGAAAAGCCAAATGACTGCCATCATATTGCCGCAGCACATAGCAGTTAAATGTTTTATTGTATAAATCCTCAATACGGTTTTTCTCTGTGCCGGGCAAATCTCGGAGCCATTCTTCGAAGCGGCTGCGGACCGATTCGACCTTTTGGTGGCCCAATTGGATCGCCTCGTTATCGGGGACGCGGATCGCATCTTCACCCGAACCGATCTTATAGCTGAAATAGGGGCTGGTATTTTCGAGCGCATGCTCCAGCAGCGCTGCACCTTTCATTTTGATGCCCGACTTCGGCATAATGGCAAATTCCTCGTCGGTCTTAGCGTTGCCATGCCGGTAACTGACTTTAAAAGTATCAACCGAGGAAAAGTATTCAACATGGGTGTCCAGGCTGAACAGGTCGCTGGCGAACTGTTCATAATAATGAAGAGGCATCCAGCGTTCACCCAGGTTAAAATCCAGCAGTTCAAAAGGTATTTTTTCGGGCTGCACCCGCCGGATCGCTGCCAGGCTCCGGGCTATTTGCAAGTCATCGGGATGAGCTGCTGCAGCCGCTTCGGCAAGGGATAACTTCTGAACGACGTTACCGGATAAATAACCATCATTGGTTTCCCAGGCGCGATTGGAGGGATTCATCAGGATCTTTCCGTCCAAACTCCTTATGATCTCCACTTCACCAAGGCCCGTCATTTTACTGATATAGCCCAAATCGACAAAGCCCTTATCATTGAGGCTGCGTGCCAATGCTTCGGCGGGATCATCGGTATGCAGGCTTTCCTGCTGCGGAAACACGGGGCCATAGAAGATATCGGCTTTTGTCCAGACATCATTTTCACGCCGTTCCAGAGAGGAGAGCACGATAAAGCCCAAAGCAGCATCCTGTAATATGCGGTTCCTGTTATTTCCTTTATTCAAGTCACCGTACTTACCGGTAAAGCTTTCATAGTTCCGGTTGAGCAGTACCCGCAGGTGAGGTTGCACCTGCAAGCTTTCCGCTTCTCTGGCATACAGTTCCATATAACTGTCCCGTAAAGCAATGTAAGCTCTCAAGAAGGAAATGTCGGTCTGGTGATCAAAGGGCTTGAAGTCCGCCTGCCCGTTTTCGATCAGGCCGGTCAGGCCAGCTTTACCTTCATGGATCACCAAGGTATCACGCGTATAAAACGGTTTGATGGCAGTAAAAGGCACTGGCCTGTCGGGTATCAGCTCAAAAGCAGGTTCGAGGCTCCGGTCGCCCTCGTACCGGTAATCATGTCCAAAATATTTAAGCTTCGCGGATAAGGCTTTGAGCTCATAACTTAAAGTGTTGCCGCTGACCCATTTATTGGAAAAGCTTAATTCCTGAACATTGCTGAATAGTTTATACAGGTAGCGGCCGGATTGTCTGGCTTGTGCCGTTATCAAAACAATGCTGTCATGGTCGGGCCTGGCTGTCGTACGGATTGTGCTGATCTGCCTTCCTGTAGCGGGATCAACAACAGACTTATCCAAATCAGATAAGTAGCCCAGCGCCTGGTCATTATTTAAAGTTGGGGCATCAAACAGCCCTAATTGTCCCTGGCCGGAAACTACTGCAGGCGGAAGTTCAGGCATAGCTAAAAAAGTAAAAATCCGCGCGTTGGGAAGGGTTTTGGTGCTTGCTTTACCAGCGGCCTGTTCATCAGAAAGCCTTTGCTGTAAAGCCTGCCAGCGTTCGCGGTCAAAATTTGCGCTTAGACCTCCAGCGACCTGTTCCACCAGCGGTTGCCTGATCGCCTCCAGCGGCCCTTTCTGCCAGATGAGCTGGCTGGCCTTCCCATATTGATTTTTGCCCTCACCAATGGTGTCCCCCAATCGCAGTTCCGGGTGCCGGTCGATATAAGCGTTGACAGAAAACCTGCCGTAGCTGTTTTCCTGTTCGACAGTATCAATGAGCAATTGTTCGGCTGCGGTAAAGGCATCCTTGTAATCGTTCTTCTGCACCAGCAGCAAATGGCTGGGCGCTTCGGTATTGGCGTTGTCTTTCATCAGGTTATCCGGCAGCACCGACAGGCTGATAAAGTCTGCCGAAGTAAATACATGCTTGCGCGCCAGGGAATTTGATGCCGTATTCAAAAAAGCATCCGTAACCAAAAAAGCCAGCAACCCGCCGTCACCCAGTTTATCTAAACCTTTAGCAAAGAAATAGTCATGAATTTTTGTGGTAATGGCGCTCCCCTGGTAAGCCGGGTCGAACACCCGGAAATTGCCAAAAGGGATATTGCTGGTAATGAAATCGTATTTGCCTTTTTCATCCGGCGAGGTTTCTTCAAAGCCACGATTTTGAACGATACTGGTTACGGGCAATGTTAAAGCGAGCGCCATCAGCACCTTTGCAGTTAAATTGTCCTTTTCGACCGCATTAATCTCCTGCAAATCCGGGAAGGCTTTAACGGCTTCCGTGATAAAGATACCGGCACCGCTGCTTGGCTCATAAAGGCGCTGGGGCAGAACGCCCTGTTCCTTCATCGCGGCATATAACGCGCCTGGTACCAGCTCCGGGGTATAAAATGCCGTCTGAATGCTGCTTTTCATCGCATCTATCGCCGACTTATAATCCGCAGGTGAAAGCTTTTCCTGCAACAATTCATGCAAAGCGACAACCAGCGGATGCAGCCGCAAATCATTAGCCGAAGCGTTTTGCTGTACCCATTCCTCCACTGGCCCTGCACCGAAAAGGATAGCTTTCAAGCCACCGAACCCGGCGTAGCCCTTTAATGCTTCAATTTCGTCCGGGCTATAACTATCCTGTTCCGATAAAGCGATGCGCAGGGCATCGGTATTTCCGGCCAGTTTTTTTGAACTGTTAAAAGCCATGATCATCTCCTCCTTCCAGGTATTCGGCAATCGTGCCGGTAACCGCATAGCGCAGCAGACGGCTGTCCTCTGATTCGGGGAAACCGAATTCTTCAAACAGGTAAGCGCAGGCGGTCAGCAGGTTTAGCAGCTCGTAAACCAGGATGCCGTTAACCATAAATGCCAGGTGTGTTTCCTCAAACTCTTCTTCAAAGACCAGCCGCAGGTAATCGTAACGTTCACGGTCTTCAGGTTCGAGTGAATTAATAGGATTCATTATTGCGGGATGATATCCGCGTCCAGCACATCCTGATAAGTAATATTCAAAGTAATTACCCTGCCGGAAAATTGCTTTTCGCTGAGTTCTATGTGTAGTATTTTATTGCCCGGAAAGGTGAGTCTCTTCAAAACGATGATATTCCGGTAGGTCTTTTGGAACAGGGGATTTTTAAACAGGACAAACTCCGGGTGTAATTCAACGGATTGCACATTGGTGGCCCTGGTGATCTTTTTATCGTCGATATGGAAACGAAAGTCTTCGATGTTATAGGCGAGATTGGTCTTGTTCCGGTAGCCGAGATCGATAAAAATATAATCTCCGGCCGTGTACACATGATACAGACAGGCTTTCAGACCGAAAGCCTTTGTCTTTTCAATCGCTTTTCCGGACCGTTTACAAAACAGGTTCATGGCCATCTGTTTGAGTTGATTTTGAGAAAAGCCGATGCCCGAAATATCCAGCGGCCTGGTATCAACAGGGTCAATAGCGATTTCCGTCCGGCTGTCCCTTGCTGTAATCGAATCAGCCCGGATCACATGATATTGCGCGATAAACTTTTCACCGGCTATGGTTACAATAACATCCGCGGAACTAACCGAGTCCTTCAGCCTGATCCGCAAAACATTCTTCAGCGGCAGGTCACCAATTACGGTCTTTGCGGAAATGTCGACGTATTGTATAGGTTCCGGCGAAATAAACTGCACCGATACATTTTCGGGCAGGTAAACGACAGGCAAAGCGTTTTTTTTAACACCTTCAGCAAAAGGCGTATGCTGGGCATTACTGTGCAGGCCCGCCATCAAAATGGCAAGAAATAGCAATATTGTTTTCATGGTTAGTAGTGTTGCTGCGCTTTTTCCAGCGCTTCGTTATCGATTAAATAGAGATAGGAATTGTATTTGATCTTCGCTTTGTCCTTACGTATCAGCCCGGCAATTGCAGAGGAGGTTGATTCAAACATTTTGCTGGCGGTGCTCATGGCAAACTGGCTGGCCACCGATCCCGTGCCGCCGCCATCAATGGTCACGCCCTGTACGCTATTGGTGCCCAGATCTTTGGTAAAATCACGAAAAGCAGACTCCGGAACATATAAACCCAAAAGCCCGTCCAGATCGTAAACCTGCAATTTCACGGGAAGTATCTTGTTTTCAAAAAGGATGGACTTGACCGTTAGCTCCACCCGCTGGCCCGAAAACCCGGTGACCAGCGCATAGACATAAGTGCCTTTGGTGACCCTGTAATTCCCGACTTCAATATCATCCAACAGGCGCAGGCGGATACGTGAGCCTGCATAACCCGTCAAATTCTCATCAATCACCACCTTGATAAAATCAGGGTGCTGTTCGGGCATCACCGTATTGAATCCGGGCGCAGCGGCGTCAGCCAGTTTAACTGACAGTTTTGGTTCGGATGCTTTTTGAGCTAAGATTTTAGCGGCAGCGGCTGCCTTCTGACGCTCGGCTTTGACCGAAGGATCATTGGCCTTGTTCATGCTGTCGAGGTAGGCCATTTGCTGGCGAAAGGTTTCCATAGGGTCTCTTTCCTTCGGAACATCTGGTGCGGCGTTACTGCTTATAACATGCCTGTTTTGCAAGCCATTGAGCGCCTGCACCATCGCCTGGTCATTGTTAACCGGGGGCCTGTTAGGTTTATTGCCTGAAACTTCAGCCTGCTGGCCATATTTTACCTTCATAGCCTGGTTGATGGAATCCAGCATCCGTTTTTCCTTTTCAGAATAGGAATTACTGAATGCCGGATTGCTGCTTTTTTCAGAGGGCAAAGGATTAACGGCCGTCAGCCCATCACCTTCTTTGTAGGTATTGCGATAGGCATCCAGCTTATCTTCCAGCTGTTTTTTCTGCACGTCGCCCGAGATTTGACCGACCGTGCCATTAAGTCCACCCAGTTTCTTTTCTGCTGTTTTCTTTGCTGCAAAGCCGCTGTGGTAAACAAAGAAGAACAAACACAGGAAGGGCAGCAAGATCAGCGGCAGGATGTATTTGGGTTGTTTGAAATTGATTTGCATAAGTTAATGGGGTAAGGTGATACGAATATGTTGCAGGCTGTCAAGGTCACGCAGCAGGGTGAGACTATCCGTTTGCGTCAATGTCTTTTTTGCGGTGATGCTGTCCACCTGCCTTCTTAACCGGATGGTCCGCTTTAGCGCAAGCCCGGCAGCCATAATGTTGTCGAATCCCTCATTTACCGGTATGGCCCTGGTTTTCGGAACTGTGGCTACACCGTCTTTGGGCAGCATTTTGTGGTGCATTGCAACGGCAAGAATTAAGGAGGCCACCAGTAAGGCGATCATCAGGCCAAAAAAGAACCGGGGATAACCGCAGACCAAACTTTTAAAGACACTGTTTCCTTTGTCTACATAAACTGAAAACTCTTTTTTTAATTCGCTGTACAGCGTATCCCTGGGATCGCGGTTAGAATGAATTTTTTTGAACATTTTCGAGGTCTTTATTTTCGAGGGTTTTCCAGTTAATGATGAGTACCCCGTGGGGATTGTTATCGCTGCGGGGGATGTCCTTCAGGTAACCCTCGGTTACCAGGGAACGAATGACTGTGGAACTGCGCCGGTCAATTTTCAGCTTACCGTAATAGCGGAAATAACGCTTAGCCATATCCAGCGCAATGGAATCTGTTTGCAGGGTGATGACGGAGCTTGACGATAAAACCGAATTGAAATAGCCATTTTCCTTTAAGTCGTCATATTGGTCAACTCCTGACTGGTCCACCAGGTACATGGCCCTTTTCATCTGGTATTCGATAAACTTATCATCGGGTGTCAGGGAAAAGAACAAGGAATGAAACAGGTCCACATCTGCTCTGTATTCGGCAGGACGGTTCATCTGTACATCGGTCTGGTTGGCCAGCAGCGGCACATTATTATTGAGGATATAAATGCTTTTCCGTGCATCGCTTACCTGACGGTAGGCATAGGAGCAGCAAATGGCAGACAAGACAATGGAAGTCAAGAAACTGCCAAAGGCCACCCAGGTCGCCAGCCTTATTTTGGCTTCGATATTTTTTACGATCATAAGGATTTTGAAAAGAGGTTATATAAAACTCCCGGCGATGCGGGCTGCGCTAGCCATGGTGGTTGCCCCCCTGCCAAAGTTGGAAGCGGCGGAACTGATACCCGATGTGGAAATGATCCAGGTGGAAATGCTCGGCACAGTGAACATGCAGATGGCACCGATCACAAAAACAATAATGACCGTACCAAAGGACAGGATGCCATTTCCGGCGAATACCGCCATTTTCGCCATATCCGCTGCGGCGCCGTTGGTGCCGACCAGTTCCTGGTACTTGCTGATCTCTGAAGTGAGCGCATATTTTTCCATTAAGCCGCAGAGGTACATGATCAGGTATGCAATGCCTGAATATAGGTTAACCGAAACAAAACGAGCAATCCAGGTACTGAAACTATCGCGGAAAGCAGGCAGGATACTTACCGCAACGGAAAACGGGCCGAGAATAATTAAAATAGACGAATAAATGATCTGGATCATGAAAATGATATACGTCGCAATGCGCAAAATCCAGATCCCTAATAATTCCAAAAGCTGGGTAAAGAGCAACTGCATACCGACCGTCAGCCGGTTCTTTAGCTCCAGCAAGGGCGATACCACGTCTGCAATGCCCTGCTTGACGGTGCTGGTGACCGTGTTCCAGGCCTGCCCGTACCAGGTGTCGCTTTCCTTTTCCGCCACATCGGCCTGCGCCTGGAGGGTATACAGGGAATTAGCGACCTGTAGCATCAGGCTTGCCCTGGTAAAGCGCAGCCCGTCCACATCACCTTGCACGCTATCAAACATTTGCTCGGTTTGCTGGGCCACCAAATCGGTGGGAAAGGCAACCATCTTGACAAACCCACCCCACCAGATGATGATCATGGCGAGGCCGAAGGGTCGCAATAGCGGCATGATCTCCATCTTTTTATCACCGACCATCATCTCATAGCTTTTGATGGCAAAAAAGATGATCATAAAAATGGCCGCCAGCGCCTGTGCATCGGAGATAAATAGATCGAAATGGTTCCAGATAGAACCTTTCAGGCCCGTTAAAAATGCCATCACACCGGTTTCATAAACCGCGTCTCCCTGCAAGTATTGTAAAGATTGGCGGCTGATGGTCGTATCGACGGCCGCCGTCTGGGCAAAGCCCGCCGTTCCCCACACGGTGAACAGCAGGCATAAGTAGCATAACTTTTTTTTCATTAGTATTTGGCATTTTGGAGCACCTTGTTAGCGATCTGCACGTCGCTGTTTGGCGTCCAGTTAGGAATAATTACCGTACCGTTTTGCAGGGCCTGTTGACGCGCCGCCATGTCGAGCATCATCTGCGCCGTGGAGGTACGGATGCCCCAAACAGATGATAAATTCTTGTATTCATTCAGCATCCGGTAATACGCCATGATACGCGAACCGCGATCCATATCGGCAGACCGTGCACCGTTCAGCCTTTCCTTTAACTTGTCCAGCTCTCCGGTGTACCAGCTGTAAGTACCTTCAGCAACCAGTTTTGTACTGACCTGCGGTGAAAACCCGCCTAAAATGGATACCGGCGAATAGTTCAGCAGCGGACCAAATTGCTGCTTGTAATACAGCAGCCATAATGGATCGGCATCTGACAGTAAACCGGACTGCGAAGCAATCTGCGAAAGCGCCGTGTTCCGGGCGGTGTCCGATTGGAGCTTATAGCGGCTATCGATACCGTTCATCGAGCTGACCAGCGCCAGCCGCTGGGTTTGCAGGCCGGTCGCACTCAACGGTCTTAAATCTGTTTTATGGTAATTCGGGTCGAACAAACCCCACACCAGCCAGTAATAGGGATTCAAACTTAAGAACCCTGCTTTGGGATAGAACTTGTTCTGATCCCATTGCTGGAAGACCATGCGCTGGCTTTGGTTATCGACTGCATCATCCTTGATGATGGATTGGGCCTGTGTCCTGGTTGAAAAGAAAAATGCCAGCAGGCTTACTAAGAATAGTTTTAATTGCAAGTTCATTGTTGTAATATTTTCGCTGATTTAATTGTTTTTCAACTGTAGCTAAGGCATCTTCAGAGGTGTGTTTAATTGTTTGGCATCTGGAGATACTTAGCGTTATTAATAATTTCCTGGACGAAGTATTTGTCCTTATTGATATAGTTCTGCCAGGGGTTGATGGAAGAAATGATCCCACGCTCTTTGGCCCAGTACATCGCCCGCCAGGCACCATAAGCAAGACCGTCTAAAATTTGCAAGGTAGTGGTTACCTTTTTGAGCAGCTGGTCGCGTCCGTTATAGTCGGCCAGCACATTATCGCCGGATTTTAATACATAATCAGAAACTTCGCTAACCAGCCCCACGGACCGCACCTTCATTTCATTAGCAATATTGGAAGCGAACAAAAACAAGTAGGGATCAGCTTTACCCAGCGCCAATGCCTGGTTCAAATAGTTGATCATATCAGCTGTAACAGTTGCCATAGACTTGACCTCCAATCCATCCTTTAAGGCAGAATTCACATTGGACAAGCCATTATAGATCATTTCCTGCGCCAGTACCACGGAACCAACATTGGTATTCAGGTCCTCAATATTGTTATTGATCTTGCCCAAATACTGGTTGTGGGTTTCTTCGGCGCTGCTGCGCACGGCCTGGTTGGCTTCGACAGAAGTGAAATATTTCGGATCGAAAACGTATTGCTGGGCGGAACAAGGTGAAAGGTAAAAGGCGAAAGCAGAAAGGAAAAAAAGGAAGAACTTCTTCATTGCTTCAAATATTGGGCGTTTTGAATAATGCTTTCGGCGACGTTTTTATCTTGGTCGATATAATTCTGAAAAGGATTGACGGACCGAAGCAGGGATGATAAATTGGAATAGGTCAGCGTATTGACCAGGTTGCCGGACAGCTCCTGTATTTCCGAAAGCTGCATGAGTACATAGTCAAACAGCAGTTTCCGGTCGGATGCCTTCATCTGGTTAACATCGCCGATTGATAAGGTAAGCCCGGTCAGATAGCCGATCAGGGCCTCCGCTTTTTCGGCAAACTCGATCTCGGTCTGGTAACCTAAAAAGGCGATCACCGGATTCTTTTCCACCAATTGAATAATTTGTGCCTGGTAGCTCACGATCTGCTTCACTTCCGGGGTGGCGTAGATACCAATGTCGGCTATGTTGATCGCCGTACCCAAGGTATTGTAGCGCTGTTGTAAGGTGCGGTACATGTTTTTCATCCTGGTGAGCAGCGTCAGATTTGCCTGCTCATTCGCGGTGACCATTGCCTGATTGCTCCGGGCATTGACCTGTTGCGTGTGTTCTGATTTAGATTGATCGATCAGCTGATGGATACCGGCAATATCGAGTGTGCTTTGCTGGGCGTCAGCAGGCGAAAGGTAAAAGGCGAAAGCAAAAAGAAAAATAATTCGCTTCATCATTGCTTTAAGTATTTGGCGTTATTGACTACATCATTGGCGATCTGTACATCCACATTTTTCCATTCTGACCAGGGATTGAGCGACGCCCAGATGCCACGCATTTTGGCCCAATACATGGCGCGGCCCATACCGTAAGCGATGCCGCGCAAAATCTCCATCTCGCTTTCGATATGGTTCAGCAGTTTGCCGCGTTCGCCTGCATCCATCAAATTATTTCCGCCTTTGAGCACAAAGGCGCTGACATCAGCGGATAGGGTCACTGCCCGTGTCTCGAACTCACGCGCGCCCTGCTCGGCAAAGAGCAAAAGCACCGGGTCAGCTTGTGCAATGGTTACCGCCTGGCCGACATCATTTACAATATCCGTCCCGCAGGTGGCGATCTCTTTGATGGATGTGAGATTGCTGATTACCGATGCGACCTGGCTTAAGCCGGTATAAATTTTGTTTTGCAGATCATTAACAATGACGAGTTGACCCGTCACCGCAAGCTGGCCTTTTTGGATCAGGCTGAGGTTGTTATTCGTGGTATTCAATTGACCGTTGATCACCGCGCTGTTGACGGCAATGGCTGCGGAGGTTGTCGGGTCAACAACCAGTTCCTGCGCAAAAGCCGCTTTAAAAATTAATAAAGGCAGGAGGATAAGGAAAAGCAGTATCGATTTCATGATTATCGTATAAAAAGGGTTGTCCGTTTTGGTTAATATAGCTGACGAATTGCGCCAGCGATAATTTGCTGTTGTGAAAATCGCCAACAAAAAGATCGAGTGCACGTTGGTACGAACCGAAATATTCGAAATAGGTTTCCAGTGCCGATTTCTCGGGTTTTTCTGTTGAGAAGGTTAAATATTGGTGTAAGGAAACTTCGACACCGTAAACTTCGCCAACCGCCCCGCGCCGGATATAAACTTCCTTAAACCGGCCGCGTCCTTCGGTATTCTCCAATTGGTTGATGGAAAATATCTTTTTCCGCTCGGTTTCATTGATCGAAAGCAGTGAGGCGATGGCTCCGTAATTATCCTTAAACTTGGTCTGGTCGAGCAGGCATACCGTATCGGAATTATTGAGTATGCTATCCTTTACGACCGCATTGCCGATAATGTCCCCCAATTCCTGCGTCACTACAATGGCCTCCCCCCAGAATTTTCTAACCGTCTTATAGAGGTATAAAAGGTAGGAAGCCATTAAGGGACTTGCAATCGCCTTCCACGCCTCCTCCACCACGAGCGCCTTGCGGCGGGAGGACCTGAAGCGCATTTTCTGGATGAAAACATCCATGATAATGAGGGTGACGATGGGAAACAATACCCGGTTTTCTTTCACAGCATCGATTTCGAACACAATAAAGCGCTCGGTGAACAGTGAAGAATCAGCCGGTTCGTTCAGGATCGCGGCAAACTCACCGCCCCTGTAAAACTTCTTCAATACATAGCGGAACTCGTCCACATCAAAGGGTATGCGTTCTTCCTGCTTGATTTCGGGGATCTTCCAAAGCGCGAATTCGTAAAAGCTATCGAAATTCAGTTGGTCGATATGCGGCTTATTTTCTGCTTTCAGGCGTGCCAATTGTTCTTCCACGACGGCCCGGTGAAACTTTTCATCATAAGCTGCACGGAAGGGATTGGCCTCGTTCGGTGTCAGCGTGTCACCCGAATGGGTAAGGGCATCCACCAGGGCCTGGTCATCGCGGGACAGCTCACCGGTTAAAGCATCATCCAGTACTTCAATTTCAAAGTCACCAAACGGCACCATACCAGGGCCCCCTTTCATTTCTTCCAGCACTTTTTTGCGGATAGCACACTGATCTTTTTTAGATATGGGCGGCAGTTCTTCCTGTTCAAAGTATTGCAGGTAATAAGCGCTGATCACATTACTGATGACATCCCGCTCAACCTGGCTGAAAGTTCCATCAGCACCTTTCCAAAGCAATCCAACCAGGGTGCTGAGAAAATCTTTCTTCTCGATATTGAATTCTTCCACGCTGATCTGGAAAGGGTTCATCGTGATGGGCTTCTTATCCGTATAGGTGATATACTTACCTCCGTAATAGGAACAAAGTCCGGAATAAGAATGCCCGGTGTCAACAATCACCATATCCATATTGAACAGCATGTATTGTTCAATGAGGCTGTTCATAAAGAATGACTTCCCCGAACCGCTGGGGCCCAGCACGAACTTATTCCGGTTATTGATCCGGTTAGTGCGCATCGGCAGGTCTGCCACATCGATGCCAACAGGAACGCCCTGCCGGTCAGTAAAGCGCACCAAAAAATCCGACGGCTCATCCAGCGGCATGGATTCCTTCAAAAAAAAACAGACCGCAGCATCACAGGTGGTCAGGAACCAGTCGTAATCTTTGAGTTCTACCGCATTACCCGGCAAGGCGCAGCGGAAAAGTTCCAATTGATTGTAGCCGTTTTTGCTGGCGATGATACCCAGGCCAAACAATGCACTCTCAATGAAGTTCGCTGCCCGTTGGATCTTTTCCTGTTTGGCAGCCAGTACGATATTGAAATGGCAGTTGACCAGCAGTTGGTTCTCCCTTGCCACATCGTTCAGCAGCAGGTCGATGTCCTCCACGCATAAAGTATTTGCAGGGTCAGGTATGCCGGAATGCCTTTTCTTTTTCAGCTCCAGCTTTTTCAGCGTCATAAACTGGTTGGGAATATCGATGACCTGGTTAAAAACGATCACCTCGAAATCAGGTACGCGGAACAAGAACGACAGAAAATCCACCGGGAAACCGCGCAGGGTTTCTTTTTCATTCATTTCGATGTGGGTGGAAACCGAAGGCGGCAGATCTACATTATCAATATTGATCAAAGGGATATTGCGGATGGCCCGGTCACCCATTTTGATCTCGGTGTCATCCGGCGCAAAGTTGTTCAGCACAATATGCTCCGGCTTGAAATCCATGGCCAGGAACTGCATAACCAGTAAATTGAGTTCCCCTTCCTTTAAAAATACCGGGTTGGTTTTACCGGCAATCAAAATATCCATGACCTTATCCAGTTGCTGGCTGAAATCCCGTAAGGCCTTTTTGTCAAAAACATAAAACGCGCCCCTGCGCACCTGGCGGGTTAGCGTGATATAGGTAGTTACTTTCAGGTATTCGCGCCCTTCAAAATGCGCATGGTATTTTTGCTGCAGGTATTCGTCGCTTTGTTTCAGCGGATATTTTTCTTTACTGATCACATCGGACTTTTGCAACAGGTAACCGTCGCCCAGGATCTTGACAATACCGGACATCAGCGCGTGGAACTCATCATAGGCAGCAGAGGCGGCTGAAAACCGGGTCACCGGGTTATTGATCCTGATGACGACCGAACATTCGCCGCCCGAGCCTACTAAAATATCGGTACCGGAATAGTGGTCGATGCCGATATAAGGAATATTAAATACTTGTTTTCCGGCCATAACGATGAAGATTTTTGAAGTTGACCTGGTGAATGAATATGCCCGATGGGCGGGTTTTGATATGCAAGCCGTTTTTCTGCTTACCGGCGATAAAGACGAGGCCGCCCGCGACCGCAGCTATCAGGACGATCAGGCCCAGCCACATATTGACCAGGGCCATTGTGAGCGCACCCAAAATGAGCCCGGCTAATAAGGAGGCGATGCCCCAATAGATGTATTTGCCTTTAAAGCCCCGGTATGTCAAGGGGCGTTGCAGCCCCTTGTACACCTGAAATTGCCTGCCCATCAGGTAAGGCCAAAAAACGCTTTAATCACTACAGCGGAAACGACTAGAAAGACACAGCTGCCTCCCCATCCCATTATTTCCTTATTGATGTCCTGATCACCACTATTCCATTTCGAATACACGCGGATCGCGCCGACAATGCCGACGATCCCGCCGATCACCAGTGTGACGTTTGTAACCGGATCTACGTAGGTTTTAAGGGAAGTGGTGGCGGAGTTCAGTCCGGTAACACCATTCTGGGCGTTGACGATCTCTGTCAAACACAGGGACAAGACCGCAGTCAGTGCCCACATTTTTTTAATTTTTTCAGTCATTTTTAGGGGTATTATTTGTGGAATAAAAAAGGCGGCCCCTGATTGCTCAGAGCACCGCCGGGGTTATTTGGGGTATTAA
>Ga0206982_1059_pt1 | contig 39580 bp, 34 predicted proteins | sample Alteio_BWMinCont_18_FD_153493 | JGI IMG/M metagenome (GOLD analysis project Ga0206982, IMG submission 153493) | Enriched cells from forest soil in Barre Woods Harvard Forest LTER site, Petersham, Massachusetts, United States -... | ecosystem: Environmental > Terrestrial > Soil > Temperate forest >... | reverse complement strand
CATAAACGAGTTACAAACGAACTAATAAGGAAGTATATAAATCGGAGACTCTAACAATTCTTATTTTTCACCATTACATATTTGCCACATTGTTTAAAAACAGATTAGCAAACGAATCGTCCCCATACCTTCTTCAGCATGCCCACAATCCTGTGGACTGGTATCCCTGGGGAGATGAAGCCATTAAAAAAGCACGGGATGAAGATAAGCCCATATTGGTAAGCATCGGATATTCTGCCTGTCACTGGTGCCATGTTATGGAAAGAGAAAGTTTTGAAGATCCTGAAACGGCAGCGATCATGAACAAGCTCTTTGTAAATATTAAAATCGACCGGGAGGAAAGACCCGACCTTGATCATATTTATATGGATGCGGTTCAGGCCATTGCAGGCAACGGGGGATGGCCATTAAATGTATTTCTTACCCCGGAAGGGAAGCCATTTTATGGTGGCACTTACTTTCCGCCAGTCAATTTACAAAACCGGCCTTCCTGGAAATCTTTGCTTCAGAGTATTTCAACTGCCTTTCATGAAAAACGAACAGAAATAGAAGAACAGGCGAACAACCTGACTAACCATATAGCAAGTGCCGGATTTGGGGTGATATCTGATAATCCCCAACAATTCTTAAAGGAAGACATTAAGACTATATATGAACAACTAATAAAAACCGCCGACCGGTTGGATGGTGGTTTTGGCCAGGCCCCTAAATTTCCTCAGACCTTTTCAATCCAGTTCCTGCTGCAATATTATTTTTATACCGGAACAAAGGAAGCACTTGACCTGGCCTGTCTTTCTCTGGACAAAATGATCTATGGAGGTATCTATGATCAGATTGGTGGTGGTTTTGCCCGCTACTCAACTGATTCACAATGGCTGGCTCCTCATTTCGAGAAAATGCTATATGATAATGCGCTCCTAATATCAGTCATAAGTGAAGCTTTCCAAATGACAGGAAAACCTGAATATGAGAGAGCAATCCGGGAGACGATGGAATTTATCCAAAACGAACTCATGTCCGGCAATGGAGGTTTTTTTTCTGCACTTGATGCGGATTCTGAAGGGGAAGAGGGTAAATTTTATATATGGGGAAAAAATGAAATATCAGAGATTTTGGGGAAGGAATCAGGAGCTTTTTCTGACTTTTATGACGTTTCGGAAAGAGGCAACTGGGAAGGTAAAAACATATTACGAGTAAGAAATCCCGATATAAAGATCCCGAAAGAAAAGGAGCAGGAATGGAAAATGAAGCTATTGGCAGTGCGAAATAGGCGAATCCGCCCCTCACTGGACGATAAAATTCTTTTAGGCTGGAACGCATTGATGATTAGCGCCTGTTGTAAGGCTTATTCCGCTCTTGGGGAGCTAAAATACCGGAAACTCGCAGTTGACAGTATGGCTTTCCTGGAAGATAAAATGAAAGGTGAAGGCATTTTTCATTTCTATCACAGCTATAAAGAAAAGTATGGAAGTATGGGAGTATGGGAATATGGGAGTGAGGGAAGGGCAACAATTCCGGCCTTTCTTGATGATTATGCTTTTCTGATAGAAGCATATATTCAATTGCAGGAAATTACTGGCGAGGTTTCATACCTGATCCGCGCTAAGGAGATGACAGACTGGGTTATAGAGAATTTCAGTGAGGAAGAGACAGGATATTTTTATTATACACATTCCAGGCAGGACGACATAATTGTAAGGAAAAGGGAGGTCTATGACGGTGCAACTGCTTCCGGCAATTCAGTTATGGCTGTAAATTTGTTATATCTCGGGACCGTGTTTGATCTGGAAGAATGGAAACAACGGGCAGGTAGGAATATGGCAGGTTTGAAAGACCTGATTTTGCGCCATCCCGGATCTTTTGGAGTATGGGCAACTCTGCTAAATGCCCTAACGTATCAACTATATGAAGTCGTTTTGGCGGGTACTTATTCAGAAGAAAAGCACCTTGAATTTTTGAGATTGGGAGTACCAAATCGCGTTTTTCAACTAACCTCCGATACCTATTTTAACCTTCCGCTTTTGAGAAATAAACCCGTTTTGGGACAGTCCCAGTTTTTTCTTTGCAGAGAATATTCCTGCCAACAGCCTGTAAAAGAAGTCGCTGAGCTTTACGACCTCATAAAAAACTCTTAAAAAACCCGTCAAAACGGGCAGAATTTACAATAAGGCGGACCTTTCCGCCGTTAATTAAACTATTGGCAAAACTTTGACTTGTAAAAAATAAATTTTATACTTGCGATGGAAGATATTCTCAGGAGATATTCCCAAAAGATTATTTTTGTCCAATACCCTTTAATAAAAATGAAAATGAAAAACCTGTCCATTCTGATTACCGTTGCCGCGGCCATCGCCGTAACAGGTTGTAAATCCGGCAAATCCGGCAAAGGACTTCCAGACGACGGTCAATTGCACGGTGTTGCTCCAGCAAGTAGATATAATTTAAGTAAGCCTCCAGGCATGGTCTATATACCGCCTGGAACCTTTCATATGGGTCCCAGTGATGAGGACGTCAATTACGCTTATACGGCTCGTAACAAGCAGGTTTCCATTCAGGGATTCTGGATGGATGCTACTGAAATTACCAATAATGAATACCGCCAGTTTGTAACCTGGGTACGCGATTCAATCGCAGCCACCATGATGCAATATGGTAAGGAAGTGGATGGCAAATTCACGATCGACTGGAAAAAAGCACAAACAATAAAATGGGGTGATAAAGCGACGACTGAAAAAATTGATCAACTTATCCTGACTCCTGAAAACCGGATTTTCGGTAAGAAGGAACTTGATCCCTACAAAATGGTTTACCATTCCGAAACATTCGACCTGAAACGCGCTGCGCAAAAGGTGAATGAAGGAAAGCCACGTTCTGAGTTTATTATTAAGAAAGACATTCATATTTATCCCGACACATTGGTTTGGGTACGTGACTTCTCTTATTCTTACAATGAACCAATGACCAAAAGATATTTCTCCCATCCTGCATTCGGAAATTATCCGGTTGTAGGGGTTAACTGGAACCAGGCGACTGCGTTCTGCGAATGGAGAACACAATACTTGAATTCATTCCTCGATAAAACAAACAGAGCCAACGAAAGCCCTTTCCGTTTACCAACTGAAGCAGAGTGGGAATACGCTGCTCGGGGCGGACGTTCACAATCTATGTTCCCATGGGGTAACTATTACCTGAGAAATAAAAAAGGCTGTCTTCTGGCCAATTTTAAACCAGGTCGTGGAAACTATCCTGAAGATGGTGCATTCTACACTGCACGTGCTGATGCTTACTGGCCAAATGATTTCGGTCTGTATTGCATGGCAGGAAATGTAGCAGAGTGGACTTCATCTGTTTATTATGAAGGTGCTTATAACTTCCAGCATGATATGAACCCGGACATCCGTTACAATGCAAAGGATTCAGATCCTCCGCGTATGAAACGTAAAGTGATTCGTGGCGGGAGCTGGAAAGACGTAGGCTACTTCCTGCAAACCAGTACAAGAACTTACGAATACCAGGATACTGCAAAATCATATATCGGTTTCCGTTGTGTGATAGATTTGCCAGCATCCATAGCCAGGAGATAGTTGATAATTATCAATCGAAATAAAATTTTTTAAAACAATCAGCGTTTTGATTTGACAACGTCATCCGGAATTATTTTCCGAGACCCTTACAACACCTATTAAAAACTAAAAATTAAAATTATGTCAGCCGGAGTTTCAAAATCTACCGAAAAGCTTGTAAACATCATCGTCTGCGTAGGTGCAGCCGTTGTAATCTTTGGTGCCTGGCAGAAAATCACCCACCAACGGTTGGCAGATTTCTTCCTTACAGCAGGACTTCTTACAGAAGCATTGATATTCTTAGTATACGCTTTCTTACCGCCTCCAGGTGGTGAAATGCATGCCCTGGCAGAAGCCCTTCCAAAACTGGCTGGTGCAGGTTCTAATAATCCCGCACTTCAACAGATGGATAAATTGATGCAGGAAGCTGACATCACTCCAACAAATCTCGCACGTTTAAGCGATGGTTTCAAAAAATTCGGTTCAACAGTTGAAAAAATCAGTGATGTATCAGGCGCGCTTGCTGCAACCACTGATTATACAAATAAAACAAAAGAAGCAGTTGTAGCACTGGACTCCATGAAGAATGCTTACCAGGGTGCAACCGCAACATTAGGTCATTTTAATAATGCAGCAGAAAGTACTAAACAATTCCATGGCCAGGTTCAGGTATTGACCAAGAATCTTGGATCATTGAATACATTATATGAACTGGAACTGCAGGACAGCAATAACCATTTGAAGGCAATGAACAGCTTCTACTCTAACCTGGCTCAGGCATCTGAAGCCATGAACGGAAGTGTCGCTGATGCGAAGAAAACACAGGAACAAGTTGCTCTACTTGCAAAGAACCTTGGTAACCTGAACCATGTTTATGGTAATATGCTGAGCGCAATGCAAGGTAGACAGTAATCCAATATTAATTATCGGGACTAATAACCTGAAAAACCTTTGTTAACACATTAAATTCTCCCGCTCATGTCCTTACCTAAAGAGCCCAGGCAGAAGATGATCAACATGATGTATTTGGTGCTTACAGCATTGCTGGCACTGAATGTTTCAGCTGAGATTCTGAATGCCTTCAAGACCGTAAATAACAGTATCACGACATCAAACGGAGTGGTTACTGAAAAAAATAACCTCACTTATTCTGCCTTTGAAAAAGCACTGAATGATCAGCAGACGAAAGATAATGCTGCGATCTGGGCTCCAAAAGCAAAGCAGATTCAAGGTATTTCTTTAGCGATGTTTAATACCATTGACGGTATGAAACACCTGCTTAAACTTGAATCACAGTATGAGATAGATAAAGATGGCAAAGAAAAATTCAACGATGCCAACTTAGACGCAGCTACCCGTGTTTTCGATAAGGATGGCAAAGGAAAAATATTATACGATTCTCTCACAGAATACAAAAAGCTGATGATTGCTGTGTTGGATCCGAATGCTCCTGATATTGCAAAAAATCCAATCCTGCAAAAAGAAGTTGCAAAAGCACAGGCTGAATTTGAAAAACAACTCCCGTTGGATCTCTCTGTACCATTGTCACAAACCGGTGCAGCGAAATCAGGCGATGATGTGAAAGACTGGGTAACCAATTACTTTCATATGACGCCTACCATTGCGGCGATCACTATCCTTAGTAAATTCCAGAATGATGTAAAGAATTCTGAATCCCAGATGGTTGATTATTGCTACAAGCAAATAGGTTCGGTAAAAGTTGTGTACAATCAGTTTGAAGCATTTGCTGGAACGAACGCTACTTACCTGATGCCTGGTGATGAACTGGAAATACAGGCAGGGATCGGAGCATTCAGTGCTGCTGCAAAACCCGATATAACTATCAATGGAGCACGCCAGACTTTAAATGCAGATGGTGTTGCAGACTATAAAACAAAAGTAGAAGGTGCCGGTGCACATGAAGTGACTGTAAATATTTCATACACTAAACCCGATGGAACAACGGCTGTTATACCAAAAACAATTAAATATACAGTTGGTCTTCCTTCAGGAGCTTCTATCTTCTTAGAAAAAATGAACGTGGTGTATATCGGAGTTGCTAATCCAATGACCATCTCCGGTGGTAGCGTGGGTAGAGAAAAAGTTCATGTAAGTTTTGAAAGTCCCGGAGCGACTATTACAAATACAGGCGGTGATCATTATGAAGCCAGGGCAACAACCCCGGGTATTTCTAAGATCATCGTAACTGCAAATGGTAGACCATTTCCCTTCGAAATCCGTGTAAAGAACCTGCCTTTACCAGCCGGTTTCATCGGATCTCATAAAAGCGGTGCAATTTCTTCAGCTGAATTCAAAGCAATTGGTGGTTTAATCGCTCGTCTTGAAGATTCTGATTTCGAAGCGCCATTTAAAGTGGTAAGCTATAAAATTGGTGCAGAAGGCGGTGGGATTTCCGGATATACTGAGGCGACAAATAATGGTAACAGGTGGTCTGGAAATGCTGCAGGAATTGTAAGCAGATGCACGCCTGGAACACATATCTTTTTTGATGAGATCCGTGTAGTCGGACCAGATGGAAAAGAACGGCAAATTAATCCCATGGTATTTAGCCTGAAATAAAATATAACTAAGATCCGCCACGATGTAGTGGCGAATCTGTTTTAGTAATTGATACGATAAATTTTTAGAACATGAAGACGCGATTTATCAAATTATCTTTCCTTGCAGCAATGATTGCTTTGGCGGTAGGTACTGTGCAGGCACAAGCACCGGCCACCAGGAAGAAGACAAAGAGGTCCACAACCAAAAAGAAAACGAATACAAGCAAGAATAGTGCTGTGGCTGTCGTACCTCCAAAAGATACAACGGCAAAGCCTGTTCAGGAATTTGTTGCTGATATCAAACTGGATACTCCACGTAAATCGCTTCGCAATGATGCATCTATAGAACTGAACCTGGTAAAGGATCGTACTCCGCTTGCTTACGAGCATATCCGGGAAGACGATGCCGTTTACCGTCAGCGTGTATGGCGTGAAATTGATACTCATGAAAAAATGAATCTTCCTTTTGTATATAAGGCATCTGAAGATAATGGTAACCAGCGTTTCATCAGTATCCTGCTCAACCTTATCCATTCAGGAGATGTGACCGCATTTGATGCGACAATGGACGACCGATTCACGACTCCGATGACTTTCCGCCAAATCGCAGAAAGCATGGTGGGTAAACCACAAACAATTCAGATCCCTGATATGACTGTTGACCCTGACGGTTCAAAAGGTATTACCAAGGATACTACGATAGTGCAGGAATTCAATCCTGATCAGGTAGAAAGATATGAAATCAAAGAAGAGTGGGTATTTGACAAAGAATCTTCCAGAATGTATGTCCGCATCCTCGGAATTGCACCTGAAAAGACAATTTATAACGCAGACGGATCATTCAGGGCCGTATTACCCATATTCTGGGTTTACTATCCTGATCTGAGGCCTTTCTTAGCAAAATACGAAGCGTATAATGGAAAGAACTTTGGAGCCCGTATGAGCTGGGAAGAGCTGTTTGAAAGCCGTATGTTCTCCAGCAGGATCGTTAAATCTACTATCGACAATCCTGGTGATAATTTTATCGCGCAATATATCAAGGATCCTATATTGGGTCTGCTTGAAGGCGATGGTATCAAAGAAAAAATCTTCAACTACGAGCAGGACCTTTGGTCTTACTAAGCTTAACGCTAAAAGCTGAATCATAAAATTTAAAACCATCCAACTTATAACTGGGTGGTTTTTTCGTTTTGCAGTTTTAGTTTTCGGTTTTAAGCGTTCGGCATTCAGCGTTCAGCATTACGCGTTAAGCGTTCAGCGTTAGACGTTAAGCTTTTTCCCAAAATAGGAATCAGCGTATTTTTACGATATCTCATAACATTTTGATAGCTAAACTGTTGATAATTATTTTCAAAATACCTATAAGGGTTCTTGTTTAATAGAATTGTTTTATTATTTTTACAACGGTTTTTCATAGGATATTGGATTTTAAAAACGGGGCTGAATTTCCATTCTGGCCCCTTTTTTTATTTTAATCATCTAATTAAAGCCAAGCCCCGCCTGCGTTTCATTCTCCTGTTGTAAAAAATAGTCTTTAAGCAATTTTGTTTTCGATTTACCAACCAGGCTAATTAGTTCTTCATCTGATGCTAACTTTATTTTCCTTACTGAATGGAAAGTTTTTAATAATTGGTCTGCAGTTTGTTTTCCAATGCCATTTATATTTTCCAGTTCGTTTTTAAAAGTTCCCCGGCTTCTCTTATTCCTGTGAAAGCTAATCCCAAAACGATGCACTTCATCACGGATCTTCCGTATCAGTTTTAAACTTATACTATCGTAAGGCAGTTTCAGGGATTCGCGGTCACCAGCGAAAAAAATTTCCTCTTCATTCTTGGCAAGTCCTATAAGCGTTAATTTGCCTCTCAAACCCAGTTCCTGAATACTTTCCAATGCAGCACTCAACTGCCCCTTGCCACCGTCGATAATCACCAGCTGGGGCAAAGACTGATTCTCTTCCATCAGCCGTTTATAACGCCGGTAAACCACCTCTTTCATAGTAGCAAAGTCGTTGATACCTTCCACGGTTTTCACATTAAAATGGCGGTAATCCTTTTTACTTTCCACGCCGTCACGGAAAGATACCATAGCTGAAACTGGATAACTGCCATGGAAATTCGAATTATCGAAGCATTCGATATGTGTCGGTAGTTCAGATAACTGAAGGTCGGTCTGGAGTTGTTGTAATACCACCAGTCTTTCTTCAGGTGTTTTCTTCTGAAGATGCAGCATTTTTTTCTTTTCTGATTCTTCACGGTAATAGTTCACATTTTTCTCTGAGAGTTCCAGCAGTTTCTTTTTATCACCTCCTTTCGGCACCGTGATGATTATCCCTTCCTGCGGGTATTCAATTGGAATTGGCAGAATAATTTCCGGAGAAGTACTATTGAAACGATCACGCAACTGTGCAATGGAAAAAGCCAGGATTTCTTCGTCCGTTTCATCGAGTATTGTTTTCGCTTCTGTATTATGTGTTTGAACAATGGTACCGTTTTCAACCATCAGGTAATTTATAAAAACAGTTCCTTCATCCCGAAACATGGAGAACACATCAGCCTGCACGATATGCTTATTTACAATAACTGAACGGGATTGATAATTTTCCAGATGTTCAATCTTTTTACGTATGATTTCAGCTTTTTCAAAAGCCATATTCACGGAAGCTTCTTTCATTTCCTGGCGGAAACTGCTGATGACCGGACTGAGATTCCCTTTCAGGATATTTTTAACTTTCCGAAGACCATCCGCATAATCTTCTTCTGTTTGTAAACCTTCACAGGGACCCTTGCAATTACCCAGGTAATACTCAAGACAAACTTTGAATTTTTTTTTCGCAATATTCCCGGGAGTCAGGTTTAATTTGCAGGTCCGTAACTGTATATTTGATTTTACAAAATCAATTAGTTCCCGAACTTTCGCAACTGAAGTAAATGGACCCAGATATTCTGATCCGTCATCTATTTTTCTTCTTGTGAGAAATACCCTCGGGAAATGTTCATTTTTGATAATGATAAACGGATAAGATTTGTCATCTTTCAGGTTAATATTAAATCGCGGCTGGTATTGTTTAATAAGCGAATTCTCAAGTAAAAAAGCATCTTGTTCCGAATCTACCAGGGTGAATTCAATCGAAGAAATGCGTTTAACCAGTTCATAAGTTTTATAATTCGCAATCGTTTTATTAAAATACGAACTTACCCGCTTGCGCAGATTTTTTGCCTTACCAACATATAACAATTCCTTATGGGAATCAAAATACTTGTAAATACCCGGTTCCAATGGAATTGATTGTACTATTTGCTGAAATGCTTCCTGCTCCATGCCTTAATCTCTGCTATCCCAGACTACAATGGTCTGGTTCGTAATTTCCCGACCGTTACGGGGTTTTTGAATATGAAGAATCCTGAAATTCCTTCCGGCTTTCCAGGACATTTTACTGATAACGGAACTATCTTTATTACCAGAAATAGCTTCCATGTAAATGGAATTCAGTTTATCCGAACCAGCACCCGGTGAAAGCAAAACATCTACTCTCTTTAACCCGTAACCTGTGTCTTTTGTTGAATAAGTAAAGCTAACGAGGTTGGTGGACCGGTCCACAAAGGAATTCTCCTCAAAGTTTTTTTCAAAATAAGAACTGTCCAGATCGGACATCAGGAATTCTCTGGCGAGCCTATCGAAAACTGGGGTTGTAATTATTCCTGAATCCGTTTTGCCATTTACTATACTGTATTTCATAAGACGAAGCGGGAGTGAATCCACCGCTGCAATTTCGGCTTTAAGTAAATCTGCTACCGGCAAATAATTTTTTTTCGTGGTATCTGTTTGAGTTGTTTTGCCGGTTGCTGCTTCCGTTTGGCTGGAATGGCAGGCATATAACAGGAAAACTGAAATGGCGGGGATGAATAATCTCTTCATCCGATAAAATTACTGTAAGCCGGGAAAACTACCTGATTGATTTTGAAATGCCGATGCGAATTCCGTAATTCAGCATATTTTCCTGCAAGGGATAACTGTTTTTATATGTAGAGAAAATCTGGTATCTCACCTGTGGACCTATTTCCCAACGAATTTTGCCGACAGCATAAGAGAGATAAACTTCAGTGCCTGCAATAAGGTTCCATCTTCTGAAAGCCTGAGGATCTTTCTCATAACTGTTGTAATCGTTTGAAAGCACATAGGCATCGGTATTCAGCAGATAACTGGGCTGCAGGGTGGCGCCTACGTGAAGCTGCAATTTTCCATTGCCTGCTACATTCATTTCTACGCCCACGGGAAGGGAAAGCTGATAATATCTGTTTTGATAATGTTGTGGGTTCTTGTCTGTAGAGACTCCTGAATTGGAATTATTCAGGGAATCGGCAATATAGCCCTGATATGAATTCAACGTTACAGACGCCTGTGTAGGATTTGAATTATACGCTTTGATGTAGTACCGGTTAAAGCTGAAATCCAGCCCTGCTTTTAATGAAATATTTTTTGAAATCCGGTACAGGATATTTCCCCCGACATCATAACCCATCACAGGCGTATTGTCTACAAATCCATTTACATTCGCAACATGAACTACCATGATAGGAGCAGACTGAACAGATTGTGCCATGGTTTGATAATTCAGCCCGTATAAATAGTGTGTATTCAGCGTTGGGGCAATATATAATTCCCAACTCAACTTGTCGTTATGAATATGTGTAAGTTGTGTTACAGATTTTTCAGGAACGAGATCTGCAGAAACCGAATTGACTATTGGATTAGCAAATGTTGATGACTCATTTTTATTTAACTCTGAAATGATTAGCGGTGTGGCTGCATTTACGGAAACCTTCAGATCAGAAGATTGAATAGGTTTTACATGATTATTGATCTGAATTTTTTCCGGTAGTGATTCAGTCATTTCATCTGTGCGGGATTCCTGTATTGAGGAGAGACCTGAACGCAAATCGAAAGGTAAGCCGCTATTTAATGCGCCGTCTGCATTATGCTGATCTTCGGAATTATCCATTGCATTCAGAGCAAAGCTATTCGTTGTAAGACCTTGAAGGCTGGCTGATGCAGCTGGTTTTGCTGCTTTATTATTTTTTGCAGCGATGATTTTCGAAACAGAATTCTTTGTAGGAAATATGAGTTGTGAACCGGCCAGGATAAGTATCCCGCCTATGAGAACAGTCATTCCGGCAACAAATCTTCTGCGTCTGGTATGCAGCGAACTGTAAACTTCGTTCCACACTTTGTCAGATGGATACATTTTGAACTGGTCAGCTTTCTCTTTCAGCTGCTTCTCAAATTCTTCTTCATATAAAATTCGCTCCTTCATTTTCGGAAGTTTTGGTCGGTCTCCTGCACGATCAATGTATTGCGGTTAAGCGATCTGTTTTTTCTCTTGCTGCTGGTATCAGATTTCTCTTTATTAAAATCTCTTCCAGCATTTGTCTTGCACGGGTATATTGGGATCTGCTGGTGCTTTCTTCAATGTCAAGCATTTCAGATATTTCTTTATGCGAATATCCTTCTATGGCATAAAGATTTAAAACGGTACGATAGCCTACCGGCAGTATGCGAATACAATCCACGATTTGTTTTGCCTGAACGATGGAAGGAATGTTTTCTTCCCTGATCTGTACAGAGCTCGCCTGTATGATATCCACGCTTTCGTTAAAGCGTTTATTTTTTTTCAGATGATTAATGCATGTGTGAACAATGATCCGTCGGATCCAGCCTTCGAAAGCACCCTTACTTTGAAATGTATGCATTTGAAGAAAAACTTTAATAAAACCTTCCTGAAGCATATCCTCGGCATCCTCCCTGTTATGTGCAAACCTGTAACATACTGCAAGCATTTTAGGACTGTACCTGTTGTACAATTCCTTTTGGGCAGCAGCATGATTTTTTAAACAGCCTTGTAAGATGGCTTCTTCGGTCATATTAAACCTCGTTGCCCTGTAAATTAGACAATTTTCGTGTGCTAAAGCTGCATGAAATAAAGTTTAGGTTCCTTTTTTAATCGAATAAAACTTTGCCAGTCATCTCCTGAGGAATTTCATATCCCATCAACTTAAGAAGGGTGGGTGCTATATCAGCAAGTTTGCCTGGAAGAACTTTTCCATGCCATTGATTATCAAGAATAAAATAAGGAACCAGGTTAAGGGAATGGGCAGTATTCGGAGAACCGTCGGGATTAATCATGTAATCGGCGTTTCCATGGTCGGCGGTTATGAAAACCACATAATCGTTGGCAAGGCCAGCGCTAGCTACCCTTTCAACGCATTGATCAACTGTTTCAACTGCTTTTATAGCCGCCTGAAAGTCTCCGGTATGACCCACCATATCTGCATTGGCATAATTAAGGCAAATGAAATTGGCGGTTTTATGATTGATTTCCGGTATGATGGCATCAGTTATTCCTACCGCGCTCATTTCAGGTTGCAGATCATAAGTGGCAACTTTTGGCGATGGAATCATGATACGCTTCTCCCCCTCAAATTCATTCTCGCGTCCTCCGCTAAAAAAGAAAGTAACATGCGGATATTTTTCTGTTTCAGCAATGCGAATCTGGGTGAGCATATTTTTTGCAACCACTTCACCCATGGTCATTTTCAAATCATCATTTTCGAACATTACATGAACATTTTTGAAATGATGATCGTATTCGGTCATTGTAGTATAATCCAGCGAAAGTTTTTTCATTCCCTGATCCGGAAAATCTTTCTGTGTCAAAACTTCCGTTATTTCCCTGCACCGGTCCGTTCTGAAATTAAAACAGATTACTACGTCACCATCTAAAATACATGCCAGGGGCTCACCGCTGGAATCCACTACCACACTGGGTTTTATGAATTCATCTGTAACGCCTGCTGCATAACTTTCTTCTATGATTTGCAAAGGGCTATGACCACGTCCCCCCTGTCCCTTAACCAGGGTATCGTAAGCAAGCTTCACCCGCTCCCAGCGCTTGTCTCTGTCCATCGCATAATATCTGCCGGATACAGTCGCGATTTTACCGGTACCTGTTGCGTCAAGGTGTTCCTGCAGGTTTTTGATGAAGCCATAACCGCTTTTCGGATCTGTATCACGACCATCAGTAAACGCGTGAATAAAAACGGAGGCAACGGATTCTGATTTGCAGCAATCAACAAGTTCTTTCAGGTGATTGATATGGGAGTGAACGCCTCCGTCACTCACCAGGCCAAGCAGATGTAATTTTTTATTCTGGCTTTTTGCCTGATCAAGCGCACGAAGAAGTACAGGATTTTTTGCAAATGATCCGTCGCGTATGCCCACATTGATCCGCTGGAGTTCCTGGTAAACAATGCGACCGGCACCAATATTCAGGTGCCCAACTTCTGAATTTCCCATCTGGCCTTCCGGTAGTCCCACATCTTCGCCACAGGTTACCAGGGTACTGTTTGGGTATTTTGAATAAAGTGAGCTGACAAAGGGGGTTTTCGCGTGCCGGACGGCGTCTGCAGATTCTACTTTTCCCAGTCCCCAGCCGTCCATTATGATGAGGATCGCCGATTTTTTAGCCATTTTCCTATAAAACGATTGTTATAATAGGTTCAAAGTTAGCGTTTATGGCCTGTTTTAAGCCATTTTACCGGGTCCCTTTTAGTTTGGCATATTTTTAGCTCTTTCAGGGTGAAAACAATTCCTATGAAAAGGCTAATGGGATGGGTTCTTGCCGGAATGGCACTCATCCTTGTTTCTTATCGGAGCTTCGACAATATAGACGCAGTCGCCACTGCGATCCGTTCCGGGAATGTAAATCAGCTATCCCCTTTCTTCGATATAAGTGTAGATATTAGTCTCCCCGATAAAAGCGATACATATAGTAAGACCCAGGCGGAAATGGTCATTGGAGATTTTTTCAATACCAACGGGGTACAGAATTTTAAAATAACTCAGCAGGGAGAAAGCGGGGGAACTTTTTTCTGTGCCGGGATTCTGCAAACGCGCGCAGGTAATTACAGAACTACTTTATTCTTCAAACACAAAGGAGATAAACATTTCCTCCAGGAGATCCGTTTTCAGACGGTGGATTAGGAAAGTGTGAGAGTGTGAGAGTGTGAGAGTGTGAGAATGTGAAACTTCGGCAATTCTTATTTTTTACTTTTTACTTTTTAATTTTTACTTTGCTCGGCGATGAGCAAACCCGTTAACCAATTTGATGAGCGGTTGCATGTATTGATATTGGCTGCAATGGCCGAAGACCTGGGAGATGGGGATCATTCCAGCCTGGCAGTGATTCCATCCAATGCACGCGGGAAGGCCCAGCTGAAGATAAAGCAGAACGGTATCCTGGCGGGCGTGGAGATAGCGGAAAAAATATTCCACATAAGAGAGACGGCTGCTGTTTTTCAAGTACACAAACACGATGGGGAAGCTATGCAGGCAGGTGAAACAGCATTCACTGTTGAAGCTTCAATACAATGCATTCTTTCCTGTGAACGCCTGGTATTGAATTGTATGCAGCGGATGAGTGGTATAGCCACCCTTACGCATCAGTATGTCGAAGCAATCCGTGGCTATTCATCTAAAATCCTGGATACGAGGAAAACTACCCCCGGCTTCAGACTACTTGAGAAAGAAGCCGTTCGAATCGGAGGTGGGATAAATCACCGTTTTGGTTTGTTTGACATGATCATGCTGAAGGACAATCATATTGACTTTTGTGGTGGTATCGGAAAAGCTCTGGACAGGGCTTTTGCTTACGTGAAGAAATATAAACCATCGCTCAAAATAGAAATAGAGACGCGAACTTTGGAGGATGTCCACGAAGTACTTGTTTCAGGGAAAGCCGACAGGATCATGATGGATAATTTTAATCCTTCTCTGCTCAAAGAGGCTTTGCAACTGATAAATAAAAAAATTGAAACAGAGGCAAGTGGTGGAATAAATCTGGAAAATATCCGGGATTATGCAGCTACCGGTGTGGATTATATAAGCATCGGATCACTGATTCATCAGGCGAAGAGTATTGATTTAAGTTTGAAAGCAATATAGGAAAGTATGGGAGTATGGGAGTATGGGAGTGCGAAGAGGCATGTTTCTGATTCGTATACTAAGAATTGTTTACAATTACCAATTAACCATTAGATACAGTGGCTAAGAAAAATATCCCCGACAAAAATGGTTTTGTTTTTAGTACTGATCCGAATTTTGCATTTCAAAATTCCGGACCTGCTTCTTCGGAAACCCTGTCTCCTGCCAAACAACGGCTTCGAATAATATTGGATACACGTCATCGCGCTGGTAAAACAGTAACCGCTATTTCCGGATTTAAAGGGAAATCAGAAGACCTGGAAATTCTCGGAAAAAAACTCAAACAATATTGCGGTACCGGGGGATCAGTAAAAGATGGTCAAATTCTTATTCAGGGAGATCAAACCATAAAGGTTCGGGCTTATCTGCAAAAAGAAGGATACAAAACCTGATTGTCATAATGTGGGAAATGTGGAATTATGGAGATGTAATAAAGGGGAAATGAAATTATTAATTAAATTTTAAATTTCATTTCCATATTCTTTGATCTCTACAATTTCACATTTCCAAATTATGAATTGTAGTGAATTGCCTTTAGTTGAGGAAAATTAACATTCACCCTAAAAATCGACACCCATGGCAAATTGCCAGGTAGGAGAATTTCCAAAAAAAGTATTCATTGGCCAGCCCACATCAAGCCGGAGGAAATAACCAAGCAATGTACTCCTGGCACCAAATCCATATCCACCCGCAAAAGGACCAATACCTCCTGCCTTAATCGTTACCACAACCGGCACAGACGGATCTCCGTTGACGAAATTGGATTGTGGCCGCTCGATATTACTAAGCGGTCCAGCCCATGCAGTTCCGAAATCGAAGAATTGTATCAACTGGAAATTTCGTATAAATGCATTGTTGATGGGTTTATTCATCAAAGTAGTAAATACCGGCAAACGAAGTTCACTGTTAATGGTGATCGCATTATTTCCATTCGCTACATTCTGATCATATCCTCTCAGGTTAAGCGCGAGTGACTGATAGGCATAATTCTGGGTATAATCCGGAACAGGATATTGGTTTGCCTTGGGGAACATCCATCCGTCCTGCCCACCCAGGTAATAAACTATCTTCTGATTACCCCAGGAGAAATCTCCGGCTGCCCGCACGGCCCAGATAAAATTTCTGTAAATGGGATAATAATTTCGCACATCAAAACCGAAATTGAACATCTTTCTTCCTTCACCAGTTAGCGGCTGGTTTATCTGGTAATTAAAATCTATATAGAATTTATATCGCAGGCCATTCATGATATTCATCGTCTTGACAATAGTATTGTCAAATACGTATTCCAAATGATTTATTAAGAATACCTGCTTATTGACATATCCTGATTTCAAAGCAAGTGTATCAAATGGATAATTCGGGTCGTATGCACTTTCACCGTTTGGCCGGAGACCAATTTTATCCGTACGCACGCCAACACTATACCGGAGGCTTTTGACTTTATCAAAAGGATATCTTATTACAGCCTGAAAAATATTGGTGTAAAGTTTTGAATCCACATAATCATAACTGTGACTGGAATTTACTCCGACTGTATCAAATAATGGGTAAGTTCCAATATCAGTCTCACGATAATAAACCAAAGAAAAATCTGTGCGGAGCTTAAGGTAATCCACCCGTGCGTACCATTGCCCCCCGCCATCAAAAAATGAACCGCCCGAAGGAACAAATGTTGCAACTCCTATCCCTCCGGTTCCTGCAGATACTGCGCTGGATGAGCTTCCTCCAAACAAGGGTAATCGCAGCGCTCCGGTAAATCGAATGTCTTCAAACAAATCAAATACGGCAGCTTTGAACATGGCATTGAATGGTTCATTACCACCCAGCATGATAGGTAATGCTCCGGTAAATGGCTGATACTGGGTAACAAGGACATCATTATTAAAACCTGCTGTAAAACTTTGCGCTGAAAACTTCAGCGTGTAATCATAGAGTTTAGCGGTATTCAGAATCTCGTTAGCGGGTTCGGGTTTTGATTGCTGCAGGATTAATTTCTGATTTAATATAGTGTCGAGTTTATCTTTATCAAATTCACTTTCAAATATATCAGTCTGAACTTTTACTGTATCCGCTTTTTTCTTCTGTTGATATTGCAAAGCCTGGCCACTCGCAAGCTGGCTGGCAGTAATGGTTTCTTTTCTGTATTCTGTTAACTTGGGATTTATGTTTCTTTTTTTGAGGGCAGATTCATCTACTTTAAGTTTGTAAAGGAATTTCAAGTCTCCTTCCTGACGTACTTCACTTACCTGGCCGGTTTCACCTGCAATCTTGGTTTCCGTTAAACTGCTCTGATAATTAGTAAGGGCAAAAGTATAGGCGGAATCCCGGGTGATGGAAAAAGTATAAATGGAATCCGGTTCTGTTTGTTTGTTTGCACGCAGCACTGAATCCAGTTCTGTTGGATCAGGATTATGCAGAATTTCATCACCGATCCTGTAAACGGTGTCTATTCCTTCTCTTCTTGTTGTAAAGAAACCAGCATAGCGGTTGTTAATTCCGTTTTCATCTGAAATATAAGTAAAATGAAAATTGTTGTATTGTGTCGGGTAACGTGCGTTACCGTATTTCAGTTGTGTCAGTTGGGAAATCTGTTTGAATTCACTTTTGTTCCAGTTGTCAACCAGGAAAATATTGTACCGGTTATTGGAAGGAAGAACCGTATCACCGGTTGGCGCTTTAGCTGAAGGCCGGTTAGAAGAATAAATAATTCCTGTTTTACCGGGAAAGGTTACAAAGGTTGCATCCAGATCGTCGTATATATCATTTGTAATCTGATCAATTTTTGAAGTAGTAAGATTATATTCGAATATATCTGATTGTCCGTTTTTTACTGCACTTAACAGAAGAGTATTATTATCAAGCATATATTTCATGTCCTGAATCTGATCGAACATATCCAGGTCGGTAACTACTCTTTTATATTTCGAAACCATATCATATACAAAAAGCCGGATTTTGCCTTCACGATAATAAATGACGGCAAGGCGTGTTCCTTTAGGATCCCAGGCAATTAATGGATAATGCGGTTGCAGTTGCTTGTCATTACTCCTGACTCCGTTTTTCAGAAGCACCTTCCTGTTCACAAAATTCTCATGCAATACAACATTGTATTGTCCGCGTACGAATTCAACCACCGCATAAGTCTGACTCCGTGGTGCCGGATTAGGTGAAAAATGGAAAAAGTCCTTATTGTCATTTACTTCTTCCACAACCGAAATGCTGCCCTTTGGAAAGTTTCTTCTGCCGCGTATATCCTTGTTATACAGATCTTCTTCCTCTGTCATGAAATCCTGCAATACATCCTTAAATTTCTTTTTACAGATACGCAGGGCTGCCGTATTGGTGTTGCGGTAGACGCGTGACAGGTATAAAAAATATGTTACATTTTCTTTTTTATATTTGTTGGCGAAATAATACCAGAAAGCATGACCGGCCAGTTCTGGTTTTTCAAAAGCCAGGTTATAAAAATTGGTATAGCGGCCAGATAAGATAGCTGATTTCAACTGGTCATCCAGTTCCGTATTCCAGTTCTGGGCTACAAAGTCAATATATCCGTCAGTAAGCCATTGCGGAAGATCCAGCAATGTCTGATTGGCCGCAACTTCACCCAGATCATCTCCGAACAATATATTTTCAACAAGGACACGCGCTATTCCCTGACGTATCTGGATACGGAGTTTATTATGATCGTCGGTATAATAAACGATCATTTTATTATTCACGAGTTTGGTGGTTCCTCCGACGGATTGCCAGTCGGTCTCCAATCCGATATTGGATTGTTCCATTTCATTAAAACTATTATACATCACAATATTGGCCCTGCGTTGCAGACCATATTCCACTTGTTGTTCGATGCCGGTCAATTCCTTTTCCGCCACCTGCGCCACGAATTTGGCCAGGGGATCACCATTTTGATTAAAATATGTATTGAAATTCTGAGTCTGATAGTACTTCCATTTCATATGTTTGAACTGGAGGCGGTTCTTGCCAAATTCAACTGTATTAACCTGGGCGGTGGCGTGAAACAGAAAGAAAAACAGGGTATTCGTGATTAAAAAAAGTTCTTTCAACTTCAACTTATGCGGAACTTGCATACCTTATTTGGAATTAAAGAGAATAACCGGTTCAAGTTAAGACAATCCCTAAAACCGGTGAAATAGATTTTGTAATAAAAAAGCGTATATGATTACGGTAAAACGATTCATATTTAACCCTATCCAGGAAAATACATACGTTGTTTACAATGGAAAAGATGCCTGTGCTATCGTAGATCCGGGATGTTATTTTCCGGAAGAAAAACATATTCTTTCCAGTTGGCTGAAAAAAAGCGGATTGCATCCCAATATATTGTTAAATACCCATTGCCATCTCGATCATGTATTTGGAAATAAATGGGCCGCCGAACATTATGACCTCGAATTGCAAATAGGTGAAAAAGAACTATGGACTTTTAATTTTGCACCTGAATCCGGTATTCGATGGAGCATGCCATTTGAAAATTATTCCGGTAATATTATTTTTTTAAAAGAGGGCGATGAAATTTTAATGGGCGATGATAAGCTCGAAGTCTTGTTTACACCAGGCCATTCTGTTGGTCATGTAGTATTTTATAACCGGGGACAGGGATTCGTTATCGGTGGAGATGTTTTATTCAGAATGGGCATCGGCAGAACAGATATACCAGGCGGTGATTCAGAAACCCTGCTGGAAAGTATCAGAAAGAAACTTTTTACCATGCCTGATGACGTAATCGTATACCCCGGTCATGGGGAACCGACAACCATTGGATATGAGAAGGAAAACAATCCCTTTTTGAAGGCTTAAAACTATCTGGTGTTTACCGGTTGCGGTTATTCAATTTATACCATTCAACTGCTATCCGCAATCCTTCTTCAAAATTAAATCCGGGTAAATAATTCAGATTCTTTTTTGCTTTTTCGACCGATGCCAGGGAATGCTGAATATCTCCTTCCCGGTTTGGTCCGTATTTTACTTTTATACCTTCGATGGAAGGGTCGGATACTGAAAGATATTTTTTAAGTAGCTGAACCAGCTGGTTAAGGGATGTCTGTTCTCCGTACGCAACATTGTAAACCGTGTTAACCGCATCCGGATTGCCTGCAAAGACCGCCAGTATATTGGCCTGGACGACATTTTCAATAAAAGTAAAATCTCTTGTATGATTTCCATCACCATTGATTACCGGTGAAAGGTGATTTAATAGATGATCTACGAATTTTGGTATCACTGCCGCATAAGCTCCATTCGGATCCTGTCCGGGTCCGAATACATTAAAATACCTGAGACCTATTAGTTCCATTTTGTACGTGCGGGCAAAAACATTCGCATACAATTCGTTAACGTATTTGGTTACTGCATATGGGGAAAGCGGGTTTCCTATTTTATCTTCCAGCTTTGGAAGTGCCGGACTGTCACCGTAAGTAGATGAAGAAGCAGCATATACCATACGCTTTATACCGGAATCTTTTACTGCCACCAGCATATTAACAAAACCGGATATATTGACTTCGTTGGTTGTGATGGGATCGACTATTGACCTGGGTACCGATCCCAGTGCTGCCTGATGCAAAACATAATCAATACCATTGCAGGCAGTCATGCAAGTATCCAAATCACGAATATCACCTTTAATAAATTCAAAAGAAGGATTGGAAATATAAGACTGAATATTGTGCATATGACCCGTGCTCATATTATCGAGAACCCTTATTTTCCGGGCATTGTGTTTGACAAGATATTCAGCCAGGTTTGAGCCGATAAAGCCGGCTCCTCCTGTAATAAGAAATGAATATTTGTTTAAATCTGTCTTATGGTAGGAGATATTGTACATTATAAACGGGCATCAATGATGTCGGAATTTAAAACACCCTTTACATCATATATTACTGAACGCTTATTAACCAGATCAGGGATATTTAGTTTAATAAATTCCTGGTGGGCGACGGCTAATATAACCGCATCATATTTTTCCTGATTCCCGGAAAGCGATTTAATAGTATCAATTCCATATTCGTGTTTGACAATAGCCGGTTCGGCCCACGGATCACATATGCTGATTTTTGCCTGATAACTTTTTAATTCGTTTACAATATCTATCACGCGCGTATTTCTTACATCGGTACAGTTTTCTTTAAACGTAAAACCAAGAATAAGGATGCTCGCATTTTTTATAGGAATCTCTTTTTTAACCATCAGTTTAATAGTTTCACTGGCAACATAGGCACCCATGCTGTCATTTAATCTTCTTCCGGCCAGAATAATTTCAGGATGATAGCCCGCCTGTTGTGCTTTCTGTGCGAGGTAATAGGGATCCACTCCTATACAATGACCACCTACAAGACCGGGCTTAAAACTCAGAAAATTCCATTTTGTTCCTGCTGCCTGAAGTACATCGTTCGTATCAATTCCAAGCAGATTAAAGATCTTGGCAAGTTCATTAACAAATGCAATATTAATATCGCGTTGCGAATTCTCAATTACTTTTGCGGCTTCCGCAACTTTTATGGAAGGTGCAGGATGAGTACCCGCTTCTATTATGGAAAGATATAGATCATCTACTTTCTTAGCTATTTCTGGAGTTGATCCGGAAGTGATCTTTAATATTTTTGCTACCGTATGGAGTTTATCTCCCGGATTTATTCTTTCAGGTGAATAACCACAAAAGAAATCTTTATTAAAAACAAGGCCGCTTGTTTTCTCCAGCACCGGAGCGCATTCTTCTTCTGTGACACCTGGATATACTGTAGACTCATATATAACCAGGTCACCTTTTTTCAAAACTTTGCCAACCAGTTCGCTAGCTTTGTACAACGGCGTAAGATCCGGGTGATTATGTTTATCTGTTGGTGTCGGTACGGTTACGATATAGTAATTACATGAACTTATGTCTGAAATATTATCGGTGCAGTAAAGTCCTTTTGATCCGGCTTTCAAACATAATACTTTATTCAAATCACTATCCTCAATTTCCATTGTGTGATCGTGCCCTTTCCTCAGCTCTTCGATACGACGTTTATTAATATCAAATCCAATTACAGCATATTTTTTTGAGAATTCCACAGCCAGTGGCAGCCCTACGTATCCCAGCCCGATCACAGCAATGAATTGTTTTGATTCCATTTATTCCACACTATTTAAATTACCTGCTTAAAAATACTGAAATCGGTTTTATAATATTGACAAAGCCCTAACTGATTGAATGTGATATGATTCATTGAATTTTTTATTCTCAAAGAAAAGGATTCTTCAAACGGAACTTCTTCGAATTTTAAACAAATTATCAAATTCTTTTCTTTCAATCCTGTAAATAAACAAACCGAATAACAAAAGGAAAAGAGTAGCGACGGTATAATTCAGCGCTGTGTTGTGCCAGACACTGATAATGCCGTGGTGAATAAAATATAAAATTACCACGATAACCATATATGCCACCAGTTTCTTCCATGCATAGGGTACAGGATATGATTTCTGTCCCCATATATAAGAGATAACCATCATCGTCCCATAACAGATGAAGGTAGCCCATGCACAGGCCATATAACTGAAATAGGGGATAAAAAGAAAATTAATCGCAATGGTGATGCCGGCACCGATCAGCGTAATGTATGCGCCTGCGGTGGTTTTACGTGATAGGCGATACCAGATGGAAAGATTGATGTAAATCCCCAGAAACATGTTTGCCAGTAAAAGAATAGGTACTACTTTAAGGCCAGCCCACATCTTTTCATCTCTTATGAAATACTTCCAGATATCGAGATAAAGCGAAACGAACAAAAACATTCCACAAATCGTTATCACAAAAAATTTCATAACCCTTGCATAAACCCTGGGTGCATTTTCTTCTGTGGACTGTTTAAAGAAAAATGGTTCAGCGCCCATACGGAAAGCCTGGACAAAAAGAGTTATCAAAATAGAAAGCTTGTAACAGGCACTGTAAACACCGACTTCAAAAGTGGCGGCGTCACCTTTTAATGGAGACCAGCGTTGAAGCATAATGCGATCGAAGGTTTCATTGATCATACCGGCAAATCCCGCAATGGTAAGTGGTAAGGCATAAATCATGACTTCCTTCCAAAGCGTTTTATTGATATGTAAGTTTACTCTGCTCCATTCTTTCGATAATGCAAGAAATTGAAATAATGAAGCTGCTGCATTTGCGATCAAAACATAGGCTACCCCTAAATGGGCACTGTAAACAAAATGTAAAATGCTGTTTGGATTCTTTTTTATAATGCCAGGACAAACGGTCAGGAAAAAGTAGACGATGACGATATTGAGAAGTATACCGGTGATACGGATGAATGCAAACTTTTTCGGCCTGTTTTCATGTCTGAGTTTGGCAAAAGGTAAAGCACTTAGTGCGTCAAATCCAATGATAGTTGCACAAAGGGTAATATATTCCGGATGACCGGGCAAACCAATGAAGGTAGCTATACGTTCTCTAAAAAATATAGTAAGTCCGATAATTCCAAGCGTAGAGATGAGCAGGGATGTGCTGAGGGTATCATAAACATCCACTTTATATTCTTTCCGCTGCATAAACCGGAAATAGGCTGTTTCGAAAGCAAAGACAATCAGGGTAAATAAGAAAGGTATCAGGGCAAAGACGAGGCTCATCTTGCCATATTCCACTGTTCCGGCGAATTTACCGGTCAGGTAGGGCGTCAAAAGATAGTAAAGAAAACGTGCGAAGATGGAGCTTGCTCCGTACCAGATGGTTTGACCCGCTAATTTTTTAATACTTGACAAAAAGAAACTTTAGACGCAAAAATAACGTAGAGTACTGACTTTCAATCAGAACGCCGATTCATTTTATATATTGCCATTTTATTCTTTACTTAAGGTATGAAGTCTACATTTTCTGCATTGTTGATCCCTTTCCTGCTATTATCTCTGGAATCTAATGCGCAATCCAACCGATCCACTGCAGAAATTGCTTATACAATCACCCGGATGGCGGAAATCTACCATGTTCAGCCAAGAGCCGTGGATAAGTCATTTTCATCAGATCTTTTTACACAAATGGTCCATGCCCTCGATGCAGATAAAATTTATTTCAATGAAGAAGATATCAGCCAGTTGAGTGCTTATAAATATGCACTGGACGACCAGTTACTCAATAAAAAAGATGATTTTTTGAAGCTGCTTATATTTTTATATACAAAAAAAATTAACCAGTCCGATTCCATACTTGATATATTAACCAAATCGCGATTCAACCTTAACCTCTTTGAATCATATACAGTTACTGAGGATAGCAGTTTTTCACCCAATGAAAACCTGCGGAGAATCAAACTCTATAAACTGGTTAAGCGCAACATGCTGGAAACAATTGTAGATATTTATGATGATGATTCAACAAAAAACAAAATCAAAACTGATAGCCTGGAACCCATGGCCCGTAAAAAAGTTTGTCATGCTTTTAAAAGGGACATACAACGGATAAGGCAAACAAATGGCGGATTGTCAGGATTTGTCAATAATGCATGGTGTGAATCGGTAGCTTCCTGCTATGATCCGCATACCGAATTCTTTTCACCAGGGAAAAAAGAAGAATTTCAGGGAGAACTTGGAGATAAACAGTTGCAATTTGGATTTAGTCTGGGAGAAGGAAAAGACGCAACCGAGATAACCCATTTAAAACCGGGAAGTCCGGCCTATAAAAGCGGATTGATTCATGAAGGCGACCAAATACTGGCGTTACAATGGGATGGGAATGAAGAAGTGGATGTTTCGGACGGGTCAACTGAAGAAGTAAATGCATTTATTTCAGGCGACCATGGTAATAACCTTACGCTGACACTGAAGAAATCAGATGGTACATTACGTAAAGTTACCCTTCAAAGGGAGAAATCTACACTGGACGACGACAATAGTAAAGTGCGCAGTTTTATTCTCAGAGGTACGCACCGAGTCGGGTTTATTTCCTTACCTGCTTTTTATACCGACTGGAACGGAGAGGAAGGAGGAAACAATGGCTGCGCGGACGATGTGGCGAAAGAAATAATTAAGCTTAAAAAAGAAAATATTGAAGGACTGATCCTTGATCTGCGATATAATGGGGGCGGATCTATGCTGGAGGCTATCGCTCTTGCAGGAATTTTCATCGATTCGGGTCCCGTTGGAATGACCCGTGATAAGGAAGGAAAGATTTATACCATGAAGGATGTTAACAGGGGTTCCGTATATGACGGTCCGCTGATCCTGCTGATTAATGGTTTCACGGCTTCTGCTTCTGAAATGCTTGCGGGGACTTTGCAGGACTATCACCGGGCCCTGATTGTTGGCACCCCTAGTTTTGGAAAGGCAACTGCTCAGGTAGTACTGCCATTAGATACGATGTTCGACGAAGAGCATATGGAAAGAATGAAAACAGCTGATAATTTCATCAAAATGACTGTTGACCGTCTTTTTCGGGTAAATGGGACCAGTGCACAGCAAACAGGCGTAATTCCTGACATATTTTTACCTGATTTTAGCGAAACGCAGTCGGAAAGGGAAAAAACACTTCCTTTTTCCCTGTCTAATATTACGATTGATGCAAATAAATATTACCAGCCATATCCGTCCATTTCCCTGGATCCATTAAAATCATTTTCGAAATCATTTATGGATACCAGCCAATTCTTTATTTCGTTTAATAAATATCTGGGTGTTTTGATTCAGGGGCAGGTTGCCAGGGACCAGATCCTGGTTTTCAGTAATATGCTGGAATCGAGAAGACAGATATTCAGAGATCTGAATGAGGGTGAAAATTCAATCAATAATTTGAAGCCGCCCTACGAAATTGAGTGGAACCAATATGAGAAAGTCAGAATGCAGGCTGATGAAGATCTGCGAAAATCGAATGCTTTACTTACCCAGGAACTTACAAGGGATACAGGTATACTTTTGGGATATGAATTGGCTTATCATATGTCAATGAAATAAATATATTATAATACTTCCAACCAAACGCTAAAATTTAATAACTAACACTCAACAGGGAAAATGTATGCGCCATTATTTTTACTTTTTACTTTTTACTTTTTACTTTTCTTCGCGATCGCATGCGCAGGTGATTGAAAATGCCGGCGATTATATGACTGCGATGTCGAATGCCCAGGTTGAAATGAATCAAAAATATATGGCTTATATAAGCGCTTCTGCGCATAGCCGGAGAACAAAAAAAATAGAAAGACTCCGGACACAGGCTTTGGAAAGTATTAATACTGCAAAATTTAAGACAAGTGATCTTCCGAAATACAAGGGAGATAATTCACTTCGGCAGGCTAGTATCGATTATATACAATTCTGTTTCAGGATTTTCAATGAAGATTATTCCAAAATTGTGAATATGGAAGAAATCGCAGAACAATCCGTGGATCAGATGCAGGCTTTTCTTTTGCTTGAAGAAAAAACGAGTGAAAAACTTCAGGAGGCGAACGATAATATGGCAAAAGCAGAAAAGGAATTTGCAAAAAAGTATAATGTGAACCTTGTAGATTCAAAAAGTGATCTGACAGAAAAAATGGGAACAGCCGGTAAAGTGAATAGTTATACCGATAAACTTTATATCATTTTCTTCAAATGCAATTGGGAAGACGGCCAGCTTTTTAATGCCCTGAATGCACATAAACTCAATGACGCGGAACAAGCGAGAAATTCTCTGATCGGATTTTCGAAAGAAGGCCTGGATGCTCTCCAGGTGGATAGTTTGAGAACTTTTCAGGGCAGTCCAGCTCTTGCTGTCGCATGCAGGGAAGCATTACAATTCTATGGCTCGATGGCAAAAAACGACATCCCGAAACTGACTGATTATTATTTGAAACAGGAAAATTTTGATAAAATTAAAAAGAGCATGGAAGCAAAGGGAAGCAATAGGACACAGCAAGATGTTGATCAGTATAACAAAGCAGTGAAAGATATCAATGCAAGTGTAAACAGTTTTAATCAATTGAACCAAACCCTGAATGGTCGCCGCCAGGAAGAAGTACAAAACTGGGAAAATGCGGAAAAAGCATTTCGGGATGAACTTATTCCCTACTATAAGTAGTGTGAGAGTGTGAGAGTGTGAGGATTTACACACTCTCACACTAATGTCTTAATGTTTATCGACAGGCGCGTCTTTCTTTATTCCCGTTTCAGGATCACTGAATAAGGGGTTATTCACAAAGCTGCTATCCGTGAGTGTGCCCAGAAAACTGATCAGATAGAACCGGTCGTTTTCTGAAATGGGAATTCCTTTTCTTAGTGAACTGTCAAGCGTAGGACTCCGAACAACACCTGTATTATAATGTTCCAGAAATTCGCTGATAGTTGCAAACCGGCCATCATGTCCATATGGAAATGTCAGGAAAACATTTCTCAAACTGGGAACCCGGAACTTCAGGGAATCTTCTCTTCTTCCGGTGATGCGCATACGCCCGTAATCTTTTAGCGTGCTGTCAATTTCCATTCCTGTGTTTCGGTAACTGAAATCAGTAAACAGGGGTTCCTGGTGACATCGGGCACATTTCTGAAGGAAAATAGTATAACCTGCTTGTTCATACTGATTAAAATGAGCCATTCCTCTTTTCACCTGGTCGTATTTTGAATTGGCCGAAACTAGTGAAGCGGTAAACTGTGCCAGGGCTTTTAAAATTCTTTGCGAGTTAATTCCGGGTAACCCGAACGCATGGTTAAATAAAGCAGGATAATCCTTATCTTTTTTCAGTTTTTCAATTATTTGATTCAGGTCTTCCGCCATTTCATGAGGATCAAGAAGGGGTGCGAGAGGCTGTACTTCAATGTGATTTACACCACCGTCCCAATTCATTTCTTTTTCCCAGGCCAGGTTGAAAAGGCCAGGTGCATTACGAAAGCTGAACTGGTTATTAAATCCATGACTAAGACGGTGTTCATATGTGGCAAACGCGGCAAATTGCTGGTGGCAGGAAGAGCAGGGAACATTTCCATCCTTAGAAAGTTTTCCATCGTAGAATAATTTTCTTCCAAGTTCAAAGCCTTGTTTTGTACGTAAATTATTTCTGAACTGGTAAACAGGTGGAGGAAAACCTTTGGGTATTTCAAAAGGAAAAGGAGTATTGATCCACATCGCACAACAAAATCCTATTATTGATATAACAGAAAGGGCTTTCATGGATTTGAAGTCAGGGTGAGGCCAGTAAAACTTCCAATGAAATTTTCTGAAATTTTTCTGGCCATTTCACCTGGTGTAGTACAGGAAGAAATTTCTCTTATCCTTAAAGGAGTTGCTCCGTCAAAAAAATAATCAAGTTCAACCGGCACGTCAACGATTATCTTATATTCATTTGTTATCCGGAATACTTCATCATTCGTTGTATTCATTTTTATTTTCCATACGGTACTGAATGGATAACGGTATCCGCCAATATGATATGCTATCATATGGGAAGGCTGATTAGATAATGGCGAAAATCCTTCCATTTTAAAACTCTGATAACCGCTGTTCCAGGTCCAGAACATTCCTTTAATGGGATCCAGTGATCCTGTCTGTGCTCCTTGGTTCTGATCAGCGGAATCTATGCCCAGTACAAATTGAATTCCATTACAAGTGCCCATGGTAGCGGGAAATTCAATCATTGTGCTGGAAGAATCGGAAAAGTCAATGAGCTGGTACGGGGGAGCTTGATTAGGTTTAAGTCCGGCATCTGTGTATACCGGTTCGATTTTCCCTACATAGAACCTGAAACGGCTGATCTCATATATTTCTCCAAATGGGTTTTTATATTTCTTATTCAGTTGAAGTGTTTCTCCATGAACATATGCTTTGAAATGAATGATCAGGGTAGTATCCATTACTGATTTCCGAAAAGAAGTCATTAATAGTATCAACGATGTGATAAAAAGCATACGCTTTATTGTCGGAGAGAAAATAAAAAAGATTTTCAATTTGATAAAATGAATTCCTCTAATCAAAACGATTAATTTTTTTTCTGAAATCTTTAACCTGGGCTCTTTTTTGTTTTGCTTCTTTCTTTTTCTCTTTGGATGAGAAGCTGGGCTTAGTTGCCTTCCTGGGTTTTGGTTTTACAAGAGCCCGTTCCAAAAGGTATTCCATTTTTTTAATTACTTCCTGTTTATTGTCAAGCTGAGAACGATGCGTTTGAGATTTCACCAGGAGAAACCCTTCGCTGTTTATTTTGGATGCGAGTTTTTGTTCGAGCTGTTCTTTCTGGGTATCGTCGAAAAGTGCGGAATTTCTTATATGGAAATAACCGATCACCATGGTCTCAACCTTGTTCACATTCTGTCCGCCTTTACCACCACTACGCGCTGTGCGGAAACTGATTTCCCTGGAAACATCTATCTTCATTTCGTAAAAGTAATTTGATTAATTTGAAACTGATGCGGGCAGTTGTTCAAAGGGTAATTCGAGCCAGTGTAATGATCAATGGCAATGTTCAATCAGCCATCAAATCCGGTCTGATGATCCTGCTTGGAATTGAAGATGCGGATGGGCCGGATGATATTCAATGGTTAAGTAATAAACTCATCAATCTGAGGATATTTAATGATGCTAATGGAGTGATGAACCTTTCGCTGATGGAAACTCGTGGGGATATTTTACTTGTTAGCCAGTTTACCTTATTCGCAGCTACAAAAAAAGGAAACCGACCTTCTTATATTCGTGCTTCAAAGCCGGATATCGCCATTCCGTTGTATGAATCTATGATCATTCAGCTTGAAAAGGAGCTGGGAAAAAGAATTTATACCGGCTTATTTGGTGCCGATATGCAGGTAGACTTGTTGAATGATGGTCCCGTAACTATCGTAATTGATACGAAACATAAGGATTTATGAAACTAAAAATATTTATCGCAAATGCATTTTCAAATAAAAAGTTTGGCGGCAATCCCGCGGCCGTAGTTCCCCTGAATGAATGGTTAAGTGATAGGCTGATGCAGCAGATTGCAGAACAGAATAATCTGGCTGAAACTGCTTATATTATTCCTCAGGGAGATGATTATGCAATCCGCTGGTTTACTCCTGTAGTAGAAGTAGATTTATGCGGTCATGCCACCCTGGCTTCTGCACACATAATGTTCGAACATTTAGGATATTCCAGGGATCAGATTATTTTTCATTCTAAAAGTGGACTATTAAGAGTAAGAAGGAATCAGGGAAAAATTACGCTTGATTTTCCAGCGGATGAACCTGAGAAAATACCAGATCTTGAATTGATCGATAAAGCGCTAGGCATTAAATCCAGTAAGGTTTTTAAATCCCGGTTTGATTATATGGTGGTATTAGAGAGCCAGTCTTATATAGAAACACTCAAACCTGATCTGACCCTTATAAATAAACTTCCAGGCCGTGGCCTGATCGTAACAGCCAAAGGTGATAATGTGGATTTCGTCTCCAGGTGTTTCTTTCCACAGTCAGGGATAGACGAAGATCCGGTAACTGGTTCTGCACACGTAGTGATGGCTCCTTATTGGGCAAAGCAAATGGGGAAAAATAAATTATCAGCTATTCAGTTATCTTCCAGGAGAGGCTACCTGGATTGTGAACTCGCGGGTGACCGGGTATTAATTAGCGGACATGCGCATACTTATCTCGAAGGAGATTTTTATATTTAAGCCTAAAGCCTAAAGCCTAAAGCCTAAAGCCTAAAGCCTAAAGCCTAAAGCCTAAAGCCTAAAGCCTAAAGCCTAAAGCCTAAAGCCTAAAGCCTAATTATTATTAGCGTTGCAATTTAAACATTACAATAATTTATTTTACAGAATATGACAACTGATAATATCTCAATTCGCGATGCACAGCAAAAAGTGGACGACTGGATCCGTACTACTGGTGTCCGGTATTTTAGCGAGCTAACGAATATGGCGATTCTTACAGAAGAAGTGGGAGAAGTAGCACGACTGATGAGCCGGATATATGGAGACCAGTCATTTCGGGAAGTGGACAAGGATAAAAAACTTTCGGATGAACTGGCTGACGTATTATGGGTAATACTTTGTATTGCTAATCAGACCGGAACAGACCTGACAGATGCACTTAAAAAGAATTTTGAGAAAAAAAATATCCGCGACGCAGAACGTCATATTGAAAATCCGAAACTAAATATTGAGAAGTCTGATTTATAAGCTTAAGGCTTAATGCTTAAAGCATAAGGCGTAAGGCTTAATGCGTAAAGCACGATCCGAAAAGAATAAAACTTATGGTGTAAGTAAAAAACCTTTAATGAAATTTAAATCCAAACACTCCCATACTCTCACACTCTCACACTCTCACACTCTCACACTTGCTTTATTGCCCCTGCGCCAAACTGTAAGCTTTTTTCCCATCCATCATATTCAGGAGTTCAAGGGAACTGATTTTAAAATCCCCACTTAGGCTGACATACAGTCCAATGACGTCCTGCTGATTCAGTGGGGATCCATCGATGCTTTCGAAACGTGCGTTATATAGATTTACAAGGTTCGTATATACTGAACCGGTAGGCCAAACCTGGGTTCCACGGTTACTGATATTAAGCAGGTTGAATTTTACACCTCCGTGGCGCTGGCATTTTTTAGCGATGAATTCCGGCTGTTCGGAACTTTCAATGAACATATCCACCCCAATAATATATTCTTTTTCTTCACTTGAATCAATCGAAACCATCATCTGGTTCTGATCCATTTTAAAAATGGTAGGTGTAATATACATATTGGGAAGGACTGGTTTGGCTCCATGTTCGGGAGTCTTTCCGAAATTGTCTATGATTGCCTGCGCAAATTCTGTGGTATTTTTTCCGGGAATGGCTTTATCACCAAAATCACCAGTGTGAATGCCCTGTTCAAGTGTATATAGTAGGGCATTTTCGATTATTGCTGCATTCTGCATTAAACCCAGGTGGCGTAACATTGCGATACCACTTAAAAGAAGGGCAGTAGGGTTTGCGATATTTTTTCCTGCTATATCCGGTGCAGTCCCATGTACGGCTTCAAAAATTGAAATATGGTCGCCGATATTGGCTGAAGGTGCGAACCCAAGTCCGCCTACAAGACCTGCACAGAGATCAGAGATAATATCTCCCTGCAGGTTCGTGAGCACAACTACATCAAAATCCTGGGGACGAATGACAAGTTTCATCGCCAGATCATCTACAATGATATCGTCCGATTTTAACCCGGGATATTCCTTTGCAACTTCCTGGAAGCATTCAAGGAAAAGACCGTCGGTGAGCTTCATGATATTGGCTTTATGTCCGCAGGTGATCCTGCGTGCACCATTTTTTTTCGCCATTTCAAATGCATACCTGATTACCTGCAGACTACCCGGCCTGGTAATAAAGCGACGGCTCAGTGCCACATCGTGCGTGGGCATATGTTCAATTCCTCCGTATGTGTCTTCAATATTTTCGCGAACAATGGTGATATCGATCGGAATCCCGGACTTTGAAAAAACGGTTTCTACTCCATGGAGAGAAATAAAAACGCGTTTATTGGCGTACGTATTCCAGGTTTTTCTGGCAGTAACATTTATGCTCTTAACTCCTTTTCCTTTGGGTGTTTCCATAGGACCTTTAAAAAGAATGCCCAGCTCTTCTATCACATGCTGAGACTCGGGTGTCATTCCATTGGAGAAGCCTTTGTCAAAAACCCATTTTCCCATCTCTACGATTTCGTATTCCAATGGGACTTTGTTCGCGTCGAAAATATGTAAAACAGCATCCATGATTTCAGGTCCGATGCCATCTCCTTTTGCTACAGCTATTTTCATAATAAGTTTAGTGGTTGTGGAAGGCGAATTTACATGTTAAAGCCTAAAGCCTAAAGCTTAAAGCCTAAAACTTTTCATTAAGTATTGTTGTGATGCAGTTCCAGTTTTTAAGGAGTGGCAATCTATTGAATATGTTAATTTATTAAATCTGCTAGACATAAGAGTTTTAGGCTTTAAGCTTTAGGCTTTAAGCTTTTTCCGTATTTTTATACAAACTAACTCCATGGCGAACAAAATTTCAGAAGGGGTTGAGATTGATGTAGAAACTTTTTACCAGCCGGATTATAGTAATCCAGTGGCGGGGGAACATATGTTTGCCTATCGGATCACAATCTGGAACCACAATAATTTCCCAGTAAAGCTGCATCGCCGTCAATGGCATATTTTCGATAGTAATGGCAGTCACCGGGAGGTAGAGGGCGAAGGAGTCGTTGGCGTGCAACCTGTTTTACAACCTGGTGAAAAATACCAATATGTGAGTGGTTGCAATCTTCGCACCGAAATGGGGAAAATGTATGGTAGCTATCATATGGAAAACCTCCATTCAAAAACCAGTTTTGAAGTGAACATCCCAATGTTCGAGATGATTGTGCCTTTTAAAATGAATTAATCACTGGAAGCTGTTGCTTCAACTACCACTTTATTCAATTTATTAGTTAGGGGGAAAAGCAGTAAACCGGCTACCAGGGCCGCTGCAGCACTAATTCCGAAGAAAAGCGCCTTGCTGTCGAAATGATCCCAGAATCCGGCCATAATTCCTGCTATCTTGGCGCCCAGAGAGGTAGTAATGAACCACCCACCCATCATCAATGCGGTAAATCTTCTGGGAGCTACCTTTGAAACAAGCGAAAGGCCAACAGGACTTACAAACAATTCACTGATTGTAAATACACCGTAGCTTGCAAATATCCAGCCACTGGAAACCTTATGCATATATATATTTACAGACAATGCTGCAATGACCATTATAAGAGAAGATATTCCAGCAATTATAGTTCCCAATGCGAACTTGCTTGGTGTGTTGAGTTCCCTGCCCTTTGATTTCATATAGCCGAATAATCCAACGATCACGGGAGTAAGTAAAATAATCCAGGCAGGATTGATGGATTGATAAATTTCGGTTGAAATAAGTTTAAGATTTTGCCCCTTCGCGGGCCATTCTTCTTTCGGAATGTTTTGAAGATAGGGATCTACACCCTGATGTGTAATAACTTTGCCGTCTGCTCCTACTTTAGCGTGGAAATGATCATCCAAAAAAGGCACTTCCTTTACATCTGTAGTTATTGTTTGAAGAAAACCAAAAGGCTTTAATGCTTTTTGAGCAAAATGAGGTGCTTCACGTTTCGTGTAGCTGTCCGCCCATATCGTAAGTGATGTAGCATTCTGGTTATAAATATTCCAAAATATAATGGCTACTCCGAAAAGCGTGAACAGGGTCCCGATTCTTTTTCTGTCAAATCCACTGCAGCGATACCATACACTGAAATAAAAAATGATAATGGGTACACAGGCGAAAAGAAAAGCATCATTAGAATCAGAACCAAAGAGATTGCCAGGTATAAACCATCCCAAAATACCTGCGGCGATCGCCGGGAGAAATACATAGTATACAATTTTCGAAAACGCCATATCCTCTTTCTGAACAGGCTTGATCACGTCAGCATGTTTCACATATTTTTGTCCTAAACCAAAAATAATCAGAGAAAGCAGCATGCCGAATCCTGCAGCAGCAAACGCATATCCCCAAGAATAATTGATTCGTAAAAAGGCTGCGACAAAATTGCAAATGAAGGCACCGATGTTGATCCCCATATAAAAAATATTGTAAGCAATATCTTTTTTCGGTTTGAGTTCTTCCTTGTTATATATATTTCCAAGCAGGGTGCTGATATTCGGTTTAAAGAATCCATTCCCTATAATTACACAACCTAGGGCTGCAAATAACAAATTTCCACTGTGTGGCACAGACATCAAAAAATAACCGAGCGCCATTAATGAACCGCCTAAAAAGATTGAAAGGCGGTAACCCAAATATCTGTCTGCGATCAGGCCTCCAAGAAAGGGTGTCAGATAGATAAGTGCAACATAACTGCCTGTTATATCCGCCGCCAAACTTGTATCAAAACCCCGGCCTCCATTTCCTACGGTATCGTGCAAAAAAAGAAAAAGAATACCAACCATCAAATAATATCCAAATCTTTCCCACATTTCTGTAAAAAATAAAACATACAATCCACGGGGATGACCTTGTTTGGGAAGGGTGGTATTCATGGTTTTAATTTCTTTTGAAAAAATGAAATTGAATCGCCTAATGTAAGATTTATTTATTCATTAAAAATCGGTCATCTTTTCTCCGTTCATAAAATTATTTTTCTGATATGAGTTTGAATCGGGAATTTCGGGCCTAATCGAAGTAATACATGAATATTTTATTGTTAGGTGGAGGAGGGAGAGAACATGCCCTAGCCTGGAAATTTTCGCAAAGCAAGGATTGTAAATCGTTATTTATCGGTCCCGGAAATGCGGGCACTTCAGCGTTCGGAACAAATTTAGCGCTTGATCCTACAGACTTTCATGCCGTCAGGAAAGCCTGTCTGGACAATGGTATTGACATGGTGGTAGTAGGTCCGGAAGAGCCGCTGGTAAAGGGTATTGTGGATTATTTTTTATCAGACAAGTCGATATCCCATATTCCTGTAATCGGACCTTCAGCATCGGCTGCCCGGCTGGAAGGGAGCAAAGCTTTTTCCAAACAATTCATGCAAAGACATGGCATTCCTACAGCTGACTATAAAGAATTTGATGCGGATCAATTTTCGGAGGGATCTGAATATGTAAAAACACATAGCCTGCCTGTGGTTTTGAAAGCTGACGGACTTGCTGCGGGGAAAGGCGTAATTATTTGTAACAGTCATATTGAAGCCATGGCTGAATTTGAACTCATGCTTCAGCAGGATAAATTTGGTGAAGCAGGCAGAAGGATTGTTGTGGAAGAATTTCTGGATGGTATCGAATTATCCGTATTTGTACTAACTGACGGTGACCATTATGTGCTTTTACCGGAAGCGAAGGATTACAAAAAAATTGGCGAGGGGGATAAGGGGCCCAATACAGGTGGAATGGGAGCCGTAAGCCCTGTTCCATTTGCAGATAATGAATTCATGTTGAAAGTGAAGGAAAGAATTGTTGATCCGACTATCACGGGTCTCAAAGCTGACGGCATTGATTACAGGGGTTTTATTTTTATTGGCCTCATTAAGGTAAATGAAGAGCCCATGGTAATTGAATATAATTGCCGTTTGGGCGATCCGGAAACAGAAGTAGTGATACCGCGATTGAAAAATGACCTGGTAGATCTGTTGAAGGCTGTTGCAGATAAAAAACTTAAAGAAAAAATCATTGAAATAGATTCCCGCGCTGCTGCTACCATGGTGGCTGTGAGTCGAGGATATCCCGGAAGTTATGAGAAAGGATTCCCAATTACGGGCCTGGATAAAAAATATGGAGAAAGTCTTATTTTTCATTCAGGCACAGCATTGATAAAAGATCAGATTGTAACTAATGGTGGAAGGGTGCTTTGTGTCACATCCTACGCCGGATCTCTTCAGGATGCTATTCGTAAGTCAATGGCCGTATTGACACAGATAGACTTCGATGGCATGTATTTCAGGCGAGATATTGGGTATGAGTTTCTTTAATGCCCATCATATCTTTATGGATCGATGACCGATGACTGATGACGGATGACCGTCAACCGTCATCGGTCATCCGTCAACCAACCAAAATATGAATCCCGGACTACATTATTCCGATTACCTCAAACTCGATGAATTGCTGGATAGCCAGCAGTTGAAGAGTGATTTGCAGCATGCACACGCACATGACGAAATGCTTTTCATCATCATACATCAGACTTATGAACTCTGGTTCAAACAATTGTTATATGAAGTGGATTCCATAATTGGGATTCTTGAAAAACCGACCCTGAATGACGATTCTCCCGAATTGCAAACCATAGTCCACCGTCTTAACCGATGTAATACGATATTAAAACTGCTAGTACAACAGATTGAAGTGATGGAAACCATGTCGCCCATGGATTTCCTGGATTTCCGGGATATGCTCAGGCCAGCATCCGGATTTCAAAGTATCCAGTATAAGATAATTGAAGCCAGACTTGGATTGAAATTCGATCAAAGACATGAAAAGAATCATTACGTATCACAATTAAGGGAAAAGGAAGTTAACATGATCCGGCATGCAGAATCCCAAAAAACGCTGCTCGAATACTTGAACGACTGGCTGGAAAGAATGCCCTTTCTGAAAGAAAATGATTTTTGGACCGGATATCGCAAATTATACCTCGAAAGTCTATCTGAAGGAGAAAAAGAACATGCTGCATTATTCGACACCGTATTTTCCGATGAATACATATCGAAAGAACCCTTGTACCGTTCCCTTTCTCCTGCTGCCTGTCGGGCGGGACTCTTTATTATGATTTATCCGGGATACCCGATACTTCAGTTACCTTACCGTTTACTTATCGCTTTATTGGAAATGGATGAACAATTAAGTACCTGGCGTTACAGACACATGCATATGGTTCACCGGACTATTGGCACCCGTGTCGGTACCGGAGGCAGTTCAGGCAGGAGTTATTTACAGGGTACAGTTGACAAGCATTCTATATACCGCGAAATTGCCCAGCTTACGAGTTTTCTCATAGAGAGAAAAAAATTACCCCACCTTGATCGTCAAATGGAAAGACGTTTGGGATTCGCTTCAGAATAAATGAATGATTTTAAAAAATATCCTGATGAAAATAGCGTTCAGTGCAGGATACCGGAGATTAATGTTCGCTTTGTTAATTCCGATTATTTCCGTCAATTTTGCATGCACCGTAACAGAATATAAATCTGACCTTTTAAAATGGGATTATTCAATTTCCTTACGCAAGAGATTGCTATGGATCTGGGCACAGCTAACACCCTGATCATACATAATGACGAGATCGTAGTTAACGAACCAAGTATCGTTGCACTTGACCGGAATAATCCAAAGACCGTTTTGGCTGTTGGAAAACGGGCTCTTATGATGCATGAAAAGACACATGAGAGCATTCGGACCGTCCGCCCCCTGAAAGACGGGGTTATTGCCGATTTTAATGCTGCCGAACTTATGATCAGGGAGATGATCAAAATGATCTATCCTAAAAAGCCATTATTCCCTCCAAGCTGGCGTATGATGATCTGTATACCATCCAGTATTACAGAGGTGGAAAAAAGAGCAGTTCGAGACAGCGCGGAACAAGCAGGCGCCAAAGAAGTTTACCTGATTCATGAACCCATGGCCGCTGCCCTTGGTATCGGAATAGATGTTGAAGAACCCGTTGGGAATATGATTATAGATATCGGAGGCGGAACCACCGGTATCACAGTCATTGCCCTTGCTGGTATCGTTTGCGATCAGTCAATTCGCATCGCCGGAGACGAGTTCACTGCTGATATTATGGAGGCCTTACGTCGTTACCACAGTTTGCTAATAGGTGAAAGAACAGCTGAGCAGATAAAAATTCAAATCGGAGCGGCATTGAAAGATCTTGATAATCCACCGGATGATATTCCTGTAAACGGCCGTGACCTGGTTACCGGAATTCCCAAACAAATCCTTGTGAGTTACCAGGAAATTGCCGAAGCACTGGATAAAAGTATATTCAAGATTGAAGAAGCTATTTTAAAAGCGCTTGAAACAACACCTCCCGAACTTGCGGGAGATATATACCGCCGTGGATTATACCTTACAGGTGGTGGCGCCCTGCTCAGAGGTCTGGATAAAAGATTAAGTCAGAAAATTAAACTTCCGGTTCATATTGCAGACGATCCGTTAAAGAGTGTAGTAAGGGGAACCGGGATTTCTTTAAAGAATTACGACAGGTATCCGTTTGTGATGAGATAGGAAGAAAGTGAAAATTAAAAAGTAAAAAGTAAAAATAGCGGAGCTCTTTGAAAAAGTTCCTTATATATTAATATTCTCATCTTTTTTTCCTTTTTACTTTTTCCTTTTTACTTTGTAATGCAATTTAAAAATACAACCTGCCCGTGCGTAATGTTTTTCTCTTCATCAGAAAGTATTCCAATTTTCTATTCTTTTTGCTGTTGCAGATAATATCCCTTAGTTTTCTTTTCAGGTATAACAAATATCATGAAGCAGCTTTCATGAATGTGGCCGGTGAATTTACAGGCAGTTTCAATCAGCGGTTCAGCAAAGTGGAATCTTATTTCCGACTTAAAGAAATTAATGAACAGCTGGCTGCGGAAAATCTCCGGTTGAATCAGAATCTTAAAGAAAATTATGAAGGGACCGGTGGTCCCAACAAAATTGTGACAGATACAATACAGACAGATTCGTCTAAAGAAATAAAAAAATACATCTGGATGGGCGCTAAAGTGGTGGGTAGTACAATTAATACCCAGGTAAACTTTCTAACCATTCATCGGGGAGCATTGCAGGGTGTTCGGCCAAATATGGGAGTAACTGGTCCGCAGGGAATTGTAGGACAGGTATTAAATGTAAGTGATAATTATGCAACCGTGTGGACTCTGCTGAACCGGCAATTCAGGGTAGTGGTTAAATTAAAAAACGGCGGAGAAAGAGGCACATTGGAATGGGATGGGGTAAGTCCGA
>Ga0206982_1058_pt1 | contig 39661 bp, 35 predicted proteins | sample Alteio_BWMinCont_18_FD_153493 | JGI IMG/M metagenome (GOLD analysis project Ga0206982, IMG submission 153493) | Enriched cells from forest soil in Barre Woods Harvard Forest LTER site, Petersham, Massachusetts, United States -... | ecosystem: Environmental > Terrestrial > Soil > Temperate forest >... | reverse complement strand
ACAGTTGGAACTGTAACTGAAGTGTACGATTTTCTCCGGTTATTATACGCACGTATCGGAGAAGCCTATTCCTATAATACCGGCAGGCGCATGGTAAAATTTAGTGAAGAAGAAATTGTGACAAATATTTTTCAGAAATTCAATGGGAAAAAAATATCTGTTCTCTCACCGCTGGTACGTGGAAGAAAAGGACATTACCGCGAACTTTTTGAAGATATCCGCAAAAAAGGTTTTGTGAAAGTACGCGTGGATGGAGATGTGAAAGACCTGGTTCCGAGGATGCAGGTGGATCGTTATAAAATCCATGATATTGAAGTGGTAATTGACAGGCTCGCTGTAACTGCTGACATGAAAACGCGCGTAAGTCAAAGTGTACAGACGGCACTTCAAATGGGTAAGGGCCTGATGTTTTTGCTGATCAACGACAGTAACATAGTTGTACAATACAGTAAGCAGTTGATGTGCGATGAAACGGGCATCAGTTACGAAGAACCTTCACCCAATAGTTTTTCATTTAACTCGCCGTATGGAGCCTGTCCTGTTTGCAAGGGGCTTGGATCGGTTTACCGAATCAGTATCGACGCGATCATGCCGGATAAAAAGAAATCGGTTAATGAAGGAGGTATACTTCCCCTTGGTGGTGAGCGGGAAGCATATACATTTACCCAGGTTCAGAAACTGGCGAAGAAACATAAATTCAGTCTTGATACTGCAATTGAAGATATGCCCGCAAAGGGGCTCAACCTGATTTTATATGGTAATATAGAAGGGGCTTCTGAGGATATTTTGAAAATAGATGAAAATGAAACGCTGCCTGCAAACTCTGAATATGAAGGCCTGGTTCCCATGTTAAAACGATGGTTTGGCGGGTCAAGCAACGACATGTTGCATGAGTGGGTGGAGAAGTATATGGAACTCAGGACCTGTGATTCTTGCCATGGCGCCAGGCTCAAAAAAGAAAGCCTCTGGTTTCGGATTGATAAAAAAAATATTGCCGAGCTCAGTAGTCTAAACCTTGACAAACTTGCTGTTTGGTTTAGTGATATTGAGAAAAGACTCAATAACAAACAGAATACAATTGCAAAAGATGTTTTAAAAGAAATCCGTGAACGTTTACAATTCCTGCTGGATGTCGGCCTTACATATCTTACGCTGAATAGGCCAACCAGAACGCTGAGTGGCGGCGAATCACAACGCATACGACTGGCAACACAGATCGGATCGCAACTGCAGGGCATCACATATATTCTGGATGAACCCAGTATTGGCTTGCATCAGCGTGACAACCAGCGGTTAATTCTGGCCCTGCAAAATCTTCGGGATATCGGTAATAGTATTATCGTAGTCGAACATGATAAGGAAATCATGATGGCTGCTGATTATCTTGTCGATATCGGACCAAAAGCAGGTTTTCATGGAGGTCGGATAGTTGCACAGGGCAAACCTGCCAGCATGCTGAAACTGAATACCATTACAGCGGATTATCTCAACGGACGCCGGAAGATTGCATTACCGGCAGAAAGAAGAAAGGGAAACGGAAAATTCCTCGAACTATCCGGAGCAAAGGGAAACAACCTGAAAAATGTTAATGCGCGGTTTCCACTGGGGAAATTTATTGTTGTTACCGGTGTGAGTGGCAGCGGTAAATCCACATTGATCAATGAAACACTTTATCCGATATTGAGTCACCATGCATATGGATCCAAAGGCCAGGCACTCGAATATAAAAGCATTAAAGGTCTCGATAATATCGATAAGGTCATTGAGATCGATCAGTCACCAATTGGCCGCACACCCCGCAGCAACCCGGCTACGTATTGTGGGTTCTTTACTGATATCCGGACGCTGTTTGCTTCCATACCTGAAGCCAAGATCCGCGGATATACTGCCGGCCGTTTTTCATTTAATGTAAAGAGCGGTCGGTGTGAAGTATGTGAAGGTGGTGGAATGCGTGTGATCGAAATGAATTTTCTTCCTGATGTATATGTGCATTGTGAAAAATGTAATGGCAAAAGATACAATCGCGAAACACTTGAGATTAGGTACAAAGGAAAATCCATCAGTGATGTGCTGGATATGACGGTTGATGAGGCCTGCGAGTTTTTTATCAACGTTCACTATCTCTATAGAAAAATAAAAGTATTGCAGGAAGTGGGGCTGGGTTATATCACTTTGGGACAATCGGCGGTTACACTTAGCGGTGGAGAAGCACAGCGTGTAAAACTGGGAACAGAATTATCAAAACGTGAAACGGGTAAAACTTTTTATATTCTGGATGAACCGACAACAGGCCTGCACTTTGAAGATATCAGTCATCTGCTGGATGTATTGAATAAACTGGTTGACCGTGGGAATACGGTACTTGTTATTGAGCATAATATGGATGTAATTAAAGTGGCGGATCATTTAATTGACCTTGGTCCCGAAGGCGGTGATGGAGGAGGAGAAATATTATTTGAGGGTATACCGGAAGAGTTGATCGGAGTGAAGCGCAGCTTTACTGCGAAGTTTCTAAAGCAGGAAATGAAATAAAGTGTGGTAGTGTGGTAGTGAAATCGATCAACGGTCAACCAAATGAAGCAGCCGGCAATTACTCATCGCCGGCTGCTGAGGATATTGGGTGGACCAAAATATGTAATTCCAATAAGGGAAGCAGGAGTTAATAAAACCGTTTGGGTACAAAATAATAGGGAACGGATCAGGTTTTACTAAACCTTCAGATAATAGATTTTACCAATTCTCCCGCTGCTTATTGGGTTGCGTTAAGGGTTATTTAATTTTCAGCTGACCGTTTTCAACCTTTGTATCTTCCACCAGAACTTCATACAGATAATTTCCTGCACTGATTTCAGGAAGGATACCGGTTTCACGGTTTCTTATAGCAGACTGTATGACGAGTTTGCCCTCCAGGTCAAAAACAAATAAGGAATATTGTTTTCCTTCCACGCCATCCACACTAAACAAAAGGGTTTTATTATCCGATGCGGTAAAAAGCCGGACCTTATGCTTTTTATTATTCAGATTTTTTGTAATCATTACAGCGTTTGGAACGGGTAATGATCCTCCAGCATAGGATACGAGGGTGGTAGTCACCAGGGCCAGTGGCAAAATTGCCTTCCTCGATTTCCTGGAAATGTTTTCGCGTAAAGTTTTCATCATAGGGTAAAAAAAAGGGTACGGATCAACAAAAAATATTTAGAACCTCAACATCGGGCATCTCGTCGAATTGTCATAAGAATGGTCACTTCCCAATCGAATTCCCAGCTTCAGGCCAAGGGTGAAGTAAGCATCTGTTTGAGTAGGGTCACCTCTTTTATCACCAGGATTATAACCACTTCCCGGAATACCCTGCAAGGGACTTTTATTCGCCATAGCAATGGCTATCTGGGCAGTTCCGCTTGGCAGATTAGCTGCTAAAACTGCGGGATCTACATAAGTTGTACTCACATCGTCAATATAATCTGTAAAAGTTTTTCTGTAAAGCAATTCCATGCTGAGGTTAACTTTCTCGCTGATATAATACTTTATACCTACACCCATTGGAATATTAATCTGAGTAAGTGTATAATTGTTTCTGCCGGGTACAAATCCTTCACCCTCGGTATGCAATGGCTGCAGGTAAACCCAAGTTGTCTGTGATGTATTCGGATCTACGTACTGACCCATGGGATTAAAATGAAATACTCCAATGCCAAGCACACCATAAGGTCTTAATCTGCCGGTTTGTTCTGTTGGCTGATCTTCAAATAATACAGTTGGATATAATTCGAACATCAGGTTGGCTTCCGTAATGGAAGATTTGAAATCCAGGTTTCTGTTAAGCCTGGCTACTTCTTCACCACCTTTGTTTGTAATAAAATTATCATCTCCTTCCACACTTCCAAAATTTGCAGAAAGACGAATACCTAATAATTCATTGGGATGCGCAGCGACGTAAAAACCAAATGCGATTTTTGTTGCATTCATATTGTAGTCCTTCAGGAATCCTGTTCCTACACCATAATGACCACCCAGATCACCGAGAAACACCATAGGACCCACAGTAACGCCTGCTTCGAAATAATTGCCAGCGGAAAGCTGACTATAGGAAGAGTTATAAAATACCAGTCCAATGACTAGTGAACATAAACACTTCCGTATGGAGTGTAAACCTGTTTTCATGGAATATCGATTTAGTTTTCGACGGTTTGGATTAATGTTCTTATATAAATAAAAACCAGTTACCATACAAGAACGGGAATTATTCTTTATATGGTGTAAACAGGATAAACTATATTATTGAGACTGATTCCAATTACTGGAATTCAGTTTCATTTTGGTTCTTTCAACATCAGAATGTGTGGAATATTATCTTCAAGATAGATGTCGCTGTCTTTAATGAATCCGAATGATTCATAAAATTTTCGGAGATATAATTGGGCGCCGATGCGGATGATATCCGTTTGAAAAAGATTTCGGATCTGTTCAATACTTTCCTGCATGAGTTTTTTTCCCATGCCTGTTTTACGTGTCGAAGGGGAACTTACTACGCGACCTATCGAAGATTCACTATAGGAGATTCCTGGTGCAAGAAGTCGTGAATAAGCCAGTAATCTGTCTTCCAGCATACCCATTAAATGCCAGGCGTAAATATCCTTATTATCGCAATCCTGGTACGGACAATTTTGTTCTACTATGAAAACTTCATTGCGGAGTTGCAATATTTTGTAGAGTTCTTTTGGAGTCAGGTTATCGAATGGTCTAAGAATCCAGTTCATATTATATAAGTATGGTAGTGTGGTAGTGTGGAAGTGTGGTAGTTAAAAAACGTCAATTTTAAAGTGAAACCCTCTTTTTCATTTCTCAGAATAAATTAAGTTTGGATATTCACAGAATTTCTAAACTTTTCAATATGCAGGAAGGGCCGATTGTAAAAAAATCTTTAGCATTTTCCATTGATACAATAAAATATTCCAGAGTTCTCATAAGAAAAAAAGAATTTGATATTGCCGAACAACTTAAAAGATCCGCAACTTCGATCGGTGCTAGCGTTTTTGAAGCTCAATACGCCGAAAGTAAATTGGATTTTATTCATAAAATGAAGATAGCTTCAAAAGAAGCGAGTGAAACATTTTATTGGTTATCTATATGCGAACGAATTCCTGATTTTGAAGTTCCACAAAAAATGTTAATCGATATAAAAGAGATTTTAGCAATATTGTCTGCCATAATTATTACAACTAAGAAGAATTTAACATAAAAATCCAAACTACCACACTACCACACTTGTATTTCAGTATTGTATTTCAGTAATTGTATTTTTTCTCCCAAAGACTGCGCAGATGTTTTCTAATCTCTTCCTCTCTCGGATTTTTTCCCGGATCAAAAAAAGTATTTCCTTTAATTTCATCAGGAAGATACTCCTGGGGAGAGAAATTCTTTTCGTATGAGTGACTGTACTCGTATCCTTTTGAATAATCCATATTTTTCATTAATCGTGTAGGGGCATTCCGGATATGCAGGGGCACGGACAAGTCGCCCATTTTCTTCACCATTTCCTGTGCTTCGCTGATCGCTACCAGTGAGGCGTTGCTTTTGGCAGAACTTGCGAGGTAAATTGCGCATTGTGAAAGAATGATCCGGGATTCAGGATACCCGATTTTACTTACTGCATCAAATGTGGCATTGGCAAGCAGCAAAGCATTAGGGTTTGCATTCCCGATATCTTCACTGGCGAGAATGAGCATCCGACGGGCGATAAACTTCACATCCTCACCTCCTTCTATCATCCTCGCCAGCCAGTAAACAGCAGCATTCGGGTCGCTGCCCCGCACCGACTTGATAAATGCAGATATAATGTCATAATGTTGTTCTCCTTTTTTATCATAAAGGGCAATTCTTTGTTGAGCCGTTTCCATCACCATTTCATCCGTAATTATGAGCGGATCAGTTTGTGCATCAGTAACGAGTTCCAGTAGATTGAGAAGTTTGCGGGCATCTCCTCCGGAAATATTGATCAGCGCCTCCGTTTCCTTTAGTTCTATTTTACGTTTTTTCAGGAAACTGTCATTTTTCAGGGCAGATTGCATCAGTTCGGTAAGCTCTTCTTTTCCAAGTGGTTTCAAAACGTAGACCTGGCATCGGCTCAACAAGGCGCTGTTCACTTCAAAAGAGGGGTTTTCTGTTGTAGCTCCGATAAGCGTTATGATACCTTTTTCTACAGCGCCCAGCAATGCGTCCTGTTGTCCTTTGTTAAAACGGTGAATTTCATCAATAAAAAGGATGGTATTTTCCTTCAGGCGGGCTTCCTCAATCACTTCCCGGACTTCTTTTACCCCAGAGGAAATAGCGCTCAGGGTATAAAAAGGGGAACCAAGGGTATGTGCAATGATATTGGCAATCGTTGTTTTGCCGGTCCCCGGTGCCCCCCAGAGGATCATGGAAGGGATTTTACCGTTTTCAATGGCTGTTCTCAGGATGCTGCCCTTTCCCGTCAGATGTTTTTGACCAAGCAGCTGATCAAGTGATTCAGGACGAAGCCGTTCTGCCAGGGGCGCAGGAATTGATGACATAGAAAAAGTTTACCTTTAAACAACAACAAGTTAGCCCTTTTAAGGTTTTATATAAGGGGAAGACCTTACCATGAAAACCCAAACGCTGAATTTAGGGGTATTTATTACAGTTTTGCTGATACTGATTGCCGGATCGCTAATCTCCGGTGCCCAGCAACTTACTGCCGTGCAGAATTATGGAGTAAACCGGCCAGGTGTGGTCATGGTCCGTACCGTTTTTTCTGCCGATGTATATATTAATAAAATGCAGCTGGATTCCAGGCATTTCAATCACCTGGTGGATTCCATTCAAAAAGTCGACAGCAGCGGAGTTATTTATACTGCAGAAGAAAAATTGAATATTGTACTGGAGGAAATCAACAGCCACCCAAATCTCTTCTTTAAAGCTTCAATGGATTATATCAAGGAACCGGAAGAAATTACTTCAAGCGGCACCGGATTCCTGATTACAGGTGATGGTTATGTAGCCACCAATTGTCACCTGATCGACAGGGACAATGCCTTTATAAGGCGCCAGTTTTTTCTTTCCGCCTTTCAGCAGATTACTGATGCGAATATCTCGGCGCTTGAGAATGCCTGGGCAATACGTTTTTCAGAACAACAAAAATCGATTCTAAATAATACCTATGCATCCGTATATGCGCGTTTGTTTTCCATGGCGCTTTATGATCTTACAAAAGATATTTATATAGAATATAGTGTTGATACGGATAGCGGAAAAACGAGTTCCATTAAAAAATCTGCCCATGTTATCATCAAGGGCCAGCCTATGCCGGGTAAGGATATTGCCATACTGAAAATGGATGGTGACAGCACCCTTCCCACATTGACAATTGCCCAGGATGAGCTTCCCAAAGTTGGTGAACAGTTGTTTGTATATGGTTTTCCCGGACCGGTTACCAATAATAATTATGTCTCTACAGAATCTGCCATAGAACCTACGCTTACTACGGGAATTGTAAGTGCAATTAAAAATTCTGTCGCCGGATGGCCCCTGATCCAGATGGATGCCAATATAAACCGGGGTAGCAGCGGAGGACCAGTTTGTGATGAAAAAGGGGAAGTTGTCGGACTCACTACATTCGGCAGTCTTGAAAATAGTGGGGGTCTCGCAGCTGGTTTGAATTTTGCGATTCCTGTTTCAATACTGGAAGAATACCTTGATAGTGCGGGGGTTTCAGCAAACCCAAGCGAAACATCAAAGCTATTCGGGGATGCAGTGGTTTTTTATGACCGCGGATTTTATAGAGATGCACTGGTGAAGTTCAAAACAGTAAATGAACTGAATAATCGTTTCCCTGGTCTTGCTTTTTATATTAAAGACACGGAAAAACGGCTGCGGTTAAACGATGAGAAGAAAGCGTCCATGATCCGTGTTGATCTTCTGGTATTCGGTCTTTTATTGTTTGGCGCGATTGTTTTGTTCAGATATCTGCGAAAGAAAGGTATTAAGCTTAAAGCCTAAAGCCCAAAGCTTAAAACCTAAAGTATATACTTTTACTATGAAAACTAAATCAACCAGTCCTTATTTTTTAGCAACAACTAATTAAAAAGTACCGAGGATTTGGTTTTAGACTTTGGGCTTTAGGCTTTAGGCTTAAAAGAGTTAAATTCGCCCCTTATTAAGAACCATGAAAGAACCGGTTGCTTCTTTTATAGACCATACTTTGCTGAAACCCGTTTGCACTGTAGCCGAAATCAACAAATTGTGTCGGGAAGCTATCGAAAATGGATTTGCAGCAGTGTGCATTCCTCCTTTTCTTGTAAAACAGGCTATACAAACATTAAACAATAGTCCGGTAAAAACAGCTACCGTTATTGGTTTTCCAATGGGCTATTCTTCCCTGGGTTCAAAAATTTCGGAAATACAGGAAGCAGTCAGAGACGGGGCGGATGAACTTGATGTGGTCATTAATTTAATTGCACTTAAGAATGCGGACTGGTCATATCTTGAAAAGGAAATGAAACAACTGGTGCCTTTCATCCATGATAACGGAAGGATTATTAAAGTAATAATCGAAACAGGAGTTTTAACAAGGGATGAAATCTTTCGTTGTTGCGAATTATACGGACGGATGGGCATTGATTATATGAAGACTTCCACGGGATATGCTGAAAAGGGCGCTTCAGTTTCAGATGTGCAGTTAATGAGAAAGGAACTTCCGGCACAGGTCAGGATCAAAGCATCGGGTGGTATACGCCATTATGCATTTGCAGAAGAACTGATAGAGGCCGGGGCTGACCGCCTGGGGTGCAGTGCAAGTATGCAGATTATAGAAGAAGAAAAACTGGCCAGGCTCAAAGAAAAACTGATATGAAATTATTATTGATACTATTCTTTCTTTATAACGGTATGGTATATGCGCAGGACTCCCTGATTTACAGAGATCCTAGGGTTGATTCCCTGATTAAAAAGCAGATCCAGATTAACGAAGTAACGACGAGGGACAGTCGCCGGAACATTCCGGGATTCAGGATACAGGTTGCCAGTTCCAACGACAGAAACCTGGTGTTCAACATAAAGACAAAAATCTACCAGTTATATCCGGAATTAAAACCTTACCTTATTTACCAGCCGCCAAATTATAAATTGAAGGTGGGCAATTTCAAAACGCCTGAGGAAGCGGATCCCTATTTGCAAAAACTAATACAGAATTTTCCTTCGGGTATTTACCTCGTTCCTGATATCATAGAAGTCAAGCCCGAATAATTTTTGAATATGCTGAAAGAAAGAATCCGTCATCTGGCAAAGCAATATGCGCCTGAAACCATTGATATCAGGCGGCATCTTCATGCACATCCTGAATTGAGTTATAAAGAATTTCAAACTTCAGCCTTCATTCAGGAAAAACTGAAGGGCCTGGGTATACACTTTGAAATAAAAGCAACCACCGGCGTGGTAGGAATGATTCAGGGGAAAAACCCTGATAAAAGAATCATTGCTTTGCGGGCTGACATGGATGCACTTCCCATCAGGGAAGAAAATAATGTTCCGTATAAATCCCGCAACGATGGCATCATGCATGCCTGTGGTCACGATGCACATACCAGTATACTCCTGGGTGCTTCAAAAATATTACAGGAGCTGAAATCAGAATGGGAGGGAACTGTAAAACTCATTTTTCAACCAGGAGAAGAAAAGAATCCAGGGGGTGCCAGTCTGCTGGTTAAAGAAGGTGTCCTTCACAATCCAAGACCGCAGGCTATCTTCGGATTGCACGTTCATCCGGGCCTGGAAATTGGAAAATTTAGTTTTCGGGGCGGCCCTTCCATGGCAAGTGCTGATGAAATATATATAACGGTAAGAGGTAAGGGAGGACATGCAGCGACCCCTCATCTTACAGTGGATACGATTCTTGTCGCATCCCATATTGTAGTTGCACTGCAACAGATTATCAGCAGAAATAAAAATCCTTTCTCTCCTTCGGTATTATCCATTAGTTCATTTCAGGGCGGATTTACAACCAATGTAATTCCTTCAGAAGTAAAACTAATGGGTACTTTCCGTTCCATGGATGAATCTTGGCGCTTTCAGGCTCATAAGCTGATTCATCGGATTTGCAAAGGTATTGGCCAGGCAATGGGTGCAGAAATAGACGTACTCGTGGATGTCGGATATCCGGTTGTAGTTAATGATGAACAATTATATCCGATCGCACGGAAAAGAGCTGAAGAATTTGCAGGTATGGAAAACGTGCAGGAAACAGAAATTCGTATGGGATCAGAAGATTTCGGATACTATACGCAGGAAATTCCCGGTTGTTTTTACAGGATCGGTGTGATGAACGAATCAAAGGGAATTACATCCAGTGTACATACACCAACTTTTAATATAGACGAATCTGCCATTGAAATGGGTATGGGAATGATGGCCTGGTTTGGCGTGAGTATTTACGAAACGAATAACCTGCCCCAATAATCTATTATGCAAAAAAAGCAACTTAGAAGGGAAGAGGCACTCGAATATCATTCGAAAGGTAAACCTGGTAAGATTGAAGTGGTTCCCACCAAGGAAGCAAAAACTCAAAGGGATCTTTCTCTTGCTTATTCGCCGGGTGTAGCTGAACCCTGCAAGGAGATCAGCTTAAATAAAGACGAGGTTTATAAGTATACGGCCAAGGGTAACCTGGTAGCCGTTATTACAAACGGCACGGCAGTACTCGGACTCGGAAATATCGGTCCTGAAGCTTCCAAACCCGTAATGGAAGGGAAAGGCGTTCTATTTAAAGTTTTTGCAGATATTGATGTATTTGATATTGAAATCAACGAAACAGATCCTGAAAAATTCGTACAGATTGTAAAAGCACTCGAACCAACTTTTGGCGGCATTAACCTCGAAGATATCAAAGCACCTGAATGTTTTTATATTGAAAGACAACTGCGCGCATCTTTGAAAATTCCGGTGATGCATGACGATCAGCATGGAACTGCCATTATCAGCAGTGCTGCGCTCATCAATGCCTTGGAACTTCAGAAGAAAAAAATTGACAAAGTCCGGTTTGTTATCAACGGCGCGGGAGCAGCAGCCGTGGCATGTATCAAACTATATGTGGCGCTTGGAGCCAAACCGGAAAATTTTATAGTCTTTGATAAAGATGGTGTCCTGCATAAAGACCGCAAAGATCTGGAAGAAGACCGTTTGGTTTTTGCTATCAGCAAATCAGATGTTACACTTACAAAAGCCATGGTGGATGCAGATGTTTTTGTCGGATTAAGTGTTGGTAATGTAGTTACACCGGAGATGATAAAAAGCATGGCAAAGAAACCCATCGTATTTGCCATGGCCAATCCCGATCCGGAAATTACTTATGATGCTGCAACTGCTGCAAGGGAAGATCTTATTATGGCTACGGGCCGTAGCGATTTCCCGAACCAGGTGAATAATGTACTTGGCTTTCCATTTATTTTCCGCGGAGCACTCGACGTCCGGGCAACGCAAATAAATGAAGCCATGAAACTGGCCGCCGTTCGTGCACTGGCCGGCCTTGCTAAAACACCGGTTCCGGATATTGTGAATATGGCTTATAACGAAAAGACGATCAGTTTCGGTTCTCGTTATATCATTCCAAAACCTTTTGATCCCCGGCTGCTTTCTACCGTAGCGCCGGCAGTCGCTAAAGCCGCTATTGAAAGTAATGTGGCGCAGATAAATATTGAAAACTGGGATACCTATGCCATTGAACTGAATAAACGGCTGGGACTCGATAATCAGTTAATCCGAGTTTTGGGTAGCAAGGCAAGAAGTGATCCGAGACGATTGGTATTTGCTGAAGCAGATAATATTAAAATTCTAAAAGTAGCGCAGCTGTTATTCGAGGAAGGTGTCGCTTATCCGATACTGTTAGGAAACAAAGAAAGAATTCGCGCGACAGCGGCTGCCAATAAAATTGATATCGAAGAATTTCCCATTGTGGATCCCAGGAGCGATGAACATGATGAACGCCGGATAAGATATACAGAATTATTTTTTCAAAAAAGACAAAGAAGAGGATTTAATAAATATGAATCGACAAAGATCATGCGCGACCGGAATTATTTCGGCTGCATGATGGTAGAGACCGGCGAAGCAGATGCCATGATTTCGGGCCTTACAAAAAACTACCCTGATACGATCCGGCCGGCAATAGAAATCATCGGTACAGAAGAAGGCGTGAAAAAAATAGCTGGCATGTACCTGATGCTGACGAAAAAAGGCCCGCTTTTTTTAGCAGACACCACAGTGAATTTTAATCCGACTGCTGAAGAGCTGGCAGATATAACGTTACTTGCAGCAAAGGAAGTGAGACATTTCAACCTGGTTCCGCGTATTGCGATGTTGAGTTATTCAAATTTCGGTACGAGTAATTCACCCGAAGCCCGCCTTGTTGCAAAGGCAACGGAAATCGTTAAACAGAAAGATCCCGATCTGATTGTGGATGGAGAAATGCAGGCAAGTATTGCATTGAACAATGAAATTCTGCGCGAGAATTATCCTTTCAGCAGTCTGGTAGATCAGGAAGTGAATACCCTGATCTTTCCCAACCTGGCAGCAGGGAATATTGCATATAATATTTTAAAGGAATTAGGTGCTGCTGATGCAATCGGTCCCATTTTGCTCGGCATGAAAAAACCGGTACACGTTCTTCAACTGGGCAGTTCCGTGAGAAATATTTATAATATGGCGCTGGTAGCGGTGATCGATGCGCAAACCAAATGCCGTGAAACACCGGAAGAAGCTATGCGCAGATCGCCCTGGTGGAAAAGAACCAAGAAATAAACCGTAATTTCATCGCAGGAATTAACATGAATATTTTTACCGAGCTGGGGCGATTCATATTGATGATAAAGGAAATGTTTTCCAAACCGGAAAACCTGAAGATGTACTGGAAGGAATTGATGCATCAATGTGTCGAAATCGGTATCCGTTCTCTGGGAATCGTTGTTATTATTTCCATTTTTATGGGTGCGGTTTCTGCCCTCCAGACTGCTTACCAGTTAGTAAGCCCGCTGATTCCATTGTCAACCATTGCACAAATCGTACGCGATACGGTTATTCTTGAATTTTCACCCACCCTTGTCTGTATTGTACTGGCCGGTGTGGTCGGTAGTAAGATTGCAGGAGAATTGGGGAACATGCGCGTGAGCGAACAAATAGACGCATTGGAAATTATGGGAATCAATACCAAGACTTACCTCATTCTTCCAAAAATTCTGGCAGCCATGATTACCATTCCAATGCTGGTGATAATTTCTGCCGTACTAGGTATCCTTGGTGGTAAACTCGCAGCTGTAGCAACAGGAATTGTTTCCACCTCACAATTTGACAAAGGATTGTTTCAATATTTCAAACCTTTCAATGTATTATTTGCCCTGGTAAAATCATATTGTTTTGCGTTCATTATTGCCAGCATTTCATCTTTTTATGGTTACTACGTAAATGGAGGGGCACTTGAAATCGGAAGAGCCAGCACAAAATCAGTTGTAGTGAGTTGTGTATTGATTCTTTTAATGGACTATGTACTTTCTTCCATTCTCTTATAAGCAACAGACATGATTGAGGTAAAAGATTTAAAAAAAGGTTTCGAAGGAAAAGCAGTCATCGATGGGATGAGTGCTGTTTTCGAAACCGGAAAATGTAATCTCATCATTGGTTCCAGCGGAAGCGGCAAAACAGTTTTGATGAAATGTCTTGTCGGACTATTTGAACCGGATTCCGGAGATATTTCTTACAGTGGTAAGGATTTCACCATTATGAATGAAGAAGACCGGAAACTGCTCCGACAGCAGATCGGAATGCTGTTTCAGGGTTCTGCACTATTTGATAGTATGACGGTGGAGCAAAATATTATGTTTCCGCTGGATATGTTTACCAATGATATATTCTCAAAAAAACTCAGCCGGGTAAACGAAGTTTTGGAACGCGTGAATCTCAAGGATGTGAATAACAGGTTTCCTGCAGAAATTTCAGGTGGCATGAAGAAACGTGTGGGTATCGCGCGGGCGATCGTTCTAAATCCAAAATATCTTTTCTGCGATGAGCCGAATTCCGGACTCGATCCGCAGACTTCTATATTAATTGATAAGCTGATCAAAGAAATTACAACTGAATATCATATTACAACGGTGGTAAATACCCATGACATGAACAGTGTGATGGAAATCGGAGATCATATTATATATATGTATGAAGGCCTCAAAGAATGGGAAGGCACCAACAAAGAAATCATTTTCAGCAAGAATAAGAAACTGAACGATTTCATTTTTGCTTCTGAGTTCCTGCAGGATGCCAAGGATATGCGCCAGCTGGAAATGAAGGGAAAAATTGATAATAACCGCAACAAGGATGAATTGTTGAAATAACTAATTTTGATATACAGAAACCTCCTAAAAAATAATAATGGCAGTATTAGTCAATAAAAATTCAAAAATCATTGTACAAGGTTTTACCGGAACAGAAGGCAGTTTTCATGCATCCCAGATGATCGATTATGGAACCCAGGTGGTGGGTGGAGTTACGCCTGGTAAAGGCGGTAGCAAACATCTTGACCGGCCGGTATTCAACACTGTTGCGGACGCAGTTAAAACAACCGGAGCCAATGTGTCCATTATATTTGTACCACCTGCTTTTGCAGCGGATGCCATCATGGAATCTGCCGAAGCGGGTATTGCCCTGGTGGTATGTATTACTGAGGGAATACCTGTACAGGATATGGTTAAAGCAAAACATTTTTTAACAGGCACCAATAGCCGTTTGATCGGTCCAAATTGTCCAGGTGTCATTACACCAGGCGAATGTAAAGTGGGTATCATGCCCGGCTTTGTTTTTAAAAAAGGAAAGATCGGAATCGTATCCAAATCCGGAACACTTACCTATGAAGCAGCGGACCAGGTAGTAAAAGCGGGGCTGGGGATCTCAACTGCGATTGGAATTGGTGGAGATCCTATTATCGGCACGACCACAAAAGAAGCGGTGGAATTGCTGATGAATGATCCTGAAACAGATGGCATCGTGATGATTGGAGAAATCGGTGGCAGTATGGAAGCAGATGCAGCAAGGTGGATAAAAGCAAATAACCGCAAGCCGGTAGTTGGTTTTATTGCCGGACAAACCGCACCTCCTGGACGAAGGATGGGGCATGCAGGTGCCATTATCGGAGGAGCTGACGATACGGCTTCCGCTAAAATGAAAATAATGGGCGAATGTGGTATTGAAGTAGTGCAAAGTCCTGCAGATATAGGGGCTACTATGGCGAAAGTTCTGAAAAGTAAAAGGTAAAAATTTAAAAGTAAAAAATAAAATTCCATTGAGTTAGAAAGTCCTCCACATTTACTATGGAGGACTTTTTATTTAAGAAATCATGGGTTAGAATTTTTTACTTTTGAATTTTTACTTTTTACTTTTCAATATAAAACAGGGTTTTAGGATATGGAAGTTGTTGATGTGTTGATTGTTGGACAGGGACTCGCAGGAACCTGGCTTAGTTACTGGCTACATAAAGCAGGACTTTCATTTAAAATCATTGATCAGAAAAATGTGAATGGCGCTTCGCTTCGCGCAGCAGGCCTGATCAATCCTGTTACCGGCAGAAGATTCGTAACCACCTGGATGATTGATGAACTTATGCCCTTTGCAATAAAAGCTTATCAGGAGTTCGGAAATTTTCTGGATGAAATTCTTATTGATGAAACAAGCGTGATCGATTTCTTCCCCAGTGTGCAAATGTTGCAGGCATTTCAGAAAAGGTATGAGGAAGATCCGGCTTACCTGCTTCCTGGTGATGACCGCGAAAAATATGCAGAATGGTTCAGGTATGATCTGGGATGGGGTATAATCCATCCCTGCCAGCTCGTTAATGTTGAAAAATTAATGACATGCTGGAGAAGTTGGTTGAAAAAAAATAATGACCTCGTTGAAGATGCTTTTGACCTTTTAAAATTAGATGAAACAGGTAAGGGAATAAACTACCAGAGTATTCATGCCAGTTATATAGTTTTCTGCGATGGTAAATCATCGGCACAAAATCCATACTTCAGTAAATTGCCTTTCGCATTAAACAAAGGAGAAGCTTTGCTGGTAGAAATAAAGGACCTGCCGTCCGGTAAGGTTTATAAAAAGGGAATGAGCCTGGTTCCTTACAGAGAGAATATTTATTGGCTGGGATCTTCCTATGAATGGACTTTCAGTAATGATAAACCCTCCGGGAATTTCAGGAAATATGCGAATGACTGGCTGAATAATAATTTAAAACTACCTTATACAATTCATGAACATTTTGCATCAATTCGCCCCGCAACCCTGGAACGAAGACCATTTATAGGTTTTCATCCAATTCATCCTCAGATAGGTATTTTAAATGGATTGGGAACCAAGGGATGTTCACTGGCTCCTTATTTCGCCAGACAATTAATCGATAAAATAAAAGGTAAGGGGAATATCAATCCCCTTGCCGACATAAACCGTTTTGAAAAAATTCTGGGTCGTCTGATATAAGGAGAGTACTCACCTTATGCCACGCTTAGCCTCACATCTGAAATTCATTCTGACCTCAGACTTTTTACCGGATTGGCGACTGCCGATTTAACCGATTCAAAACTGACCGTGCACCAGGCAATGAACAGGGCAGAAAAGGCGCCCAGTGCAAAAATCCCCCAGCCAATTTCGATATGATAAGCAAATCCTTGCAACCATTGATGAACTACATACCAGGAAATCGGGATTGCAACTATTATAGCGATCAATATAACACGTGTGAAATTTGATGAAAGCAGGTAAACAATATTAAAAACTGAAGCGCCTAAAGCTTTACGAACACCAATTTCTTTCGTCCTTTGTTCAGCAATAAAGGCTGACAATCCGTAAAGACCCAGGCAGGAAATAAAAATTGCCAGAATAGCAAATATATTGAAAAGACTGCCGATTCTTTCTTCCACTTTATAAAGATTCGCCAGATCTTCATCAAGGAAACTATATTGAAAGGGATATGCCGGGTTGAGCTGCTGACAGATATTTTCCAGAGACTTCAATGTCGCTTCGGTGTTCTCTGGGGTTGTGCGGACAAAAATATATCCGCCATATTTGTTCTTGCGTAAAATCAGCGGTTCAATCGGTTGTTGAATGGGCTTGAAATTAAAATCTTTTACTACTCCGATAATGACACCCTTGGCTCCGTTGAAATTTAGCGATTTCCCCACAGCATTATTTACAGTCATTCCCATCGTCTTAACTGCTTTTTCATTTAATACGTAATTCGTGCTGTCTCCTTTAAAGGCAGTAGAAAAACTCCTGCCATTTAAAACCTTCATTTGAAAAACATTCGTGAAATTCTCGTCTACATCCATTGATGGAAATACTATTTGCGATTTGGGATCCTTGCCTTCCCACACAACATCAATAGTACCCGTAATCAACTCAGTTGGCAGATCGGAAATAATGGAATAATCGTTGGTCAGCGGGTGTTGTTTCAGTTCGCTCCTTAGGGCATCTATCTTATTCCCTAATTCACCTGAAAAAGGAACGTAAACCAGGTTTCTTTTTTCAAATCCAAGGTTCATATTTTTTATAAAATGAAGTTGTCTGTAAACGACAGCTGTTCCAACAAGCAATACTATTGAAACGATAAACTGGGTAACTACGAGGGTGTTCCTGAAAACCAAATTACCGCCCATGGATTTCAGTTTTCCTTTCAAAACTTTTGCAGGCTTGAATCCGGAAAGGTAAATGGCCGGATAAATTCCTGATATTAATCCGGTAGCAAGGGCAAGTCCTACAAGACTAAATATTAATTTGGCGTCGAGACTATGAATGCTGACGCTTTTACTTGATAATTCATTAAATGCCGGCAGGAGAACCCAGACGAGCAATATTGCAAACAGAAAGGCAAGTATTGATATAAAAATGGATTCACCCAAAAACTGGGAAATAATCTGGTATCGTCCTGCGCCAACTACTTTACGCAAGCCTACTTCCTTGGCCCTGCGTGCTGAACGAGCAGTGGCAAGGTTCATAAAATTGATACATGCAACTGCAAGAATAAATAGTGCGACGATGAAAAAAATATTAACATACTGCATATTTCCGTGACCAGGTTGATCTATCTGCAGGCCTGGTTGCAAATGAATACTGCGTATTGGCTGTAAATGAAAATCAATTTTAATTTCAGGAACGTGTTTTTTAAATATTCTGTCTATTTCGTTTACCACTTTAGAAATCCCTGCCGGTGAAGCGTCCATATTTTTATCAAGTAGCAGATAGGTATAGTAATTAAAATTTTCCCAGGTCTTTCTTATTAAATCCCCATCTGTCGTTTCGATGGCAGACATCGGAATAATAAAATCGAAAAGAAGATGTGAGTTGGAAGGAATATTAGCAAGTACACCCGCTACTTTATAATTATCCTGATTGTCTTTTCGAATGATCTTGCCCATAGGATTTTCATTCCCGAAATATTTCCTGGCAATAGCTTCTGTAATCAATATCGCATCCGGATTTTGTAAAGCTGTTTTAGCATCTCCCTTTATTAATGGGAAACTAAATATGTCCAGGAAATTGGAATCAGCATAAATCATTCGTTTTTCCTGAAATTTTTGATTGCCCACTTCAAATAATACACTCTGCGATTTGCTGATCCGGGTTATATTTTTAATCACCGGCATCTCGCTTTTAAGTCCTGCTGCCATACCTGCCGGACTTACGGCAGCTTTAAATTCGCCCGCGTCAGCAGTTAAACGGTAAATTTGATCAGCATGTTCGTGAAACTGATCATAACTTAATTCATCTCTTACCCAAAGCAAAATAAAAATGCTGCAAGTCATGCCTATAGCAAGTCCGGCAATATTTATAAAAGAAAATGCTTTATGTCTTAGTAGATTTCTGAAAGCAATTTTAATATAATTGTATAGCATAAGTGATTTTTAATTCTGTCATTTAATCATCCTGATCATCACGGTATTGTACGGTAAATCTATAATCCAAGCCAATGCCGGAAAGTCAATAGGCTATAAATCAGTAATTTAAAAGTGGGCTGTTTTTTTGATTGTCCGCTTTTGATGCAGATACTGTACGTTCCTATTTTGGTAGATGGTTGATGGAATTTGGTTTTTCGAGGATTGTTTATGGTGTATGGGCCATCCCATAACCTATAGCTCAAACATGCCTTTTGCTTTAAGCATTAAGCTTTAAGCTTTCTTCCTGTTTCACTGGCTTTAACATAAAGACAGCTTTGCCAATATTGTTATTGCGCATTTCCAGTGGATCCTGGCGGAGAAGGTTAACCATTGCATGGTATAATTCGGGAAGATCATGTTGCAAACAAACCGGATTTTCGAAGAAGGATTCCACTGATACTGCCCAGAATTCATGGTAGTTGACAGCTGCATATTCACCCAGCAGATTACGGTTTCCTTGTTGCATACTTGTAAAAATGGGTCTCGCAACTTTCGAGAAGTTCTTGAATTCTTTTTTGAAGTGTTTGTCTTCTTCCGTTTCAGTAATAAAAGTGACATATGCAAGAGCATGCCCCATTTCGTGAAGTCCTACATTGCAATTCGGGGTCTGACCGCTTATGCCTTTGATGAAATTATCCCAGGAAAGATAGATTCCACTCTGGTCAACATGACCCATAAAAGGACGGGAATAGAATCCATAGTGATAGTCATCTTTCAAAACATAAATATCATTGAAATAATTCAGCATGTATTTGTCCAGTCCGAATGTGAGCTGGATAGCCACGGCGCTTATCAGGATGGGCATTTCCGGGCTTTCTTTTACTTCGATATAGTGAAAACGTCGGGATTTTCTAAATAGAAAAGTACGGAACAGGAACCTGCGTTGATCTTCCAGCCCAAGTCGGTTATAAAATCGTATGTATTTAGAAACCACACTATGGTAGAAAGTTTCGCATTCGATAAACTTATGCTGTTGCCGGCTTATATAGAGCTTATTGAATAAAGCTGAAAGAGGTCGGTGCAGGATCAGTACGGCCGTAACCAGTGCAACAATAATAATGAATTCCATAAGGTCCGTTTTTCGTTTTGATTGCTTCAGGTTGGTCCGATCAAAAAACAGATGGCCTTACAAGGGTATGGATAGAGTTGCTTAAGGTAAGAATAGAATAACCCGGATAGGTTTAATCATGAGGAGGTGAATCGTACGGTTGGATACAAGGTAAAAACTATTTTTAACAAATGAAAGGGGGTTCAAACGGTTTTTTATTTTTTTTAAAGGTTTTCGGTCTACCTGTCACGCCCTACCTTTGCCGGCTAATCCAGGAATCAAATGTTCAGAACACATACCTGTGGCGAGTTAGGGCTGGGGGACGTTAACCGGGAAGTAACCCTAGCGGGCTGGGTTCAAACCCTTAGGAAGTTTGGAAGTATCACTTTTATTGATCTCAGAGACCGCTACGGAATAACTCAGTTAGTGCTGGATGAAGCCCAGCATGAAACGCAGGCAAATGTTCCATTGGGCCGGGAATTCGTTATCCAGGCTACGGGTACCGTTTCAGAAAGGACAAACAAAAATCTTTTAATCCCGACGGGCGAAATTGAGATCCGGGTAAGTCAGATCACCATATTGAATAAATCTGTTACGCCTCCCTTCACCATTCAGGATGAAACGGATGGAGGGGATGATCTGCGTATGAAATTCCGATTTCTGGACCTGCGTCGTAATCCCGTCAAAAAGAATATTGAACTACGTTATGCAGTGAATCGGGCTGCCCGGAACTATCTCCATATGAACAAGTTCATGGATATAGAAACCCCCTTTCTGATCAAATCGACTCCGGAAGGAGCACGTGATTTTGTAGTTCCATCCCGTATGAATCCCGGTCAGTTTTACGCCCTGCCGCAGAGTCCGCAGACTTTTAAACAACTGCTAATGGTCAGTGGGTATGACCGCTACTACCAGGTGGTAAAATGTTTCCGGGATGAGGATCTTCGGGCGGATCGTCAGCCTGAGTTCACGCAGATAGACTGTGAAATGAGCTTTATCGAACAGGATGATATTCTTCAGATGTTCGAGGGTATGATCCGTTATATTTTTAAAGAAGTAAAGGGTATTGACTATACAGATACGATTGAAAGAATGACCTGGGAAGACGCCATGTGGGATTATGGAAACGATAAGCCCGATATCCGTTTTGGAATGAAAATCTCAAATCTTAAGTCGGTTTTCAAACGAAAGGGTGCTACTGAAGCGGATGGTTTCCTGATTAATAATGCCGGTTTCCAGGTATTTGACAATGCTGAGACAGTTCTGGCCATTTCCGTTCCTTCTGCTGCCGCATGGTCGCGCAAACAATTCGACGAACTAACGGAATGGATTAAACGCCCGCAGGTAGGAATGAATGGACTTGTTTATATCCGGTATAATGATGACGGCTCGTTCAGGAGTAGTGTTGATAAATTTTATTCGGAAGAAAAACTTAAATCCATTGCCGGGTTCGCCAACGCACAAATAGGAGATGCCATCTTTATATTAGCAGGCAGAGAAGAAAAAACAAGAAAGGCGATCAGTGATCTGCGCCTTGAACTGGGAGAAAGAATGGGATTGCGGAAGAAGGATGAATTCAGGCTGCTTTGGGTTATCGATTTCCCATTATTTGAATATAATGAAGAAAATAATCGCTGGGTTGCACGGCACCATCCGTTTACGGCTCCAAAACCTGACCAGATAGACACCATGATCAATAATGATCCCATGATTACCGATGCCGCTCAGTATCTCAGACATCCATATGCGAATATCAAGGCGAATGCCTATGATATGGTCCTGAATGGAAATGAAATTGGCGGGGGTTCGATCAGAATCTATCAGCGCGAACTGCAGGAAAAAATGTTTGATGCACTGGGTATGACGCGCGAAGAATCAAATCACAAATTTGGTTTCCTTTTAGGTGCATTCGAATATGGTGCACCTCCCCATGGCGGTATTGCTTTTGGATTTGACCGGCTCTGCGCCATACTGGGCGGAAGCGAAAGTATCCGCGACTTCATTGCCTTCCCAAAAAACAATAGTGGTCGGGATGTAATGCTCGATGCGCCGTCTTCAATAGATGATAAACAATTGAATGAACTTAATATTTCCATCATTCCCCCGCTGATTAAATAACTGCTGATAATTATCTCTAATAATTTGTAGTTTCGTTACAAGCAATGCAGTGAAAATTCATGCCAGAATTTGTGAAAAGAAATTTACCTATAGTCAGATATTTACAAAAACTCTTATCTGTCTTTTTTAGAATTAAATATTTTTTTTGCCTGACATTATTTTTGTTGGCAGGGTTTTATACCGGGGCTCAGAACTTTTTCTTGAGAGAGGATAGTTTACTTACATTACTAAAAACCCAATATACCTCTCTTTCCACAGAACGAATTCTGATTGTTTCAGAATTACTTAGACTCCGCCTGCCGGATGAACCCATATTTGATAGCTTAAAAAATCTGTTGATTCAGGAGTCAGAAGATAGTCGCAACAGAAATTTTATATGTTTGGCCTACAGTCAGATCTCAAAAACCTATCTGAATTATTTAAACAGACCCGATTTTTATGAACAGGGAAAGCCTTATGCTGATAAATGCCTTCAGGTAGCCAATGAAAGCGGGCTGGAAGCATATAAAGTTTCTGCTTATTTACTCTTTGCAAGGTATTACCTGAATATCACAGAAAATCAAAAAGCACTGGATTATAACAACCAGGCAATTTCTCTGTCATCCGCCATAGGATCAGACAGCCTTCTTTGCCAGTCTTATTCGTCAATTTCAGTTACCTGGAATGCCCTTGCTAACAAACTTTCAGAATTTCAGGCCTTATTGAATGCGAGAAATTTTGCCGAAAAATCAAAAATCCATTCACTGATTTTGCAAAGTCTTGATGAGCTGGGAAATTTTTATGAATCCGTAAACGATTACGAAAAGGCAAAGGATTATTATACCATTTGTGAAAATGAAGCACGGGAATGGAACGAAAGTGCATACGTATTTACATCCCTCCGGGCGCTTGGAAGAACACATATTCATCAAAAAAATGAAAAACTTGGCATTTTTTATTATGATAAAGCAAGCAGATATGGGGATTCACTGGGAATTGAAAGTTTAAAATTGCAGATTTACCTGGACTTGTTAAACTATTACTTCAATACCAGCGATCCGATAAAGGGAATTGCATATATGGATCAGCATCCTTCATTGATGGAATTCATACGGAAATTCGGAGTGGAGTACCAGGTAAATAAATTATATGCAGTGGTGGAGAGTTCTAAAAATAAATACGATTCCGCTCTGTATTTTCTGAATCTTGCATTGCCTTATGAATACAGCCAAAAGGGAAATTACTCCGAGAAATATAATTTTGCCGACCAGATTGCGAGCGTTTATCGTGGGATGCATAAATATCCTGAGGAATATAAAACCCTGCTGCTTGCCAATAAATTTGCGGACTCATCCCAGAATATATATTATCTGCGGGATGTTATGCTTAATCTGGATTCCGTGAGTTATCTCCTTGGAAATTATAAACTTTCACAAGAATATCTAACCCAATATAATCTCTACCGGGACTCAATTGAGTCTCTTAGTAAGCAAAAAGATTTATTGAGTATAGAAATTCAAAACGCAAATAAAAGAGCCGAACAGCAAAAGAAAGATGAGGAAGAAAGAAGAAGGACCAGAAATAACATTGAATATCTGGGTATTACCGCAGTGATCGCAACTGTTTTTATTATTTTGGTTGTATTAGGTGTTTTCAAAATATCTCCTGCAGTTATCAGAGCACTCGGATTTTTTGCATTTATATTTTTATTTGAATTCATTGTTCTTTTGCTGGATGATCAGATTCAGGAGATCACCCATGGTGAACCATGGAAAGTTCTGGCAGTTAAAATACTTATTATTTCGCTGCTATTGCCACTGCATCATTGGCTTGAAAAAAAGATGACACATTACCTGACCTTTAAAGCCCATATGATCAAATCAAAAATATTTAATAAAAAGCCGGTAAACTGAGACCATATAAACCTGCATAATTTACGCCCTACTTGTAGTAACAGGTCCTTTTTCAAGTATCATTATATAATGAATCGATGCAGACTCTTCTTATGTCTGTTGGAAATATCTCCTTATTTTTACGGGCACAAAATCTCTCAATTGTATGTCTTATCAATTGCTTAAGGGGAAAAAAGGAATCATATTTGGTGCGCTGGACGAAAAATCACTCGCATGGAGAACTGCCCTGCGATGTCATGAGGAAGGTGCAGAACTGGTATTAACGAATGCCCCGGTTGCCCTGCGAATGGGTGAGATCAATAAACTTGCGGAAGAAGTTAAGGCTCCGGTCATTGGAGCAGACGTGACCAAGTCGGAGGACCTGAAAAAATTATTTGAAGATTCGATGACTCATTTCGGCAGCAGGGTTGATTTTGTATTACATTCTGTTGGTATGAGCGTGAATATGAGGAAGGGGCGTGCTTATACGGAACTTGATTATGGCTTCAATCAAAAAACGCTTGATATATCTGCCATGTCATTTCACAGGGTATTGCAAACGGCATATGAGCTTGATGCGATTAACTATTGGGGTAGCGTAGTGGCACTTTCTTATATTGCTGCACAAAGAGTATTTCCGGATTATAATGAGATGGCCGATGCCAAGGCTTTACTGGAAAGTATTGCCAGGAGTTTCGGTTATTATTATGGACTTAAAAAGAAAGTCAGAATAAATACCGTTTCCCAGTCACCAACTAAAACGACGGCTGGCAGTGGAGTAAAGGGATTTGATGGATTCCAGGAATATGCAGAAAAAATGAGCCCGCTTGGGAATGCAAGTGCAGATGATTGTGCCGGATATATCGCTGTTTTATTCAGTGACTTAACGCGTATGGTCACGATGCAAAATCTCTTTCATGATGGAGGATTCTCATTCACAGGTGTTACAGAATCTGTTGTTACAGATATAGAAAAAAAAATGGAAAAGGCGAAAGAGGCTTAAAGCCGAAAGCCTAAAACTGGTAATGCAATAATCACAACAAATATTTATTAGTGCAATGAAATAAAAAGTCCTCTCACATCATGAGAGGACTTTTGAATTATAAAAAGTTTTAGGATTTGGGCTTTAAGCTTTAGGCCTTAAGCTTAATATTCGTCTTCATTAAAAAAGAAATCTTCCTGTGAAGGATAGTCGGGCCAGATATCATCGATTCCTTCATAAATTTCACCCTCGTCTTCGAGTTCCTGTAGATTTTCAACTACTTCTATGGGTGCGCCTGATCTGATGGCATAATCAATAAGTTCGTCTTTTGTAGCCGGCCAGGGAGCGTCTTCAAGGTAACTGGCTAATTCAAGTGTCCAAAACATCGTATCCTTTATTTAGTTTCTGGTATTTTTAATAAGGTCAGATTGTAGGGTAAATCCCGGACCAAAGGGAACAGACCCTGTCTTTAATTTTTCGCAAAAGTAATTTTTATAATGAAACAACCAAATACCATTTATAGGAGATAAACCGATTAACTGCTTGGAACAAGCCGTTATATTTGTGAATGATCCCATCTGCGGCCAGTCAACCGATTCTCTCTGCAAGAAATATTCATAAATATTATGGTGCGCTGCACGTTTTACAGGGGGTGGATCTGGATATCCATGCAGGTGAGATCGTGAGCATGGTAGGCCCTTCCGGATCCGGTAAAAGCACTTTATTACATATTCTGGGCACTTTGGATGAACCTGCTGAGGGTGAAATTCGGCTAAAGAACCTGGAATTACATAGTTTGAAGGGGAAATCACTGGCAGCTTTCCGAAATCGACATATTGGCTTTGTTTTCCAGTTTCACCATTTATTACCTGAATTTACTGCCCTGGAGAACGTTTGTATACCCGGATGGATAGGTGGGACAGGCAAATCCTCCATCGAAGCAAGGGCCAGGGAACTACTTGAAATCCTTGGTGTGGGACATCGTATGGAGAACAAACCAGCTGCCATGTCGGGCGGTGAACAGCAAAGAGTAGCCGTTTGCCGGGCACTGATTAATAGTCCAGATATCATTTTTGCGGATGAGCCTACAGGTAACCTGGATTCCGCGAATGCAAAAGAGCTTCACCAGTTATTCTTTGAATTAAGAGGAAAATTCAAACAGACTTTTCTAATTGTAACACATAACGAAGCACTTGCAGAAATGTCAGACCGGGTGGTTCGAATGCAGGATGGAAAAATCAAAGTGTGAGAGTGTGAGAATGGGGGTATGAATTTTTATTCTCATACTCTCACACTCTCACACTCTCACACTATGTTCTCGGTTCCCACTTTACTTCCGCTGCTCCAACCTGCATTCCGGCGTATCGTGCTAAAACAAACAGATAATCACTCAGCCGGTTCAGATATTTAATAATCAGCGGCTGGGTGAGGGGTTCCAATTCGTTGAGTTCTACCACTGATCTTTCGGCACGTCGGCAAATCGTACGGCAAATATGGGCAGTGGAAACAATGATATGTCCGCCAGGGAGAATAAATGATTTCATCTCAGGCAGTTTTTCATTCATCGAATCAATTTCATTTTCCAGCAGGAGAATATCCGATTCCCTTAGGTCTGGAATCTTCATGGCAATTTCTTTATGCGGATCACAGGCCAGCGAAGAGCCGATCGTAAAAAGTCTGTCCTGGATTTCCCGAAGCATCTCACGGCCATGTGTATCCGATAGTTGATCGCCCAGTAAACCGATATAAGCATTTAGTTCGTCTACCGTACCGTAAGTCCCAATTCGGATATGACTTTTAGGAACCTTGGTCCCGCCGATCAGGCTGGTCTTTCCGGCATCTCCTGTTTTGGTGTAGATTTTTAGAGACATGACAATTATTTATGGGTTATGGGTTATGGGTTATGGGTTCAAAAGATATTCATAACCCATAATTCATAACCCATAATTTAAGCAGGTACGCCAGCATACATCCCTTCTCTCCGTTTATCCGTTTCAATAATACCATCGCGCAAACGAACCACCCGGTGCGCATAATTTGAAATATCTTCTTCATGGGTAACCAGCACAACGGTATTACCTGCAGCCTGAATCTTGTTGAATATTTCCATGATTTCAATGGAAGTCTTGCTATCCAGATTTCCGGTTGGTTCATCTGCGAGAATAAGTGAGGGATTATTTACCAGCGCGCGGGCAATGGCGACACGCTGACACTGACCGCCCGAAAGTTCATTTGGTTTATGGTGACTCCTGTCCGTCAGACTTACTTTTTCCAAAACCTCCATAGCCATTTCATTCCTTGTCCTTTTCGTAATGCCTGCATAGACCAGTGGAAGGGCAACATTTTCTGCAGCGGTCAGTCGCGGTAATAAATTAAATTGTTGAAATACAAAACCAATTTCTTTATTCCTCACTTCAGCCAGGTCGTCATCGGCCATTTCACTTACATCCTGACCATTCAATATATACCTCCCTTCAGTAGGCGAATCCAGGCATCCAATGATATTCATTAATGTACTTTTCCCCGAACCTGAAGGTCCCATGAGCGCCACGTATTCGTTTTTAGAAATATCCAGGCTAATACCTTTTAATACCGGAACGGCCTGTTTACCCATGAAATAACTTTTCACAATCCTGTCCAGATGAATAATAGCTGTTGAAGTCATGATCAAATTTCTTTTAGCCTCCCGTTGAGGTGGCGGGATTTTTAACTACCTGTGGCACTTTAAAATATTGTTCATCAGCCATTGGTGCATTTTTCAAAGCATCCTCCCGGTTTAGTGAATTTTCGGGAATATCTTCACGAAGCACGTTTATCTCTTCTCCCATATATAAAAGCGGTTCTACGTCACGGAGATCGAGTTCGTTAAGCTTTTCAACAAAACCGATCATTTTCTGCAGATCTTTTTTAATTTCCTGCTTTCCGGCTGCGTCAAATTCCAGGCAGGCCAGTTTACACAAATTATCTACGAGCGCATCATTCACTTCCATGGAAGGGGATTAAGACAAAAATAATGGTTTCAGGGAGATTTTGAGTGCCTCTTCATTATCTTCGCCTTCCTCATGGAAAAAAATAAAGAAATTGTTTTAAGCGGTATCCGGCCCACCGGTTTTCTACACCTGGGGAACTATTTCGGGGCGCTGAAGAACTGGGCAAGAATGCAAAATGAATATCAATGCTATTTTTTTATAGCAGATTGGCATAGCCTTACCACGCATGCCGATACCAGCGAATTAAAGTCAATAACCCGAAGCCTGGTTTCTGAACTTATTGCCGGCGGTCTGGATCCGGATAAATGTACGATCTATGCACAGAGCGATATCCCGGAAATCCCGGAACTCTACCTGTATCTGAATATGCTCGCTTATAAGGGTGAACTGGAAAAAACCGTTACGTTTAAAGATAAGGTGAGACAACAGCCTGAAAACATTAATGCGGGTTTATTAACCTATCCTGTATTGCAGGCAGCAGATATTCTCATTCATCGTGCACATTATGTACCTGTAGGTAAAGACCAGGAACAACATATCGAAATGACAAGGAATTTTGCAGAAAGATTTAATCATCGCTATGGCGAAATTTTTCCTATTCCGAAAGCATTTAGCTATAGCGAAGATCTTGTTAAAATTCTCAGTCTGGACGGTAGCGGTAAAATGAGTAAGAGCGAACAACAGATGAATACCATTTACCTGAACGATGATGATGCCCTCATTACAAAAAAAATCATGAAGGCAAAAACTGACCAGGGACCTGTTTCAGCCAATAGTGAAAAACCTCAATATATTCAGGGACTTTTCACCCTCCTCGGGCTGGTAAGCAGCCCTGAAATTTTAGCAAAATTTGAATATGATTTCAACCAATGTCAGATCCGGTATGGTGATATGAAAAAGCAATTGGCAGAAGACATGGTCAAATTTATTACACCCATACGGGAAAGAGCATCTGCCTTGCAGAATGACCCTGTTCTGATGGATAGTATCCTCGCGAAAGGAGCAGAGAAAGCAAGGGAAAGCGCAACAGCAACCCTTTTGGAAGTTCGTAAAGCGCTAGGTTTTAGATATCTCTGATATCCATTTGTTTCTTTTTATATTTCGCTCATAAGATTTTACATTTAGGAATGGCAAAAACGAAGAAACCCAAACATATCGCCGTAGCTGGTAATATTGGTGCAGGTAAAACAACCCTCACTGAATTATTGAGCAAACACTATAAATGGATACCCCAATTCGAAGATGTTGATCATAATCCTTATCTCAATGATTTTTATGAAGATATGCCCCGCTGGAGTTTCAATTTGCAGATATTTTTTCTGAATGGGAGACTGAATCAGTTACTGGAGATATATAGTGGCACGGAAACGGTTATTCAGGATCGCACAATTTATGAAGATGCCCACATCTTCGCACCTAACCTGCATGATATGGGCCTGATGAGTAAAAGGGATTACAATAATTATTTCCAGTTTTTTCAAACACTTAAAAGAATGGTTCAGCCACCCGACCTGTTAATATACCTGCAGGCTTCGGTACCTACACTGGTTGGCCAAATTCAGAAACGTGGTCGTGAATATGAAGAAAATATCCGGCTCGATTACCTGAAAAGACTGAATGATCTTTATAATAAATGGATCGACGGATATAAAGAAGGCAGTCTGCTGGTGGTTGATGTGGACAAGAATAAATTCCCGGAAAACGAGGAACACCTTGGAGAAATCATCACAAGGATAGATGCGCAGTTGTACGGGTTGTTTTAATTAAAAAGTAAAAAGTAAAAAAACAGGATAGGAACTCTGCGCACAAATAAAAAAAGCTCCTTTTTGGAGGAGCTTTTATAGCAAACAACGTTAGAGGTCGTTAGGTAGTAAACAATAGGCTGCCAAGATGACGAAAATATTTATAAAATAACAAGTTTTTATTAAGTTTTTTTTGAATTAACGATTCCGACCACTTTTTGAGGCTTAAAACTGCTGGTTTGACCAATCCAACCTACTTATAAAGATGAAATATCTACCATTAAACCCCCTGATATTTAAGCAGAACCGCAAGCGATTCTCCAGGGAAATGCAGCCCGCATCTATTGCCATATTTGTCAGTAATGATGAATTTCCTACAAATGGAGACGCGATATATCCCTTTAAACAAAACAGCGACCTCTACTGGCTCACCGGCATCGTCCAGGAAGATACGATGCTGGTCTTATTTCCTGATCATCCGGATCCAAAGTACAGAGAAGTGCTGATCCTTGTACGACCCAATGAATTGAAAGAAAAATGGGATGGAAAAAGATTGCGCGCAGAAGAAGGAAAAAAAATTTCTGGCATCAACACAGTGATCTGGCTGGAAACAAGCGATGCTCTCCTGCAGATTTGGATTCATCTCGCAAAAAATATTTACCTGGATTCGAACGAAAATGACAGAAAAAACAATCTTATTCAAACGCGGGAATACCGCTTTATTAAAGAAACAAAAAAACGATACCCCTTACATCAATACCTGCGTGCTGCCACTATTTTAAAAGAACTCCGGGCAGTCAAAACTGCCGAAGAAATAGTCGTGATACAGCAGGCGATTGATATTACGGCGAAAACTTTTTCGCGTGTGATGAAATTCATGCGACCAGGTGTTTTTGAATACGAAGTGGAAGCTGAGATAATTCATTCATTTCTTTCTCAGAGAGCAACCGGTCCGGCTTACAGCAGTATCCTTGCCTCCGGTGAAAATGCATGCACATTGCATTACATATCGAATAATCAGGAATGTAAGAACGGAGATCTTACACTGATGGATTTTGGCGCTGATTACGGAGGATATAATGCGGATCTGACACGTACGATTCCTGTGAATGGGAAATTTACGAAACGCCAGAAGCAGGTTTATAATGCCTGCCTGCATCTTCACCAATATGCCAAAAGTCTTCTGAAACCTGGCATTACGATCAATGAATATCATTTACTGGTAGGCAAGGAAGCCGATATCATTTTTCAAAAGATCGGCTTGCTCACAAAGGCGGACGTAAAGAATTCAACGCCTGAGCAGCCAGCTTACTGGAAATATTTATATCATGGTATTTCTCATCACCTGGGTATTGATGTACATGACCTTGGACCACGTACAGAACCCCTTCGCGCAGGCATGATGCTGACCGTGGAACCGGGGATTTATATTCAGGAAGAAAAAATGGGGATTCGAATTGAAAATAATGTTTGGCTTACCAGGAACGGGAATAAAGATCTGATGAAGGATATTCCGATTACAGTAGAAGAGATTGAAGCGTATATGAAGAAAGCTTAAAGCCTAAAACCTAAAGCCTAAAGCGTAAAGCTTAAAGCCTAAAGCCTAAAGCCTAAAGCCTAAAGCGTAAAGCTTAAAGCCTAAAGCCTAAAGCCTAAAGCTTAAAGCTTAAAGCCTAAAGCCTAAAGCCTAAAGCCTAAAGCGTAAAGCTTAAAGCTTAAAGCTTAAAGCCTAAAGCCTAAAGCCTAAAGCCTAAAGCCTAAAGCCTAAATAATTTTGGATTTGCAATTTACATGATCATTATAAAATTAATTTCCACACTCTCACACTCTAATGAAACATATCCCCAATTTATTTACGCTGCTTAACTTATTCTTTGGTTGTATTGCCGTGATCTGTATTCTGCAGAATGGGATAACAATAATTTATTCAGCCGAAGGGACCCAGTATGCAGATTTTCCGGAACGCATCTGGCTGGCGCCTTTATTCATTGGACTTGCAGCTGTTGCGGATTTTCTGGATGGATTTCTTGCAAGATTGTTGAAACAAAATTCGCCGCTTGGCCGTGAGCTGGATTCCCTTGCTGACCTGGTAAGTTTCGGGGTAGCACCCGGATTGATTATATATCAGTTTTTAAGAATGAGTTTTATGGGCCAGGAAGATGGAGCCGATGTTCCGATGATCTGGGTATTGCCCGCTCTCATCCTTCCTTGCGCCGCTGCTTATCGCCTGGCTGTTTTCAACCTGGATACCACACAGTCACGAAGTTTTAAAGGAGTGCCGGTGCCGGCAGTTGGATTGATGATTGCTTCTTTTCCATTAATTTACTGGACAAGAAACAGCAATTGGATATTAAATCTCCTCCTGAATAAATGGGTATTGTATGCGATTGTGATCTTGTTGTCTTTCGCTATGATAAGTCGCATTCCCATGCTTTCCATGAAGTTTGACGGAAAGAAAGATCCGCAGTTAATTCCCCGTATAATATTGATCTTATCAGCACTGATAGCCATATTTATTTTACAATGGCTGGCTGTTCCGCTCATCTTCCTTTTTTACATTGTCATATCTTTGCTCTTCAAAAAAAGGATAGCATGAATTTTTCGGTACAAGTTAAAGTAATGCCACTCAAAGAATTACTGGATCCACAGGGGAAAGCGGTTATGGGCGGACTCCAGAATCTTGGAATTAAAACAGTACAGGATGTACGGATTGGGAAAACGATCCAGCTCCAGGTAGAAGCCACTTCTTCTGACGAAGCAAAAAAAATAGCCGAAGAAGCGAGCAGGAAATTACTGGCTAACCCGGTTATGGAGTATTATGAGATCACAATTAACTGAGAGAATGGGAGTATGGGAGTATGAGAGTATGGAAATTAAATTTAAATTATAATTTAAGTATGAGAATTATAAACCGGGTATTGCAATTTACATTCCCATACTCCCATACTTCCATACTCCCATACTAATGCTGTACCTCGTACCATCACCTATCGGAAACTTACAGGACATCACATTTCGTGCACTTGAGGTACTCAAAAAAGCAGACCTGATACTCGCAGAAGATACCAGGAACTCGTTGAAGCTGCTGAATCATTACAAAATCATTAAACCACTTACGCCTTATCATCAGCATAATGAACATAAGGTATTAAGACATTTAGTGGATCAGTTATTACAAGGCAAAGTGATGGCTTTGCTAACTGATGCGGGAACGCCGGGTGTTTCCGATCCCGCTTTCCTGCTTATTCGGGAATGCATTCTGGTAAATATCCGCGTAGAATGTCTTCCGGGCGCAACCGCTTTTGTTCCGGCACTTGTCAATAGCGGACTCCCTATGAACCGTTTTTGTTTTGAAGGGTTTCTTCCAATAAAAAAAGGCAGACAAACATTGTTAAAAAAATTAGCGACGGAAGAAAGGACCATGGTGTTTTATGAATCTCCTTTGCGTCTGGTAAGAACACTTGAAGAATTTACAGGCTATTTCGGTTCATCCAGAAAATGTACCGTAAGCCGGGAACTCAGTAAAATATTTGAAGAGAATATTCGCGGAACTTTGGAAGAAGTCACTTCACATTTCAGGGATAAAACTGTAAAGGGAGAAATCGTTATTGTGATCGAAGGCACGGGATAATATTTATTTGAATCAGGAACTTTTTTTTCCGGAAATATTTAATTTTTTTGAAGATATTGGAATATACAGACTTTGCAATTTTTGAGAGTGAATGGAACATTATAACTTTGCAACTTCCTTTTTTTATTTTTTCCTTTTTACTTTTTCCTTTTGACTTTATTAATGAAATAAATATGCAGCATTCTCAAATCAAAAAGTTATTTCGCAGTGTTATATTTTTATTGATCCTGCAATGTTTTACTTTCTTCGGATTTTCCCAGCCGGACAGGTGGCAACAGCATGTAAAATATGTTATGGATATAGATATGAATGTGGTGACCAACCGCTTTACCGGGAAACAACAGCTGGATTATTCCAATCATTCTCCCGATACATTAAAAAAAGTTTTTTACCATCTTTACTGGAATGCTTTTCAGCCCAACAGTATGATGGACAACCGCAGCCGTGAACTTGGAAAAGTCATGATCAATGACCAACCGGATTGGGACCCGCGTGTTCAGGACCGGATCCAGCATTTGAATCCTAATGAAATCGGATATCAGAAAATTCTTTCTTTAAAAATGAACGGAGTTCCTCAGTTTTTTCAGGAGGAAGAAACCATTCTCGAAGTTAACCTGACCAAACCGATTCTTCCCAATACTACGGTTCATTTCGAAATGGAATTTGAGGCCCAGGTTCCTCTTCAGATCCGGCGTAGTGGGCGCGACAATCCCGATACAAAAGTTCGTTATTCCATGAGCCAGTGGTATCCCAAGATCTGTGAATATGATTACGAAGGATGGCATGCTACACCCTATGTTGGGCGCGAATTTTATGGCGTGTGGGGAGACTTTGATGTAAATATCCATATAGATAAGTCCTATATCCTTGGCGGTTCGGGTTATCTGCAAAACCCTGATCAAATCGGATATGGTTATGAAACAAAAGGAAGTAAAGTAACCAGACCTGCCGGAGAAAAACTGAACTGGCATTTTTATGCACCTAATGTACATGATTTTGTTTGGGCAGCAGACCCGGAATTTATTCATGTAACAAAAAAAATCCGCAATGATCTCACCCTTCACCTGCTGTATAAAAAAACCAACGAGCAGGAAAAAAAATGGCTGAATATCCTCGATGTGGCTGAAAAAGCGCTTCCCTATATGGAACAGACTTACGGCCCATATCCTTATAAACAATATTCGTTTATACATGGTGGTGACGGGGGCATGGAATATCCGATGGCAACTTTATTAAAAGATGCCGGGGGCTGGATGCATGAGTGGATGCACAGTTGGTATCAGGGTATGATGGGGACAAATGAACTTAAGTACCCCTGGATGGACGAGGGATTTACACAATATGCAGCTGCACGCAACTGGGGATTTCTGAATAAGGACACTTCAGCGGACCAGACATTTAAAAGAGAATACAGCAATTATTTCTATCTGGCAAAAAGTAATTTCCAGGAACCTATGACTACATACGCCGATTATTTTAGGACGAATATTGGATATGGATTAACGAGTTATTTTAAGGGAACGGTGTTCATGGTACAACTGGGATATATTGTAGGAGATCAGGTGCTTGATAAGATTTTACTTGAATATTACCGCGAATGGCGGTTTAAACATCCGAATGCGGATGATTTTTTCCGTGTGGCTGAGAAAGTGAGTAATCTGCAACTGGACTGGTATAAAGATTTCTGGGTCAAGAGTATCAAAAAAGTAGATTATGGTATCGACAGCCTGTGGGAAGTAAATGGAAAAACCAGGATCAGGCTTCGAATGCTCGGACAGGTTCCCATGCCTATAGATGTTCTGCTTCAATACAAAGATGGAAGTAAAGAACTCGCCTATATTCCTCTGTATTCGATGTTTGGAATCAAACCGGAAGAGGATAAAAAAATTCCACGTTTCGTTTATGAACCCTGGAAATGGACAAATCCTTCATATGAATTTGAAGTGAACCATAAACTCACGGATCTCAGACTTATTGAAATTGACGCTTCCCACCGGATGGCGGATGTGAACCGGAATAATAATAGGCTGGAACTTAAATGGTAATTGCTATCGGTATTCATGATCTTCTGAAATATTTATTGATGGCTTCAACCCGGTTTCCTACCTGCAGTTTCCCGTAAATATTATATACATGTTTGCGGACAGTTTCGGAACTGATATAAAGACTGGCAGCAATTTCTTTATATAGTAACCCACGTGAGAGCAGTTGAAGAATTTCGTTTTCACGATTTGATAAAACGGGCAGTGACTTGCCTTTTTTTGCATGCAGGGGATTCCATCCCGCTCCGCCACTGTCATTCACCTGGAAAACACTTACTACTTTCCTTGCAATCAGACCACTCATAGGTGCCCCGCCTTCGCACATATCCTTAATGGCACGAATTAATTCCATCGAAGAAGTTCTTTTCAGCATATATCCATTAGCCCCTGCGCATAATGCTTCGAATATTTTTTCGTCATCGTCAAAAACCGTACAGATCATAAATAGTATTTCAGGATAGTCGGGTTTGATTTTACGGATACAATCAATTCCTGACCCGTTGTTCCCCAGGTTAATATCCATGAGCACCACATCAGGTTTTATCAGGGGTATCAGCACAATGGCTTCCTCCAAATCACTGAAACTTCCTGTCAGTTCAAATCCTTCTGCCCCGGATATTATTTTTTCCAGCGCAATGCGCATTGCGGGATTATCATCTACAATAGCAACTTTTATCATTTTATTAAGCTTAAAGCTTAAGGCCTAAAGCCTAAAGCAACCGTCATCGGTCAACGATAAAGTTACCCGGGACAGAATTTCATAAAAAAGTATAATCACCCTTTTATTTGAAGAAAAAAAGCGGATCGCTTAAACATTACGCTGATATGGAACCTGCAGAATATATTTTTCTCTGAAAGACTCTTCGGGGAAGAGATCATAGATTTCAAAAATTTTGGGACGGGTGCCGCTTTCAGAAATTTCTGCAGCGAGTTCGCCACCCTTAAGACAAATGAGTCCGCTGGCGTTTGGCAGCGCAACCGGATTTTCGTTGTATGAATGCATGTTTTGTGGCCTTAATAGTGGTCTGGCCCAGGACCAGAGATCTTTCAAAGGAGCAACCGCCCGGGAAATAGCGATATCAAATTTTCTTCCTTTAATTTCTTCGGCCCGGATATGCTGGGTACAGATATTGGTGAGTGAAAGAGCGTCAGCCACTGCGTCCACCACTTTCAATTTTTTTGCAATACTATCCACCAGTTGAAACTCGCATTCAGGAAAAAAAATAGCCAGTGGAATTCCGGGTAAGCCACCTCCCGTACCGATATCTATCACCCGGGAACCCGGAGGGAAATTAAAAACTGCAGCAATGCTCAGGGAATGCAGTACATGTTTTTCGTAAAGGCTGCCAATATCTTTCCTGGAGATAACATTTATTTGCGCATTCCATTCCTGGTATACGGATTCCAATGCCCCCAGCTGGCGAATTTGTTCAGTTGTAAAATCTGAAAAATAACGGGTGATCACCTCCATTCCGCGCGTGGCTTCTTCCATAATGAAGGTGCAAAGATGATATAATATCCAATCATCCACAGGTCCAGGAGCCACCATAAGGGGAAAAGATCTGACTCTCCCAGTTTTTTCATAGAACGGAAATAAACAATTCCCTGTACAAAAAACCGGATCAGGAAAACAGCCAGGGTCCATTGCCAGTGAAAATAAAAGAGACTGAGAATGAAGGCAGGATAAAATAATATATGGCTTATTGAATATAATGTCAGTAGGAATTTGTGCCTTGATTTATAATATTTTCCTGTGGTATAATGACGGGTTTTCTGACGCACCCATTCCCGAAAGGTTTTTTTTGATTCTGACACCGTAAAAGAATCCGGATCAATCACAATCCGTGTATTAGCTGCAGTGGCTACTTTATTGACAAATAAATCATCATCACCGCCTGGTACGTGATTTATAGAAGAAAATCCTTTATTCCTCAGGAAAAGTTCTTTCTTATAAGAAAGATTTCTTCCTACCCCCATATATGGCTGACCCGCGAGCGCGTAAGACAAATATTGAAGCGCCGAATGAAAGGTTTCAAACCGTACGAGTTTATTCAACATACCGGGTTTTTTCTTATAAGGACTATATCCTAATACGATCTGTGTACCGTCCTGGTATCCGTCCTGCATTTTTTCAACCCAAAATTCGCTTACGGGAACACAATCGCTGTCTGTTAATAACATCACTTCATGCCTGGCTTCGCGAATTCCCATGCTCAACGGGTATTTTTTACCCGGTATTCCTTTTGCTTCATATTCAAGGTTTACGATATGCAATCCTTTGAAAGTCTTTTTGAATTCTTCCAGCAGGTATCTTGTATCGTCCTGGCTGTTGTGGTTGACAACGATCACTTCGTGTGTGCTCGGATAGGTTTGGGAAAGCGCTCCGGGAAGGTTTGATGCCAGGTTCATGGCTTCATCCCTTGCGCAGATTATAACACTTACCGGATGTTGCTGCGATTTACTTTTCGAAGGCTTACGGAAAAAAGCAAGGCGTTGGAAAAACCATATATAATAAAAAAGCTGGATAAAGCAGATTATACAGAATAGGGTAAACCAGATTTCACTCCACAAGAGATAAGGGGGCAGTTTAAGCATCGAACCACAGTTAGTTAGGGATAGTAAAAATACGGATTTCAGGCTTAAGCCTAATGCCTTATGCTTAAAGCCTAACGCTTAAAGCTTAAAGATTAACGCCTAAAGCCTTAGGTTTAATATGGCTAATTTGAAATTGTGGATAATAGACCAGCTACTGTCAACTGAATACTTTCAACTAAAATCGTTAAGCGTTAAACCTTAAGCTTTCAGCCTTACGCCTTACGCTTTACGCCTAACTCTTTAAGCCTTAAATTGCGCCCCTACTATGGCCCTGTTAACATTTGAATTAAACGGGAAAGATGCACATTCATCCGCACGCGCTGGTTTGATACGTACTGATCATGGAGAAATCCAGACTCCTATTTTTATGCCTGTAGGCACAGCCGGCAGCGTAAAAGCTGTTACGGGAGATCAGCTGATTCGGGAGATTCAGGCTAAAATAATCCTGGGAAACACCTATCATCTTTACCTGCGTCCGGGCACCGGCGTTTTGGAAAATGCCGGGGGGTTGCACCGGTTTATGAACTGGAAACTTCCCATACTAACAGATAGCGGAGGATACCAGGTTTTTTCTCTTGCCGGGACAAGGAAAATTTCAGAGGAAGGAGTGATGTTTAAGTCCCATATCGACGGATCGCCCCATATGTTCAGTCCGGAGAAGGTTGTAGATATCCAGCGAAGTATTGGCGGGGACATTATCATGGCTTTTGATGAATGTCCCGCATTTGGTACCGGATATGAATACGCAGAGAAGTCCGTGCATCTGACTCACCGCTGGCTTGACCGATGTTTAAAACGATTCAATGAGACGCCTGACAGGTATGGATATGCGCAAAGCCTTTTTCCGATTGTGCAGGGCGGGATATTTGAAAATCTCCGTCGCCAATCCTGTGATTTTATAGCTTCCAAAAATGCACCTGGAAATGCGATTGGCGGATTGAGTGTGGGAGAGCCGGATGAAGAACTATATGCTATGACGGCTCTTTGCTGTGAACATTTACCTGTTGAAAAACCACGTTACCTGATGGGAGTGGGTACACCCTGGAATTTATTGGAATGTATTAGTCTTGGTATTGATATGTTTGATTGTGTGATGCCCACCCGCAACGGAAGAAATGGAATGTTGTTTACTTCCCATGGCGTGATAAATATTGATAATAAAAAATGGGAAAACGATTTTTCTCCTATCGATGATGGAATTGAGTGCTCCTTCAGCAACCAATATAGCAAAGCTTACCTCCGGCATTTGATGAAGAGTAAAGAACTCACGGCACTCACCACCGCCAGTGTTCATAATCTTGCCTTCTATATGCATCTGGTCCGACAGGCGCGTGCTCATATCCTTGCAGGTGATTTCTCCGACTGGAAGTCGCAGCAAATGGGGATTTTGAAGGAAAGACTTTAATAAGCTTAAAGCCTAAAGCTCAAAGCCTAAAACCTTTTTAGCCGAAAGCTTAAAGCCCAATGTCTAAAACCAATTTAATAATTTTTAAAATTCGGAATTCCAAAGAGAAGTTTTCGGCTTTACGCTTTGGGCTTTAGTCTTTAAAAAATCGGAGATCCAAAAAGAAGTTTTCGGCTTTAAGCTTTAGGCTTTAAGCTTAATTACCTTTCCACACATTATTACTTTCATCAATGTCCGGCAGCATCTTGTCGGGATCAACGGTA
>Ga0206982_1057_pt1 | contig 40778 bp, 29 predicted proteins | sample Alteio_BWMinCont_18_FD_153493 | JGI IMG/M metagenome (GOLD analysis project Ga0206982, IMG submission 153493) | Enriched cells from forest soil in Barre Woods Harvard Forest LTER site, Petersham, Massachusetts, United States -... | ecosystem: Environmental > Terrestrial > Soil > Temperate forest >... | reverse complement strand
TGGTTCCTGCTGAATTTTTTACATAGTAATTATTCAGATTAATGATGTCACCTCTGTAATTTGTATCTGCCTGTGCTACCACATGAAAATTTCTTCCGTATAACGAAAGATCGTTTACATATGTACTGCCCAGATAAGTTTGAATGGTATTGTACACATCTCCAATGGAAACGCCCAGTTTTCTGCATTTGTCCCTGTCCACATTCAAAGTATATCCAGGTGTTTTTGCATTGAAAAATGTATAAGCCCGGGCTATTTCCGGTCGTTTATTTACAGCTGCAATAAAATTATTTACGGTTCTTTCAAATCCTTTTACATCATCTGTGCTTCCTTTTTCCTGAAGTTCAAAAGTAAATCCGCCGGTTTGGCCAAGACCTGGTATGGCAGGGGGTGCGATTACCAGAATATTGGCCTCTTTAATGACCGCAAATTTTTTCTGCAGGGTGGCCATGATTCCTTTTAACTGTAATGACTTATCCTTTCGTTCGTCCCAGGGGTTTAAAGAAGTAAAGATGGTTCCACCATTTGATTTGCTGGCAAAGGTTATTGCATTCAGGCCACCCAGGGCCGCATAATGATGGATACCTTCCGTTTCAGAAATGATCTTCATCATTTTATTCAGCGTTTCAAGACTTCTCGTTGTGGAAGAGGCTTCCGGTAATTCATAAGTAACATATAACCGGCCCTCATCTTCCTGGGGTATGAAACCACTCGGCTTGCTGCGGAATAATAAGAAAACACCGGCGCAAATACAGACGAGCAGGATAATAACGTAAGGTGATCTTCTGATCCACGTACCGACACTCTTTGTATAACCATTTGTAACACGTCCGAACCAATTGTTAAAATGGAAGAAGAATTTGTTAAGTCCTCTGGATGATTCATCCATTTGCATCGGCTTCAGTAAGAGCGTGCATAATGCCGGAGTAAGTGAGAGTGCAATAAAGGCAGAGATCAAAACTGATATTGCAATCGTGATCGCAAATTGCTGGTATAATCTGCCAACGATGCCGGGAATAAATCCAACAGGAACAAACACGGCGGCCAGGATAAGAGCAATGGCGACAACGGGACCGGATATATCTTGCATCGCTCTTTCGGTCGCTTCACGTGAAGAAAGCTTTTCAACATCGATATAATGTTGCACTGCTTCCACCACGACGATGGCGTCATCCACGACAATACCGATGGCAAGCACAAATCCAAAAAGTGTCAGTGTATTAATCGTAAAACCAAGAGGTATAAAAAATATAAACGTACCTATAATGGAGACAGGGATCGCCAGTACGGGGATCAATGTGGCGCGCCAGCTCTGCAGGAATAAAAATACAACGAGCACCACCAGTCCGAGCGCTTCGAGCAATGTCTGAACGACTTCATGAATAGAAACCTGAACAACGGAGATGGATTCAAAAGGAACGACATAATCAATATCCGTTGGAAAAGATTTTTTCAACTCGTTCATGGCTGCATAAACACCTTCGGCTGTTGCGAGTGCATTGCTGCCAGGCGCCTGGTAAACGAGCAGATAAGACGCTCTTTTACCATCTACAAATGAATTGCTCGCATAACTGAATTTTCCAAGCTGGGTTCGGGCAACATCCTTTAAATAAACGATGGAACCGTCTTTTGGATTTGATCGGACGATAATATTTCCAAATTCTTCTTCTGTAGAAAGGCGGCTGTTTGCCACCACCGTGTATTCAAAAGCCTGCAGAGAATTCTGCGGAGGCGCTCCGACAGAGCCTGCCGAGATCTGGATATTTTGTTCCTGAAGGGCATTTGTTATATCGGCAGTAGTTAGTCCGAGCTGGGCCAGCTTATCCGGCTTCAGCCAGATGCGCATGCTGAAATCATCAGCGCGCGAAATCACATCCCCTACCCCTTTTACACGAAGCAAAATATCCCTCACAAAAATATTCGTGTAGTTATCCAGGAAAGTGACTGCATGGGAACTTTTCGGTGCGTAAACAGCCACCAGCATCAGGATACTGGGATTTCTTTTCCTTGTAATCACCCCAAGCCTTTTCAATTCATCCGGCAATGAAGGAGATGCAATGCCTACGCGGTTTTGAACATCCAGCATGCCATTATTCACATCCGCACCCACTTCATAAGTGACTGTGATCAGGCTCTGGCCATTGTTGGTACTGTTGCTTTGCATATAGGCCATGCCCGGTGTACCATTTACCTGCGCCTCGATCGGGGTAGTTACCGTTTGTTCCACAGTTAATGCATCTGCCCCGATAAAATTACTGGTAATTTGTACCGTTGGCGGTGTAATATCCGGATACTGACTTACCGGAAGACTGGATAAAGCTAAAAGTCCTACAAGAACAAGAACGATTGAAACGACGATAGCCGTTACCGGCCTTTTAATGAAAGTATCTGCAATCATACTGTTATCGGATTAGGATGATTTTCTCTTTGATGAATCTGTTATCGGATGATTCAATGAATCCGTTCCTGGATTGTGTTGAGGAATTACTTTTACTTTTGAACCATCTTTTAATTTCTGAACACCGTCCACTACAATTATTTCATTTTCCTGAAGACCTGATTTCACAATAACCATGTCCCTAATACGCTGACCCAGAAAAACTTTTCGTTGCGCTACGGAATCATCATTCACGATGTAAACGAAATATTCAGCCATCTGCTCAACGCATGCCCGGTATGGAATCAATAAGGATTGATAATTGCTGTTATTTAAAATCCGGAGGTTTGCTGACATACCCGCTTTTAAAATATTCCCAGGATTATCAAAAGATAACCGCACTTTGATTGTGGCCGTTTGCGGATCAACTGCACGGTCTATGATAAATATTTTCCCGGGAAAAGGATATTTTGACTGATCGGCCAGCATAAGTGTAAATGTGGAATCGAATTTCTGTTTTAGGTCTTTTTTATTTTCACTTTCTATAAAAGGGATCATGGTTTCATCCAAAGCCACATCAGCTGCGATTGGATTGTCGGATGAAATGGTATTCAAAATGGTGTTTCCGGGTGAAACTGCCGCACCAACTTTTACTTGTGAAATACCTATTGTGCCGGAAAGTGGTGCATAAATGGAAGAATAACGCAGATTTACTTCTATGGCAGATACATTTGCCTTGGCTGCATCCACTTGCTTTTTTGCAGCCTGGAGATCCGCCAGCGCATGATCAACCGTTTGCTGTGCGATGGCATCCTGCTTACCCAGTTCTACATAACGGTCAGCATCCTGTTGCAATTTGGCGAGATTCGCCTCACTGACATGCAGCTGTGCAACTGCCTGCTCATAAGCACCCTCATATTGCTGTTGATCTATCTGGTAAAGTTTCTGTCCTTTTTTTACTTCCTGGCCTTCCGTAAAAAAAATCCCGGTGATATATCCTGCCACCTGCGGTCTCACATCTACCTGGTTGACCGCTGTTATAGTTGCAGGGTAAGAATTATAGAATCTGGCTGATCCTGATTTTACCGTGTAAGTATTTACATTTACCGGCGGCGGCGGCGGTGGAACTGCCGTATTACTACAGGAGTTCAGACCTGTCACCACTATTAAAAAAACAAAGAATTTATACTTCATAACAGATTGGTTAATATAAATATTTTAGCGTCCCAAGCGCTCTCTCGACATCGATTTTGTCGCTTAGAACCTGGAAAATAGCATTTGTGAAATTGACCTGCGCGGCAAACAAATCATTATTTGAAACGACCACATCCAGGTAGGTTTTTATTCCTGAGCGGTATTGAAGCTGAATGATATTATAAACCTGTCGCGCCAGTTCCAGATTTTCTTTTTGTTCAAAATAATTATTCAGATCGGCTTTATAGGAAGAAAGAGCCTGGATATATTGGGTTCGAATCGAATCTTTTAATGAACTAAAAGTATATCCAAGTCTCTCAATCTGGAGTCTGGCCACTTTTACCTGTTGCGAACGCTGAGTACCTGTAAAAATCGGAAGGGTGACCGATAAACCTGCATATGAATTTGGATAATTTTGCTGGTATAGATTCTTAAACTGATTATTGTAATAATTCAGGTTGTAATTTCCGTAAGCAGAAACCGTTGGTAAGAATCCCAGTTTATAATATTTCAGGTTATATTCTTCCAGGCGTTTCTCGGTTTCCAGTTGCTGGAATTCTATTCGGTTGTTTACATCCAGCTGCTGCAGGGTATCAAAAGAATTAACCTCATCTCTCATCCTGACACTGTCGTAGAGAACATCCAGTGTTGAATCAACCGGATAACTCATATACAATTTCAGGACGGCTGTTTTGCTTTTAACGGCTTCTCCGGCTGTTTTACGTGATGCGTTAGCATTATTTAAACTGATCGTTGCCCGCTGATAGTCGGTTTTATCAACCAGTCCGCCTTTATATTGATTGTAGGTATCTTTCAGACTCCTTTGTAATAGTACGATATCTGTGTCCAGCAATGCGATTTGTTCCTTGGATAATAGCAGATCATAAAATGCTTTACTGACATTTGAAACTACTGCAATCTTATTATTAATAGTATTCTGTCTGGCGCTCAAACGCACGTCCTTAGATGATTGCTGTGCAATCACCACATCACGATTGAAGATTGTCTGATTAAGTCCGAAATAACCATATGACTGATTATAAGTTCCGAGAGGCGATGGAGTATTATTAAAAATAGTAATTGCTCTTTGAAAATTATTCTGGTAGTTTCCTGAAAAATTTATTTGCGGATACCATTCGGCCAGCTGAATCTTGATTTGATGTTCAGTGATTTGTTCATCTATAAGAGATTGCCTGATATTCGTCTGGTGCTCCAGTGCATAAATGATGCATCCTTCAAGGGTTTTTGTAACAGAATCATCCTTTATCTGCGCGGTTACAGAACCCAGTAGGATCATTACGGGAAAAAATAAAATAATTCTTTTCATAAGTAGTAAAAAAAATCGAAGTCCGTTTTTTAGAAAGGACTTCTAAGTTGCCGGAAGCAAGCAATGGGAAGCAAAATTAGTGGATACGGGTTAAAATTAAACGTTTGTTTAATTTTTTTTTAAAAATCTATCAGGCTGATAATTTCCGAAAGAAACAATTCGTCTGTTTTATCAAAAGTTGCATAGGTGGAATGGTCTATATCGAGTACAGCAACTACTTCATTCTTACGGATAACGGGAAGAACAATTTCAGATTTGGATAAACTGCTGCAGGTGATATGTCCCTGAAATTTATTTACGTCCTGAACTATAATTGTTTTCATTTGTTCCCAGGCCAACCCGCATACTCCCTTCCCTTTTTTAATCCGGGTGCAGGCAATCGGTCCCTGGAATGGGCCAAGCACCAGTTCATTGTTTTTAATTAAATAGAATCCGATCCACAGCCAGTCAAATTGTTGTTTTAATGCAGCGCTGATATTTGCCAGGTTGGCTATTAGGTCGGGCTCACCATCTATCAGGGCAGCGATCTGTGGAATAAGTTCCAGATACTGTTCTTCTCTGGTTCCTTTTTTCAAAATTAATTCTTCAGCCATCGTATCGTTTTTATGATGTTAAAGGAAGCCCTGTATATATAATTCCAAGTCCGGGTTTCCCCGAAAGAATGACTTTTCCATTAATAATCTCTAATCCGCTGGCAACATCTTCGTCCAACAATAGTGTGCCGTCCATGTCTACATAATCAAGCAAAGGTAATAAATGCCCGATCGCCGCTGTTCCGATACTGCTTTCATTCATACTTCCAGCCATAACCTTCATGCCTAGTTTTCTGGCGTTTTCTATCATGCGCAGTGCCGGTGTCAGGCCGCTGCATTTTGTGAGTTTGATATTAATTCCATGAAAAAGACCATGACATTTTTCTACATCCTTTTCATTCACACAGGATTCATCCGCTATTAGCGGGATGGGCGATTTATCATAGAGTATCCGCATACCTTCCAGGTCAGATTTTTCAAGAGGCTGTTCTATAAATTCAACACCGCATTCATTTAATGCAGGGATCAGGTCGATTGCCTGTTGCACTGTCCATCCAGAATTCGCATCTACGCGCAGGGTAGCGTTTGTATGTTTTCTTAGTGCCCGGATGATTGCGGCATCATCCGGTGTACCTAATTTAATTTTATATATGGGCCAGGGTTTTGCCTGCATTTTTTCAACCATTTTTTCGACAGTGTCGATACCTATGGTATAATCGGTCAGCGGCCCTTCACTGATGTCGAGTTTCCAGCAGTCATACAATGGTTTTTTCTGGAGTTTTCCATATAAATCCCATGCGGCAATATCCAGCGCACAAACAAGAAATGAATTATCAGGAATAAGGTGGTGCAAAAAATGCCAGAAACGGGTTGGTTCTGTAAAAGCGAATTTTTCAATGACCGGGAGCCTGTGCTCGAGGTCTGCAATCATTTTCTCTACAGGGATATGATAGTAAGTAATAGCTGGTGCTTCTCCATACCCGGTCATTCCGAATTGTTCTATGCTAACAATCAGTGTTGGCTGGTGGGTCTTTGTTCCACGGGATATCGTGAAGGGATATTTAAAACGAAGGTTATACGAAATGTATTTAATTTTCAATTTAATGTGTTATCTGCCGGAAGATTTAACCATCTCCCTGAGTTGTTCATTAAAATGTTTTGCTTTGATAAGGTCTTCCAGGTAAATATGTATCCTGTACCGCCAGTAATAATTTTGTATTGCGGGCACATTGATTCTTTCATCGTTTGGATTTTCTCTTCGGATATTTTCATCCATACCCAATAAATCCTGCAATTGAAAAATGCTCCACATGGCCGGTGAATGCAGGTGTTCCTGCACGATAGCTTTGTTTATCCAGGCATCACAGAAATAAGGGGCTTCACCCCACTGACCCAATTCTTCATTAAAGAATTTCTGTGTTTTGATCCTGTCTTCCTCCCACCATCCCCGGATCGTGCTCATATCATGGGTTGAAGGAGTAACGACTGATAAATAAGGGGCAGTTGCAGGATTGAAGAATTCGCGCGTAATATCTTTTGGCATTCGTTGAATTTCCAGGCTGAGAATACCCGTTTGTTTCATGACATCCGGCACGCAGGCTGGAACCATGCCAAGGTCTTCACCGCAAACCAGCATATTCGTTGATCTTTTCAGGAGAGGAAGTTTTTTCATGGCTTCTTTTTTCCAGAAAAGATCCTGTCTTTGAAAAAAATAATTTATATAGAGATCCCGGAGTTGATTTTGTAAATGCCAGTCCAGATACCGAAAAGAAGAAGTTGTTTCCATAGAAAACCTGAAATGAAATTGTTTCCCTTCAGAACCTTCCACTTCAAAAAGGATCAGGTTGGAAATCAGGTTCATCAACGCATCCCTGCTTTTGATATCAAGTTCACTGGTTGTTTTATTTTCAAAATATTCTGTTATTTTTCTTTGGGTATTTATAAATTCTTTAATGTTGAATCTGCCCTGCCTGGTTTCTTCAAAATAAAGCGGCTTGACAATTTCCGTTTCCGGGCCGAAATGTTCCCAGAGAACTGCTTCATTAATAAATGGTTTGGTATATCTGTCTTTGTCGAAATAAATATTTCTTTCATCAAATTCAACCCGGTGAACCGGTATTGATTTTTCGAAGTGACCCATTATGCCTTCGGTTTGAGCAATGGGGATACTCCAGATTCGGAAGAATCCCAAAATATGGTCAATACGAAAAGCGTCGAAATAAATTGCCATTTGTGAGAACCGGTTCTTCCACCACTGAAAAGAATCTTTAGCCATTCGTTCCCAGTTATAGGTCGGGAAACCCCAATTCTGACCTTTTACAGCAAACGGATCCGGTGGTGCACCGGCCTGCATATCCATATGATAAAGATCAGGCGATACCCATGCATCGCAGCTGTGCCGGTATACTCCTATGGGAATATCTCCTTTAATTATGATACCGTTTTCATGGGCGTACTGAACGGATTTTTTTAACTGGCGATGCAGATGATATTGAAGAAAATAATAAAAAGAAATCTGGTCATATTGTTTGGACTGGGGAGAAGTAAGACGGTCCACGGCCAGTTTTGAATATTTGCTGTAAGTCTTCCATTTGTGAAAATCAACTGAACCATTCGATTCTTTCAAAAAGGAAAAAGCTGCATACGGTACCAGCCAGGTTTTGTTCTGATCAAAGAATTTAATAAAATCATGATCCCCGGATAAAGAAGATTTCACTAATTCAAACAACTCTTTTGCAGTGGCTGTCTTCATTTGCATGACGGTTTCATAATCCAGGTCAGGCAGGGAATTGAGTTGTTTTTGTATCTTCTTTAGCGGTTTAATAATGGAAGCATTTTTTTTGCCCGCCATCTCATCGAGATTAAGGTATAAAGGATGCAGAGCAAATGCAGAGATAGCTGCATATGGATAGGAATCTATCCAGGTACCGGTTGCAGATGTATCGTTTACCGGAAGAATCTGAATCATTTTAAGACCCGATTTATGTGCCCAGTCAACAAGCAGTCTTATATCGGAAAACTCACCGGTTCCCAACGAGTCCTTTGACCTCAGACTAAATACAGGTATACTTACGCCGGCTCCTTTCCATGTGCTGTTAGGAAGACGAATAAAACCATCATGAAGTATGGTTAAACGATCATCCTGTGTTTCACCCAACAGTGTTCTGTTTGGGCCATTTTCGAACTGAACCAAAGATTCATGTTTCACATCATATACTCCGTATTTATAATGGACCGGAGATGTTACACCTGATAAATTAAGTTCAATAGTCCACCAGTATCCTTCTTTTCTCAGGATCAGCGGATCTGCCATTGACCAGTCTCCGAAAGCCGGGCCATTACCGGATATGCAAACAGCTTCGTTGCCATGAAGAAGGGGTGCCTTTATTTTAAATATATGGGTATAGATCTTAGGGGTTTTTCTTCCCGTTTTTTTTGAAGGTGATGGAAGGAGTATTTCCTGAAATGGTGCAGTATAGAATGCATTTTCGTATTCACCGGCGTGATTCCAGGTGTCGAAAATCTGCATATCATCATGTTTCGAAGAAATTTTAATTTCCCTGTCATTTCCCCATTCATGAACAATATTGCCATCTTCCATCATAAGCTGATAATAGTATGAAACAGGCTCTGAAGGAAGACTGGCCAATTCCACTATTATCTCCCAGAAATCCTGATTTTTATACTTCATCAGGACTGGCTGGGTTATTAGTTTATTCTGATAGCCTAATTCAGGAATATTTCCACAGATGTATAGATCCTGACCTTGTCTGGTGCTGAAACGTAAGTAAAAATGTAATTTCATCTCGGGTTGAAGTTCAAAAGCCAGATTGTATAAAATGCAGGCATGCGAGCAACGAAAATACCAAAACAGGAACTTGTAATAAAATTAATGTCCGATAGTGGAGGGAATTGGAATTAGAATATATTTGCGCAACAAAATGACCGGATGGAAAATACTAAAAAAGGCAGAGCCCTGTACTGGTTTCTCTTTCTCGTTTCAGTGATTGCTTTTTTTGCCCTTTATACCGTAATTGGAGGAGTTTGTATCCTGACATTGCCGTTTATCTGTACGTTTTTTGCCAAGGCCCTTAATATTATGTAATCAATGGGGCTTCCTAAAATAAAAAAACACTGCTTTAAATAACAGTGTTTAAAATCAGACCTCACAAAGGATCCGTTCCATCGTCCAAAGTAATTGTTCTAAGACTATATTATATGGCCCATTTTCTGGTTATTCGTGTAGGCGTTCTTTTTGCCTGATGAATTTTCCAGAGATTAACCAGTGTAAAACGTTTTTTTTGAACTGGCATATCCATGCCTGTTGCGAGCGTTTCCTTTACTTCGGTCGTCAATTTTCTCAGCATTTCACTATCCATCTGTACAATAGATGGCATTACATCTTGTTTCATAAAAATTCCTTTTTAAAGATTAAAACTATTCGGAGCAATGATCAGGGTAACACTGAAGAATCGTTAGAAAGAAGTGTAGTACCTATTAGAGCTTGCAAGACTTTTAATTGCTCTTAATTGAGATGCAAATATACAATCAAAATGCTTGTGTGCAAACCCCTATTATAAAAAAATATATCATGTCCAAAGCTGATTTTCATGCATAACTGCTTAAATAATAATGGCTGACGTACCCGTCAGCCATTATCTCCATTTATTTAGTTAATATCATTTAACTTCTTCAAACTCAGCATCCGTAACGTTTTCAGCGTTCTTGCCGGCATTCGTCTGATCGTTGCCGTTAGCTTGTCCGCCGCCGCCGGATTCTGGTCCGCCTTCCTGTGTCCCTTTATACAAATGTTCGGATGCGGCTGTCCATGCGGTATTGATTTCTGCAATGGCAGCATCAATTTTTGCAAGGTCCTGCTCTTTCTGTGCTTCTTTCAAACGGGTCAGCGCTGACTCAATGGGAGTTTTTTTATCAGCAGGTATTTTATCTCCCAATTCCTTGAGTTGTTTTTCAGTCTGGAAAATAAAACTATCTGCCTGGTTGAGTTTATCTACGCGTTCACGGGCAACTTTATCCGTTGCTTCGTTGGCCTTGGCTTCAGCTTTCATTTTTTCCACTTCTTCTTTATTCAGTCCGCTTCCTGCTTCAATCCGGATCTTCTGTTCCTTTCCTGTTCCCTTGTCTTTGGCAACCACATGCAGGATGCCATTCGCGTCGATATCAAAAATTACTTCAATCTGTGGTACACCCCGCGGTGCGGGTGGAATACCATCCAGGTTAAACATACCCAGACTCTTATTCTGATTTGCCATTGGCCTTTCACCCTGGAGCACATGAATCTGTACACCTGGCTGATTATCGCTGGCAGTGGAAAAAGTTTCTGATTTCTTGGTTGGAATGGTTGTATTGCTGTCAATCAGCCGGGTCATTACACCGCCCATTGTTTCAATTCCAAGGCTTAGCGGAGTAACATCCAATAAAAGAACATCTTTTACTTCACCTGTCAGTACGGCGCCCTGAATGGCGGCTCCTACTGCAACCACTTCATCCGGATTAACCCCTTTATTTGGTTTCTTTCCAAAGAATTTCTCTACTATTTCCTGCACTTTTGGAATACGCGTACTACCTCCCACCAGGATCACTTCATCAATCTGTGAAGCATTTAATCCTGCATCCTTCAGGGCCAGTTCACAGGGTTTAAGACATCTTTCAAACAGGGGATCAGCAAGCTGTTCAAATTTAGCCCGGGTCAGTTTCTTGACCAGGTGTTTAGGAACCCCGTCTACGGCTGTAACATAAGGCAGGTTGACTTCTGTTTCAGTGGATGAAGAGAGTTCAATTTTAGCCTTTTCAGCGGCTTCTTTCAAGCGCTGTAACGCCATGGGATCCTTACGCAGATCAATGTTTTCATCTTTCTTGAATTCCCCCGCCAGCCAGTCAATAATGATTTTATCAAAATCGTCACCACCCAGGTGGGTATCGCCATTGGTTGATTTTACTTCAAAAACCCCGTCTCCCAGTTCCAGTACGGAAATATCGAATGTTCCGCCTCCCAGGTCAAAAACGGCAATTTTTTCATCCTTACCTGCTTTATCCAGGCCATAAGCCAGTGCAGCTGCGGTAGGTTCATTCACAATCCGGCGTACATTCAAACCCGCGATTTCACCGGCTTCCTTGGTTGCCTGGCGCTGGGCATCATTGAAATAGGCCGGAACAGTAATAACGGCTTCTGTAACTTCCTGTCCCAGATAGTCTTCTGCCGTTTTCTTCATTTTCTGAAGAATCATGGCACTTATTTCCTGGGGGGTATACTGGCGGCCGTCTATGTCAATACGGCAAGTATTGTTGTCACCTTTCACTACTTTATAGCTCCAGTGACTGATTTCATTTGTTACTTCATCGTACCTGCGTCCCATAAACCGCTTAACGGAGGAAATGGTATTCACGGGGTTGGTAATAGCCTGGCGTTTAGCCGGATCACCCACTTTGCGTTCTCCATTTTTTAAGAAAGCTACCACAGAGGGCGTGGTACGCCGTCCTTCGTCATTTGCGATCACTACGGGCTCGTTGCCTTCCATCACAGCTACACAGCTGTTGGTGGTTCCCAGGTCGATTCCGATTATTTTTCCCATAATATTGATGTATTTAAGGTGAGTATTTAATGGTTTATAACTGAATGTCAATCATTATGCCATGGAGAAAAGAATGCAAAAATGTCAGGGAAAGCCTAAAGCCTAAAGCCCAAAGCCTAAGGCTTAAAGCTTAAAGCTCAGGGCCTAAAGTTTAAAAATGAAGTTTTGAAATTCATTCCTGTCTGTAGATCCGGATTTTTATTCAGTATTAACCCTTAGGCTTTTCGCTCTTTCTAATGTATTTGCCAAAAAGAAAAAATCCTATGTAGGCCCAAATCGAAGGACTATTCCACATTTTACCAGCTTTTATCCATTTTAATTTATTACTCCAGGAAATGTCTTCTTTATAAAGACGATATAACCAGTTTTTACTGACTCTCTTTTCTAATCCGGGTTGCGCCGTATACCCTTCCACAGTTTGAGGCAGTTCTTTTGAAAAATATTTATGCCATTTAAGAGTATACTCTATCCATTCATCTCCAAAATTTCCTCCTTCGGTAAAATGCAGTATGTCTATATTGAAAATTACCGCAGCTTTCCAGGTTTTAATCACCTGAAATGAAAAATCAATATCGTATAAATGAAATCCTCGTAACAGGCTTTCATTAAACCGCGTGGTTTTCCAAACTTCTTTCCGGATTGCGATAAAAACACCATCCACATTCACTACATATTCAAATTTGGATTTGCCAGGATTATTATACAAATGTATCGTGTTACCATTTTTATCTATATGAAAAATGTTACAGTAATCCAGATCAAGCAGACCAGTCGACCAGCCGGAAGGCGTCCTGCTTTTATATTTGGAACCTGCAATGCCGATCAAACCAGTTTCTTTATTCTGCTCGAAAGTATGAAGCAGATTGTCCGACCAATTTTTCGTTTGAAATTGTATGTCTTCATGAATGAAACAATAGTAAGGATATTTGGCCCGTTCAGCAAGAAGATTATAAACTTCTGTAATAGGTTTTTTATCGGCAAGATTATCCCATACCAATAATTCATATTCATTCCCTATAGTTTCCTGAATATTTATTTTCAGTTTCTCCAGGTAAGAAACATTTATTGAACAGATCAGGATTGAAAACATATTCGGGCAGATTATAGAGAATTCCTTTGTTCTCTGTAAATTGTACGCTTGTTGAATTAAAATCAATGCAAAATAAGTCGTTTGGTAAAAATATAATGCAGGGTATCCGTTCGCGTGTGGGCAAGATATTTCATAATCCTTATAGGATCGTGAATATTGGCCCGTTTAAAAAAATATATTATAAGCACCTGAACCCGGGGAGAGTCCGCCATCACAAGTTATTGGGTAATACAATATCGTTTTATAATTCAACCGAATTGTTATATGGATTGAAGGAAATTTTTATAGATGAAATTTACAAACAGAATCTGCAATCCAAACCCTATATAATCGATTGTGGCGCTAATATTGGACTCAGTGTTATTTATATGAAGAATTCATTTCCAAACGCGACAATCATTGCATTCGAGCCTGATGAGAGAAATTTTGATCTTCTGAAAAAAAACATTGAGAATTTCGGATTCGAACAAGTAGAAATTCGATGTGAAGCAGTATGGATTGAAAATACAATTCTTCAATTTGTCAGCGAGGGATCCATGTCGAGCCGTATTAATAATAATATCTCCGGGAGTACAATTCCCGTAAAGGCTATCCGCTTGAAAGATTATTTAAACAAACCTGTTGATTTTCTTAAAATTGATATTGAAGGTGCGGAATATCAGGTTATGAAAGATATCGCTGATCAATTGCATTTTGTAAATCATCTTTTCCTGGAATACCACGGTACTTTCGAACAGAATGCAGAATTGTCTCAGCTTTTTGTGTTGCTCGATGAAAAAGGGTTTACATACTATATAAAAGAGGCAACTTCGGTCTATAATAGCCCGTTGTTTCCTTTAAAAAACCCAGGTATACCTTATGATGTTCAGCTTAATATTTTTTGCATCAGAAAAATCAAACATACAGATTGAATTTAAGAATATGGAATCATTGAACGACTTGGAAAAGTTCTTTTTTGAAAGAGATCATAAATTGATCCACAAATGGAGACATTATTTTGAAGTGTATGACAGGCATTTCAGCCGGATGCGGCACAAGAAAATAAATGTTTTAGAAATCGGTGCAGCTCATGGGGGATCCATTGAAATGTGGAATGATTATTTTCACGGGAATGCGACCATTTATTCGGTCGATATAAATCCGGAATGCAGGAAATTCGAAAATGACTATACCAAAGTCTTTATTGGATCGCAGGAGGACAAAACATTTTTAAAAAAATTACATGCCACTTTGCCTGCATTGGATATTTTGATAGATGATGGCGGCCATACTATGAATCAACAGATAACTACTTTCGAAATGCTTTTTGACAAGGTAAAGGAAGATGGAATTTATTTATGCGAGGATTTGCATACTTCATATTTCAAGTATTTTGGAGGAGGCTATAAGAAAAAACGATCATTCATAGAATACAGTAAGAATTTTATAGATAAGATTCATGCCTGGCATACAAAAAAAATCCCAGTTGACGATTTTACCAAATCAGTTCACTCTATTCACTACTACGACAGTATAATAGTTATTGAAAAACGTCCTATGTCGGCACCTTTTGATGTTAAATCCGGTTCGCCTAGTATTGAAGATAATTTGGCTTTGGAAGCGATAATTAAAAAATAGTCTTTAAAGTTAGTTCATTCAGCTTCTTCTTTTTAAAATATACTTTTGCTGAATCTAAGGTTTGTATTCATAATATGACAAAGCTGAATTCGTCGAGTCATAAATTGTAAGATGGGTATTCGTTAAAGTTACTATCCTGGCATAGTCGGGACCCGGATTGTGTAATAATAGCTCTGTACTATCTGAATTTTGAAATGTGTAGGTATTGGTAACGTATGAGCCGTTGTTTATAAAAAATTGTGTTCCATCTGGCCACATTATAACAATGTAACCGTCTAGATTTTGGGCATTGTTTGTTCCACCTCTTGAATATACAAGTGTTCCGGGATTTGAACTGTTGTAGTTCTCAAAGAGTGAATCAACTATCCACTGCTTGCCTAAAAAACGAGCTGATACTGAATTATCGGCACTAGAAGTAACTGTTTTTGTACATGAGGATAAAGTTAGCTGGCTAACCATTAAAATCATTATAGCTAAAGCAGTTGTAAAGGAGAATAGTTTTTTCATGAAAGTTGTTAAATGTTAGTTTAAGGGCTTGAGGATTCTAAGTTTGGCAAGTTATACTTAATAATATTCAATAATGTCTATTTAATAGGTTTATTGTGTTTTTGATTAAAGAATTCAAAATATATTGACAGTCCTAAGGGTAAACCCTTAGATCAATTCGATATGATAGTTGATAATTATTTTCGATTTGATTTAGATCAATATTTTAGGATAAATGCTTGTTAAGAAGAACAAGTAATATGCGATTTTATAAGCTTATGTAATCTAAGTTTAAATGAACACTATCTTTAGAATATTAAAAACAAATCGTATATTAATTACTTACCACCTGGCCCTATAATGAGATTTTTGTTTTTTATTGCTTTTTGGATCTGCTTTACATTATTTGATACTGTTCAAACCTTTGGCCAAGGCGACTCTTTAAGAATTTATAATTCGACAAAGAATAAAATAAATATAAACTCAAATTCAAAGTATCTGGGTTCAGTAACTGCCGGATTTACAGCCCCCGATACTGCCTGTACAAATAGCCCATTTCAAATAACCAATACTTCATCCGGAGCGACTAATTATTTTTGGAGTTTTTGTGAGGCGAGTTTATCGTCAATTCCTGATGGTGTAAATCTTGGCAACCCCGGAGGTTTGTTGAACGGACCTGTTTTTACTGATTTGGCACAAGATATAAGCGGTAATTTTTTTGTACTTGCTGTCAATAATTATACTTCAGAAGTTACAAGAATGAATTTTGGAAACAGCATGTTAAATATTCCTGTAGTTGATAACCTGGGAAACTTCGGAGGCGCAATTCCACAAAATGCCGAAGGAATCCAGTTGGAAAATGTGAATGGAAATTGGACAGCGATAATAGTTGGAGGAGATCCCCTTTCGGGTAGCATTTCAACCGTCGCGAAGATTGATTTTGGTGCATCACTTGCTTCTCTGACACCCGTTGCTGTCAATTGGGGCAATATCGGTGGATTATCTTATCCCACCGATTTATATGTTTTCAATGTTGGAGCTAACTGGTATGGTTATACTGTAAATTCAAGAAATAGTACGATCACTCAATTTAATTTTGGAGTTAATTTTTCTACCATTCCCTTGGGAATAAATTTGGGTAATCTTGGAAATTTGAATGTGCCAGTAGGTATTGGAGCAATCAATGATGCTGGAAACTGGTATTTATTCATAACCAATAATGGAGACGGCACGCTGACCCGTCTTAGTTTTGGAAATTCATTGTTAAATGTTCCTGCCTCACAAAATATTGGCAATCCCGGAGGGACACTGAATAATCCCAGAGATATTTCATTTATCAGATTCTGTGATGGTATTAAAGGTTATGTCGTAAACTGGACAGGTAATTCAATTGTTGAATTGGATTTTGCCAATAATCTTTTAGGTAATCCGATACCAACTTCATTAGGCAATTTGGGTAATTTGGCATTTCCTCATTCACTTTCCAAATTTTTTCGGGTAAATAATGATATTTATTCATTTATTACGAATGTGAATTCAAATACAATTACACGCCTGCATTTTGCAGGGTGCAATCTTCCAGGTTCCGCAGTGCAAAATCCTTCACCAATTACTTATACTCAGCCAGGTGTTTACGATATCAATTTAATGGTAGACGTAGGGCTTCCTACTCAAACTTCATATTGTAAACAGATTGTAGTTACGGATTGCTGTCCACCTATTTCTGGAACTTTTGCAGGCAACAGCATTTGCCCGGGACAAACCGGCATGCTGACTTTTCATCCTACTTCCTCACCCTTAAACCCACCATATACACTTAAATACAGCGACCAGGTAAATAATTATTCTGAAGCTAATGTTCAGGATGGCCTTGCCTTCCCTGTTCAAGTGAACCCAAATGTCACAACACAATATCCTTTAATGGAAATAACAGACGCCACAAATTGCAGTACCGTTATTTCGTCCGAATCAGCTACAATTACAGTTTTGACTCCTGTAAATTTCTCGGTTACATCCGATACTAGTATTTGCAAAAACGGAACCGCCCAGTTAAATGTTTCCGGGGGACAATCCTATGCCTGGTCACCAGCTGCTTTTCTGAACAATCCGAATAGTCCCAATCCGGTGGCGCAAATATCTCAGTCCACCCGTTTTTATGTTGCGGGCAAAGATTTAAATAATTGTAATGTGCTGGATTCAGTAATGGTAAGTATTTTACCAGTGCCTGTTTTTCAGGCTCCTTCAGATCAGCCTGTATGTAAAGGCCAGTCGGTCATATTGAATAGTAACAATGATCCCAAAAATATTTATGCCTGGACTCCCGCAAATTTTCTGAGCGATCCTAACGCGCCGGCTCCTGTTGCAACACCCGATCAGACAATCATATATCATCTGGCTATTTCTGATCCGGTATGTGTTCAATACGATTCCAGTTTTAATGTCCAGGTAACTGTTAATGATGCCCCGGTTGTTGTTGCCTCAAAGTCGAACGATATAAATTGTTCAAATCTGATTTCGCATTTAAGTGCCAGCGGAGCTGATTCCTACAGCTGGCTTCCAGGTACGAATCTGGATGACTCTTTAAGTTCGACACCTGTTGCCAGGTTAGCGGCCACAACCCAATTCATCGTTAAGGGAACCGCTTCCAATGGATGCTATGCATTTGATTCTATTACAGTATCCGTATCGGAAACGGGACAAAATGCATTTTCAGTACCAAATGCATTTACTCCGAATAATGATGGAATAAACGATTGCTTTGGAATCCATAACTGGGGAAGTGTTATCCTTCAGGAATTTTCGATTTATAACCGCTGGGGTCAAAGAGTATTTGAAACAAAAAATCCGTCAGACTGCTGGGATGGAACTTTCCAGGGTCAAAAACAGGATTCAGGTGCCTTTGTTTATGTAATTAAAGCCAGTTCTATCTGCGGAAATATTTTTAGAAAAGGAAACTTACTTCTTATCCGCTAACATCTCCAGAAAGAGATCTAATCCTTTTTTCTTTTCATCATCCAACCGATAACTCAGGTATCGGGTATAATAAATTTTGAAATCAAAAAATGATTCTGTTATCTGTTCCAGCACGCGGGGAATATTTTGAACGCCGTAAGCATTTGCCTGATCGAATCGCACTACCCATGAGGGATCCAATGCTTTATTGCTTATCCAGGCGGCAAATACAAACGGCAGACCTGTCATCTGCTTCCAGGCTTCACCCAAATCATAAAAATAAGCGGAAACAGTTCTTTGCCGAAGGGCCCGGTCACCGATAATTACCGCAGCAGTAGTCCCATTAATCTGATGGAGAAAATCGGGACCTGATGTAACAAAAACAGGCTTTTGTTGCCAGTACTTTTCAAATAATATTTCTGCAAGTAAGACTGAAGTGCGGCTCTGATAGTCAAGAATAACTGTCTTTATCTCCTGAATCGGTACTTCACTGAATAAACAAACAGAAGCAACTGGCCCGTCACAGCCAATACAATAGCGGGTATTTATATGATATTCCTTCATTTGAGGAATAATTGAAACCGGTACGAGCCCGATATCAATTTCGTCCCTGAGGAGCATATCTGCAATCCTGGCCGGGAACTCAGTAATCAGGGATATTTCTTCTATGACAGGTGAATTTTCAATTCCATATAACAGCGGTTTGGTATTCAAATAACTTACAGCACCTACCCTTATTTTTCTGTCCAACACGATTAGTTTAAATTTGGTTGCAAATGTAGGGAAGGCAACCAAATAATCCCTGCTCGCCAAACTGTATATGGAACTTCATCCACTGACAGCTATTTCACCGTTGGACGGAAGATATCGCAGCCAATTGCAGCAATTGGGTGAATATTTCTCTGAATATGCGTTGATTAAATATCGGGTCCAGGTTGAAGTCTCTTATCTGATTTTTCTTTCAGAAAAGAAATTCTTCACCATTTCTCCCGGCACAAAGAAATATCTGCTTGCCCTGGTGGAAAATTTTAACCTTGAAAATGCCCTCGAAATAAAAAAGATCGAAAAAACGACAAATCACGATGTAAAGGCAGTTGAATACTTTCTGAAAACAAAGCTGAAAAATACTAAAGATGCTGAAATCAAAGAATGGGTACATTTTGGCCTAACCTCCCAGGATATTAATAATACTGCGATTCCCTTACTCTGGAAACATGCGGTAGAAATCGAATACCTGCCCTTTGTTTTGAATCTGAAAAAGCAACTTGCCATTCTGGCAAATCAATGGAGGAATACGCCTATGCTGGCCCGGACCCACGGTCAGGCTGCTTCTCCAACAACACTTGGAAAGGAAATGATGGTATTTGTGGAGAGAATCCAAAATCAGATTGAACTCCTCATCCAAATTCCGTTCACTGCTAAATTTGGTGGCGCTACCGGAAATTTCAATGCGCATTTTGTTGCATTTCCTAAAAGGGACTGGGCCAAAATGGGTAATGAATTTGTCGAGAAAAAACTTGACCTGAAACGCCAGCAGTTTACGACACAGATCGAACATTATGACCTGTTCGCAGCACAGTTTGACTGCATAAAACGAATCAACACCATATTAATTGATTTTTGCAGAGACCTGTGGACATATATTTCCATGGATTATTTCAAACAAAAAATAAAAGACGGTGAGATTGGATCTTCAGCCATGCCGCATAAAGTAAATCCGATTGATTTTGAAAATGCAGAAGGCAACCTTGGTATAGCAAATGCACTATTCGAATACCTTTCCTCAAAACTTCCTGTATCCCGTTTGCAGCGCGATCTGACGGATTCCACCACCTTGCGCAACATCGGCGTTCCATTTTCTCATACCATACTTGCCCTCAAGTCGATTGAAAGGGGTATTTCCAAACTGGTATTAAATACAGGTAAATTAGTACAGGATCTCGAAAACAACTGGGCCGTCGTGGCAGAAGCCATTCAAACGATTTTAAGAAGAGAAGAATATCCAAATCCTTATGAGGCACTAAAGGAACTGACCAGGGGAAAAAATGGAATCAACAGGGAGTCCATACATGCTTTTATCGACGGACTTGATATCGCCACAGTGGTTAAAAAAGAGTTGAAGAAGATTAGTCCGCATAATTACACGGGCGTGAGACTGAAGTAGTATGGGAGTATGGGAGTATGGGGGTATGGGTAGATTAATTTTAAGTATTTAAGTTTTTCTTACTCGTAATTATTATTCTGGACAGGATTGCGATAATTTCATTTATACTATATAATGCTTCCTGTGGAACAGCCCCATCCTTCATTTTTTCGCATAAACTTAACCAGTAAAAAGTTTCGTTGGCTTCTTTTAAAGCAATTTTCATTTTATGGATAAAGTCCAATCTGCTTTCTGAATGCTGTGCTTCAAAAACATTTGCTCCAATGGAAGTACCTGATTTTAATAGTTGATTTGCAATTATAAACTTTCTTTTGCTTTCTAGTAATTCATAATAGTTTACTATTATGATTGCAAATTCCAATGATTTTTTTATAATTGGACCTTCCCGCATAACTAGAAAGATTTGAGTTTTATTTACTCAAATCTGAATCATTTTTGCTGAAGAATGATGAGGAATTCACTTTTAAAACTTAAGAATTTCACCCTTTCATCAACTATTTTCACACTCCCATACCCCCATACTCCCATACTCTACTTATGGATTTCCGACGTATAATGAAACTCAACATCCGGATTATTGGTGATTTCCGTTTTTAGGAACCATTCACTTTGGGCCAGATAAACCATTTGACCATCCTTATCCTCTGCAATATTATTTTGTTTGAATCGTGCAAAGTCAAACAGTTTTTTTTCATCCTTACTCGTTATCCAGCAGGCTTTAAAAAAAGGAAGTGTATTGAATTGAACGGAGGCAGAATATTCGTGCAGGAGCCTGTATTGGATGACTTCAAACTGCAACTCGCCCACACAGCCTATGATCTTTTTATTACCGCCAAACTGAGTGAATAACTGCGCAACACCTTCATCCGTTAATTGTAATAATCCTTTTTCGAGCTGTTTGGTTTTCATCGGATCTTTATTCTCCACCTCTTTAAATATTTCGGGTGAAAAAGAAGGTATGCCGGTAAAATAAAAATCTTCTCCCTCCGTAAGCGTATCGCCGATTTTAAAATTTCCTGTATCGAATAGTCCGACAACATCTCCCGGATAAGCTTCTTCTATAATGTCCTTATCGCGCGCAAGAAAACTATATGGGTTGCTGAAACGGACATCTTTATTTAAACGGACATGATGGAAATATTTATTTCTTTCAAATTTTCCGCTGCAGGCACGGATAAATGCAATCCTGTCGCGGTGACGCGGATCAAGATTTGCATGGATCTTGAAAACAAAACCGCTGAATTTTTCATCTTCAGGACAAACTGCACCGTCGGTCGTAGGCCTGCACTGAGGCACGGGGGCAATACGGATAAAACTATCCAGCATTTCGCGGACACCGAAATTATTAATGGCCGACCCAAAAAATACAGGTGCAATTTTTCCGCTAAGATATTCTTCCACAACAAGTGGCCCATAAACTCCGTCCACCAGTTCCACATCTTCGCGTAAGATAGATGCATCTTTTTCGCCCAGCTTTTCTTCCAGCAGGGAATTGTTCAAATCCCGGATCTGAACAACATCTTCATCTGAAGCCTTTGTATTTGCAGTAAAAAGAATCAGGTTTTTATCATGCAGGTTATAAACGCCTTTAAAATCTTTACCGCTATTAATTGGCCAGGTGAGCGGATGTAATTTAATATGCAGTTCGTTCTCAATTTCTTCCATCAGTTCAAAGCGGTTCTTTCCGTCACGGTCCATTTTATTTACAAAGACTATTATCGGCGTATCGCGCATACGGCAGACTTCCGTTAGTTTACGGGTTTGTTCCTCAACGCCGTTAACACTGTCAATTACCAGGATAACACTATCCACGGCAGTTAATGTTCTGTAAGTATCTTCGGCAAAGTCTTTATGGCCTGGCGTATCAAGCAGGTTAATGAGCTTATCCTGATACTGAAAGCTCATTACGGAAGTGGCCACAGAAATTCCACGCTGACGCTCTATTTCCATGAAATCACTGGTGGCATATTTTCTTATCTTGTTGCTTTTGACGGCTCCCGCTGTTTGAATGGCACCACCGAACAACAGGAATTTTTCAGTAAGTGTCGTTTTACCGGCATCCGGATGGGAAATGATAGCGAATGTTCTTCTTTTCTCGATTTCTGATTTGTAACTCATACAATGGGGCCGGATAAGTTTTCTCCGGAAGCGCGCAAAATTAAGAAGTTCCGGGGGATGCAGCGCATCTTTCTAGAGATTGGATAATCTGCTGTTATAACCTTTATCCAGAATGTTCAGCGGCAGTATTAGTTCCCATTGATTTGGCCCCCTCCCCTCGTAATCAGGATCCAGGAGACGACTATACCTGATTCCGAAACTCAATGGAAGCTGGTTCCACCATTGCGTGTCAATATAAATTTCAATGCCCGCGGAACGGTATTGAGATTGTACCCCCGGACCATTTGTAGCAAAATATGGTACGCCCGTATAATCAAAATATGCATTGGCACGGATTCTAAAAAAGTAAATAAGGTTTGCAAATCCCCATTCAGGATACACAAGTGGGAGATTATAATTGAAACCGAGCGTATACATCTGGTAGAAGTTTTCTCCGGAATAACCCCTTGCAAATGGAAAGTTGTTGGTAAACCTGACCTGGTTTAATGAATCACGTTGTTGTATTGCAGTATTAATCACAATACTATTGGTAGCAGCCAGTCCTGGGAAATAAAAATTAGCAGATGCAAGAACCTGGTTCCCGGAAATATTCGTTATAGCCCTGTCATACTGCAGCAACAAGGTTTGCGCAAATGAAGGGTTGATTTGAAGTCTGCCTGCCTGCAACTGATGTGTAAATATTAATTGCGGATCCAGACTGAAATAGGATGTATTTTTTATACTGTCTTTAAATGACCCCTGAAAGTATTGCTGATGCCAGGTGATATTGCTTCCACCTTCCAGGCTTGTCAGCCACCTGCCTCTGCTTAAATTGAGCGGAACGGAAAGCCCGGCATAACTAAGCAATTCATTCCAGTAAATTTTTTGATTGCCATAATAACCGTTTCGATCGATTATGTATTCTGCTCCGATATTAATATAGGGAAACAGTCCACCGTAAGTAAAATCCATTCCGGCATTTTTCGATTCTTCATTTCGATTATACCCGACAAATATTTCCGATTGAAATGTATTCAAAACATTCTGCCCCAGCAGGGACAAGGTATAATTCGGGTCATTGATATAAGGCCTCCAGCTGTAGAAATTAAAAAAATGCGTGAACGCATTATATGGCTTCACGGGAAATACCGAATCAGGAATGGGATGAGGTATCTGGAACGGAGGATTATCCAGCGCATATACTCTATGTTTTTCTGAAGTATCCAGAATGGGGAAAATGAGCGATTGATTGTCAAATGCATTTTTTGCATTGGTAAATTGAATACGATATCCGGCGCTCGTAAAACTATTCCAGGTTAATTTTCCATAGCCACCCGAAAGCTGATAGTTTCCCGCACTTGCCTGGTTATTCATCTGGTAAATCTGTCCATCACGCCAGCAGAAACCCTGATCATGTTCATTGAAGGTTCGCGTAAAATAAATCCGGTTATTTTCCACTGAAATAAATCCAATTGGTTCCATGGACCAGTCAACCAGTAATTGCTGTTTTCCAGAAAGAATATCAACCTGCATAAGACCCATCTGACCTTTTTTATTTCTGACTGATGTCACCAGCTGTCCATCAGAAAAATATTTCGGATATGTATAAATCAGCATATCGGGATTTGGAATTTGTCTCAGAATTTTCCCTGATTGTATATCCAGAATATCGAGAGAACTTTTTCCTGTCCTGGCCATATTTACCGCAACAAGGTTTTTCCCGTCGGGAGATATATCAGGAGAAAAATATTTTGTTTTACCTATAAGACGGGTATCTTTTTTTGTATCGAGATTTATAATACGAATTACCGAATAATCACGCCACCCCCATCGAAGATCCGGTTCATAAGCAGTATATGCAATTTTTCTGTTCCTGTAAGTAAATGTCTCATCTAATGCAACTGCCTGGAATTTTATTCGGGTCAGTTTGTTTTTGCCTTCCCGCTGTAAAACAAATTCCGGAGGAAGACGGTAACTGCTATTCAGAAATACCAGATGATTACTGTCCGTGAATTGCGGAAATAATTCATCCGCAACAAAATGAGACATTTTTTTCCCATATATCGCAGGCTCGCTTGTATATGCTGCCTCGGGCAATTGATCTTTAAAATAATTAAACGCTTTTATACGGAATGTATCAAAACTGATACCTGCATTTCTTTTAATTGCTTTTTGAAGCGGATAGAAAAAACCTTTAAATGCAGCTGCCTCTCTTGCAGTTTTATCCCAGAAATCAGGCCCGTACGCTTCCCTTCCATATGCCACCATCATATATCCCAAAGGATACCAATTTGGAGTATAATCCCTGTATGATCCATTGCGCAGTTTCATCCAGGAATAATTCTTTTGTGAAACCCAGAGCGCTTCAAAACCCGACAGGAAAAGCGGAAGGCGACCCCTGCCCTGCTGGCTGACCAATGTTTCCTGGAAAACAGCGTCTCCTTCAAAAAACCAGTTGGGAACAGAAAGACTATTGGCGAAAGCCAGACCATCCTGGCCAAACAGGATGTAAAAAGCTTTTGAAAGTCCGACACGAAAATTATTGTATTGCTGTACATGGCGGTATTCATGAATGGCCAGGGTCTGATGCCAGGGAAGACTTCCAAGATCAAAACTATTTTGTTCAGGGGTAAGCTGGAACTCACTTCTGAAAGGTGCGAGCTGCACATATCCGTTGGGCACAGTGGTCAGATTATGAAAAACAATATCAATTGGTTTTTGCTGATCACCAATGGTAGATAATGTGGTTTTGCTCAAGGCTGAAACCAGGAAGGCAACTTCTCGTGCTTCACTGTCCAGTCCCGGTGGATAGATGATATTTGCAGGAACCGAATGAACAACTTTCCACTTTACAGAAGGGGGAGTTCCGCCAAATATCTGGGCACTTGCAGAATTAAAACAGCATACAACTAATACGCTTAATAGATATTTGAATCTGTTCATCAAAATTTGGTCTGGAACAAAAATTGAAATTAGGTCATGGTGGTCATAGAAAAAACAATCATAATTCCTATATCTTCGAATTAACAAATGAAAGTAAAGCCGCGTTTATTTTCCCTTTCAAATAACCTGGATTCAGTTCTGGCTGCTTTGATCGGGTTTTTCCTGATTCAGATATTTTCCAAACACAGTGGAATCGGGATTTCTCCTGATTCCGTGACTTATATAAGTGCTGCCAGGCACCTGGTTCATGGAAATGGATTCAATTCATTTGACAATCTTCCGGTTGTTGACTTTCCCTTTGCTTATCCCTTTTTTTTGACGGCTATTTCTTTTTTTACCAGGCTGGATCCTCTGCAGTTTGGTTCTTTGCTGAATGGTTTTTTGTTCGGTATACTTATATATGTAAGCGGAGGAATGATGAATGGTTTTAACAAACCATCCGGTTGGTATAAGCGTATTTTACTCATTTGTATTCTATTGAGTCCGGCAATTCAGGAAGTCTATTCAATGCTTTGGTCCGAAACCATATTTCTAATCCTGGTCCTTTTCTTTATCATCAGTATTTCAAATTATTTAAGGCAATTGACCAAGGGCTGGCTTCTAATTTCCACCCTGATCTGTGCGCTGGCCTGTTTAACCCGCTATGCGGGTGTCTTTATGATATTAACAGGGCTCTGTCTTATTTTTTTTAATGGAGCAATGCCCTGGCGTAGGAGAATCTTCCATTGTCTGATTTTTGGAAGTCTTTCTTTCTCTTTGCTGCTGATAAATATTATCCGCAATCTCTCGGCTACAGGACTCGCTATGGGTCCCCGTCCCAAAAGTGATACCGGAGTCCTGAAAATCATGGAATATTTCGGCGGCGTGCTTTGTGACTGGCTGCTGATTGACAGAAAACCTTTACTGGCCGTAATACTCACCATTATCCTGTTAATGCTTTTTACGATCAGCTTCCTGTATACTAAAAATCGTAAAAAATCAATATATGGATTTGAATATGCCATGGCTGTCACTGGATTGATCTATTGTGTTTTCATGATTATTTCGTCCAGCCTTACCCGTTATGAGCAATTTACAAACCGGTTATTGTCACCCATTTTTATTCCGCTGTTGTGGAGCCTTAGCTGGTGGATCCCCGGATTCTTAAGTAAAAAGTCATATCGTCTGAAATGGATTTATGGATTGGTTTTCTTTCTGATAACAATATGGTTCCTGAATGTGCAGATACGTGCGGATTATGAATATTACGATGGGGTGAAAGACGCAGGCATTCCAGGATATCGTGAAGATCCATTTGTCCAGTCTGAGATTGTACAATTCCTTGAAAAAAATAAAGAAATTTTCGATCCCCGTTTTCCGATCTATTCCAATGCGGGGGAAGCTGTATATTTTGTCACGGGTATGCCCGCACATCAATTACCTTTTTTAGATTTTCCGGCACAGGTTCAGCAGTATTATTCAGGCAAAAATAATTACCTGGTTTGGTTTAGGGACCTGGATGATCCTGCCATGCCCGATCTGAAATCCATTCTTCAGCATAAGAATATGGAAGCGGTAAAGGAACTGAAGGATGGGGCGGTTTATATGACGAAGTAATTGTTAATTGTCAATTGTTAATTGTTAACGCTGTATGTATCTGATTGATGAGTTGTGTGAATATTTTTTACGGTATATCCGTTAACAATTAACAATTGACAATTAACAATTACAAAGGTCTTATCCAAATATTCCTGTAACTAATCGGCTCACTGGCATCACCGTGTGCCTGAAGTTTAATGGGTGTAGCGCCATGTTTCTTGTAATATGGCTTACCGATATATTGGGTAACACCAATAAGAGAATAATTATTTTGTACCAGCACTCCGTTCAAAAAAACGGTTACACGTGCGGGTGAGTCCAGGCTCCCGTCCTCTTTAAAACGGGGAGCAGTCCAGACAATTTCGTAATTCTGCCATTCGCCCGGTTTGCGGGATGGGTTCGCCAGGGGTACACTCTGCTTATAGATACTTCCTACCTGCCCGTTTACATAGGTTGTATTATTGTAGTTGTCCAGTACCTGCAATTCATATCCCACATCGCCGCCATTATCGGAAATGTCCGCAAGAAAAACTCCACTATTCCCTCTTGCCTGTCCTGAGCCGGTAATATTTTCAGGTATACGGAATTCAACATGAAGCTGATAATCTAAAAATCTTTGCCGTGTAAGGATTCCACCGGCTTTTTTTTCAACCGTCACTATATTATCATGCACTTTCCAGCCTGCAGCTTTGGTTGAATCTGCACCTTCGGCACGCCACATGTCCAGGTTTTTTCCGTCGAATAGTACGATGGCATCGGAAGGCGGTTCTGCGTCTGTTTTACCCGGCGTAACAATTTTCGGGACGGGACTATAAAATTCTGTGTCTTCAGGTTTTTGTGCTTCAGCGAAATTCAAAACAAAGAAAAATGATATGATCAGAATGAAGAATTTCTTACATGATGGCATGGCAAGTGCTTGCATATTCAATCTTTTATTTAAAATGAAGGTAACAAAAAACCATCATTGCTCGATGGTCACTTCATGTGCGTACTGCTTGCGGAGAGAATCTTTTATCTGAATGGTATCTTTGGCAAGCGCTGGAAATTGAAAATAAACTTTGAAGAATGTCGAGTCCTTCTGGTATAAATGGGCTTTCAGATCGAAACCAATCAGTTGTTTATATCGCCGAAGGGCATGCGGCTTATTATACGTAGTAAGGATGACGAATTTATAGGTTAACCGTTGATCGTTGACCGTTGACAGATGACCTGAATCTTTAGTTGAATTTTTTATTGAATCACGACGTGCTGTTGAGACCGCTGCTAAAGAATCATTTGCAGATGGCTGCTGCGCCTGAACAACCGAACTTGTATCCTGATTATTCCCCGTTACTCCGGGATTGTTTTTCTTATACATCATCCATCCTCCCAATCCTACTATTATAAGGGCAGCTATCAGCGCAGCCACTTTCAGGATATTTCTGTTTTGAATAGATGGTGGTGTGTTTAATTGTTTTTTCTCAGAAGGATAAAGCTTTTTCTTATCATGATCAGGTGCAGGCGTATTTTCTTTAAAAACAGTGTACTCTCCCGGAGTAAAATCAAATTTCCCAGATCTGTTTTTAGTAATGGTCCCGATTCCTTCCAGGTGAAAAGGTTTTCCGATATTCAACATTTCGGTTCCGAGATTGAGATAGGAATCCAGGTCTGAGATGGCCAGGGGTTTTATCTTACCTGTATTTTCAACAATAAAACTAATCAGCTCTTTGTCCGCCGCAGCTATATTTGCATTTTGAAACTGAACAGCATTCGGCATGGAAAGCAGCGTGCGATCGTTCTCATCGGGAAGCACGACTGACTGATCGAGTGTAAAGATGCCCAGACCAGGAAGGGCCATCTTTCGGTTCTTATAAAGATATTCTACCAGTAAGAGGGGGATCTTCAAAGCCAATGGATTTACTTTTAAAAGTAATTAACGAACGTAAATACAGGTATATAATTATCCGAAAATTAAAATAAAATATTGAAAACTAACCATATACCTGTGGAAACCTCAATTTTTGTTCCATATTTTTTCCGGAGATCCAAGTTTAAACCTGTTTAAAATGCTGACTGAGGAAGAAGAAGCCTTTATTGATTATTGGAAAAATAACCGGGATAAAGACAGGCGAACCTTTCGTCAATTCCTCCTTGGAATTCCAATTGCGCTTCTTTTTGTAATTCCAATAGCGATTAATTTTTTCTCCGGATGGTATAAAAGGGCTAAAATGATGAGTAATACGACAGATTTCAATCCAGGTGTTCTTCTGCTGGCCCTCCTTCTGATTGCCGTTTTCATAGCCATTTTCTCCAGGAAATTCCGGTGGGATCAAAACGAACAGCGCTATATTGAGCTCCTAGCCAGGAAAAAAAGACAGGAGGAAGGCAAAAAAAATTAAATGGTGCAGCATTTTAACTTTTAGTGATGTCTATATGTTCGAGGCTGAGATTAATTCCAATTGCCGTAACCATACACTACCTGCTAAACCGACCCTGAACACCCGTTCGGGGTTTTTTTATTGTAATTTTGACCAAATCTTTTTCTTGCCTTACGAGCCCATTTCTGTTTTTGATATTTTTAAAATTGGTGTAGGTCCTTCAAGCTCACATACTTTAGGTCCATGGCGTGCAGCCCAGGCCTTTATCCTTTCATTGGAAGAAAAGGGTTTGCTATCAGACTTAATTCATCTTCAGGTACTTCTTTACGGATCCCTCGCAAAAACGGGTAAAGGACATGGAACCGATATTGCTATCCAGCTAGGACTGGCCGGTTATGATCCTGTAGAAATAGATACTTCGGTCATTCCTCCCGTAATTGAAACCATCCGTGATAAAAAATCCCTGGAGCCCGGGCTCTCTATCCGGTTTGAATCTTCAGAAGATATCATATTCCTGATGAATGAGTCCCTGCCACACCATCCCAATGCACTCAGCTTTCTGGCAGATTTTAAAGGACATCCATCGATTTCAGAGACATATTATTCCATCGGAGGAGGTTTTATTGAAAAAGAAGCCGGTTCACATGCTGAAAAGAAAATGGTGCAACTGCCTTTTCCCATAGATACGGCGGCAAACCTGCTCCACTGGTGCCGGAAAACAGGACTAGCCATAAATGAAGTAGTTCTTGAAAACGAACTGGCCTGGCGTGAAGATGCTGAAATAAAGAAACAGCTGGGAAAGATTTGGAAAGTTATGCGGGAGTGCATGTATAAGGGCTGCCACACGGAAGGTGTTTTGCCTGGTGGACTCCAGGTAAACAGGCGGGCCGCTGCGCTGAATAAAAAACTGCTCAAAGGGAGAACATATGGTGATTATCAGGGCTGGGTACAGGCCATAAAGGAGGGTGGTAAGGATTTTCAATATATATTGGACTGGGTAAGTTGTTTTGCGCTGGCTGTAAATGAAGAAAACGCTTCTTTTGGTAAGGTGGTAACAGCTCCCACCAATGGTGCAGCCGGTGTTATTCCTGCTGTTCTGCAATATTTTATTTGTTTTACAGATGAATTTTCGGAAGAAAAAATTCAGTCCTTTCTACTAACTGCTTCCGAAATCGGAAGCATATTTAAAAAAGGAGCCACTCTTTCAGCTGCCATGGGAGGCTGCCAGGCAGAAATAGGCGTTTCTTCAGCTATGGCTGCAGCGGCATTAACTGAAAGCAAAGGTGGAACCCAGCGGCAGGCTTTGATGGCTGCCGAGATCGCGATGGAGCATCACCTTGGTTTAACATGCGATCCCATTGGAGGATTGGTCCAGATACCCTGTATTGAAAGAAATACGATGGGGGCTATAAAAGCCATTACCGCATCCCAGCTGGCTTTGCAGAGTATGCCGGATTTTGCGAAAGTTTCCCTGGATGCTGTCATCCGTACCATGTGGGATACAGCGCTGGACATGAATAGTAAATACAAAGAAACTTCTGACGGAGGATTGGCCGTGCATATTCCACTCAGCCTTCCGGAGTGTTAATCCTGAGCCTAAAGCTTAAAGCCTAAAGCCTAAAGCCTAAAACTAGTGCGGTAGTGTGGAAGTGTGGTAATCTGGTAGTGTGATTGATAAATCTGTCAACTGTCATCCGTCAACCGTAAGTGCTTCTCCGGACAACAATCTGATGGATTCCTCATCCAATGTAATTTCGACTGACTTCAATAAATCTTTTAGCTGAGCTTCATTTGTTGCACTTGCAATGGGGGCAACTACTGCAGGACGGCTCATCAGCCAGGCCAGTGCAATGGTGGCCGGATATGTGTTATACTTAGTTGAAACTTCATCCAGTGCAGATAATATTTTCTTTCCTTTGGAATCCAGGTATTTCTTTATACCCTGTCCCCGTACACTTTTATTCAGATCGTTTTCGGTACGGTATTTACCTGTTAAAAATCCGCTGGCAAGCGCATAGTAGGATATAATTCCAATTTCCTCCTTTATGCAAAGAGGCTGAAGATCTTTTTCAATACTTCGATTATACAGATTGTATGGAGGCTGGAGTGATTCATAACGGGCATAACTATTCGCTTTGCTGATTGTCAGTGCCTGGGCCAGTCTGTCATCTGTAAAATTGGAAGCTCCGATGGCCCTTACCTTTCCTTCTTTTATTAGCTCCGTGAAGGTACTCAGCGTTTCTTCCATGGGAGTATGCGGATCATCATCATGTGATTGATACAAATCTATATAGTCCGTTTGAAGTCTTTTTAATGAATCTTCAATGGCCTGCCGGATATATTTTGCTGAAAGTCCCAGTTTCCCTGGCCCCATCGGTTTACCTAACTTGGTGGCTATAATAACATCTTTCCTGTTTTTTCTGCTGCTTAACCATTGCCCGATGATTGTTTCTGATTCTCCTCCCTTATTTCCGGGTACCCAGGTTGAATAAACATCTGCTGTGTCAATCAAATTGAAACCCGAACTTGTAAATTCATCCAATAACTTAAAAGCCATGGATTCGTTAACTGTCCAACCAAATACATTGCCTCCAAATGCAAATGGTGCTACCCGGATACCCGATCTGCCCAAATTCCTTTTTTCCATATACTGTTTTTTATATTTACAATTTCGTGGTTGAAAAGTTAAAAACCCAGCATAATTTTTTTAAACAACATCAAAATGGAACAATTCATACCGGGAATTGAAGTTCGTGTAGTATCCGAGGAAGACCTGTGGCAGGTGAGAGAGCTGGCATTTCAGATTTTTCCTGTGACCTACCAGGATATAGTCGAACCCAGGCAGATCGATTATATGATGGACCTGATTTATAGTCCTGAAGCCCTGGTTGCTCAATGGGATTCAGGTCAAAATTTTCTGATCGTTTATTCTGATGAAACGCCTGTGGGATTCGCTTCCTATACCAGGTTAAATGAAGAGGGGGACTACAAACTGAATAAGATTTACCTGGATAATCGTTTGCAAGGGAAAGGTCTTGGAAGATGGTTACTAAATGATGTGATCGCCCGTGTGAAATCTGAAGGAGCCAGGGCATTGCTGTTAAATGTAAACCGCCATAATAAAGCCCGGGCCTTTTATGAGAAAATGGGATTTTCTGTTTTGAAAGAAGATCTCATTGATATCGGAAACGGATATTTTATGGATGATTATGTTATGGGGAAGCGATTTTAATTGTTAATTGTCAATTGTTAATTGTTAATTGTAAACGATAAGTCGGATGAACTTAATTAATAGTTGTCTTACATTAACAATTTACAATTGACAATTGATTACCTCATTTAATTAATAAAATTATTTGGAGAACAAGGAATCCGCCGTTTAAATAAATAATCCAGCGCGGTACCCCGAGTATTGGTTTCCTTAAAATCTTTAACAGGATTAGCCAGATATTCACCACCGCATTCAGCACAATGGAAAGTAAAAATCCCATTACAATAATCAGAGAAGAAAGGCCTGGGTTAACTGGTTGTTTATACCATAACAAAAAAATTGCAAACAGAAAACATATATTACAAATAAAAGCCGCACGGTTGAGCATCCTTAAGAAAGCCATATGTTCAAAAATCTAAATTTCTGCATAAAATACCATTATTTTGCCTGATTAACCAGTTTTATCAGTATGAATTCATCGCTTCTTAAAAAAGCCCTGCCGCATCTCATCGCTATAGCTGTATTTCTGATCGTTTCAATTGTTTATAATAAGACAGCTCTGGAAGGAAAAGTACTTCACCAGGCAGATGTGCAGGGATATACAGGCATGGCAAAACAGTCGAATGATTACAGAGAAAAAAATGGACATTGGCCGTTATGGTCTGAATCTATGTTTGGCGGAATGCCTGCTTATAATATTGCGATTGAAAGCACATCGAATATTAATAAACCGCTCCTTGCTATAAACTGGTTATTTTTTTTAAATAAAGATGTGCCCTGGAAACCGATTTCCTTTTTCTTCAGTGCCTGTGTTTGTTTCTATATTCTGACCCAGGTTTTTGGACTGAGCCTTTTAATTTCTTTACTCGGATCTCTCGCATACGGTTTTGCAACTTTCAATCCTATTTTGGTAGTTGCAGGTCACGATACAGAACTTATTGCAATCGGATATATGCCTGCTGTTATTGCCGGCGTACTCCTGATTCTTCGTGGTAAATACCTGGCGGGTACTGCCATGACAACACTGTTCTTCACACTGGAAGTAAGTATTCAGCATTTACAAATCGTTTATTATACGGGATTGATTATTGGCATCCTCTGTCTGGTTTATTTAGGTACTTTCTGGAAGAGCGAAAAAATAAAACATTTTTTTATTTCATTCTTTCTTATCGCTTTTTCTCTAATCATTGGATCTCTGAATTTAGCGTATACGCTCTTGCCTACAAGGGAACTGGTGACAGAGACTATGCGGGGAGGAAAGTCCCAGTTGACTGCGGTGAATTCTAATAATAAAACAAAAGGTGGTCTGGATAAAGAATATGCATTCCGATGGAGCTATGGAATTTCAGAAACACTTACACTCTTTGTTCCGGGTATGCAGGGCGGAGGTTCGGCTGGAAAAGAAATTACCGGCAGCTCTAAGTTTGCAGATAAGTTAGCAGAAGCTGGTGTTCCTGAAGATAATGCCTTAGCAATGGCAAACAATGCATCTTACTGGGGCGATCAGCCGGGAACCAGCGGACCAGTTTATCTTGGTGCAGTCATTTGCTTTTTATTCATTCTGGGAATGTTCTACGTAAAGAGCTGGCACAAATGGTGGATTTTTTCAATCAGTTTAGTGGGCATTATCCTTGCGTGGGGCAGACATTTTGAACTGGTCAATTATTTTTTATTCGACCACATGCCTTTGTACAGTAAATTCCGTGCACCATCCATGGCACTGGTAATGCCGCAACTTGGATTTGCCTTACTGGCTTCATTGGGATTACAGGAATTTGTAGATTCAAAAGAAAATAAAGAAATATTTTTTAAGAAATTAAAAAACACCTTATATACAACCGGGGCACTTGTTCTCATCAGTGTGCTTGTTTTTTTAATGAGCGATTTTAAGGCGGATTCAGACAGCCGGATCAAGGGAAATTTTATGTCAAACATTTTGCAACAGCAGGCCCAGGGTAAACAACCTACTCCTGAAATGCAGCAGCAGGCAAACCAGGTAGTGAGCGGTTGGATGTCCGCATTGCAGGAAGACCGTAGGGCCATTTTTGAATCGGATCTCCTGCGCAGTATTGTTTTTGTATTGCTTGCTTCCGGTCTTTGCTGGTTTTATTATAAGGGCAAAATAAAATCTGCCGTATTATTATCCGGATTACTGGTGCTGAGTTCATTTGATTTGATGTTAGAAGGTAAAAAATATCTTAACGAGGATAGTTATACTGAACCGGAAAATATTGAATCTACATTTACACCATCTAATGCCAACGAGATGATCAATGCGGATCCTGAGAAGAATTTTCGTGTCCTGGATATTGCCAGCGGCGATCCATTCCAGGATGCGCATGCTTCTTATTTTCATAATTCTGTTGGTGGTTACCATCCGGCCAAGCTGGCTTTATATAATGACCTGATAGAACACCAGCTTGTGAAAGGAAACCAAAGGGTTTACAATATGCTGAATACAAAGTATGTTATTCAGAAAGGACAGGATGGAAAAGAACACGCCATCCCAAATTCCGGCGCTTTTGGTTCCTGCTGGCTTGTTAATGATATTGATTTTGTAGATAATGCAGATCAGGAAATGAAAGCACTGGATAGTATCAATGTTCGTGATACGGCCATTGTAGAGAATGCATTCAAAAATAAGATCCCGTTCATGCCATTGAAAGATAGTAGTGCAAGCATTCAACTAATCGAGAACCAGAATGACAAAATTTCTTATAAGTTCAAATCAAAAACAAACCAGTTCGCAGTGTTCAGTGAAATATATTATGATAAAGGATGGAATGCCTTCATTGATGGCAATCCGGCTCCTTATTGCAAAGTGGATTATGTCCTAAGGGGAATGTCGGTTCCTGCAGGAGATCATACCATCGAATTCAGATTTGAACCTAAATCCTATATTATGGGTAACAGGCTAAGTATTTGGGCTGGCATTATTACTTACCTTCTTTTAATTAGTGCGGTTTTGCAGATGGCAGGAATAATTAAATCCAAAGCTCAAAGCCAAAAGCTTAAAGCCGAAAACTAATATTTGAATTTGAAAATGAAATCGTTTTAACTAAGATCTATTAGAAAAAATTGAAACGATCCAAAAAGAAGTTTTAGGCTTTGGGCTTTAGGCTTTAAGCTTAATAAGTTTTAGGCTTTAGGCTTTAAGCTTTAGGCTTTTAAATCATGAATGTAATCTCTCTGGTTTCATACCCTTTTTTACCTGCGCGTTCCGGCGGACAAAAAGGCATTGCCCTTTTTTATAAATATTTTTCAAGATATCATAAGGTCACCATTGTTGGAATAAAAAATAACCAGCCTGAACTGGCGGATGGATATGAGTTACTGAATATTTTGCCCAATGCCGCATCGAGATATATTAATCCATTTATTTTTTTTAAGCTGAGAAAACTGATACTCGAAAAAAACGCGTCGGTTTTAATTCTGGAACATCCTTACTATGGCTGGTTGGGTATTTTGCTAAAAATGTTTTGTCGTATACGCCTTGTAGTGCATTCTCATAACCTGGAAGGAAACCGATGGAAAAGCCTTGGTAAATGGTGGTGGCGTATATTATGGAATTACGAAAAATTTACGCATCGACATGCAGATTATAATTTTTTTATCCAGGATGCAGACAGAGAGTACGCCATACATTCTTTCGGCCTGAATAAGGATCGTTGTATTACGGTAAGCTTCGGAACTGAAATTCCTGAACCACCGACAAATGAAAGCCGGGCCGCTGCCGGATTGACCATTCATCACCAGTTAAATATTCCAAAAGAAATTCCATTGTTATTATTCAATGGTGCATTCAGATATTTTCCAAACAGGGAAGCGCTTGAAAATCTTCTATATAAAATAAACCCTGCTTTACAAAGCCGGGGACTCTCCTATATTTTATTAATATGTGGACTGGATATTCCTGAAACCATTTCAAAAAATGAATATCCTTCTGTCCGCTTTTTAGGTTTTGTTGAGAACCTTGAACTCTATCTCAAGGGATGCCAAACCTTTCTGAATCCGGTCAGATCCGGCGGTGGAATTAAAACAAAACTCGTTGAAGCGCTTGCATTTGATCTTAACGTCGTATCAACTGAAAACGGAGCTATTGGTGTTGATTCGGAATTATGCAATGGTAAACTGATCATTTGCCCGGATGATGACTGGAATTCATTTGCCGAAGACACTATCCGGTCAGTTAAATTAACGACTACGATGCCCACCGTTTTTTATGATCATTTTTACTGGGCGAATATTACTCAACGGGCCGCGAAGTTTATTATGGATGACAAATAATCGTTGGTGGTTGGCCGTTGGCGGTTGGCGAGAATAAAAAATGGTTAATGATAAGTGTTTATCTACATTATCATTAACCATTCTTAAAAACCTAAAAATGTATTTAGTTTTAGGCTTTAAGCTTTAAGCCTTACGCCTTAAGCCTTTCGCCTTAAGCCTAAATCACCATTTATCAACTTCTTCCAGATGATCCGGGGAAGATGATGTAGGTTCGGGTGTTGCAGGAACCGCTTCCACTTTTACGGCTTCCACTTCACTAATTTCAGTTACCTGTGCAACGGGAATTGGAACTGGCTCGTGATTTTCGTGATGTTCATGATGGACATCCCCGTTTTCATTAACCTGGTCGTGATTAAAAGCATCGAAATCAAAATCAGGCATCAAATCAGTCTTAACATAATCTACAGCTTCCGTAAGGGCCTTAATGAACTTATTAAAGTCTTCTTTGTACAGGAAGATTTTATGCCGGTCATAACCTTCCTCGTTAAATTTTTTTCGGCTTTCAGTAATCGTTAGATAATAATCATTGCTTCTTGTAGCCCTGACATCAAAAAAATAAGTTCTTCGCTTACCGGCCCTGATTCGTTTGCTGTAAACACTCTCCATTCTTTTGTCATTGTTCTCGTACGCCACGGTTGTTGTTTTAGGTAAAAAAATTAAAGCAAGACCACACAAATATAATATTGTTATAGAACTGGCAAAAAATTCCACAATATTGTCCGCCTCGCGTGTTTTTACGTAATTCCCGTCAGTCGCGGGTTTCGCGCTCTCCGCCAGTTTTTTGTTGCTGCTCGTACAGACGGGTATAGTGACCGTTTCCTGCCAGCAATTCTGCATGGGTACCCGTTTCCACCATTTTTCCTTGATCCAGGACAATGATCCGGTCAAATTCAAAGAGAGAGAATATCCTGTGTGTAATTATAAAGGCCGTTTTATCCTGAAGATAATCGTAGAGCCTGGTAATAATTTCCTTTTCAGTCCTTGCGTCTACTGCACTGAGACAGTCATCAAAAATTACTATCTCATGGTTGCCGGCCAGGGCCCGCGCAATAGAAATCCGCTGTTTTTGTCCGCCGCTTAATGTAACACCTCTTTCACCAATAAGGGTATCGTAACCCGCAGGAAAATGCGAGATCTCTTTGTCAATGCTTGCGTATTCGGCGGCTCTCCTGGCTTCTGCATCAGATTTGAGGTCCATACCAAAGAGTATATTGGCCGTAATGGTATCGCTGAACAGAAATACATCCTGCGGAACATAGCCGATCTGTTTTCTGAAATCAGACAGGTCAAGATTTTGAAGGTCTGTACCATCCATGGATATGGTGCCACGGGTGGGATCATAAAATCGAAGCAGCAATTGAGCCAGCGTGGTTTTGCCACTGCCGGTTCTTCCAATTATTGCAATTTTTTCACCTTTACGGACTTTTAAATTAAAGTCTTTCACCGCATGAATTCCGGTTTGCGGATAGATAAAGTCCACATGATTGAATGAAATGTTCCCGCTTAACTTCTGACTGGTAGCCAGTCGAACATTTTGTATGGTGGATGACGTTTCCAGGAATTCATTCAGTCTTTTCTGAGATGCAGAAGCACGTTGAATCATACTTGCAACCCAGCCGATCGCACTTACAGGAAATGTAAGCATGGTAATATAAATCACGAATTCGGTGATTGTCCCCAGGTCAGCATGATGTGTTCCATGAATTACATACAAACCACCGATCATTATGGTCAGTAGCGTGCTTAACCCAATGATCAACCCCATCGACGGGAAATATATGGCTTCAACCTTTGCGAGACCGATCGCATTTTTTCTGTATTCTTCACTATTTAAACTAAAGAAACGAAGCATGGCCGATTCCTGTACGAAAGACTTGATTACCCGAATCCCGCTATAAGATTCCTGCGCGTTGGTGGTGAGATTGCTCAGCAAAGCCTGAATCCTTTCGCTTTTCCGGTGAATAAGATTATTAACCATATAAATGGTCACAGCCAATATGGGCAAAGGCGCCAGCACATAAAAGGTAAGCAGGGCGTCTTTGCGGATCATAAAATAGAGACTGAAGCTTATGGTTGCCAGCAGATTTGCGAGATACATAATGGCGGGCCCGGTATACATACGTACCCGGCTCACATCTTCAGCCATCCGGCTCATCAGATCTCCTGTGCTATGGGTTTTATAAAAAGCAGTATCGAGTTGCTGATAATGCTGGAAAATTTCATTTTTCTGATCAAACTCGATATGGCGGCTCATGACAATAATGGTCTGCCGCATAAAAAACATAAATAATCCCCCGATGATCGCCAGAAGTAATAATGTGACCCCAGAAATTACCACTTTCTGCCCGAAGCTCCGCTGGGTTGTATTTAATTTCCGGATGAACTTTTTTACCAGGATATCATAGTTGGAAGTATCCGCTTTCTGATTTCCGGCATTGTGCATTTTTAATTCTGCTGTAACGGGAACGGAAGATTTTGCGGCTGCCTGTACAGATAATTCCTTTTCTACTGTGTTCACCACATAACCGGTTACCTGTGGAGCAAGTATTCGAAAATAGTTGGAGAGAATGACGAAGATTAAACCTAGCAGAAGCCTCCATTTATATTTCCAGAAGTATTTATTAACCGCACGCAGATATCTCAAGCTTCAAATTTTACACTGTGCAATTTAATTGTTAATTGTCAATTGTTAATTGTTAACGGAAACTTCAAAAAGTTCTGAAAGAATTAATAGTGCAGATCCATTTCAGCGTTAACAATTAACAATTAACCATTGACAATTATAAGTTCTGCCTCTTCATCTCCCCCACCGCAAATCCCGCCGCTCTTGCTGTTAATGCCATATAAAATATTGACGGACTTTGATTAGCCGTACTTGTCATACATGCGCCGTCAGTAACAAATACATTTTTACATTGATGTAGTTGGTTCCATCCGTTGAGCAAAGATGTTTTAGGATCTTTTCCCATCCGGCAACCTCCCATTTCATGTATATCTCTGCCGGGTGCCCAATGATTATCATATTGCTGTATATCTTTTACACCTCCATTCGATAATGTTTCGGATGCCTGTTCAAGAAAATCTTTCAGGAGAAGTTCATCATTATGGTCGTATGCTACATCAGTTACCAATAGCGGAATACCCCATTGATCCGTTTTATCCTTGCTGAGATAAACCCGGTTGGTTTCCTTGGGAATGGTTTCTCCCTGCATGTACATATAACAACCCCAGGAGCCTGCTTCTGATAGCGCTTTTTTATAATCTTCTCCGATTTCAGGCCCGTCAGTGCTTGCTCCCCTCCTTCTGAAACAACCCATAAATGCCATATAACCACCTACAAAATCCATTTCATGCTTTTTCAGATTCCTGAAATTGGCCATCATGGATTCAGCAGGTTTTCTTCCGTAATAATATGAATCTAAAAACCCGTCAATATTTCCTCCGGTAGAACCCCGGTAATTCTGGTGACAAATATATTTTCCTAATAATCCGTTATCATTCCCAAGACCGTTTGGAAAACGATTCGATTTTGAATTTAACAATATGAGGTTTGTGTTCAGCGCAGAAGCATTCATAAAGATGATGCGTGAAAAATAATCGGTCGTTTCATGCGTATTCGTATCAATAATGCGCACACCAATCGCTTTGTTTTTCTTTTCATCATAGATGATGGAATGCACAACACTAAACGGGCGGACGGTAAGATTTCCCGTGCTGGCCGCCCATGGTAAAGTAGAAGAATTGGAACTGAAGTATGCACCAAAAGGACAACCCCGCATACAGAGATCACGCGCCTGGCATTGTGCACGGCCCTGCTTCGTGTGGATTTCCCTGGCTTCCGTAAGCTGGGCCCAACGCCCCTGAATCATAAAGCGGTCTTTATATCTTGAACTGATTTTTTTCTGAAGATCCTTTTCAACACAATTAAATTCGAAAGGCGGCAGATAATCTCCATCCGGCATGGCTTCCAGT
>Ga0206982_1056_pt1 | contig 41485 bp, 35 predicted proteins | sample Alteio_BWMinCont_18_FD_153493 | JGI IMG/M metagenome (GOLD analysis project Ga0206982, IMG submission 153493) | Enriched cells from forest soil in Barre Woods Harvard Forest LTER site, Petersham, Massachusetts, United States -... | ecosystem: Environmental > Terrestrial > Soil > Temperate forest >... | reverse complement strand
TTGCGACAATTGTGTGGCCATGTAGCTATAGCTTTCAATAAGGCATATGCGGAAGTGCCGCGAAAGGGCAAGGTTTTGCTGAAACTGCGCGGTAATACAAAAAATGAACTGTGTAATGTTTTCGCTTGTGTTAATGCTATCGTTAGCAAGTACGTTGCCGGCGGTAGTAAAGGTGTAGTCCTTCACATACTCATGACCGCCGGTGTTCAGGCCAATTGCCGGGCTGAGGTTAAACTGTAGGTAATCACGATGATCGAGTATGAAGCTCAGCGTGGGGGCTGCAAAAAGATAGTCACTATGGTGCACAAGGTCCGTGCCGTTATATCCCGTCGCATTGGCTGTACCGTTATGCATGGTAAAAGAATACGTCTGGCCATATACTGTTAGCCCCAGTCCTATCGACTTGCCTGCATGCACCATTATACTTCCTCCTTCCATCACTGTAAAGTCGGCCGATGAGTTTTTGGGGTCGCTGGGTGCCTTGCTTCCTTTATCAAACAGGGGCAATCCATAACCGCCAAGTATGCCAAATACAACTTGGCTATTTGCCGGGCAGCAACAGGTAACTAATAGTAAGAACGTTAAGAGATGTCTGATGGACATTATGACGAACAAAATTATTTTACGCTAAATTATTGAAACACAAGCTGTATTTGCAATTAAAATAATAAAACGAATTGTTATTGTGCCAGCCAGTACTTACGCAGCAGCCACTCAGTCACCGCAATAGCCAACAGAAGGAAGAAGTACCATTTCCAATCCACAAGGGGCACCGTTTGTGTATTGGCCTGTATCACAGGTTTTATGTTCTGGTTATGGGTTATACTGTCGTATAGTGATGCTATTTGCGCTGCAGGTACCAGGCTGCCATCATATTTTTTGGCCAGTCCATAAAGCATGGGGTAATCAGCACCAGTTTCCATCAGTTCCAGAGGTACACTTTCTACTACAAAACTGCCGCTTGCAATATATGTTTTGCCATTGTACACTGTGTGTGCTGCATAGGTATAAGTGCCGCCTGCCCATACGCCGGCGTTCAGGTGGTAGGCTGTGCCGTTGCGCTCCAGTGCAAAGTTGTGCTTATTGCCGGCACTGTCTGTAATAATGATCTGCGCTTCGGGTGTATTCACCTGTTCGTTATTCGCATTCAGTAATGTGGCGTTTAGTATCACAGGTTCTTCATCGCGCCACACATATTTGGGTAGGCTTACCGAAAATGGTTTGTCATTAGTATTTGCAGCCAAAAATGCTACCGTTTGCCTGATGCATTCATCCACCACATTGTGATTGCCAAAGTTCTTGTATTCATACAAGCGCCAGCGCCATATGCCATTTCCGGTAAGCAATGCGGTGGGTGTAGTGCCTTGTTGTAATAACCAAATAGGTGAGTTAGTACTCTGTTTGTCAGTAAATAAAATCCCGGCATTAGGCCCTGCTTGTACTACGCCCAAGGGGGCAGATAGTGGGGGCATTTTATCCAGCACTGCCTGCGTGTTCTGTGGCAATGTAAACAGGTTGAAAGTCGTATTGTAGTTTGCCAGTACATCGTGCTGGGCATTCATGTTCATGTTTACGGTCATCTGCTTCTGCAGTTGGCTTATAGCAGTGCCATCGCTATGTGGGCCAAGTATGTACCAAACAGGTTTTCCGGCAGCATGTATCTCTTCGGCTACTTTGGTGCCGGCCATAGGTAACTGGTGCAGTATTATAACCTGGTAGTCACTTAGCGAAGTGGGAAAATTATCAATAGTTCGTACTGTTACCTTGTATGTTTCCAGGCCACTCAATGCTTCTTTTATGGCGTTCACGTCGGGGTGGGGAGCTACGCTGGCTATGAGGATGTTTTTCTTTTCTTCTACAACATCTACAAAAATATCATGGCGGTTATTAGTTATATTCTTTTCTCCTTCAGCATATGGTGCACTTATTATATAATGGTGCATGCCTGGTTTAGTGGCTTTAACTGTAAAAGAAACAGAACGATCGTAACGGTCGGTGGTTATATTAATAGGTGCCGATGCTACATTGGCATTGCCATCCAGCAGCTGTATGCTATTACTATAGCGGCTGCATTGCGTTGCCACAATATCACACCTGATCTCAAACTGGCTGTTAAGTGTTACTTCTTTATTGGCATATACTTGTGCCACACGCAGGTCTTTTTGTGCAGCGCTATCGCCAATGGCTACGGTATAAAGCGGGCTATGCAATGCCAATGGTTGGTACAGCGGGTTCATCCCCTGGTTAAACCGTCCATCGGTAGCCAATATAACAGCACCCAGGTTTTGCCGTCCAAAGAAATCCTGCACGCGTGTAAGTGCTGCCGCTATATCGGTTGCTGTTTGGTGGTACTGAAAAAGGCTGTCTGTCTGTACGGCACTCCCAAATCCCCACTGCACTACTTTATATTTTTCGCCCAGTTGTTGTATAAGTTGTCTTGCATTTTTGCCATAGGTGCCAGAATCTGCTCCTAACGCCGGGATCATCGATCTTGAGTTATCCTGCAGGAACACAATAACCGGCTTTTGTGTTTCATTGCGTGTTATAGTAAACACTGGTGCCAATACCAGCAATAACGTAAGGAATATCACCAGGCTACGCAGTAGCGCAGTAAGCCACGGGTAGGGTACCGCCCGTTTCTTATCTGTATTATAAACCCAGTAACCTGCTCCACCTGATAGTATAAAGGCTAAGAGCCAAAAAATAAAATGCATGGACAGCAAGCTAAAGAAAAATTAAGTAAAATAGATAAAATGGGGAAATGCGTTATTGGCGTGGTTTTTTAGGTATCTTTAACAGACTCATTTTTACACACTAAAATCTACATATATGAAGCGTATTTTCGTATTGGTATTGCCCATGTTGCTGTTATTGTCGTTCAGTTCAATAGCTAGAAAGGGCCATACACCATTAATGGCTACCCATTTCGAAAGCCATAAATATCCGTTCGAGCTGCTTAAAGGCCAGAATTATGAAGGATATGTTGTGTATAGAAAAGACACGGTACGTGGACTGCTGCGTTTTAAAATGGGAGCTGTGTGGATAGAAAATGGAATGTTTAATGCTGCTGGCAAATACAAGATCAATGATAGGCACCTGCATGCTATAACTATTAGCAATAGGGAAGGAACCATTATTAAGCTTGTTAAATTTAAAAATTTCAATAATAAATTCTATCGGCTTGTACATGAAGGCAAAATGACCATGTATGACCGTCACTTTGTATTTAGCAAGGAACCTCAGGAAGTAGATATAGAAAATATGGTAGTAACCTACGACGGTAACGTTAAGGAACTGAACGAAAAATGGGTACTCGGTGCAAAAAAGAAACTGGTAGACGAGATCAACCAGGTCTATGGTACCAATATATCTGCCAAAGACTACAACCACGATGAGTTGGTTAAGTATGCTATGGATTTGCAGTAATCACAGATTCATAGCCATAATATTTCAAAGCCCCTGCATGTGTGGGGGCTTTATTGTGTTTTGGAATTCACTATCTTCATTGCTTTAATTATTCGCGCTGTTCCCTGCAACAGCAATTAAAGTGTATTGTAAATGCGGATGCATGAAGTAAGTACGGCTGCCGATAAAAAGGCATTTTTAGACATGGCCGTTGGTTTATACAAAGATGACCCCAATTATATTCGTCCACTCGATAAGGATATTGAAGAAGTATTTGATCCGGAGAAAAATAAATTCTTAAAAAAAGGTGCATGTATCCGTTGGGTATTGTTCGATGATAACAATAAGCCTATAGGGCGCGTTGCTGCTTTTGTAAATAAACAGTACAAAGAGGAACAGCCAACGGGCGGAATTGGCTTTTTTGAGTGCATCAACAATCAGGAGGCTGCATATTTAATGTTCGACCATTGTAAAGATTGGCTGCAGCAGCGTGGCATGGAGGCAATGGATGGCCCTATAAACTTCGGTGAGCGTGACAAATGGTGGGGGCTGGTGATAGAAGGATTTGCAGAACCATTATATGGTATGAACTACAATCCGCCTTATTATAAAGACTTGTTTGAGTCTTATGGGTTCCAGGTATTTTTTAACCAGATCTGTTTTTCAGCGCCGCTCAATCATCATTTTTCAGATAAGTATTATACCCGTCACCAAAAATTATTGGAAGATGGTAATTTCAAGGCTATTCACATTAAGAAAGACCAGCTACCGCGGTTCGCAAAAGATTTTGCTATTATATATAATAAGGCTTGGGCAAGTCATGGTGGAGGAAAGACGCTGGAAGAACGCCAGGTGGTAAAAATGTTCGAGAGTATGAAACCAGTGATGGATGAGAGAGTGATCTGGTTTACCTATTATAAAGATGAACCAATAGCTTTCTGGGTGAACCTGCCCGACCTGAACCAGTTTTTCAAACATCTGAATGGCAAATTTGGTTTATTGCAAAAACTAAAATTCCTATACCTGCAACGCTTTGGTAAGTGCGACAGGATAGTAGGTATTGTATTTGGCATTATACCTGAATATCAAGGCAAAGGGGTGGATGCTTTTATGATCATGGAAGCAGCGAAAGTGATACAGAACGATCTCAGTTACACAAAGTTCGAAATGCAGTGGATCGGTGACTTCAATCCTAAAATGATAAATGTGGCTGAAACACTGGATCCTGTACGCAGCCGTATTTTAAGCACTTACCGCTATTTGTTTGACAGGGATAAGGAATTCAAGCGCCATCGGGTATTGTAGCGTTTTAATCTTGTACGCACCCCCATAATTTTATGCACTCAACCGCTTCCTGCACATCGTGTACCCTCAATATGTTGGCGCCCTGCTGCAATGCTATCATATGCAATGCAGTAGTGCCATTGAGCGCATTGGCTGGCGATACTTTCAGTGGTTTGCAAACTATCGACTTCCGCGATATCCCCGCCAGTATTGGTCGGCCCAATATGCGTAAAGTGTGCATAGACCTGAGCAATTGAAAATTATGTTCCGTTGTTTTCCCAAATCCAAAGCCCGGATCTATGATAACATCGTGTATCCCATGTGCTTTGCAGTTATCGTATATGTTGTGTAGGTAATTCTGTACTTCTGTTACTGCATCTGTGTATTGCGGGTTTTGCTGCATGGTTTCTGGTGTGCCCTGCATGTGCATAGCTATATAGGGCACCTTTAGTTCAGCTACAGTTTTCAGCATTTCAGCATCAATATCCCCGCTGCTCACATCATTAATAATGGCTGCACCGGCATTAACCGCCTCGCGAGCCACCTGCGCATGGTAGGTATCCACCGACAGCCACGTATCTGGGAAGTGTTTGTAAATAGCTTCTATAACCGGTATTACCCTTCTCAATTCCTCTTCAACTTCAATTATTGCAGAGCCAGGCTTGGTGCTTGCACCGCCTATATCCAGTATTTTGGCACCTTCGCCTATCATCTTTTCGGCATTCCTAAGCAGCGCATCCATATCACTGTCCTGTCCTTTATTATAAAAACTATCGGGGGTAGCATTTAAAATACCCATAACCACAGGCGCAGATAGGTCTAAAAGCTGTCCTTTACTATACAAAAGAGTAGGTACTGGTAACAATTGATGCAACATATTAATGCGTTCTGGAAATCAAAACTACGCTAACAAAAAATCTAATCATAAATTTACGTTTGTAAACAAGATCAGCAGAATGCCGGATACATTATCACAATACCGTGGAGTAGTAAACCAATGCAAGGAATTATATGTAAAAAAAGCGCAAGACTATGGCACGTCATGGCGTGTATTACGGCCGGTTTCTTTAGTCGATCAGCTATATATAAAGGCATGGCGCATCAGGCAGATACAGGAATCCGGCAACCAAAAAATAGCCGATAGTATCGAAAGTGAGTTTATTGGCATAGTAAACTACGGCATAATAGCCTTGATACAGGCTGCCTTACCTGCCGATGCTGAGATAGAACTCAGTGGTACAGAAGCTAAAAACCTGTACGAAACCTATGCATTAGAGATAGAAAACCTGATGCTGCAGAAGAATCATGATTACGGTGAGGCATGGCGTGCTATGTCCCAGCAATCATTTGTCGATCTCATACTGGTAAAACTGTTGCGCATCAGGCAGATACTTGCAAACGATGGCAAAACAATAGTATCAGAAGGCATGGACGCCAATTTTATAGATATTGTTAATTATGCAATTTTCGCCCTTATCAAAATGCACGAATAATAATCGCTTATCATTATTTTTACTCTGCTAACAATTATAACTGTACAACCTTTCTTGTATTATGAAGTATTTTATCTGGTTCCTTAGGATTGTAGTTGGGGTCTTATTCATTTTCTCTGGCCTAGTAAAGGCAAACGACCCACTTGGACTTACCTACAAGATGGATGAAATCTTTGATATCTGGCACATGTCCTTCATGGCGCCATATACCCTCTATTTCTCTATTGCAATGATAGCTTTCGAGATTATTGCCGGTGTAGCCTTGCTCATTGGTTACGCATTCAGGCTGTTGTCTTTCTTACTATTATTGCTCAACCTGTTTTATACTTTTCTCACAGCATACGCCTTATTTTCAGGCAACATTAAGGAATGTGGCTGTTTCGGCGATTGTTTCAAAATAAGCAATGAGGCTACATTTGGTAAAGATGTGGTATTGCTTATTATGTCGGTGATATTGTTTGCCTATCGTTCACGTGTTGTACCCTTGTTCAGCAAATACGTTACAACAGCTCTGATGATACTTACCGTATTCTTTAGCTTTTTCATTCAATGGTATATGCTGGAGCATTTACCATTCTACGATTGTCTGGCCTACAAACCTGGTAACAACCTGTTTGAAAAAATGCAGCCTGCACCAGATGCCACACCAGACGTTTACGAAACCACATTCATTTATGAGAAGGGTGGTGTAAAAAAAGAATTTAATAGCACCAATTACCCATGGCAGGACAGTACCTGGAAGTTTGTTGACAAAAAGGATAAACTAATAAAAGCAGGTACGGGCCAGCCAGCCATTCCACACGATTTTGCAATACTCGACTCTGACCAGAAAGACCATACTGAAGAGATTCTCAAAACAAAAGGCTATCAGTGCTTCTTCTTCCTGCGTCGTACAGAAGATGCCCGTACCGATAATATGGAAACATTGAGGGGTCTTATAGCTCAGGCTAAACAGGCTCATATACCATTCTACTTCTTATGCTCCACAGATTATGAAAGTGGTAAGGTGTTTGCCAGCAAATGGGGGCTTGATATACCTCCATATATTATGGATGTAACCATCAGCAAAACTGTGATGCGGTCCAACCCCGGTCTCATGTTGCTGAAAGACGGTACAGTAGTGCATAAATGGAGTTATCGCGACTACCCTAAAACACTGCCGGTAACGCAATAATGGTTACCTACCTGGCAAAACGGATAAGGTATAGCCTGCTGGTATTGCTGGGTGTGATTACTGTGGTTTTCTTTTTGTTCAATGTGTTGCCTGCCGATCCTGTACGGCTCACCATGGGGCAGCGTACCGACTTTAAGACCGCACAAAACATACAGCACGATCTAGGGCTGGATAAACCTTTATGGACCAGGTACGCCCTCTTTCTTGACGATCTCTTGCCGATTGCAGTACACGAACGAGGTGATGAGGCAATGCAGAAGTATGGTTATATTCAACTGTTTCCTGTTTCAGGTAAAAACGCTGTTACCTTGCAATGGCCCTACCTGGGCCGCTCTTACAGAACGCGCCGCGAGGTAACAAGTGTACTGGGCGAGGCCCTTCCAGGTACTATGCTGTTGGCGCTGGCCGCCATGGTGTTTGCTACAATAGCAGGCATAACACTGGGTATTGTTGCCGCACTCAATAAAGGTAAAGTAGCCGATACCATTGCTCTTACTGCAAGTGTGGCAGGTATATCAATGCCCTCTTTCTTTGCAGGTCTGCTCATAGCCTATATTTTCGGGTACCTGCTGCATAGTGTTACAGGGTTAAATATGACTGGTAGCCTCTGGGACTATGATGCCTTTACCGGGCGCCATCTGGCCGTGCGCAACATGATTCTGCCTGCTTTGGCACTCGGCATAAGACCGCTTGCTATCATCACGCAGCTGACCCGTAGTGCCTTGCTCGATGTACTGCAGCAAGACTATATCCGCACTGCCTATGCCAAAGGTTTGCCCAGGTACAAAGTGGTATTGCGGCATGCGCTGCCCAATGCCTTAAATCCAGTGATAACTGCAGTTACAGGGTGGCTGGCAGAGCTGCTGGCTGGCGCTTTTTTTGTTGAATACATCTTCGGTTGGAAGGGCATAGGCAAGATCACCGTAGATGCGCTGGATAAGTTTGATTTCCCATTAGTCATGGGGGCAGTATTGCTTACAGCTTTTATATTCATAGTAATAAATCTGCTTACAGATATGCTCTACACGCTGCTCGATCCTCGGGTACGCCTAACGTAGGGGCGACCCTTGTGGTCGCCCTGCTCGCGTGTTCACTATGCATAGGCGCAAAAAATCAGGCACAATAAAAGTAAGCGCGATAATAATAATGTATCTATTTTTGCAATTCTGAAATTTTTATGAAAGTAACCGACCAATTAGCTAACGCTACAGATACAATTATATCGCTCGAAATATTGCCGCCTACTAAGGGTAAAAGCATAGAGTCTATATATCAGGGCCTGGATCCATTAATGGAGTTCAAACCTTCTTTTGTGAATGTAACCTATCATCGTGCTGAGCAGATATACAAAAAGCGTGAGGACGGCAATTTTGAACGTGTGGAGATACGTAAGCGTCCCGGTACTGTGGGCATTTGCGCAGCTATAATGAATAAGTATAAAGTAGAGGCCATACCACATCTTATATGTGGCGGCTTTACCAAGGAAGAGACAGAGAATGCACTTATAGATCTGCACTTCCTGGGGGTCAGCAATGTACTGGCATTAAGGGGCGATGCGGCGTCGAATGAAAAGTTCTTTAGTGCCCATCCACATGGTCACCGTTATGCTGAAGACCTGGTAAAACAGGTCATTAGCCTTAACCAGGGCAAGTACATGGAAGACGATATTATAGATGGTGTAAAGACTAACTTTTGTATAGGTGTTGCAGGCTATCCTGAAAAACATTTTGAGGCGCCCAACCTGGATACAGATATAGAATATCTGAAACGTAAAATAGAGTTTGGTGCAGACTATGTAACCACACAGATGTTCTTTAATAACGACCATTTTTATAACTACGTTCAGCGCTGTAAGGAACATGGCATGAATGCTCCTATTATACCAGGCCTGAAACCGCTTACTGGTAAACGTCAGCTCAATGTGATACCAAGCATCTTTAATGTGGAAGTGCCTGTAGAGTTATATAAAGCCATGATGAGCGCTAAAACTGAGGCTGAGTGCGACCAGGTAGGTACCGAGTGGCTCCTGCACCAGTGCCGCGACTTGCTTAAAAACAAAGTCCCGATGCTGCACTTTTATACTTTGGGCAAACCCACTGTGATCTATAATGTATTGAAGCAGTTATTATAGAAAGGCAATAAGCTATTTTAGCATAGATATCACACATACAAGCAGTGGTTACCAGTGCTCTAGTTTTATAATGTTTGCTTTATCATTTCCTATCATCAGGAAGTAGAAGCCTGCTGCAAGGTTACCTCCAGGAATGATGGTAGTACCGTTACTGCTGCGGCCTTGCCATAAAACCTTACCACTGGCATCAATAATGGCAAGGTTGGTATTAGGGGCAAGGTTTTGTACTTGCCATGTATCCTTTGATGGGTTCGGGAATACCTTTACATTATTAGCGGTCAGTTGTGCTACCGACAAGTATCTTAAAGTCGTATCCTGCCTCACTGTCGCTAATAGTTTACATATCGTCCACGCATCTGGGTTCAGGTAAACTGTAGCCATGGTCGGCGCCCAGTTGAAGGTGTATATCTGTGTATCGGCATTATTATATATTTTCACTACAGTATCTGCAGTGGTTGAGTGCAGCTGTAGCTCCAGCGGGGTACTGAAAGTAGTATCATAAGTAGGGCAGGAGCGTGCCTGCACTAGTTTTACTATAACAGTAGAACCATATTGGTCCCATGTTACTCTATATTCCGGGTAGCCTTTGCCATAAACCCATTCATGAAAAAAAGTATCAAGGCTGAACCCATAAACATGTTCCATCGCGGCTTTTAGATCGGCTGCTTTTGCATTACTGAAGCCGAAGGCAGACTGGTAGTTTCTGAGCCCCTGGAAAAACAGGCTGTCTGATGGTGCAAGATAACGTAACATGGTTACCACGCCTTGCCCCTTTGCATAAACAGTATTAGGATCAAACAGTGTATTGGAGCCTGATGTGTCAGTTACATATAGTTCGCCGCAAGTTACGCCGAGCGCTTGGGTAAGATATGTTTTCCTATGTGCCAGTCCAGCAGCAGCCCCCCAAAAGTGTGTAAGGAACATCTGTTCAGAAAAAGTAGCAAACCCCTCGCTCAGCCATACATCGCCCCAGTCTGCATAAGATACGTGGTCCCCAAACCATTGGTGGCATAGCTCATGGGCTATAATGTAGGTATTGGGCACACCTATAGTGGTCATGGTCTGGTGTTCCATACCGCCCGGTAGTGTTGTATAGCACACGCCATATTTCTCCTGCCAGAACGGGTACCGCCCAAAGAGAGAACCATAGTAATTGATGATCTGGTCAAGGCTGTCAAAATTGGATTTATAAGCCGGGTAAAAAGTTGCTGTGTCTAAAAAGAAATTCTGTATCAGCATGGAGTCTGTGCTGCCAGTGAAATGCATGTAGTGTTTGTCTTGTACATACGGTGCTACAGCCATAGATATGAGGTAGTAGGTAATGGCATAATGCGTTTGCCAGTGGAAGGTTGAATATCCGGGGGCAGATGTAGTATCTACACTCAGCAGCACACCGTTGCTGCCATCCTGTTCACCATGCGGCACCGTCACGTACATATCCACAGAGTCTATCTTATCGTCTATATCCTGCTTGGTAGGCCACCAGTTAAGCGCTACCCAGGGGTCGCTTACCGTAAATAGCATTTTTGATCCGTGCGATGAAGTATCCTGAGTAACACCATTAAAAAACTGGACACCACTTGATAAAGGTGTACCATGATAATATATCTCCGCCGTGAATAATGTTCCGGTTGAAAGTGCTGTGGGTAGCGTTATTGTCCTCACCTGTCCTGCAGTGGTAACGACTGGCAAAACAGTACCATTCACTTTTGCCGAATCTATGTGCATGCACGTATCCAGTTCAAAAACGTAGCTGCTTAAAGACGGTACTGCTACTTGTGCCGTAGTGGCTACATCACCAATAATATATGTAGAGCTGTCAGTAACATGCATGTGAAACACAATGTGCTTCATATCATAATTCTCCTCGCCGGGATCAGACGTTGTAGTTCGCGCCTGTACTCCACGTACATCACCATACCTGCAATACCTGCCTGCCTGCGCATCCACTGAAAATACCAACAATAAAACGCATAAAAACAATTGCCTGATTTTCATTTTTGGATGTTTTTTATTTTAGGTATATGCCAGTATCACGGCCTGCAGTATATCGATCAATAAAAGCAAGTTAATATAAATACAGGGGTGTTCAAATTTTTGGGGAAGAAGATAGCTCATCTAAAGAAGGCTTAGCGCACCTATCTATTCCTCGTTCACATACACCCTTTTCACTCTTTGGGATATGCCCGTCATTATCTCATAAGGGATAGTACCTGCCCATTCCGCAAGTTGAGTTATGGTTAGTTCAGGACTAAATACAATCACATCATCACCCTCTATAGCTTCAGGTATGTGTGTTATATCCACCATGCACATGTCCATACATACTACGCCTGCTACTTTGGCTGGCTTGCCATGTATCAATACATGTGCTTTGCCATTGCCCAATGATCTGTGGTAGCCATCGGCATAGCCTATACTGATGGTGGCTATGCGCATAGGTTGTTCGGCCATAGCTCTGCGGCCATAACCTATAGTATCGCCGGTAGGTATTTCTTTTATCTGTGCTATTGTAGTTTTTAGGGTACTTATCTGTTTCAGTTTACCCTGTAGTGTGCCGCTTGCTTCTATACCGTATAGTCCTAACCCCAGCCGTACCATATCAAAATGCAGTTCCGGATGACGTGCTATACCCGATGAATTGCAAAGGTGCAGCAACGGTTTATGTGGCAATGTGTGCATGATAAGTTCACTCATTTCCCTGAATAGTTCGGCTTGGTACAATGTAAATTCATCCTGTCCCACTTCATCACTTACGGCAAGGTGGCTGAAGATACTGGCTATATGTAAGGTATTGTTCTTGCGTAAAATGCCGGTTAGTTTATCCAGGTCACTAGGTACAAAGCCAAGACGGTGCATGCCTGTATCCAGCTTTATATGTACAGGATAGTTAGTTACAGACAGCATATCTGCAATGCTTGTAAAAAGGTCCAGTGTCCTGAAGTTATATAGTTCCGGTTCCAGCTTCCAGGCTATCATCCGGTCAAACGATGTTTCGTCAGGGCTCATTACCATTATAGGCAGGGTGATACCTGCTTTACGCAGTGCAATTCCCTCATCCGTATAAGCAACCGCCAGGTAACTTACTCCTGCATATTGTAGCAGGCTGGCTATCTCGTAGCTGCCGCTTCCATAAGCAAATGCTTTCACCATGGCCATGGTCTTTACCCCTGGTGCCAGTATGCTCCTGAAAACATTCAGGTTATGCGTCATAGCGCTCAGGTTGATGGATAACACGGTCTGGTGCACCTTTTGTTCCAGTAGCATACCTATTTTTTCAAAGGCAAATGCACGGGCGCCCTTCAGCAATATTGCTTCATGGTCGAAGGTGATGAGGTGAAATTTCTTTAAAAAATCTTCTGTGGATTTGAAGAATATGCTGCGCAACTTTTTATGCTTCCTGAAGGTTGCTTTGTTTTTATATAAAGCTGGGCCTATACCAATGAAACGTTGCACATTGCGTCTGTTCAGCAAAGCGGCAACTTCTTCATACAGGTCGGCATCAGGCCTTCCGGCCTGCAACATGTCAGATAGTATTACAGTATGGTGCTGGTGTTGTTTTTGTTGCTCTAGGTAGTCTATGGCTATGTGCAGCGATGTAAGGTCCGAGTTGTAAGTATCATCAATAATGGTACTGTCGTTTATGCCGTGGCGTAGCTCCAGCCGCATAGATACGGGTTGCAATAAAGGCATGCGTTCCTGTACTAGTTCCTGGGGCATGTTCATGGCTAGCAGTACACACCAGCAGTTTACCGCATTTTCTATCGATGCGGTATCTGTAAACGGTATTGAGATCGAGATGTTCTCTTTTTTGTAAACTGCATGTATCACAGCAGTTCCGTGTGTTTTTACTATCTCTTTTATAGTAAGGTCTGCCTCATGTTTTGCAGACCATGTAAATAAGGTGAGCCCTGTTCTGTCATTACTGTTTACCTGGCGGGCATATTGTCCTATGCACTCATTCAGTTCCAGGTAGTCCTTACAATAAATAAGTTGGCGCACGTGTCTGAAGAGTACCAGCTTCTCATTTATTTTTTGGCGTATGTTCATGAACCCCTCGCTGTGGGCTTCACCAATATTCGTAAATACACCTATTGTAGGACGTATGATCTGCTCCAGTTTTTCCATTTCGCTTGGTTGCGAAATACCGGCCTCAAATATGGCTATTTCAGTTTGTTCATCCAGCAGCCATACAGATAGTGGAACACCCACTTGCGAATTATAGCTTTTAGGACTACGCAGCGTAGTGTATGTATTGGTAAGCAATTGGTACAACCACTCCTTCACCATTGTCTTTCCGTTGCTGCCGGTAATGCCTATCACAGGTATATCAAAACGTTTGCGGTACGCAGCCACTACTTGTTGTAGTGCTGTAAGTGTATCCTTAACTGTTATGATATTTACATCTGTATGCGCTGTATTTACAGCCTCCGAAACCAGGAAGTTGCGTACCCCGGCTGCATAAGCGTCAGCAATAAAATCGTGGCCATTTCTTAGCTTCGTTTTCAGCGCTATGAACAGGGAATTTGCAGGGTCATTTATTTTACGGCTATCCGTCAGCAAGTGTTCAATACCGGCAGTCCCGTCGCCCAAAAGCGTACCGTGGCACCATGCCGTCATCTCTTCAATCGTCACCTTGTGTGCTGCGGCCATCATTCAATAGTATAGAAATCAAAATTACTTCATTGCTGGCTTATGTGGTATCGCCGGCATAAGTTGTGGTTTCCTTTGTTCTTCACCTGGTGGCGCAACATATATTTCTTCACTGTCGCCCTGGTAAAATTCGTACAGGTTCCGGAACATATTTTTAAATACGAAGGTTTGTATGATCATCGTATCCTTAAAATTGTTGGCTACAGCTATCATGCGGTCTGCATCAAATTTGTTGCTGTCCACATTAGGGTCTTCAGCGGTAAAGTTCTTGCTTCTCCTGTTCAGCGGCATCCAGTATATATCAACATGCTGGTGTTGGCCTTTTGTACCGGTAATGTCCATAATAGCGCGCTTAGGCAATACCCCCAGCATACTATCCACATCCTTTACGTGCACCAGGTGTCCTTCGCAGCTTACATTCCGAAAATATTTTGTGTAAACCTGTGCCCTGCGTTCGTTCAGTTTTTTATCCTGTATAATATCAGGTGAGCCTGTTACTGCAACTTTTCCGGCGTTCTGTGTCAGTACAAAAGAGTTGAGGGGGTGTCTGGGATATTCTACCGAAATGCGTTGCACCTGTTCGGGGGCCAGTTGAAAAATGGTCCTGTCACGCCAGTCTTCCAGTTCATAAGTATAGTTGGGTGTTACATAACCCTGGAAGCCCTTTTTGTTTACTACATACGGTTGTTTTGCCCCTTCCATCAGCATGTAAGTACCTTTCATGTCATTGGTCTCGCTGCCTACATAAAACACGCGCATCTTATTGCCATTGCGGTCATATAGCTCCACTTTAATACTGCCGCCGGCCAATGTGGTTATCACATTGTTATACTTGCTTTGAACCACAGGATATAATGCTTCCTGTTGGTTAATGGTGCGCAGTACCATGTTTACCGTACTCTTAAGTGCCTTATATTGTTTGTTTACTATCCATCCGCTGTCAGTACGTTCTGCCAGTATGGTATGCCCGTTGGGGCCGGCAATGAATATCTTTCCTACAGAAGCTGTATCCTTTATAGTGAAATCAGCTTCATTACTGGTATATAGGGCTTGCTTATTGCTGAATATGAAGTAGTACGTGCCAAAGCCAAGTAGCACAAGTAATATTATATATACTAAAGTTTTACGCATCCGGTAATTCTGTTGATTTGAAAGTTTTTTGTCAAAGTAGCTTATTGCTTCTTTTCATAACGTCGCTTTCTGAAGAATAAATAACAAGACGCGAAAACTAATACAATACCTATGGGGATGACTATATTAATTATTTGCCACTTTGTTTTTTCTTCATTCACACGTTTTATGTCCAGCAGTCTTATGGTCAGGTCTTTAGATCTTGCTTCAATAAGCCCAGAACGGTCTGTGAGATATTCAAGACAGTTGAGTATAAAGCTCTTATTAGAAAAGTTGTCCTTGGTATAATCCCAATAACCCATTTCCATAGGGCCGCGATCCTGGTAAAAACCGTTTTCCATTATACTGCCGGTTGCAAATATCATACTGGTGGTAGTATCTGCTATGGTTTTGTAGGGCTGGTGTATAGAATCCAGCGCATGTATGGCTGCATGGGTTATATGGTTTTTGAATACCGAGCGGAACTTGCCTTCTGCAAGCACTGCTACCGGCTGGTATGGCTTGTTAAATATTTCCGGCGGCATAGGGTACTTCACCATACCCAGGCTTATGCGCACCGGGTTCATTGCTTTACGGCTGTATTTGGACGACTGCAGCAAAACTGTTTTTTTAATTTCAGGATCACTGGTGGTATCTATACTGTTAGGAAACTTGGTCAGCAATGCTGGCATGTTCTTCACAATAGGATGTTCAGAGCTCGGTAATATGATTGGGAAGTATATCCACTTCCTGGGCTGTATATCGGGTTGTCCCTGGTTATTGCTGCCTACTATCATAGGTATAGGCACGGCATCATAGTCTTCTATAAGGTCCGTATTAATACGGACACCATATTTAAAGAACAGGTCATCCAGGTTCAGTCCGTAATCCTGGCTTATGAACTGGGGCGATGTCCGCAGGCTATCCATTGGTGTATAAAGCATGTTCATCAGCCATAGTATATGGCCACCACGCATCACATACTGGTCCAGGCGCATTTTTTCTGCGTCCGTAAATGGCATGGTAGGGCGGTTGATAATAATGGCGTCGTAAGAAGAATATAGAAACAGTATATGAGACAGGTCCACCGTATCCAGGTGATAGGTCTGTGGTATGGTGTTCAGTCCATCATAGGTATCCCAGCCCAGGGCCTCATTGTTACCCAATATATATGCAACTCGTGGCTTATCAGGCATATGCAGTTCGTGCAAAGCACTGGCAAAATTATATTCCAGCATGGTTTCAGAGTAGGTAAACACCTCTGCCTGGCTCATGCCGCTATGGCTTTCCAGTAACCTTACTGCTTTTTCCTTACCATTATATTGTACCAGTGCATAGGGTAGTATCTCTTTTTCTGCATACCCTTCCTCACCACCTTGTATCTTCAGGCTCACCGGGAATACTCCTTTTTCAGCAAGCTTGCTATACATATCTTGTTTTTCCTTCCCGCTTAGCCCTTCTACAGGGTTCACAAAACGGAAAACAACATGAGGACCGGCTATATCTCTGAAAGATTGTAACCTTTCTCTTGTTGCCTCTGCCAGCCGCTGAAACCCTGCCGGAAATTTACCGGTAAGATAAACATCAACTACGGCCACATCTTTCATATTGGCCAGCATCTTTTTTGTGGCATTGCTCAGTGTGAAGCGTTTTTCACGCGTCATGTCTAACCCGGTATGGAAACGGGCAGCCAATATGTTAAGGCACAGCAGTATCCCTGCCATTATAGTCAGGCGTATTGCCGCCTGCCGTTGTTGTTGCTTTCTTTTTTTAGATGTGGTTGCCATAGTCAATAACTCAATCCTGCCGGGCTGTATCCCAGGTGCGGCGGTTCAGCGAAAGGCGCGTCAGAGAGATGAACAATATTATTACTGATAAAAAATAAATGACATCACGACTATCCACTATGCCTCTGCTGATAGATGTGTAATGGAATGACATGCCCACCATGCTCAGGTAATAGTCTATACCTTCTGCAAAGGCTGGCAGCTGGCTCAGGGCTTCAAACCCACTATATAGCAACCAGCTGGCAAATAAGGAAGCCAAAAAGCCCACTATCTGGTTGCTGGTAAGGGAAGAGCAGAATATACCTACAGCGCTAAAAGTGGCTGCCAGAAAAAATAATCCTATATATGATCCTAAAATACCACCCGTATCCAGGGTGCCGGGCGTAAGGGCCAGGTTACTTATGGTATATACATACAGAAATGTAGGTATAAGGGCAAAAACAATAAGCATCAACGAGGCAAGATATTTACCCAGTATAATATCCATATCAGTTAGTGGCTTTGTTGACAACCACTCTACGGTACCACCCCTGAACTCATCTGCAAAAGAGCGCATGGTTATAGCCGGAATGAGTAATAACAGCAGCCATGGTGCAATACTGAAGAATTTCTCCATACTGGCATAACCATAGTCAATGATGCTGTACTCGGGTATGATCCACAAGAATAATCCGCATGCCACCAGGAACACCAGTATGGCAACGTAACCCACTATTGAACTGAAAAAGGAATTGATCTCTTTTATGAAAATACTGCGCATGTATCGCTCTGTCTTTCGGAAAGTGGCAAATATAATAAAAGCATTGCGCTTTCAGACACCAATAAAAGTGTTAAACCTTTTATTAGCACTATATGATATACAAGAACTTATAGCTGCAAACGATTATTTTTTCAGGATATTTGCCCCTGTGAAGAAGGTAAAGAAATATTATTACAATACAGATACCCACAAGTTCGAGAAGCTGGTGGTATCTCTGCGTATAAAGATCTTCCGTGTTTTAGGGTTTGTTTCTGCTTCCTTTGTTACCGCGCTCATCATTGTCTCTATTGCCTTTCACTTTCTCGATTCACCCCGGGAAAAACAAATGTCAGGCGATGTAAATAACCTCCGGGAGCAGTACGAGCAATTGCAGAACCAGGTAAATAATTTGAATGAATCAATTGCCGAGCTTGAAGATCGCGACAATAATATATACCGTACCATTTTTGAAGCAGCCCCCTTGCCCGATAGCGTACGCTACGGGAAAAAATACAGCAATATTGACCCTCACCAGTTTGAATACCTAACAGCAGAGGAAATGCTGGACCAGGTAAAACTGAACCTGAAGTCCTTGCACAACCGCATACATGTGCAGCGCCGCTCGTTCGATACCCTGGAGCAAATGGTAAAGATGAAGGAGACCATGTTAAAGTCTATCCCTGCCATCCAGCCTATATCAGATAAAACATTGAGTCATCTGGCTTCAGGCTTTGGCTATCGTATAGATCCCATATACAAGACCCTTAAAATGCATACCGGTCTCGATTTTGCCGCCCCCCTGGGTACTCCCATATATGCCACGGGTGACGGCGTGATTAACGAGGCTTCGTTCGATCCTGGAGGTTACGGCAACCATGTGGTCATAGATCATGGTTATGGCTACGAAACCCTATATGGTCATATGATACGGATAAAGTCGCACGTGGGTCAGCATGTGAAACGTGGAGAGGTAATAGGCTGGGTAGGCAGCACCGGTAAAAGTACCGGCCCCCATTGCCATTACGAGGTAATAAAGAATGGAGATAAGATCGATCCCATACACTTCTTCTTCAACGACCTTAGCCCTACGGACTATGAGCGTATAGTCCGCATCGCAGCATCCGGCAACCAGTCGTTCGACTAATCAATAGCAGTGGTCTTTTAACGACTTAACTATTTATTTAAGTATTATTTACCAATGCTAAATGATACGTATTTATTTTTGGCACAGTTTTTTCTTAATGTAATTTTATAGTCTCCTACTTAAAAGCATTCTGCAAAAAAGAAATTATGAAAATAACTAGAATAGCCATTCTGTTGGCCCTGGTGTTTTGCGCGTCACCCAAAATTTATGCACAGCTAAGTATTGGTATCAGCATATCTGCCCGCATAGCGCCACCTGCTTTGCCCGTTTATGAGCAGCCTATGTGTCCCGATGATGGGTACATATGGACTCCCGGCTATTGGGCATATGATGATATAGACGGTTACTATTGGGTACCTGGGGTTTGGGTAAGACCACCGCAATACGGTTATTTGTGGACACCTTGCTATTGGGGTTACGAAGGTGGGGTGTATGGCTTTCACCGCGGCTATTGGGGGCGCCACGTAGGCTTTTACGGTGGTGTCAATTATGGCTATGGTTATGGCGGTTCAGGCTACGGCGGTGGCATGTGGGAGGGCAACCACTTCAGGTACAATACTGCTGTAACGCGTGTTAATACTACCGTTATACATAACACCTACATAAACAATACGGTCATCAATAATACTACCGTCAACAACCACACCAGTTTCAATGGTCCGGGTGGTGTAGGGGCAAGGCCATCGCAACAAGAGCAGATGGCTATGCGTGAGCAACATGTGCAGCCCACCACGCAACAGATGAGCCATCAGCAAACTGCCAGCCGCGACCGCAGCCAGTTTGCCAATGTAAATCATGGCAAACCTGCAACCGCTGCAATGAATTCAGTAGGTGGTCAACGCTTCAATGCTGGAGGCAGACAAGCCCCTCCGCCACAGCCTCGCTCCATGCCCGCTCAAGGTCATAATGCAGTACAGAACAATGCACAAAGGCAACCCAATGTACAGTCTCAGCCGCAGCGTGGTATGCAACAGTCTAACTCGCAGGCAGGCCAGCGCCAGGCACCTCAACAGCAGCAGCGTCAGGCTCCGCGTCAACAACAGCAGATGCAGCAGCAACATCAGGCTCCGCAGCAACAGCAAATGCGCCAGCAACCACAACAGCAGCAACGTCAGGCTCCGCAGCAACAAATGCGTCAGCAACCTCAACAACAGCAGATGCAGCAGCAACGTCAGGCTCCACAGCAACAAATGCGTCAGCAACCACAACAACAGATGCAACAACGCCAGGCACCTCAACAACAGCAACGTCAAGCTCCTCAGCAGTCACGTCCCGAAGGTGGTGAGGGCGAACATCGTCATTGATCATATATCAGCAACATAATACAAGCGGTAAGGAATTATTCCTTACCGCTTTTTTATTGAATGCATCCAGCACTAAATGTTAGTAAAAATGAGTGCTCTTGTAGTGGGTAGCTGTTATGATAAGGCTCACGCAGCATCTTACAATCAATCGTTCATCACATATCAAAGCCGCTACCTCAGTCTAAAATTACAAATCTACCTGGTCTCATAACATCCTGTGTTTCCGCTTCCCCCATTATTTTGTCCGCTTCAGATACATTCTACCTCCTTGATTAATATTAAAAATTGAATTTTGAATAAAAAGCACGATGCGAAAAACAATGACGTTTTGGTTAGTTCGACTCGTTGCTAAAAGTCTCTGTTTTCTAATGAAATTTTTTGTCAGAATGCTAATAAAAACTTTGTCTGGGGTGGGTCAAACGTTTTAAGAGGCTCAAATGATTTAAATAGAATGTATTAAATGAGAAGCATGCAAAAAGCCGTTATTCATAGCGGCTTTTTGCATGTTGTAATTGCTTAACGGGAGTAATAAAATTTTAATAAAACCATTTTCTGGATTTTAATTGAGCCTGTCGGTTAAAATATTGTATTTCCGTTTCCCCTGCTAATTTGTCCGGTTCACATTGGTTCTCCATCCTTTACTAATGTTGAAAATTGAATTTTGAAGGAAATAACACATCACTAAACTAAAATAGGTTATGAAAAAGACAATGTTGATTTGCTTCGTTTTGCTTTCTGCAAAAACTTTCGCTCAAAATTCCGACAAAGGTTTTGTCCAGGGTATGTTGCAACGCTTAGAATTTGGGGTTATGGCGGGTGCCAATTATAGCAATTTTACTAATGCCAGTTTCAGTACCGATCCTTTAACCGGTTTTCATGTAGGCGGTGTTGTAGGTTTTAAAATTACAAAGCACTTTTCAATACAAGAAGATTTTTTATTTTCTACTGAAGGAGCAAAAAATAAAAGTGATGCATTTGAGAGACAGGATATCAGCCTTTACTACATCCGGGTACCTTTCCTTATCAGATACAAAAGCAATTTGGGACTTTTTGCTGAAGCGGGACCTCAAGTGGGAATGAAAATAAAGGAAGATGTTTCATGGATGCCTGGTGGACAATTTGCAAAGAACGTGGATGCAGGTATTGTTGGCGGTATTGGATACCAGTCTAAAATAGGTCTGGGCATCGGTGCAAGATATATTTATGGCATATCCAACGTAGGCAATTTTAATAATGCAACAATAAAGAACAACTTTAATAACAATAATGTGCAGGTCAGCGTATTTTATATATTCTAGTCCTCTGCAATACAAAACAAATACTTTTGCATCAATGCCAAACGATCTGCCATTAAAAAACCTGAAGCGGCTGAACTGGATGATATCCTTTATGACAGCCCTATTGGCTTTTATTTTTTTGTCCACAGTTACACACGATATATACACGCTGTCTTTGCGTTTTTTGCAGGTGATACTATTTATGTCGGCTCAAAGTTTTGCCAATGTATTTTTGCTTAGAATATTCATCAATAAAAGCCAGCCTGGACTCCAGTATTCTAAAATAAAATTTTACGTGTCCAGCTATATCACAACAATAGCTATCTGGCTTTGCGTCAGGGCCCTGTATTCTTACCAGACTGGTATCAGGTGGGAGGGCGAGGGCGCAAATGTAATGCAGGCCTATTGTCTTGCTATTGTTGCTATTTTTGTGCTCAATACACTTATTCTTACTTTACAGAATCTGGTTATTCTACAGCATAACAAAGCTCAAAGTGAGATCGAGAATCTGCAACTGCAAGCTAATATCAGCGAAACTGCAAACCTTTTATTAAGGCAGCAGATCCACCCGCATTTCCTTTTTAATGCATTGAACACCATAAAATCGCTTTACAAGCAAGACCTGCAGCAGGGAGAAGATTACCTCGTGCACCTGGCCAACTTTTTAAGGGTGTCTATTTCAAACCACACCACAAAAACCACCTTGATAAAAAACGAACTTGAATTTTGTCTGGATTACCTGAAAATGCAGAAAATACGATTTGGCATAGCGTTAGACTATTCAATTATTATCCCGGAAGAGATCATCGAAAATAAATACCTGCCTTTTTTTTCTTTGCAGCCCTTGGTCGAGAATGCATTAAAACATAACGATCTTACCGAAGAGTGCCCTATATTAATTACGATCACTGAAGAAAATGGTTACCTGCTTGTTGCTAATAATATACAGCCACGTAACTATAAAGAAACCTCAACAGGCCAGGGCTTATCAAATCTGGCTGAACGTTACCGTTTGTTAGGTGCAGAAGAAATCAAGATTTCGTCTGATAATTTCTTCTTCACCGTAGGCATAAAAATATTAGATAAATGAAAGTTGTTATTATAGAAGATGAACGGATTACGGCTGAAGACCTGAAACAAACAATAAGGCAGGCAGATCCTGTTTTCGAGATCGTCGCAACATTAAGATCTGTGAAGGAAGGCTTGGCATGGTTTAAATCTAATACGCCACCTGATCTTATATTCAGTGATATTCAGTTGGGCGATGGGCTTAGTTTCGAAATCCTTGGCGATCTGGGTATCCCGGTAATATTTTGTACCGCTTACGACGAGTATGCACTCAATGCATTCAAAATGTATGGAATAGATTATATCCTGAAGCCATTTAACCTTACATCAGTTACTGCTGCACTGCAAAAGTTCAATAAACTCACCCAGTTAAAGCAAGAAGAGATAACCAAGCAATACGAATCTATCAGACGCCTGTTTTCAGATTCAAAAATAGTAAAAGCTTCCTCCTCGCTACTCATACATTACAAAGACACTATCTTTCCTGTAAAGATCGAGGATATCGCTTTATTCCACCTTGAGCATGAGCTGGTTACTTTGGTGACATTCAACAAAACAACTTATTACCCCGGTAAAAGTCTTGATGAGTTGGAGGGACTTGTTAGTGATGGTTTCTTTCGGGTAAACCGGCAATACCTGGTGAACAGGAAAGCGATTATAAATGTATCCAGCCTGTTTTCCCGCAAACTCTCATTGAGTGTGTCCGTGCCTGTAAAAGAAAGTATTACCATCAGCAAAGAAAAGGCACCTCTTTTTCTTAAATGGTTGTCAGGGGAGGTGTAGTATTGTAATTCAAATACTCAAAATGCCGGGATGCTCATGCTGATGATATTTTCAGCCATTTTACAAAACACACCTCAGAACAAACTTCCTTGTACTGACTTGCTTTCATCCTCTTCAATAATATGCAACACACTTTTCCCAACATCTGTAATATGGATGACCTCCCATCCCTGCAAGGTTAGGTAGTCCGATATCTTCGCGCGATGGCATTGCCACCAGTTTGCTTCTGCACACATATAAGCAACGGCTTCGGTCTTTGCAAGTGTTTGCAGTATATCAATTGCGTTTCTGAATGCATCGGTCTCCATATAGTTCTGGTATGCCGAAAATGGTTTTGTTGTATCCTTATTGGTAGCTACATTCCTGGTTATACGCCCACCCAACGCTGGATAATGCACGTACTTGACATTGTTTTGTTCAAGTGCAGCTGCAAGGGCCTTACTGTTAAATTGCGGTACCCATTTAGATCCGGGCATACTGCGCACATCAGCCAATGTACTGATACCAAAAGACCGCAGCATTTCTATAAAGAATGCTGCGGTCCTGTTTGAATGGCCTATTGTATATATCGTATGGTGTGCATTCATGCACTTATATCTTAACTAAAACTCAGCTGCCTCAAGCTCATGCTCTGGTTTCAGAGATTTTGGCTTGTTTACTGCAACAGGGTTCATCTTTATTATACCAAGTGTTTTAAACATCAGTACTATCGGGTATATCGGATCTACCTCGTGCCATTTCACACCAAAGTTTGCCCTTGTCGGGAATTTGTGGTGGTTGTTGTGGTAAGATTCACCCAACATCAGCCAATCCACATGAAAAAGGTTTTCAGAAGTATTGTTCATTTTGTAGTTAGTATAGCCATACTTGTGTGCATACCAGTTAATAACAGCACCATGCACCGGCCCCATTGCAAAATGTATTGGCAGTAGCAGGTAGCAGAATACGTTCGGTGCATACACTACATAGAATGCAGTATAAGCTATTGCAAAGCCAAAGCGCGATACCCACCCGTGTGCAAACTTGTCAAAAGCTGGCCAGCTGGGTACACCCTTCAAAAAGCGGGGCTCTATACCATCATGGCTGTCAAATATTCCTGTGTAAATCGTTTTGGTTTTCCACATCATATCCATCAGGTTCTTAGAATAGCTGGGGCTGTGTGGGTCTTTTTCAGTGTCGGTAAACGCGTGGTGCATACGGTGCATAATAGCATATGCACGTGGGCTCAGGTAAGAAGAACCCTCTGTAAGCCAGGTAACAATGAAAAAGAATTTTTCCCATCCCTTACTCATTTTAAAAGCGCTGTGTGCGCCATACCTGTGTTGAAAAAACGTTTGAGAAAAAAGAGACAAATACCAGTGCGCCGCAAAAAAGATCAATATCGCCATGAAAAAATAAATGTATAGTAGCTTCGCTACAGAATATTTAAAGATATAAAGTGCGCAAAAATAAGCTTTTTGTTGTCTATATAGTCACTAAATTGTCTATTAAGTTATTTTTAATTTTATATCGACATAGTGCATCCTGTTTATTTAGGCTTAAGTAATACATCCGTAGTGCTGCCTGCCGGCATGTCTCAACCCCCAATCGCAAATCCTATTGTTAAGCGCAAAGAACCGTCTAATTATTTTGATACATTTTAAATTGCAGTATTCTTTTTTCGTCAATAAAATATTCATATCCCTCAACATTAATTTACCTTTGCGTGTTATTACCACACCAGTTTTATGATGAATGCACGTTCTATAGTTAGTTTAGTATCCATATTATTGCTTGCCTCTTGCGCCAAAACCCGTGTTTCAGAACACGCTGATTGGGGTAAATACTACCAGGCGCAAGGCATTAAGAATGCCTGCTTCATATTGCGCGATAACAACCACGAAGCCATCCATTATTATAATAAAGACCGTTGCATCCAGCGCTTTCTTCCTGCATCTACTTTCAAAATATTCAATAGCCTTGTTGCGCTTGAAACTGTTGTAGCACCAGACGATCAGCTTATAATAAAATGGGATGGGGTAGCGCGCCGTCCCGATTGGGATAAGGATATGAACATGCGCGAAGCATTCAAAGTTAGTTGTGTTCCCTACTATCAGGAAATAGCCCGCAGGATAGGCAAACAAAGAATGCAGCACTATCTGGATACAACTAAGTATGGCAATGCGACCATTGGCGGCGCTATTGATACTTTCTGGCTCGATAACTCATTGCAGATATCAGCCGATGAGCAAGTGGGCTTCCTGAAAAGAATGTACTTCAACGAGCTCCCGTTTTCAGAACGCAGCCAGCGCATAGTGCGCAGCATGATGTTGCGCGAAGAGACTCCCGCCTACAAACTATACTACAAAACCGGTTGGGGCGTAAAGCCCGATAACCAGCGCATACTTTGGGTGGTTGGCTTTATAGAAAGGATACAGAATGTAAAGGAAGACAAAGACGCCATGAATAAAAGCGATGTGCGACTGTATCCATATTTCTTTGCCCAAAACTTTGATATAGCCGTTGGCGATACCGCCACCAAAGACTGGACCAAGATCAGGATAGATCTGGTTCACCAGGTGCTGCAGGATTATGGTGCAATACCCAAATGAGACAATTGACTTACCGGCCGACTATCGCTGCACTATCAATCTTTTCGTAAGTGCACTTCCATCTTTAAGGTGGAACACCACCAGGTAAACACCATCAACCATGTTGGTCACTGCAATTGTATTTGTAGGCGCAGCTATAGTTTGCATTACCCTTCCGTCTATCGATAGTACATCTAACGAAAAAACATTATCAGCAGTATAGTGTACAACATCTGTTGCTGGGTTGGGATAGAGCTGTACTTCATTTGCAGCTGTAACAATGGGTACGGACGCTGCCGGTACTGTATCGCATATCAATACACCTGGAGCCTTATATTGGCCAATCACATTATCGCTATAGCATCGCAGGTTGGGGTACGAGGTTTCAGAAGATATCATAGTAAATGGTACCAGCCAGTTTGTAGTGCAGCCCAGGTTCATAATGACGGTTGTCGCATAAGAATGTAAATGCAAGACCGGAAGTAAAAAGCCATTGATCAGCGTATCTCCTTTCGCGTCCACAGTATTTTGTATGCTGTCAAAAACGGTGTTATTGTTTACTGTTATGAACCTGAAGCCTATAAGTTGTGTCACAACCTGGTCGCCTACATTCCATCCAAAGTCGTATTCAAGTTTCCATATCTGAGTGGTATCTATGGTATGCACCCATATTTTAAGAGAGTCCCTGTATGCAAAGTAGGTGCCGTATGGCCCGATAAATATTCTACATGTTTTACCGTCAACCACGGTATCAACATTTGCTACGTCCCAGAATTGTAAGTATGAATCTGGTACAGTTGCGTCTGTAATATAGGTTTGGTAACTCCAATGTGCTCCATGCGGCGCAAATTCAGGCAATGCAGATTGTGCATAGGAATAGGTAGAGAGAAGTGATAAAAGTGCAATAAGAAAGTATTTCTTATTCATAAAGTACGGTCGTAAAGAACAGTGATATAGACTATACAAGACAATCTATATCTGCGAAAGGTTGGTGAAGCTATAGAACAACTTTTTTCTTTGCCCGTTCCTTTACAAAATACAACACTACGCCCATAGCTATAATACCAAGTGCTATACTTATAAAGTGCCATCCACTGCTCACCAGTATAAACAGCCAGATGATAATAGAAAGAACCGCTGGCCATGGGAACAAGGGCATTTTATACGGCCTGTGTTCATTGGGTTTTTCCCTATGCCATATAATAAGCCCTACAGCTTGCATAATGAACTGTACCAATATGCGCATAGTGATTATAGCAGTAATTACTTCCCCAAGCCTGAATAGCAAGCTAAATACAAAAGCCAGCCCCCCAATTGCCAGTAAGGATACATGTGGGAAATGCAGTCGCTTATGCACCTTCGCAAACACTGGGAAGAAGTCCCCGTTCAGCGCAGCGGCATAAGGTATTCGCGAATAGCCAAGTGTTGCAGCAAACAAAGAAGACATAGCTATAGCCAGTATCAGTACTGTAGCTACACGCGCCACCTGCACATTGTAAATAGTTTCAAAGTAGGTACTCACTACAAAAGGAGATGCTGCTATTTGTTTCCACGGCAGTACCCCTAGCACTGCGATCTGCATACACAGGTACAGTACAGCTATACCCGTTATAGATATAAACATGCTGCGGGGTATATTCACCTCAGGGTTTTTAATTTCGGCCCCCAGGTGGCACACATTGTAATACCCCAGGTAAGAATAAACTGCTTTTAAAGAGGCTTGCCCCAGCGCTACGAAGAACAGTGAAGAAAGATTGAAGCCATCAGCATAGTTAAAAGCCTGCGTCATATTAAAATGCCCTATTGCAGACAATACCAGCCATATTATAGTACTGCCTGTTATTAGCCAAAGTACTACCGATAGTTTGCCTATACTTTTTATATCTCTGTACAGCATGGCAACAACAAGTATCACCATAGCTCCACTCACCGCCTTCTGTGCTATTGTACTAAGGGGCACCAGGTAAGTGAGGTATGCAGAAAAGCCTATCGCCCCGCTTGCTATTACTAATGGTGCCTGTATGGTGGTTTGCCATACAAACAAAAAGGGGAGCATCTTGCCCCAGCGTTTATGTCCATATAGTTTTTGTAGAAACACATAGCTGCCTCCTGCCTCTGGCCACTTGGCTCCTAGTTCAGCCCACACCATTCCATCCATATAGGCAAGGAAGGCTCCCAACAACCACGCAAGTATGCAAGCCGGTCCCTGCATAGCTCCCACAATGAAAGACAGGGTTACAAACGGGCCAATACCCACCATATCTATCATATTGATAGCCGTAGCCTGCGTAAGCGATAAAGACCGTTCTAGCTTTTTTGTATCTGTGCTGCCTGTAGCCATTGGGCGCTAAAGTTATTCGTTATGTCCGTAATGTAATAATCGCTTAGGATAGGAGTTGTCTATATGTGTATCCTTAACCCTTTTGCTTTGCGCCTCAACGCTATCCTCTTTGTCTGAATATCGTATTGCCGCGTTATCTTTACCCCTATGAAAAAAATAAGCAGCCTGCATGCAGGAATAAAGCTTAGCATTAGCTTAGTAGCAGGTATTGTCTGCTTTTTCTTATTGATTCCGGTTCCTATGGAGTTCATTACCCGGATAATGATAAGCTGGGATGCAATGAGTTTGTTTCTTATTACATTGAGTTGGATCACCTTTTACACTTTCGAACCTAAAGATATTCGTCGTCTCGCCAAGGTGCAGGATGAAAGCCGTACTGCTGTTTTCTTCCTGGTATTGGTAGCAGTCTTATCCAGCCTTGCCGCTATCATTATCCTTCTCACTACTAAAGGGCACGGTGGCCTTGTACATAAAGAAATAAAGGCTGCTATTTATATTTCCGGTGTCATCTGCTCCTGGTTTTTGTTGCATACCATGTTCACACTTAAGTATGCGCATCAGTATTATGCAAACGATAAAAAAAATCCCACAGAGCATGCTGGTGGCCTAGGCTTCCCCGATGAGGAAGACCCTGATTATATTGATTTTGCTTACTTCTCCTTCGTTATCGGCATGACATTCCAGGTGTCAGATGTTACAATAAGTGCGCGCCATATCAGGCGTATTGTACTGTTGCACGGCCTTTTGTCCTTTATGTTCAATACAGTGATCGTAGCCCTCACCATCAATGCCTTGCTCGACTTAAAAGGATCATAATGGATGTAGATTATATAATTGTAGGGCAGGGTATATGTGGCACATTTCTTAGTTATTATTTAATGCAGCAAGGGGCTGCAGTCTTGGTCATAGACGATCCAAAGCCAAACACAGCCAGCAAAATGGCTAGTGGTATCATAAATCCCGTAACCGGCAGGCGTGTAGTGCGCACATGGATGATAGAAGATTTGTTGCCATTCGCATGGGATGCATTTACAGCTATTGGTAACCACCTGGGTAAACAACTTATAGCAGAGTGCGATATCCTCGATTTTCATCCTACTCAACAGATGTATGATGCTTTCGAGGCCCGTATAGCTGAAGGCGACACATACTTGCAGCGTCCATCAAATGAGCGGCCTTGGCAGCAATTGTTCAACTATAATTATGGTATCGGGCAAATAACCCCTTGCTGGCTCACAGATATAAAAGAACTGATAGATGCATGGCGTAAGGCACTTGCCGAAAAGAATGCGCTGCATGAGTCTATATTTAGTTTAGAGCATCTTGTTGCATCGGCTAATGCAGTTACTTATAATGGCATAAAAGCAAAAAAGATCATTTTTTGCGATGGCGTGGCTGGTCGCGATAATCCTTTTTTCAGCCGGTTACCATGGTCACGCGATAAGGGTGAATTTCTGATCGTATCCATACCTGGCCTTCCACAAAACAACCTATACAAACAAGGCATCACTATAGCCCCTTACGGCGAGGGCACATTTTGGGTGGGAGCAACCCACGAATGGAATTTTACAGATCTTTCAATAACCCCGGCCTATCGCAGTAAAGTGGAAGAGCAACTCAATTACTTTCTTAAGATACCCTACACTATATCAGGTCACTTTGCGGCAGAGCGTCCCGTAAATCTTGAGCGGAGGCCTTTTGTTGGCTTACATCCTTTACATCCGGCTATTGGTATCTTTAATGGTATGGGCACCAAAGGTTGCTCACTTGCGCCTTATTTTTCCCATCAGTTTGCACAACATCTGGTACATGGGGCGTCTCTTTTGCATACTGCTGACATTTCTAGGTTTAAAGGTGTTTTAAGCAGGTAACTAGTCCTGCAAAGTGATTACACAATTGGGCGCTATAATATGCATCGGCCTGTCTATAGTAGGAAAGTGGAAATGAGATTTATAAAACGTCAAGTGTTTATCGCACCATTATAGTGGTCACCACAGTTTCTTTAAAATACTCATTAATGTTTATTACTAGTTGTTCCCTGCCTAGCAATAGTTCCTGCTTTAGGGCTGCAACATCTGTATATATGGTAAGGGTAGTATCCTTCATATATATATTGCGTGTGTAGCGTGCTATGGTCTTGCCTACTATGGCTTCCCATTCGTCACGCATACGTACTTCGTTTACCTTTGGCTTCCAGTTGCTTTTTTCCAAAAGCAAATTAAGCGCCTCTCCTATACTATACGAGCCCATCGCATAAAGTTAAGAAAACAGGCCGTTACTTGATTACACAATAACAATATGGAGTGCAGTTAATTTATTATTTAGTTATTGCTTAAAGCTGAACCCATATTCAGCCACCTTTTTTACAGCGATCCTTCATCGCCTGCAAAAACCAGTGGCCCACAATCAGGGAACCAATACGCAACACGCAGCAGAGCTTCTTTAAATCTGCGGAGCAATTGATTTAAAGTGGCCTTTTTTCTTTGCTTCTTTCTTTTTTGGCCAAGCAAAAAAGAAATGAAGGTTCTCGCAAATACTATATATAAGGCAATATGAAAGCGAAATGTTACCTATCTTATTAATCATCTAAAATGCCTTCTTTTTAATGTTTAAAACGAAATGAGTATATTTATAGAGAATTCAACAGCTTCACATTTAAAAAATAAATCTACAACGACCTCCTTGTTACTTTCTGCTTTCTACTAATTTATTTTAGTAAATGGATTTTTTGATAAAAGTTTTTATTATCTTTGCACACTCGAAAAAGTGTCGTTTATTAAAAATTTAGATTCAAATGTCTCATTTTACAGCTGAAAAAAAGGCGAACATATTTAAAGATTTTGGTGGAAATGCTACCAATACAGGTTCTATCGAAGCACAGATAGCTATGCTCACAGAGCGTATCAACCATATTTCTGCTCACCTCAAGACCAACAAAAAGGATTTTTCTACCAATCGCGGCCTCATGTCGATGGTAGGACGTCGTAAACGCCTCTTGCAATACCTGAGCAAAAAGAATCTTACTTCTTACCGCTCGCTCATCGAAAAGCTTGGTATCCGTAAATAATTGCCTTCTGGCACCTATTCCCAACTATTACTTAGTTGGGAATAGTTTTTTTTGAACATATTAAAATATTGATTTATGACTCCTAATCCCATATCCGTATCCTTTAAGTTGGGAGACGGACGCGAAATATCCATTGAAACGGGCAAAATGGCCCGTCAGGCAGATGGCTCGGTTGTAGTACGCATGGGCAATTGTATGTTGCTGGCTACAGTTGTTGCCAACAAAGAGCCTAAACCAGGACAATCTTTCTTCCCGCTTACTGTTGACTATCAGGAGAAATTTGCTTCTGCTGGTCGCATCCCGGGTTCGTTCTTCAAACGTGAAGGCCGCCTCAACGATTACGAAATATTAATATCACGTCTTATAGACCGCGCGCTTCGTCCACTTTTCCCGGACGATTATTTGTGCGAAGTACAGGTTCTGGTAACGCTCATTTCTTCAGATCCTGAAGTTATGCCCGATGCCTTGGCTTGTTTGGCTGCCTCTGCAGCGCTTGCTGTTTCTGATGTACCTATTCAGGAGATCATTTCAGAAGTGCGTGTTGCACGTATCAATGGTGAATTTGTAATTAACCCATATCGCACTCAGTTGAAGGAAGCTGATATGGATTTCATCATTGCTGCTACCAGCAAGAATATTATGATGGTAGAAGGCGAAGCTAATGAGTGTAACGAAGCCGATGTACTGAAAGCGATAGAAATAGCGCACCAGGCAATACAGGTACAGGTGAAGATACAGGAAGAGCTGCGCGATAAGAAAGGTGTTGCTGGCAAACGTGCATTTGTGCTCCCTTACCTCAATCCTGAACTGGAAGCTAAAATAGCTGCTTTCGCTACAGAAAAAATATATAATGTTTCTAAAGCTGCTTTAAGCAAGCACGAACGCGGAGATGCATTTAGTGCTATTAAAGCTGAATACAAAACGTTACCTGAAGTTGCAGAAATGGCACCTGAAGATGCAGCCTTGATAGGCCGTTATTTTCACGACCTGGAAAAGAAAGTGATCCGCAACATGATGCTGGACGAACGCGTACGCCTTGATGGCCGTGCACTCGATCAGGTACGTCCGCTTACTATGGAAACAGATGTATTGCCTTCACCACACGGTTCCGCATTGTTTACTCGTGGCGAAACACAATCATTAACTACTGTTACTTTAGGTACTAGCGACGATGAACTGTTGGCAGAAACTGCTGCAACATCAGACTACGTAAAGTTCATATTGCATTACAATTTCCCGCCATTCTCTACGGGCGAGGCAAAGCCAATGCGCGGTGTTGGCCGTCGCGAAGTGGGTCATGGTAACCTGGCAATGCGCTCATTAAAGAAAATATTCCCTAAGAACGATTATCCATACACAGTACGTGTGGTGAGCGATATTCTGGAGTCAAATGGTTCTTCATCTATGGCTACTGTTTGTGCTGGTTCTCTGGCGCTTATGGATGCAGGTGTGCCTATGCCAAAACACGTAAGTGGTGTGGCAATGGGTCTTATATCTGGCGAAGAAGGCAAGTTTGCAGTCCTTACAGATATATTGGGCGACGAAGATCACCTGGGTGATATGGACTTTAAAGTTACTGGTACCCGCGATGGTATCTGTGGCATACAGATGGATATTAAGGTAGATGGCCTGAGCCACCACGTAATGACAGCTGCACTGGAACAAGCCCGCAAAGGCCGCCTGCATATACTCGATGCTATGTATGAAAATACACCGGCATACCGCAGCGAACTGAAACCACATGCACCACGTATCGAGCAGATCATCATCGAGCGTGAGAACATCGGTGCTGTGATAGGCCCAGGCGGTAAAATAGTACAGGAAATACAAAGGGAAACCGGCACTACTATCAGTATTGAAGAAGTGAATGACAAGGGTGTTGTTAAGGTATTCTCTTCTAATAAGGAAAGTATCGATAAGGCAATGCAATGGATCAAGGGCATAGTTGCTATGCCTGAGGTTGGCGAAACTTATGAAGGTACCGTTAAGTCTGTAATGCCTTATGGTGCGTTTGTTGAGTTCCTGCCAGGCAAACAAGGCTTGCTGCACATATCAGAAGTAAGCTGGAAGCGCCTCGATACACTGGATGGTGTGTTGAAGGAAGGTGATAAAATAAAGATCAAGATGGTAGGTACCGATCCTAAAACTGGTAAATTCCGCTTGAGCCGTAAAGAGTTGATGCCTAAGCCTGAAGGTTATGTAGAGCCTGCTCTTGGTGAAGGTGGCGACCGTCCTGAAAGGGGCGATCGTGGTCCTCGCCGTGAAGGTGGTGGCGATCGCGGCCCTCGTCGCGAAGGTGGTGATCGTGGTCCTCGCCGCGAAGGTGGCGATCGTAACGATCGTGGTCCTCGCCCTGAACGTAACGATCGTCCAGAGCGTGCTGAACGTCCAAGACAAGAAAATAATGAAAATGCTCCTGCAGCAGCAACTGAAGAAAAACCACAAACATCAGCACCAAAAGCTGATGACAGTGATGCAGATATGATGCTGTAATAACAAAATGATCTTTATGCAAAGCCCGTCTCGCTGAGATGGGCTTTGTTATTTTATACCAATATTGAACAACTATACTGCTGGTTGCATAAAAATGTGCAGAGAATAAAAACAGCATACGGTAGGGGCTGGGCTTGTCCCTGCCCTCACACAAGGGAGTCCCTTCATACCGGAAATAGGTCTTTGTACATTTTATGAGACGAACCTGTATAATACCATTTGAGCATCTAAATGAAGTACTTATCGTTTGATGCAACAACTCCAGCATTCATGCTGGGGACTAACTAACAACACACATTTTGGCTTTAACCATGACTAATTTTGAAGTTCAAATAGTATTACATCATTACGGTTTCACCGTTTTCCGTACATAGTACGCTATGCTGTCTGGGGAGTTAGACAGGCCTGCAAGGTGAGGCCCATGTATTCTATAAAATGTCTTTGGCTCATGAGCACGCGCATATAATTGTTGTCCCATCCTGAAGGGTACGATCTCGTCTTCATCGCTTTGGATGATGAGCACCGGCTTATGATATTTTGCGATCGCTTTTAAGGCGCTGTGTTTTTCCTTTATTAACGCCTTTGCTATAATGCCCAGCTTTGTTAGGTGGGCTCCAATATCTTTTCTTGATGTCGGAGCACCTTCAGTTATTACACCATCAATTAGCGACTCGTACTTTTGAGCGAGCGGAATCGCCGTATATCCACCATAAGACTGGCCATAAATAGCTAACGATGTGCCTTGTACATCCTTACGGCTGTGTAGGTATTGCAGGGCCACACCGGCATCGTTCCATACATTCTTCCAGGTTGCTTTCCCTTCAGAGAATCCATAGCCACTATAATCGATGACGAATACCTGCATTCCCCTTTTTGCAAATTCAGCTGCACCCAGGTATTCGGTGAGTATATTACCTCCATTGCCATGCAGGAGCAGCAACGTTATATCTGGTTGGGCTTTTGTTGGTTTTAAAAACCATCCGTTTATCTTATGGGTTTTGTCTTTATTGTCAAGTACAGCACTCTCTATTGTGTAATCCTGCGCAACTGGCGTGCCGGTTTTTGTTGTGAATGTAGGCTGGTGATTTACACCAAAATGCATAACCATAATAGTATCACCCCGGCCGTTTTTCAGGAATGCCTGCTCCTTATTGGCTGGTACTTTTTCCGGCCTCAGAAACTGGTGATTAAGGGCACATGATGTGAGCACACATACCAGCGTTAACGCTACAACATGTTTGATCTGCATAGTAGTAAACTTTGTAACCGTTAAAAGATGTTATTCCAATATTGGATAGTCAATAAAACTAAGGAACGTATTCAAATGTTATAACCCTGGCTTTCAAGCCAAGGTGCATACTACAAAATATTTTGGCTTTACTCATCACCTGATTTATATGTAGTTAGTAGGAGTGCCTTTAACTACCCGGTGTATAAGTACTCACATCCTTTGCAGTGATCACCTTGTCCGATAGTATGATCAGGCGTTCAACAACATTGCGCAGCTCGCGTATATTCCCTGTCCAGTTATATTTTTTAAGGGCTGCTATAGCAGCGGGTTCTACCTCTTTTACAGGTTGCTTGTATTCCTCGCTTATCTCTTTCATAAAGTGTTCTACCAACAGCGGTATGTCTTCCTTACGGTCGTTTAGCGATGGTACATGCACCAGTATTACACTCAATCTGTGGTAAAGGTCAAGGCGGAATTTCTTTTCCTCTACTTCTTTTAGTAGGTCTTTATTGGTTGCAGCAATCACACGCACATCCACCTTTATTTCCTTATCGCCGCCTACACGGGTTATCTTGCCTTCTTGCAGGGCACGCAGCATTTTGGCCTGTGCATCGTGGCTCATGTCTCCTATCTCATCCAGGAACAGTGTACCACCCGATGCCTGCTCAAACTTGCCAATACGCTGTTTAATAGCTGATGTAAAAGACCCCTTTTCATGGCCAAAGAGCTCACTTTCTATCAGTTCAGAGGGTATTGCTGCGCAGTTCACCTCCACCATTGGCCCGGCTGCGCGGTTGCTTAGCTCATGTATTTCCCTGGCTACCAGTTCCTTACCTACTCCATTCTGCCCGGTTATTAATACACGTGCATCTGTAGGTGCCACTTTTTTAATGGTGTCTTTTATTTTCTGTATAGCAGCGCTCGCGCCTATCATTTCATAGCCACGGGTTATGCGCTTGCGTAGCTGCTTGGTTTCTGCTACCAGGCTCTTCTTATCCATAGCATTGCGTATGGTTATGAGTAGCCTGTTCAGGTCTGGCGGTTTAGATATATAATCAAACGCACCTTTCTTCACTGCATCCACAGCAGTTTCAATATTGCCGTGTCCCGATATTACTATGAATGGTACATCAGGTTTTTCTTCATGCGCTATTTCAAGCACTTCTATGCCATCCATTTTCGGCATTTTTATATCGCAGAGAATACAATCGTAGCTGTTCTCTTTTATCTTTTTTACTGCTTCTGCACCATCAGCTGCTTCATCTACCGTAAATCCTTCAAATGTAAGTATCTCGTTCAGTGTGCGGCGTATCGCCTTCTCGTCGTCTATTACCAGTATGCTTTGTGCCATCGCTTAGCTCTTTTTCTGTTCTCCTTCTTTGTAATTTATTTTTTTCATTTTGCCCTGCTCATCATACATCTTCCACACACCTACTTTTATATCATTTTTATACTCGCCTTCTGCTTTTATTTTGCCGTTTGCATAGTATTCCTTTGCAGGGCCTGTATGTACACCCGCTATATAAGTGTCAGTAGCCTCAAGGTTGCCGTTTTCGTTGTACGATTTTGTTGCCCCATCCATCTCTCCATTCTTGTAGTTATACTCAGCAGCCACCTTCTGGCTTTCATAGTACCAGGTGGCCTTACCTTCACGTTTGTCATTTACATAGTTACATTTCTCCTTCACGTTGTGTATCAGGTACCAGCTGGTATATTGGCCATTCTTCGCTCCTTTTTTGTAGTAGGCTTCTTCTGCTATAAATGCGCCCTTGGCAAATACCCTGCGTGGGCCATCTAGCAGGTCGTCTTTATATTGTTCTACCAGGTTGGTATATCCTGTAGCATCTATGGTTATGGATACCCCATTCTTTTTACCGGCATAATAGATCTCTGTAAGCTTAGGATAGCCTGTTTCTGTAAAGTAGGTAGTCTGCGCTCCTTCTTTAACACCATTGCGTGTACTGCCGGTAAACATCAGTTCCCCCTTTTCGTTGTTAACTATCATATAAACCAGTCCGTTCGATCCTGTCTGGGTAGTGGTGTCATTATGCTGGGCATATACAGGATGGAGGAAACAGCAAAAAACAATAAGTAAAAGGTAGCGCATGGAGTTTATTTTACAGGCCGTAATTTAATGAATAGTAGCAGCATGACAAGTAGTTCTGAAATTTTGTCAGTAATATAACAGGGCATTGTATTTGTTATAAGATACATGTACCTACATGTATTTAGGTGCCTAAAACTAAAAATTATGGCTAAAACAGTATTTCACGCTGCAGAAACAAGGGGTCATGCTAATCACGGGTGGCTCGATGCCCACCACACGTTCAGCTTTGCAGGTTATAACGATCCATCCAGGGTTCACTTCGGGGCAATGAGGGTAATGAATGATGATATTGTAAAAGGTGGCTTTGGTTTCGGCAAGCACCCGCACGATAATATGGAGATCATAACTGTGATACTCGATGGTGCGTTGGAACATCAGGACAACATGGGGCACAAGGAAGCCATACAGAACAACGAAGTACAGGTAATGAGCGCTGGTACCGGTATAGTGCACAGCGAGTACAACCACAATAAGGACAAGGATGTGAACCTTATGCAGTTATGGATTTTCCCTAACAAACAGGATGTAACACCAAGGTACGATCAGCGGAAATTTGATCCCCAGGACCGTATCAATAAGTTACAAGCGCTGGTATCTCCTATAACTAATGAAGATGAAGGATTGAAGATCAATCAGGAAGCATGGATATACCGCACCACCCTTGAAGCTGGCAAAAGTATAACGCATACATTGCATAGCAGCAATAGCGGTTTGTACGTATTTGTAATAAATGGCGCTGTACAGGTAAACGGACAGCAACTGAAAAAACGCGATGGGGTAGGAATATCCGAAACTGCCGATGTAACAATGTCTGCCGACGCTGAAAGTGATTTATTATTGATCGAAGTGCCCATGGAATTTTAATAAGGGTAGTGAAGCGGGCAATTTGATATATTTGGTAAAAGCAATGCGCTATGAAGGAATATACTAAAGATGGCCTCACCGTCATTTGGAAACCTGAGCAATGTATTCACTCTCGTAAATGCTTTAATGGGCTGCAAGAGGTATTTAACCCTGCACAAAAACCATGGGTAAATATGGAGGCAGCTACAAAGGAGCGTATTATGCAGCAAGTGGAACAATGCCCTTCCGGAGCGTTGAGTTATGTATTAGAAAAGCAAGAAATACTGTCTCCGGAAACCACTACAACAGAAAAAGTAATAGTTGAGGTGATGCCCAACGGCCCGTTGCTGGTATATGGTAACCTGGACCTAAAACACAAGGACGGCACTGCTGAGCATAAAAGTAAGGTAACGGCATTTTGTCGGTGCGGCCAGTCTGCTAGCAAACCTTACTGCGATGGCACTCATGCCCGCATGGGTTTTAGAGACGAGTAGTGTATATTTGGTTTGCATAAAAAGATGGTATTTTTTGGATAGACAGGAATTAATAGGATGGATAAAGCAGCGGCTGCTTGAGCCGCTGCCGGGAGTAGCTGCGCAGGAGTTAATGGCCGCACGGGTACTCCCAATGCCACTAAAGGTGCCTTCAAATGCGCGCGAGAGTGCGGTACTTTGCCTGTTGTTTCACAAAAATGGATTATTACATGCACTTCTTATAAAAAGGATGGCTGACAAAGGGGCACACAGTGGGCAGGTGAGCTTTCCCGGTGGCAGGCGCGACCCTGAAGATGCTGGCTTGCAGGAAACAGCGCTTCGCGAAATGTTTGAGGAGACTGGCATTGATGCTCCTGCAATTGAAATGTTGGGTGCCCTTACTCCGCTATATATACCCGTGAGCAATTTTATGGTTTACCCATTTGTCGGTTACACCAACCAGCCTCCACAATATAGTCTCAGTCACGCCGAGGTAGATTATGTGATGGAAATAGCATTAAAAGATCTCTTTGCGCCTGAAAGAAAAACAACCGTCGATGTCACCTCTCCTGCCATACCCGATACTATAAGACAAGTAAAGGCTTACCTGTTGCAGGATGGTACTATCATCTGGGGCGCAACAGCAATGATTTTATCCGAGTTGGAGGTAGTAGCAAAGGATATGATTTCATAATTCCCCTGATTGTCTTACTGACTTTTTCTTGTAATTTTTTTAAAAGGTACTAACCTTTACATATAACCCCTCGTCAGTTATATCACGGCTTAGTATGCGGAAGTATTTTCCGCTATTTCTTTCCCGTTAGATTTCCCTAACAATCTAAAACCACTATCAAATGTCCTATTATACAGTTTCGCGCTCCACGCCCATTCCCGCTATTATACAAACATGCACATACGCAGCCACCGCTGTGTACAGCAATGTATAGCCACTGTTCTATTTCTTGCATTCCACGTACCTGACCTGATTCGTTACCGAACACTATCCATTTTTTAAATGCTTAACCTGGAATTTTATGAAAAGAATTTGTACCTCTCGTACCGCCCTCACGGTACTTTTAATGCTTGCGTCATGGGGCTGCATCACCAATAAAGCCATTGCCCAGGTCAACTGTACTATTACTATGTGGAATTATGGCCTTTATGAGGGGCCGGGATCTAGTTATGCTGCAGCTAAGGATATAACTATAGGTACAACAACGCCGATGTACACATTTCCTGGCCTCACCTCTTATCCTTCACCTTCATCTGGTGTAACTACAGCCGATTATACGGGTAGTGTCTCATTTGCCGTTACTGCCGGTACTACGGTACCTGTTTCAGTCGACATGTATTCATATTCCTTTCTTGGTATGTATGTAGACTGGAACAAAGATGGTGTTTTTAGTACGCCCCAGAACCCAAATAATTCTGCCAATAATAATACTATTGTTAATCCGTACGGTGAATTTATCAGTGGTGCTCTCTTCACTAATCCTAACTATATTTACCCCAGTACGGCTAGTTTTACTAGCGGTAATTTATACGTACCCGGTGGCGTAGCATCGGGTAATTACCGATGCCGTATTATTTATGGTTACAATTCCAGTTCTACTTTACCGCCTGCTTTGTATCAATATTCGTGTGGTGACTGGACTAGCGGAACTATATATAATTTAGGAGCACCCTATGGGGAGGGTGTTTCACTTGATGTTACAATTAATGTTACCAATCCAGCCAGCTGTTATCCACCATTGCCCCCAGCCTTAACTTCAGTTACAGCCGGTGCCGCTACTATAGGGTGGAACGCACCGAGTACTATTACTAATAACTACCAGTGGGTACTTGTACCTGCAGGTGGTACTGCAACGTCACCCTCTATTGCGTCAGGAACTACAACCAGTACCAGTACTTCAATAACCAGTGGTCTTTCTTCTAACACTAGCTATAGCTTTTATGTACGTGCCAATTGCAGCGCTACCGATTCCAGCTCATGGGCAGGCCCTTTAACATTTACTACCCTGGCCCCGCAGTGTTTCGCAACGCCTAATACACCTGCCATAAGCAATGCACCAATTACTGCAGGTGTATGTGCTGCCACACAGGTATTTACCCTTAATGCGACCAATCCTAATACTGCATTTTCAGGCATTACTTACCAGTGGAAAACGGCAACTACAACAACCAGTACTCCACCTGCGCCAAGCGCTTACTCAAATATAACTGGCGCTACAGGTTTGTCTTATACCCAAACGCCAAACTTCCCGGTAAACTATGGTAATACGTCTTACCATTGGTACGAGATCGTGCCCACCTGCGTATTACCACCAAGTACTACCTATACAGGCGCGGCTTCTGCCCCCTATTCGTTTCAAATTCAGTCTTATGGTATTCCATACTACCAGGATTTCAGCACTACTGCCACCGGCGCATTACCTCAGTGTTTTGAAAATGATCCTGCTGACCCACTGGGTTCTTTTAAAGTGCAGCAGTCCTTTACTACTGCCGATGGTACGCCATTTCCGTCCATAGTTGCGGCTTTTCCAACTTTGCCGCAATCAGCAAAAAATGCATTCTTTACCATACCACCATTGGCGCTTACCGCCAATACCACTTATACTATACAGTTCAATTATGGGCGCAGCAATATAACCTACCCGCAGCGCATACAGTTGTATGCAAATACAGCTGACCCCGGTACACTTAACATACCCGGCGCGCCTTTCGTAACAGGAGGTACCAAACTGTTTGACAGCTCATATACCTTTAATTATGTAGGCTTTGAAAAACTAACCTTTACCCCAACCGTTTCAGCTACCTACTACTTCAGCTGGTACGACAGTACTAAGGAGACCAGCGCACCCGCCAACGGTACCGCCCAGGGCATTGGTAATATAGCTATCTATATTGCCTCACCCTGCGTACGCCCAACGGCACAACCAACAGCGCTTAATTTCACCAGCAACGTAAGTACCATCACAGGCTCATTTACCCCGCCCACCACTACGCCT
>Ga0206982_1037_pt1 | contig 42811 bp, 33 predicted proteins | sample Alteio_BWMinCont_18_FD_153493 | JGI IMG/M metagenome (GOLD analysis project Ga0206982, IMG submission 153493) | Enriched cells from forest soil in Barre Woods Harvard Forest LTER site, Petersham, Massachusetts, United States -... | ecosystem: Environmental > Terrestrial > Soil > Temperate forest >... | reverse complement strand
GTCGTACGTACCCATATCCTCAAAAGTGAAGATCTCATTTTTAATGGCGTCCCTGCTTTTTGTGGGACGCCATTAAAAATGAGATCTTCACTTTTGAGGATATGGGTACGTACGACAGAAACCCCATGACCTATGCCGGTGCTGTTGACATCAGCATTTATATTAAACGCGATTTTGCACCGCTGGAAGATAGAGTGAAATCTATCATCGCCATTGAAAAAAATGCACCCAATGTTTTCGCGGCAGCAAAAGCCAATTTAAAGGATACACTGGCTAAGCCTTACGTGGAAACAGCCATCCAAATTGCCCAGGGCACTGCCGACTTTTTGAATCACGATTTAAAAGTTGCTTTAAAGGATGTTAAAAATGACACCCTGATGAAGGCTTTTAACGCCGCCAACAAAACTGCTGTTGATGCCATAAACGGTTACGCTGCCTGGCTGCAAAAAGAGAAACTGCCAAAAGCCAATAACAATTACGCCATAGGCGAGGCCAGCTATAAAAAAATGCTGCTTTACAGCGAGGGTATAACCGTTTCGCCCGAAAAGATATTGGAAATAGGTTTGGCCGAATTAAAGAAACAACAGGCCGTGTTTAATGCAGCCGCAAAAACCATCAACCCGAATAAAAAACCAATTGATGTTTATCACGATCTGCAAAAGGATCATCCAACGGCTGAAGCTCTTATTCCAGATGCGAAGAAAAATGTAGAGGCTATCCGCAAGTTTCTTACAGACAAAAGCATTGTTACCATGCCTGCAAACGTTAATTTAAAAGTAACCGAAACACCACAATATGCCCGGGCAACCAGCACGGCATCAAATGATGATCCGGGGCCGTTTGAAACTAAGGCTACTGAAGCGTTTTACTACATTACGCCTGTTGACCCTAAATGGACACCTAAACAAAAGGAAGACTGGCTGGCACAATTTGACTACTATACTACCGATAATATCACCATACATGAAGCCTATCCGGGTCATTACACCCAGTTTTTGCATCTGAATGCATCAGGTGCAACCCGTATTGAAAAGATATTTGGCAGCTATGCCTATATTGAAGGATGGGCCCACTACTGTGAGCAAATGATGGCCGATGCCGGTTACGGGCATAATGGCGATACCGTACTGGCAGCCAAATACCGCCTGGCACAAACTGGTGATGCCTTACTGCGTCTTTGCCGCCTGTGTGTTTCTATCAAAACACATTGCCAGGGCATGAAGCTGGATGAGGCCACCAAATTCTTTATGGATAACTGGTATCAGGGCGAAAAACCATCGTATCAGGAAGCACTGCGTGGTACTTTTGATCCGGGTTATTTGTTTTATACCATTGGTAAGTTGGAGATCCTTAAACTACGTACTGATTATCAGAAACAGGAAGGCGCTAATTTCACACTCAAAAAGTTTCATGATGAAGTGTTGAACCACGGCATGCCACAGATAAGACTATTGCGCGAAGTAATGCTGAAAGACAGCAGCACCTGGAAAGAGGCGCTTTGATAATATCGGATTTCGGATTTTCAATTTTGGAATTAAATTACATCCGACATGGAAAATCCGAAATCCGAAATACTAACTACCGGCTTGGTGCAGGCGGAGCCGGCGGTGCAGGTGGTGGTGCTAAATGATGGGGCGGTGCACAACTGGTGCTTAGTATTGCCAACAAAGCTGTAAGCATTACTATACTGGTTATTTTCTTTTTCATGGTTGATGTGTTTTTGCAGATATAACAAAAAAGAAATAACAATTGTTTGATTAGTAACACCTTACCGTTTTTATTTCAGCGTATCTTTGGTAACTGGCAATTTAGTTAAATGTTGTTTTTCGGGTGGTAATGCCTGATATTTTTTATAACTATCGTTTATATAAGCCGCCATTGATTCTTTGTCATTCCCTTTAACAAAAGCATAGCTTGGGCGGTACATGGTCATAAAATCGTCCAGATCCTGTCCTTTTAACGGCACTATACTGCCCACGTACGACCGGGTAAATACTTCATCAACCTTACGGTCTTCGGCCTCTGTTTGAAAGTACTTTTTCATTTTGCGGGCATCCCGATTCTCTTTACCAAACCAGGTAGTTGGCGATAGCACATAAAGTTTACTTTTTTCATACACCTCCGGGTATTCCTTATGCGGATCGAACGTTGCCTTGCTCGAGGTAATGTTAACTTCCCTTAAGGCTACGGTTTTAAGCTCCAGGTATATCTTTTTGGTGCTCATATCAACCACATACAGGGTATCAGATGTATAACCTGGTGAGTCGAAGATAATGATGTGCCCGGGTTCTGTTTTTAATTCAAAATTTCCTTTGCTATCGGTAATTGCCAGCTGCTTGTTGGCATTATCTTTTATAAAAACGTTAGTGAGTTTAATGTTACTGCCGTTTTCGAGCACAGTACCTTTTAACGTGCTTTGGGCACTTGCCAAACCTGCTATTAAACATATCAGGAAAATAAAAAAGTAGGTTTTTTGCATATAGAAGATGTGTTATGTTGTTAAGGTAAACCTAATTTACGTAATAATAGTTTTGGTTTCAACATTTTTTAGCTGGTGATTAGAGATTTGAGGTTAGAGGTTAGCCTGTTGAGGCTTAATATTTTGAAGATGAGCATTTTGATTTTTTAGTCGTAGTAAAATAAAATGGCCTGATGGCATTATTAAGATGCAACGAATGCAAATAAATAGTGTCGGGTAGTTAACCTTAAATGAATCAGCCATGATAAAAAATTACCTAAGAATTGCCTGGAGAAATCTCATCAAAAACAAGGCGGCATCATTAATCAATATTGGCGGCCTTGCTGTTGGCATGGCCGTGGCTATGTTAATCGGTTTATGGATTTGGGACGAAGTATCATTTGATACCGGCTTTAAAAATGGGGCGCGTATAGCAGTAGTAATGGATAATTCCTGGATCAATAACGAAACGCAAACCTGGGGATCATCGGCTTTGCCATTGGCACCTGCACTGCGCAATACCTATGGTAGCAGCTTTAAACATGTTATTATAACCTCGTGGACCAACGACCATATCCTAACCTATGGCGAAAAAAAGATAGTTAAAAAAGGCAACTACATGGAGCCTGCCATTACCGATATGTTATCAGTAAAGATGGTGAAAGGAACAGCAGCCAGCTTAAATGACCCTACCTCTGTTATATTATCACAAAGCACGGCTGAAGCAATTTTCGGCAACGCAGATCCGATAAATAAAGTGATTGTTATTGATAAAACACTGAATGCAAAAGTAACCGGGGTATATGAGGACCTGCCCGTCAATTCCTCTTTTGGCGATTTGACCTTTATAGCACCGTGGCAAATGCTGGCCATCAGCGAAAAATATGCAACCAGGTTTAATAACCCCTGGGGTGCAAGCTGGTTCCAAACCTTTGTTCAGCTGGCAGATAATGCGGATATGAACCAGGTTTCGGCAAAAATAAAAAACCTTAAGCTTGATGCACTTACCGCTAAGCATAATGCTGATGCCCGCTACAGATCGGCATTGTTTCTTCATCCTATGACCAAATGGTATTTGTATGGCGAGTTTAAAAACGGTATAAACATTGGTGGCCGTATTCAATATGTTTGGTTGTTTGGCATAATTGGCGTATTTGTATTGCTGCTGGCCTGCATCAATTTCATGAACCTAAGCACCGCCCGGTCCGAAAAAAGGGCAAAGGAAGTTGGTATCCGCAAGGCCATCGGCTCTGTTCGCAGTCAGCTCATCATCCAGTTTTACAGCGAGTCGTTATTAATTGCTGTACTGGCGTTCTTTTTATCATTGGTGCTTGTGTTACTGTTCCTTCCCGAATTTAACAAGCTTGCAGCTAAAAATATATTCATTTTATGGGCCAGTCCTGCCTTTTGGGGTTTGGGTATTTCATTCAGCTTATTTACCGGCCTTATAGCGGGCAGTTATCCGGCGTTGTATTTATCATCGTTTAAACCCATAAAGGTATTAAAGGGTACGTTTAAGGTTGGCAGGTTGGCAGCTGTTCCGCGTAAGGTTTTGGTGGTGATACAATTTGCAGTATCGGTGATATTGATAATAGGCACCATTGTAGTTTTTCAGCAAATACAGTTCGCTAAAAACCGGCCGGTAGGTTATAGCCGTAATAATTTATTAAACGTAAGCCTGCAAACCGATGAGCTGAATAAACAATACCTGGCCCTGAAGAATGATCTGCTTGCCAGCGGAGCAGTTGTAAATGTGTCGCAATCTGAAAACCCGGTAACGCAGGTTTATATTTCTAATGGTGGCTTTAACTGGCCGGGTAAAGATCCGGCAATACAGGAAGAGTTTATGAGCATGGCTGTTACGGCAGACTTTGGTAAAACCGTAGGCTGGCAAATTAATGATGGCAGGGATTTTAACCCTGCATACCTTTCAGATTCTTCGGGCTTTATCATCAACGAAGCAGCCGTAAAGTTTATGGGACTTAAAAATCCCGTGGGCCAAACCATGGAATGGATTGGCAACGGCAAGTTTAAAATTATTGGTGTGGTGAAGGATATGGTTAACCAATCGGTGTATGACGCCCCTAAACCCAGCTTTTTTTATTTACCAGGAGGGCGGCATTTATCAAACATCAATTTAAAAATCAATCCCTCACTAAGCGCACACCAGGCCATCAACAAAATCACAGCTATCTTTAAGCGTTACGATCCCTCAACATCTTTCGATATTCAGTTTATTGATGAAAATTATGCCAAAAAGTTTGAGAACGAAGAACGTATTGGCAAACTGGCTACTTGCTTTGCAGGTTTGGCCATATTTATCAGCTGCCTGGGTTTGTTCGGCATGGCGTCGTTTATGGCCGAGCAGCGCGTTAAGGAAATCGGTGTTCGCAAGGTATTGGGCGCAACCGTATTTAATTTATGGCAGTTGTTATCAAAAGATTTTGTAGTACTGGTAACCATATCATTACTAATTGCTTCGCCCATTTCTTATCTTTTTATGCACAACTGGCTGCAAAGCTACCAGTATCGCACGCACATTAACGGGTGGATATTTGTTATTGCAGCAATTGGCGCATTAGTTATTACTTTACTAACGGTAAGCTATCAGAGTATCAAAGCAGCGCTGACAAACCCGGTAAAGAGTTTGCGTTCGGAATGAGAGGTTAGTGATTAGAGACCGGAGGTTAGAGATTGGGAGTTAAGTAAAAAACAACAAAGCCGGCTTGCACCGGCTTTGTTGTTCAATATATTTCTAATTGAACCTGGAAAGAAACTAATCTCTAATCCCCAACCTCCAATCACTAAAAAATTACTTCTTAGTCCAAACGTTATTGTCAGGATTAAAATCAGGTAATACTTTGTCAGGATCGTAAGTAACTGATTGTATCTCTTCTGTTGAAGGATATTTGATTGTAAATGAGCTATTACGTTCCCAAATTTCAACCGGTAGTTTTACACGGTCTGTTTTACCGCTAACTGTTTTAATTTCCAGAATTACAGGCATGGCCATTTTTTCCAGGTTATCAATAGTGATAAAAGCTCCTTTGGTTGGGTCATTATCTACATATTTCACATCGCTTACAGCAACATCTAAACGCCAGTTGTGCTGGAACCAGCCTCTCCAAAACCATTGCAGATTTTCACCACCTGCATTTTCCATGGTGCGGAAAAAGTCTTCGGGGGTTGGATGTTTAAATGCCCACTTAGCAATGTATGTTCTGAAAGCAAAGTCGAAACGCTCAGGGCCTAAGATCTGCTCGCGTAATAAGACTAAGCCAGCACTTGGTTTAGCGTATAATAATAAACCTGTATTTTTTTCTTTAAGGTTAGCAGGTTGACTCATCATTGGCTCCAAACCCGGTGCAGTAAAAATAGCACCTGTACGGTGCGCATCTCCCGGTTTACGGGCATATTCGCCATTATTAAAATCGGCAGTAGAAAGTGTATTGATAAAGGTATTGAAACCTTCATCCATCCAACCGTATAAACGCTCGTTTGAACCTACTATCATCGGGAACCAGGTATGACCAAACTCATGGTCGTTTACGCCCCATAAACCAGCTTTTTTGGCTTTGTATCCACAGAAAACAATACCCGGATATTCCATACCACCTACTATACCGGCAACAGCTGTAGCAGCAGGATAAGGGAATTCATACCATTGTTTTGAGTTATACTCGATAGATTTTTTAACATATTCGGTTGACCTTCCCCAGGCATCAATACCATCACTTTCAACCGGGTAAGCTGAAATAGCGATTGATTTTTTACCACTCGGCAAATCCATTTTAGCAGCATCAACAATAAAGGCAGCTGACGATGCCCATGAAGCATCACGTGCATTTTTTATTTTAAAGTGCCAGGTTAGTTCTTTTTTTCCCGCCGGACGTGAAGCTGGGTCAGTAACTTCAGCAGCCGAACGGATAATTACCGTTTTTTCGCTTGCTGCAGCTTCTGCCCAACGTTTTAATTGTGTTGGGGTATACACTTCCTGTGGATTAAGCAACTCGCCTGATGCTACCACAATGTGGTTTGCAGGTGCAGTGATGCTTAAGTCGAAGTCGCCATATTCTAAATAAAATTCACCGGGACCGGTGTATGGGATAGTGTTCCAGCCGTAAACATCATCATATACACACATACGTGGGTACCATTGTGCCACCTGGAATATTTTTCCATTTTTAGTATCCTGGATGCCCATACGGTCTGATCCGTAGTTAGGCGATACGAATGAATACTCTATTTTTAGTTTTACCTGACCGCCATTTGCAGTAACTTCTTTTGGTAAATAAACCTGCATACGGGTATCCGAAATCAGGAATTTAACATCGGTAGTTACGCCTTTAGCGCCGATAACTTTTATCGATTTAATCTTATAGCCTGCGTCAAAATCCTGACCACGGCCCCAGTTCCTGCTGGTTTTCACAGGTGGATTGCCTGCATAAGGAACAATAGCAGTTCCTCTTGAATCCAACTTAAATAAGTTTTGTTCCAGGTTCATCCATAAATAACCCAAATTTTGCGGGCTATTGTTGGTATAGGTTAATACCTCTGATCCGGTAATTTCGTTGGTTTGGTCGTTCAGCTTTGCTGCCAATTGGTAATCGGCTCTGTTTTGCCAGTATTTAGGTCCAGGCTCGCCGTCAGCTGCACGGTATTCATTCCCATTTTTGTTATAAAACAAAGGGCCAAATAACTCGTGATAATCATAATTGGTTGCTGGTGCAGCAGGCGCAGTTTGCGCAGGTACTGCCGGAGCCGCTGTTGCTGGTGCCGTAGCAGGCGGGGCGGTTTGCTGCGCCTGGCTAAAGCCGGTTACCGCCATAAATGCCAGTGTAAAACCGGCAATAAGGTTCAATTTCATTGCTAAATAAATTTTGGTCAGTTTAAAAAGCAAGTATACTATAATTTATACAATAGCCGTTTAGCGTAAAATGATTGTTACGTGGCTGTTAAGCTAAAAATTGAATGGCTTTATTGAGGTTGATTAATAACTACTTAATCAAACCTTTATAAACATTTTCATCAAAACCAAAAAAACAGGAAACCGTTATCTTCAATAACTGGTCTTTTTATCATACTTGTTTTTTGCTGAAGCAGTTTTAAAGCATCGGCTGATGTTTTGATGCTTTCTTTAACCCCAGGGTCAAGTTGTTTCCAGGTGAGTCCCTGTTTGTTCATAAACTTTTCGTAGCCTGCTTTCTGATTCCATTCATCCAGCTTTTGTTCGCTTATACCCAACTTTTTAAAATCATGAAACTCATAATCAACATGATTGGCCTTTAGCCAGTCGAGTGCTTTTTTTACCGTGTTACAATTGGTGATGCCGTAAACTTTCATACGGTAAAGATAGTTTTTTTGAGAGTCAAGAAACAAGATTTGAGAAGCAAGAATCATGAGCCAAGATTCAAGATTTAGAAGGTTGAGCTTTTCATTTCTACCTTTTATATTCAGACCGCAGACACTTCCTTCTTGGCTCTTGATTCTTTTCTCTTGGCTCTTCTTTTGCTTCTTGGCTCTTGACCCTCTTAATTTCCCGCTCCGCTGCTTTTAGTGCCTCCTTTTACATCATCATTATTAATACTGCGCTGGTTCTTTTTGATGTCGCTATTCAGCTTGCCAAATTTATAGTTAAACCTTATAGCAAACGAGCGGTAGTAACTTTGACTATATGACGACTGGTAAAAATCAACGGTGTTGGTGGTAGTACGATAATCGATGTATTTACTATAAGGATTATTGGCTACCAGCGAGATTACCATTTTCTTGTTCAAAAACTCTTTGGACACTACAAACTGGGAGAAAAAACGGTCATTTGATTCGCCCTGTAAGGTAACGTTGCCGGTAATAAAGGCAGCATTGAACCCTATGGCATAACCGTCGTCAAATTTGTAGCGCGTGTTAAAAAAGGTATTGCCGGTGAAACCCTGGTTGGTATAAAACTGGCTATTATACATTCCCTTTAACCACACATGGTTAACCTGCAAATTTATGCCGAATGATAGCGGCTTGCTTATATTGATATGTGTATTAAAATTAAACCCCAAAGTTCGGTTGCTTCCCAAATTCTCATAAGTGGTATAAGTTACGGTGTCTTTCCTGTTGTTTAAACTATCAACCCTTAAGCTCGATACATTTTGGATGGAGTTATTGGAGAACGCATAGCTAAACCCGGCATTAATGGAGTTTTTACCGAAATGGCTATACGTAAGTTCAAAAGTATTATCCAGTTCGGGCCGCAGATCTGGGTTACCGGTGCTTATAAACTGAGGGTTTGATAAATCAATAAATGGGTTAAGCTGCGAAATACCGGGACGTTGAATACGCTGTGTAAACCCGAAATTAAGGCTGCTGGAAGTAAACCGGCGTTGAATGGATACCGAGGGAATTAAATTATTATAATCGGGTGCTACCGAAACTCCGGCCGAAGTAAAATCAGCATTAATAGCCGTATGCTCCAGGCGTAAGCCAGCTTTGGCAGTCCATTTATCTAACTTTAGCTGATACGAATTGTACAGGCTATAAACGTCCTGCTGATAATTAAAGTTATTGGTTTGCTGAGGATTGGGCACAAACTGTTGGGTAAGGCTATCCCTGTCATCCAGCGTGTAATTACTAAAATTGTTGCGCAATATGGCTTTTGTTCCTGCCTCAATAGTTACTGTTTTGCTTAATGGCCCGGTAAAATCAACCTGCAAGGTATTGGTTCTGCTGCCCGAATTATTATATTGCTGATAATCGGGTACCTCGGATGCCGGGTAATTCATCCGCTCAGAAAATAAATTACTGTTAAATTGTTTATCGGGCGAGTAGTTGTATTGATAAGAAAAGGTAAGCAATTGATCCTTTGATTTTTTGAAACCAAGCTGATAGTTCAGCGCGGCATCCAAACCCAGGTAGTTTTCTTTTCCCGCGTTTTGCAACATATAGCTTTGAGTAGCAACACCTGCACTATCTGAATTGGATGTTTGGTTAATGCCGGTAGTAGTATGCTGACTATAAAAGCTAATGGAGCCCGTAAGCAGGTTGAGCGAATCTATTTCGTAACTTAACTCTACATCGCTATAACCATAGGTGGCGCGCCTTGAATTGGATGCCATTTGCGAGATAGTATTCTGGTTGGCAAAAATATTTTCGGTAGTGCCCGAGTTATTTACTGTTTGTTTTTGATTGCCGAGCCCGAAGTAACCCGAAATGCCAAACTTCCCCTGTTTATAAGCGCCGTTCATGTTGTAGCCGGGACCGTAAACAGAATTATACCGGCCATTTATACCGATGTTATAACCTTGGTCTGCATTTTTTTTGGTGATGATATTGATAATGCCTGCCAGGCCCTCGGCATCGTACTTTGCCGGTGGCGTGGTAATCACTTCAATTTTCTCAATGTTACTGGCCGGCATTGATTTCAATACATCCGAAGGATTTTTCGCCATCATGGCCGATTCTTTGCCGTTGATTAATATCTTATAATTTCCGCTGCCTTTTAATAATACGTTATCATTTCCGTCAACCGCTAACAGAGGTACCTTACGCATCATATCAAGAGCCGATAAAGCTGTACTTTCCGGATCAGCCTGAACATTGTAGCCAATGCGGTCAACCTCCTGCGTCATAATTGGTTTAACAGCACTAACCGAAACTTCCTTCAACTGGCTGGTTGACGCAGCCAATAAAATTTTTCCCAAATCGGCATCGGTTCCTGTAGCAGGTACCGGCACAGTTTTATTTGCATAACCAATAAAAGCCAGTACCATGTTATAGGCTTTTCCCGCGGGCGCTTTCAATACAAAGTTCCCGTTGCCGGTAGTTAATGAGCTTTTAACAGGTTGATGTGTTTTAATATCGATCAAAGCTGCTGTTACATAACCCAAAGGCTTGTTGGTTGCAGAATCAATTGCAATACCTTTTACTGATAGCATTGGCTGCGTATTTTGAGCAAGGGCAAAGGTCCAAAACAAAACAGCGGGAATAAGTAATATCCATTTTTTCATAGGTTGATGTTTTTGTTCGGTTAAGGGCATAGCAAAGCCCCTTCGAAAATTGTATTTTCAAAAAAATTGAGGTACGAGGCATGGTACCCCGTTAATAAGTTAGTATTGGAAGCATGAGGCGATCAGTTATTCCTCATGCGGATGTTAGATTAAAGATCGTTTTTACCGTAGAAGTATCCCATGCCATACATTTGCACAGGGCCATAGTAAAATCCAAAACGTGGATTTCTGATATACTTTTCGGCTAATTTCTTTTGTATTTCTTCGGGTTGTTTTACCCCGTTTACAATTAATTCGGTTTCGGTAAGCCCAAACCAGCTCAGGCTGTTTTTATCCTTAACCACATTGGCAGTAATCAGGTCATTGATAATCCCTTTCATTTCCTCTTTCACTATTTGCTGCTCTGCATCACGGCGTCTAAAATAAAGTGAATCATTCTTTTTATTAAAAGCCCGTCTTTTTATCATCAGTGTATCTCTCACCTTTCTCAGCGAATCACTTCTCTTTTCCATTTTCTGAATCTTCAAATTCATCTTCGCATCAATGGCTCTTTTTAGGGCAACTTCATCAACGGTTTTCGCTTTTACCAGGTAAAGTTCGTTACGCATTTCTGCTTTTGTAATATTGGTATCCTTATGCAAAACTATATCCTTCCGAAATTTCATCGTCATTTTAGGCGTAACATTATATTTAACCTTAATCTCTTTTAGTTTCACTGAATCATTTCTGTCAAGGGATGACATTCTTCTCAATTTCATCACCTGCATTTCATCATCAGCTGCCAATTCATGGTTTCTATTTTCATCCCGCAATGCTTTCAGGCGTGCCATATTCTGGTATTTCACAAGTCTTAAGTTCTCCGCTGATTTGTTTATTCCATCAGCCAGGTGCTGGTATTTGGGTAAATCTTCACTTTTAACTGTTTTGCCATTTATCTGCATAAACGTAAGCTGATTGTTAACCGTTTTTAAATAATACAGGTTGCCCAAATCATCTTTTGCCCTTAAAACCCGGATTGCCTAATCGGCGTCAGTATGCATAAATGATATACTGGTCAATTTAACGGACGTGTCTGCAGTAAGCGAATCTTTTAGCAGCGGTTGCACAATAATTTTATCATCTATCTGATGATTAGTAATAAGCGATTTCATTTTAGGTCGCTCAGTTGTAATCTGCGGACGATCATCTTTATTTGCTTTAACCATTATAGCCAGTAAGTTCTTTTTCAAAAAAATTGCCGTGTGCTGAATTTCTGAATTTGCTTTCGGTATAAAACTTAATAGAGATAATACTACAATACCCGATAGCAGGATAACCTTTTCAACAATGCTTAACCTCTTGTTTTCGAGATTTACCATCCGTTTCAGTCTGTTTTTTAGCTGATTGCGGCCCAAACCAAGCGCCATAGCGTGTTTTACAGAAATATCTGCATATTCGTGAAAATTAAGCAGGGCTTGCAGGTAGTTCCCTTTTTGCGAAACATTGGCCAAAACCAGGTCATCGCAACAAGCCTCTCTTTCTTCTCTTATCAAAGCCGATAACCATAACAATGCCGGGTTAAAGAAAAATACGACTTCAACAATCTCCTGGAGTATATTAATCAGGTAATCTCTTCGATAGATGTGAGCCAGTTCATGCCATAAAATAGTGTCGATCTGGCCTGCGGGTAATTGCAACAACAAACCCAGCGGCAGTAATATAACGGGTTTAAGCACCCCAATGGTTACCGGCACTTTTACCAACTCTGATTGAAGCAGGGTTACTTTTTGGCTGATGCCTAATTTCTTGCTAAATAGTAAAACTTTATCTCTCCACTCCTCATCAATTAAATGCACTTTTTGTGTGCGGATACGATGAATATAAAATAAGCCTCCCATCAATTTCACACTTTTCACGGCAAAGCATATCAACCAAACCAGAAATATCCAACCAATTTGCTGGTTCAGAAAAATAATTACCTGATTTACCAGGTTAGTTTCAGCCGGCCCAACTTTAATTTCGTTGCCTATGCCATCATTTACCGATATTTTTGTGATACGATGAGCAAAATTCAGATTACCATTACCGCTGCCTAACTCCAAGTAAAAAGTAAAAGCCGTTGATAGCACAAACAAAAGCAACACGCCGCATAAAAGTTGGTAACGCATACGCGAGGTTGCCTTTTTGGTAAGCGCTATTACCAGGCCCGCTAATGCGGCAATAATGAGCCCTATCCAAAGCGAGTGGATCAATGTCCAGCAGGTAGCTTTTATGGTTTGATCCGAGAACCACTGAGTTAAAAATGAGGTTGCCATATCTTTAGTCTTTTTGATCAATTTTTTTAATTAATTCTTTAAACTCCTCGATCTCTTTTGGGGAAATTTTTTTATTACCTAAAAGTTGCATCATTAAATTACTGGCCGAGCCGTTAAACAGGTTGTCCACTACCCTATCCAGCAAAAAGCCTTTGGTTTTGCCTTCTTCCACCGCTGCTTTATAAATGTGGGTCATCTGGCTGCTGTCTTTTTCGAGCAAACTTTTCTCAACCATTATCTGCATCAGTTTAAGAGTAGACATATAAATTACCGGGCGTTTTTCTTTGTTGATATAATCATTAACAAAACGGGCCGTTGATGGGCCAAACTCCCACAGTACCTGAAGTATCTCCAGCTCAGACTTGGTAGGCTCTGATAATGAGCTGTTTTGGTCTTTTGATTTTTTCATATAACAATGATAAGAATAATTTCTTATCATGCAAAATATTTTGCTTTATTAAATTATAAAATATTGATAATCAGATAAATAAAATAAGAATAATTTCTTATCTATGCAAAAAACAATCTCAAATAAAAAAACCTGCTATTTATGAGCAGGCTTCCAATTCGTTATCGTTTAGCTTTTAGCTTCCGCTGTTGCTTTTTCCACCACCGCCCTTGGTATCATCATTATTAATACCGTGCTCATTTTTCTTTATCTCGCTGTTTAGTTTACCAAATTTATAGCTAAATCGCACCGCAAACGTACGGTAAGGGTTCTGGTTAAATGATGATTGATAATAATCGGCTGTTCTTGTAGTGGATGTATCATCATGATATTTACTTTCAGGGTCATTTGCCACCAATGAAATGGTGGCATTTTTGTTCCAGAACTCTTTAGTAATTACCAATGCATTATAAATAAAATTACTGGTATGCCCCTGTAGTGTTACATCGCCGCTAAAAAACCCTGCATCGATGCCAATACGGTAGCCTCCGTTAAACTTATAGCTCGCATTGGCAAAAGCGTTGCCTGTAATACCTGTATTTTCATAAAACTGATCATTATAGGTACCACGCAGCCATACTTTTGAAACCTGCCCATTTAAGCTTAATGACAATGCTTTGGTAAAGTTAATGTTGGTATTAACATTAAAGCCCAGGGTGCGGTTGCTGCCTAAATTCTGATAGGTGGTTTTAGTAACCGTATCTGGTTTGTTGTTGGGTACACTATCTACACTTAAACTGGATACATTCTGTATAGAGTTATTTGAAAACTGGTAGCTCAATCCGGCAGTAAATGAGTTTTTTGAGAAGTTGCTATAGGTAAGTTCGAAATTATTATTCAGTTCGGGTTTCAGATTTGGGTTACCTGTGCTGATAAATTTAGGGTTCGAATTGTCAACAAAAGGGTTTAACTGGTAAATGCCCGGTCGTTGTATGCGTTGTGTAAATCCAAAATTAATGCTGCTGGTTTTAAAACTACGTTGTATGGAAACAGACGGAATTAAATTATTATAGTTCTGATCAACCGTAGTGTTAACAGAAGTAAAATCGCCATTCACCGTAGTATGTTCCAACCTTAAACCAGCCTTGGCGGTCCACTTGTCAAGTTTTAACTGATACGAGTTATACAAACTGTATACATTTTGCTCGTAGTTAAAATCATCCGTATAAATTGGGTTTTCTACATAATCCATGGTAGCCGGATCTAGGTCCGACCGATTAAAATCGCTGAAATCGGTCCTTAAAATAGCTTTAGCTCCTGCTTCAAGGGTTAATTTTTTAAAGGGTTCAGCATAGTCAATCTGTATAGTATGTGCCCGCTCGCCCGAGTTGTTGTTTTGAAAAAAATCAGGCTGTATAGACTCATCATAATTTAGCCTGTCCGAAAAAGTATTGTTGCTGTAGTTGGTATTGGGCGAATAGCTGTATTTGTAAGATAAGGTAAGCAATTGATCTTTGCTTCGCTTAAATCCCAGCTGGTAATTAATAGTTGCGTCAAGCCCCTGAAAAGTATTGAATCCGGAAGTTTGCTGGCCATACTGTTGGGCAATGGAACCATCGTAGTTTGTTGTTACTGAAGTTTGGTCATTGTCCTGATCGCCCCTGCCATGGTACATCTGAAATGAGCCCGTTAACAGGTTAAGGCTGTCCAATTCATAACTTAACTCGGCCGTGCCAAAATAGTTGTGAAATTTATTGCTCCCGTAGCCGTTTTGCACTGTGGATTGGCCGCCATAAATGTTTTGCGTATTGCCAAAAGCGGCGTTATAACCAGTGTTATAGTTAGTCCCTGCAAATATGCTTACTCCCAGCTTACCTTCTTTAACACTTCCATGTCCGTACAGGCCAGGGCCGTAAACGCTGTTATAACGGCCGCTGATATTTGCATTATATCCCTGGTCGGCATTCTTTTTGGTGATGATATTAATGATACCCGTTAAGCCTTCGGCATCGTACTTAGCAGGCGGGGTAGTGATTACTTCAATTCTTTCAATATTATCGGCAGGCATAGCCTTTAATACATCCGATGGATTTTTGGCCATCAGGGCAGATTCTTTACCGTTTATTAAAATTTTATAATTACCACTGCCTTTCATTTTAATATTGTCGCTGGCATCTACTGATAATAAGGGCACTTTACGCATCATATCCAGGGCTGTAAGCGCTTTGCTCTCCGGATCATTTTGTACGTTATAGCTAATACGGTCGACCTCTTGTTTCATTATGGGTTTAACCGCGGTAATAGCAACTTCCTTGAGCGAATTACTCGACACAGATAAAAACACCTTCCCGGTGTTTACATCAGCAGCAGTATTGGATATTTTTATTGCTTTACTGCTGTAGCCTATGGAAGCAAGCGCCAACTGATAAGCTTTCCCTTTAGGCACCTTTAATTCAAAGCTACCATCGTCCTTACTCAAACCAGACATTACCGGTTTTGCGGTTACAGCATCCTGCACTACCACGGTAACATACCCCAATGGTTTATTGGCTGTTGAATCAATAACAACACCTGTAACTTTTATGGTTTGCGGTGCCGTTTGAGCCTTCAAAAGGCCCGTAATTAAACAAAAGACAGCTAATAGTAAAAACTTTTTCATAAGTGATTCAGGATAATAGACACAAAAGTTAAGTAAAGCGTTACAAGAAAAAAAAGATTTAACATATTTTAACTAAATAATTAGTTATTTAACATTTGCGTCATGATTTTTTAATTGAAATGCGACGATTTCAGTAATCAGGCTATGATTTGGGGATAATTCTAACGGTTATATTTTGTCATGGTAAGCTCGGCACCTATGGTTACAAAGCTCTTAATGATTTCTATGGACCGGTCAATTAACGCAGGTAATTCGGGCAGCTCATCTTTATCAAAACCATCCAACACATAATCAACCTGCCGGCCTTTGGGGAAATTATCGCTAACGCCGAAACGCAGGCGGGCATAATCGTTGTGGCCCAGGGTTGCTTCAATGTGTTTCAGTCCGTTGTGGCCGGCGGCGCTGCCTTTAGGCTTAAGGCGCAGGGTTCCGAATGGCAGGGCAATATCATCAACCAATACCAATACATTTTCAACCGGTATCTTCAGCTCCTTCATCCAGTGATTAAGAGCTTTACCGCTCAGATTCATGTAGGTTGTAGGTTTTATCAAATGCAGGGTACGGGCTTTATAATTTACTTCGGTATAGTAAGCCAGGCGCATGTTGAAAAACTGTGCGGACTCCTGCTTTGCCAATTCATCAAGTATCATAAAACCGATATTATGCCTGGTATCGGCATACTCGGGGCCAATGTTTCCTAATCCTACTATTAAATATTTCATACCCCCTAACCCCCTGAAGGGGGAATTTTTGATTTGCAATTTGTTTAAAATAGCGATGGGTTTTAAACCCATCGCTATTTTAAACGGCGAAGATATTACTTTTAAACAAAAACAGCGATAAGTTCGCACTTATCGCTGTTAATCGTTTCCTATTGTTCCCCCTTCAGGGGGGGCTAGGGGGTGGAATTATTTTTTACCTTGAGCGGCTTCTTGTTCAGCCTGACGTAATGCACGTGAAGTAGTTACAGATACGATAGTATCTTCTTTAGCATTAGTAATGGTTAGGTTGTCAACTTTAATGTCGCCAACTTTAACTGATTTACCAACTTCTAAAGTTTCGATGCTTACTTCAATAGCGTCCAAATGATCTTTCGGAAGCGCTTTGATACGCAATTTTCTCAATTTTTGAACCAGTTTACCACCAGTTTTAACACCTGGAGAAGTTCCGGTTAATTTAACAGGGATCTCAATGGTGATCGGTTTTTTCTCGTCTAACAATAAAAAGTCAACGTGAATAATTTGTTCAGTTAATGGATGAAACTGAAGATCTTTGATGATAGCTTGTGATTTTACACCAGCAATTTCTAAGTTGATGAAATGAACAACCGGCGTATAAACTACGGCTTTCAAATCAGCTGCGGACACTGAAAAGTGGGTTTGGGTAGCCCCACCGTAAAGTACTGCCGGCACTAATGCCTGGTAACGCAGTTCTTTAGCGTCTCTTTTCCCTACGTTCTCTCTTGGAGAACCGCTAATAGCAATTGATTTCATTTATTTGTTTTTATTTATTTAAAAAGTCCACGAGCCGTTGCCCATGGTATTGTTTGTATTCATTTAAAATCCATAGTTTTTATATCTGAACGGCTATGGACTATGAACCATAAACCATCGGCTAAACTCAATCTACCTTAAACAGCTGGCTTATTGAACCATGCTCGTTTACGTTCATTATTGCACTGGCAAACAAGTTTGCAGTGGTTAACACCTTTATTTTACTGCTTTGATATTTAAGCGGTATAGTATCGGTAACAATTAATTCAGTTAATACCGAGTTCTCGATAGTTTCATAAGCTTTGCCCGATAAAATTGGATGTGTGCAAACAGCACGTACGCTGCGGGCTCCCCGCTCCATTATTAGTCCGGCTGCTTTTGCTAAAGTACCTGCAGTATCGCAAATATCATCAATCAACACAATGTCCTGATCGGTTACATCACCAATTAAAGTCATCGATTCAATTTCATTGGCGCGTTTACGGCGCTTATCGCAAATCACTACTTCAGCATTGAAGAATTTAGCAAAGGTACGAGCCCTGTATGAGCCACCCATATCGGGCGAAGCAACAGTTAAATTCTTTAATTTCAGACTTTTGATATACGGAACAAAAATGATAGATGCATCCAGGTGATCAACCGGAATATCAAAAAAGCCTTGTATCTGCGCGGCATGCAGATCCATGGTCATGATGCGGTTAACGCCCGATGCTACCAACAAATTAGCCACCAGTTTAGCACCTATTGCCACACGTGGCTTATCTTTTCTATCCTGACGCGCAAGCCCGAAATAAGGAATAACCGCGGTTACATAATGAGCAGATGCACGACGGGCGGCATCAGTCATCATTAATAGTTCCATCAGGTTATCAGTAGGCGGACATGTTGATTGAATTAAAAAAACATCACACCCACGCACCGATTCATTAAAATGAGGTTGAAATTCGCCATCGCTGAAACGCGATATGGCTACATCGCCTAAATCCCGGCCATAAGCCGCGGCGATATTTGCTGCCAGTTGCTGAGTACCGGAGCCTGCAAATAATTTAACCGGGTTAAACTGTAAAGGCATTTTTTGATTTCGGATTTCGGATTTTCGATTTCGGATTTTTATTTACCCTGATCTGAATATCCCGATGGCCAGTTATTAAAAAATAATTCGGATTTCAATCGTTCATTCAGAATAAATCCGAAATTGAACATTCGAAATCCGAAATATCAACTTGTTGCCCGACCAGGATTCGAACCTAGACAAACGGTACCAAAAACCGTCGTACTACCATTATACTATCAGGCAATCTCCTTAGGATTGTTATCCTCTCCGAAAAGGAATGCAAATATAGGGCGTTTTTCCTTTTTATCAAAAAGGTTTTTAAAAAAAAGTGTAAAAACTATAAATTAAATATTCTTTGGCTATTAAGAAGCTCATCATAAGGGATTAAAAACAAAGTGAATTTACCCCCGTAAGTGTTTATATTTGAGTTAACAACGTCAATATCCTGTCAATGTATGAAAAACAAAATCAAGCTACTATTATTGCTAATAGCATTATTGGAGGGCCCACTTTTTGCCCAGCAACCCGCATTCAGAAAACTAAACAACGATATTATTTCAGCAGCAAAGGCCGATTCTATTGTCACTAAGCTAATGCAAAAAGGTAAAGTTACCGGACTTTGTGTTTCGGTACTTAATGATAACCAACCTGTTTATACCAAAGCGTTTGGTTTTAAAAATAGCCAGACAAAAGAATTAATAGACACCGCCACTGTATTTTATGCAGCATCATTCAGTAAGGCGGTATTTGCTTTTTTGATGATGGAACTAGTGCAGGAAGGTACTATAGACCTTGATAAGCCCTTATATCAATACCTGGAAAAACCGCTGCCAGAATATGACAACTACAAAGATCTGGCAGGCGATGACAGATGGAAACTGCTTACTGCCCGGATGTGTTTAAGCCACACCACGGGTTTTCCTAACTGGCGATTTCTGACCCCGAATACCGCAGACTACGATGCAAATGGGAAACTGGCCATTTATTTTACGCCCGGCAGCCGTTATGCCTACTCGGGCGAAGGCTTGACGTTATTACAGATGGTAATTGAAAAAATAACAGGAAAATCATTACAACAACTGGCCAACGAGAAAATTTTTATTCCTGTCGGGATGGGCCGGACGGCTTACGTGTGGCAGCCATCCTTTGATAATGACCTTGCAGATGGGCACGACCCACAAGAAAAGGTTTTACCTATAAAAAAGAGGACCAAGGCCAATGCTGCTGGGTCTATGGAAACTACCATTGCCGATTATACCCGGTTTATTGCTTATGTAATGCAAGGCAAAGGATTAAATAAGCAAACAAAAGCAATGATGCTCACTCCGCAGATCACTATAAATTCCAAATACCAATTCCCCACTATTACAGATGATACAACAACGAGCAACAACAATATCCAATTGAGTTATGGGCTTGGCTGGGGGCTTTTTAATTGTAAATATGGCCATGCTTTTTTTAAAGAAGGCCATGACGACGGCTGGCGGCACTACGGCGTTGTTTTTCCCGACAAAAAAACAGCTATTATCATTATGACCAACAGTGCTAACGGCGAAGGTATATTTAAATATCTGCTGGAAGAATTAATAGGCGACACCTATACGCCATGGAAATGGGAACGATATACACCTTACAATAAATAAAGCAGGGTTTAGAATTTCGCAGGGCGAATGAAAATTAACAATCGGGCATAAAAGGTTATGAGAACATTTTATGCCCGATATAATATTTCTTTAGTCTTCAATTACCACGCCCATTGAACAGAATTTGTCAATACGCTCGGCAACCAATTCATCAATATTACGTTCTTTAAGCTGCTTCAAATCTTTTAACAGCTGTTTTTTAAGCGTTGCTGCCATAACCACCGGGTCCTGGTGTGCGCCGCCAAGGGGCTCTTTTATCACGCCGTCAATCAGCTTATTCTTTAACATATCTGTTGAAGTTAGCTTCAGCATTTCTGCGGCGCGTTCTTTATGTTCCCAGGTTTTAAACAGAATGGTTGAGCAGTTTTCGGGCGATATTACCGAGTACCAGGAATTTTCAAGCATCATTACTTTATCGCCAATTGCAATACCTAATGCGCCACCTGATGCTCCCTCGCCAATAATTACACAAATTACCGGCACTTTAAGTACCGACATCTCTAACAGGTTACGTGCAATTGCCTCGCCCTGCCCGCGCTCTTCAGCCTCCAAACCAGGAAATGCTCCCGGAGTATCAATTAATGTAATAACCGGTTTGTTAAACTTTTCGGCCATTTTCATCAGCCTTAAAGCCTTGCGGTAACCTTCGGGATTGGGCATACCGAAATTACGATACTGCCTTTCTTTGGTGTTTTTTCCTTTTTGATGACCAATGAACATAGCAGTTTGGTCATTTATAGTTCCAAAACCGCCAACTATTGCCTTGTCATCACCAACGGTACGATCGCCATGCAGCTCAATAAAATCATCGCACATTAGCTCAATATACTGCAAAGTATATGGTCTTTCGGGGTGACGTGCTATCTGCACCCTTTGCCAACCAGTTAGATTAGCATATATTTCCTGTTTCGTTGTCTCAAACCTGCTTTCAAGTTCAGCTATCGTTGCAGACATGTCCAGCTTGTTCTTGTCTTCAACCTGCTTCACTTTTTCAATCTGCAATTGCAGGTCGGCCAGCGGTTTTTCGAAATCAAAAGTGATCTTCATAAACTAAATTATTGGGGCCGCTAAATTAAATAAATCAATTGGCATTTCTTCTATCAGCTTTTTGCAAGGCCTCCAGCTTGTTTATTTGCTGTTGCGAAAGTAATACCCGTGTGGCTAAACAGGCCTGTAAAATGGTGTTTCTCAACTCGCCCTGGTATAATCCGTAACGGTTGGTATAAAATATTAACGACCCATTGTTTAGTACATGGAATTTAAAAAGGCTGTCCAGCGTTTTTTCGTTATTAATAATAATTAATCCCATTTCCAGCTTTTTACGATGAAACTCCTTATTTATTGCAGTTATTTTGTCAAGCTGAATAGGGCTTAAATCAAGCTCATGTTTATATTTTATAACATCCTCGGGCGATGGATAATGATTTAACGTTGCGGCTAAATCCATTCCATCTAAATCATTCCCGCTTATCAGCGCATTATATTGCGCATCGCTTAGTGTTTTTAGCGGCGAATGTTTTGTGGTACTATCTGCCAGGGCCTGGGCATTTACCTTGCTGCCTATCAAAATTACTGCGAATAAAAACAACAGATTTCTCATAAAGTTGGACGCATTATTAAAAACGGAAGCAATTTTATAAATTCTTTTCAGATTTAATTGCCAACCTGTAAATAAACCAACTCATAAAGTTATCGATTGTTTAATTTCCATACTTTTTTAAAGTAAAATAAAAACGGCTGCCTTCGCCCAACTCGCTTTCAACCCCAATTTTTCCGGCTTGTGCCTCAATAAAATCCTTTGCAATAGCAAGGCCCAATCCTGTTCCGGTTTGCTCTGTTGAGGCTCCGGGAACTTTAAAGTATCTTTCGAAGATCCGCGACAAATACTTTTGATCAATTCCCCGGCCGTGATCCCGTACAGAGAACTCTATCTCATCAGCCTTGTATTTATTTACAACAAGATCAACCGACGACTTTTCGTGACTGTACTTTATGGCGTTTGACAATAAGTTGATAAGCACCCATGTTGTTTTATCCAAATCAGCCTGCACTTCGGGTAAATCCTTATCGCATTTTATATTGATGGATACATGCTTTTGGTCTGCTGTTGTTTTAAGTGCTTTTACAGCATATTCTACAATATTACGTGGATGCGTGCTGCCAAAGTTTAACTGTAATTTCCCTGTTTCCACCTGTGCCATATCCAGCAACTCGCCGGTAATTTGAAGTAGTCTGCGGGCATCCTCGTCAATATTTTCCAGCAATTGCCTTTGTTCTGGATTTACAGCACCAATACGGCTATCCTCAAGCAATTTAAGGCTCATCTTTATAGATGATATGGGCGTTTTCAATTCGTGCGAGATGGTAGCAATAAAATTAGTTTTGGCCTCATCTAACTGCTGAAACTCGGTAATATTTTTAAGAATTATTACACTGCCTATTACCTTATCTTTACTTGTTACTGCCAAAACTTCTTTTGTATAATAGCTTTCGCGGTTGTCGGCATAAATTTTCATTTTTTGCTGATCGTTTAACAACAGATTACGTAACAGATCATTTTCCATGGCGATATCAGGTGCCAAATGCCCTGTCAGATCTTTTTCGGGCATACCAATCAGGGTGCATGCAACTTCATTCGCAAATATGATGACTGATTTCTCGTCCAATCCCAAAATGGCATCGTGCATGGAATTAATAATGGTTTCTATCCGTTTCTTTTCAAATAAAATGCTGGCAAGGTTACTATGCTCGTACTCATCCAGCTTTCGCGTCATAGTATTAAAGGCATCGCCTAATTCGCCAAATTCATCGTTTGATTTGAAGTTAAGCTGCTGATGGTAATTCCGGTTCGATACGTCTTTTATTCTCTCGGTTAATTCTTTTATCGGGTTGGCAATGTACCCCGGAAAATTAACCACAAAACTAAACGCAACAAGGAATAAAAATGTGGCTGCAAAAGCTACCAGTAATGTTGCGCTATTGGCCGTTTTTGTCGCAGTAGCATCCTTACGTTCAATAGCACTCATGTTTACCTGCATAACGCCGTATAGCAGCCCTTTTATTTCATTACGCACTGCAACTGCTTTAACCGGATCATTGTTCAACAATTTAAGTTCTTCATATTTAGCACGCAATGCGGCAGTAAGCGGACCTTCGCCTCGCTCAGTGATATTATGTTCTTCCTTTACAAGGTTATCTTCAATAGTTTTTTCCTGTTGCGCATCCAAAAAACCAATGTTGGCGTCCATGGCAACTCCCATATTTTTTGCATACTGTACCAATTTATAATTATCCTTAAGTATAGCTTTGGCATCTGCAGAAAGGCGGTTCAGAAAATAAATGGATAAACCGCAGCTTAATAGCGCCAGCGCGAACAAGAAGCTAAAGCCGGCACGGAGTTTATTTTTAATAGTCATTATGAAAGTATTACGAGGTCAATATGTGTTTGTGACATTTTGTTTAGCAATTGGGTAAAAACAGCCGTTTTCATAACCAGCTGGTAAAATTTAAAACGGGGCTTGCCGAGGCAGATGGTAGTAACATCATATTTCTCAGCGGTTTCCCATATTGTTTTTGCAATGTTATCGTTTTTTACTTTTAAAACCTCGCCCCCAAGCTGTGTAGCCAATTTCATGTTATTAATGAGGTGCCTCTGCGAAGCAAGGTTTATTTTATCACTGCTTTCGTTTGATGTTTGCACGTACAGCAAATACCATTTGGAGCGATAGTAAGAGGCAAGCCGGGCTGTTTTACGGATAATTATTTTGGCCGATTCCTCGTTGGTGCTGATACAGGCCAAAAATAATTCGGGCCTTAATTTTATGGTTTTGGGTACTTCAATATCAATTTTTCGCTCCACCTGGTGCGCCACTTCGCGCAGGGCCAGCTCCCTCAGCTGCAATATTTTTTCTGTTTGAAAAAAGTTATTTAAAGCCAGTGGAATCTTTTTCTCATCGTATATTTTACCTTCTTTCAGGCGGTCAATCAGCTCGTCCGCAGTAAGGTCAATATTCACTACTTCATCGGCCATTTGCAAAACCTTATCGGGGATACGTTCATTAATGGCAGTACCGGTAATTTTTTCAACCTCCTCATTCAAACTTTCAATATGCTGAATGTTAATTGCGCTGATAACATTGATACCGGCATTTAAAATATCCATTACATCCTGCCAGCGTTTTTCGTTCTTGCTGCCCTCAATATTGGTGTGAGCAAGTTCATCGACAATCACTACTTCAGGACGCAGGTTAATAATGGCGTTCAAGTCCATTTCTTCCAGCTCCTTACCCTTATAAAAAAGTTTACGACGCGGAATAAGTGGCAAGCCTTCCAGCTGCGCCACTGTTTCTTTACGGTTATGCGTTTCAACGTACCCGATTTTTACATCAATGCCGTTACGCATAAGGGTTTGGGCTTCCAGCAGCATTCGGTACGTTTTACCTACACCAGCGCTCATGCCGATATAAATTTTAAACTTACCCCGCCTCGAGCGTTTTATCAGCTCCAAAAAGTGCTCAACAGATTGTTCCTTATTTTCGTCCATATAAGCCCCCTCTAAATCTCCCCCGGTAGGGGAGACTTTCTGAATTTCTATTTAATATTTTCATGGCGGTTACTTACTTATATTTTTAATGTTCATTTTATCAAAGTCCTCCCTACCGGGGAGGATTATTCATATCGTGTTTTATTTTTTATGGCATTCATGAGGGCTCCGCCGTTTAGGTGGGGCTTTTAACCTTATAAAGGGGGGCCGACACCCCCCTTTTTTCACGCGGACCTCAATCAAACCAAACCTATAATTATCAAACAATAAATAATTATAACGTGTAGCCCGCGCTAATCTTTACAGGTTGTTCGGACCTGCGTATCATTCTTATTTTAAACTTTCGGCGTATAGCTCTTTTATTTTATACTCATTTAACTGTGCATCATAAGCATATAAGTTCAAATTGCTTTTTGATTCCAGCTCAACCATATTTTTAAATTTAATGTTTTTAGGGAAAGCTACTGCAATATTTTCAGCGGTTAAAGGCAATATGGTATCATCTGTTTTTTTTGCTGAAAAAATAAATCCTGGTTGGCTTGGGGCCTTTACCTTGCTGCACTAATTTGTCGTAACTGTAAATATAAAAACCGGTGGTATCAATAATCTGGTAAGCTTTGTCATCATTAAACCGGTAATCGTTATTATTACTGTCGTGATAACCAAATAGCTGACTTTTAGGAATGATTATTTTTTTACCATTGCTGATAACCGTTACGTTTTTCATACCGATAAATTCGTGTATGGTGATTTTATCGGCCGTGTAACTTAATTTATGATTTAAGTAATCGGCATATGTTAAATACAATCCGCTTGATTGTTTTTGGGCATTTGAGGTTTGAATCAATCCAAATGTCATTACGATGATCGCAATCATCTGAAATTTAAACGTTTTCATTTTTTTAATTATTAAATTTACTATTATAAGCGGTTACAATAGGTAACCGCAGGATATTAAAAGCGTACTATTAAATCCATAGCTGCGGTATACTGATCTTTTTTAGTACCGTTATCATATGGAGTTACACCATCAGCATAAGCGCGTTCGTACCTAATTTCCGGACGAATTCTGATGTAATCGTTAAAGTAGTGTACAAAACCGATGGTATGGCTTGAATACCAGGTAGCATAACCGGTACGGCCAGCCTGTGGATCATCCAAAGCATCGTTACGGATAGAGATATAATCTTTCTTAGATACCAGGATCTGGAAGTAGTTTACCGCACCGATAGCGTTTTCTCTACCCGGAATAGGTACACCCGGACCAACACCAGTTAAGAAAGGTTGTGCAGGGCCATTAATTACAGTACCACCGGTAAGCGCATGAAATTGCCACATATAATAAGCTTCAGTCATCATGTGGAAGGTTTCATTAAACTTGTGTCCCCAGGTAGCAACAACCATTTGCAGGTCATCATGTTCACGGGTATAGTCGCCGTTACCTAATGAGTTTATACCTCCGTAAATAGAGTCGTCATTATCATGCGATACCCAGCGAGCCATTAACAGGCCGTTAAGCTGTGCAGACTGGCTCCAGGGTGCCATATCATTGCCTGCATGCAAACCAACCTCCAGTTGCCAGTATGAACCCAGTTTAAAAGTTGCTTGTACGCCGGTAAAGGTGTATGGGTCAACGGTAAACATTAATGAGTGCGAGTACAGGTAGTTATCAGTTGCCCATTGTGCCTCAATATCAGCAGGTGAAATAAAACGACCTACTTTTAACAGCATACCATCGGCAATTTTTGGGAAATATATTAAACCATACATTTCGGCAGGGTCAACGCCGTATTTATTATTGTGCTGAAGCAACTGGTTACTGAAATAACCCAGGCCTGTAGTATAACGATAATCTGTACCAAAAATAGTGGTAGACAAGAAGCCAAAAGAAACATGATCTGTTTGAACGGTATTTGGCTGTAAATCAAATTTAATACCAGCCTGATCCAATACTACTCCGTTAGGAATTAAATCGTAAGAAGTAGGTGCGTTAGAGTTTTTTGATGAACTGATATTACCAGCGCCATCAACCCAGCCATAAAATCTAAATCTTGATTTAGTAAACAGTCCCAATGCCTTTTGCATCGGATATATTGGGGCGGTAGCGTCAGCTCCTATTAATGGCGCTCCATCCCAATCAGAAGTAGGAAATGGTGGTGCCGGCAATGGCGATGGCAGCGAACGGGCTACGGTATCTTTCTTCACCTTCACTTTGTTCGCCTTTGTTGAATCTTGTTGTGCGTGTACATTGAGGGCAATAGTTGCCAGGGCTACTATTGCTAGTAATTGTTTTTTCATTAGAAAAGTATTATTAATTAAATTTTTTAAGCTGCCATGAGCCCTATTAGCTCATTTTAAATTGGAGTCAATGCCTCATGACAGCCGTTTTGTATATATGTTTTATTAGGGTAATGCAGGGTGATTACTTTTTAAATTCATCCAAAGCAACGTTCATTTTTAAAACGTTTACAGTTGGCGGGCCAAACAGACCTAATACCGGCCGTTCTGTATTGTCGTTAATTATTTTGTATAGTTGAGCGGCAGGTATATCGCGCACCTTGGCTATACGGGGCACCTGGATCTTTGCAGCTGCCGGAGAAAGATCCGGATCTAAACCACTGCCTGATGCAGTAACCAATTCGGCAGGCACTTCATCGCGCGTTACATCAGGATTGTGTTTTAAAAAGGTGTCGATACGAGCACTTACATCCTTCAAATAATCAGGATTTGACGGGCCTTTGTTTGATCCGGCACCGGCGTCTGCCTGGTAGTTTGCGGCAGACGGGCGTGACCAGAAATAATTATCTTTTGTAAACTTTTGGCCAATGTTTGCATAACCAACTACGCGGCCTTTGTATGTTACAGTTTCGCCATCACCATGTCCCGGTGTAAATTTTCCTATACCTGCTATTAGTAAAGGGTAAAGGCCCGCCAGGATTACGATCAATATGATGGTAATTTTAAATGATGGCAACAAATACGTTTTCATTTTATTGAGATTTAATGTTAATTATATTAATGTACCAACCATAAGGTCGATTAACTTGATACCGATAAATGGCACAATAACACCACCTAAACCATAAATAAGCAGGTTACGGCGTAATAGTGCACTGGCGCCTATCGGTTTGTATTCAACACCTTTTAGCGCCAAAGGAATAAGCAACGGTATAATGATGGCGTTAAAGATTACTGCTGATAGTATAGCCGATTCAGGGCTATGCAGATCCATAATATTCAACGATCTAAGAGCCGGGATAGAAACCATAAACAAGGCCGGCACAATGGCGAAATATTTAGCCACATCGTTTGCTATAGAGAAGGTGGTTAATGTACCACGGGTCATCAGCAACTGTTTGCCTATTTCCACAATTTCAATCAGCTTGGTTGGGTCGTTATCCAAATCCACCATGTTACCGGCTTCTTTGGCAGCTTGTGTACCGCTGTTCATGGCTACACCAACATCGGCCTGTGCCAAAGCAGGAGCATCGTTAGTTCCGTCGCCCATCATGGCTACCAGCTTTCCACCTTGCTGTTCTGCTTTAATGTAGTTCATTTTATCCTCGGGCTTAGCCTCGGCAATAAAATCATCCACACCGGCTTTATTAGCAATAAATTTGGCAGTTAAAGGGTTATCACCGGTTACCATTACTGTTTTTACGCCCATTTTGCGTAAGCGTTCAAAGCGTTCAGCTATGCCGGGTTTAATAATGTCCTGCAACTCAATTACGCCCAGTATCATTTCATTTTGCGATACCACCAGTGGTGTACCGCCATTTGAGGAGATGTGCTTCACATTATCTTCCACATCTGTTGGGAAATGATTACCTGCTTTTAGTGCGATGTTGCGGATAGAATCGAAAGCACCTTTGCGGATACGTAAGCCATCAGGCGTATCTAAACCGCTTGAGCGTGTTTCGGCAGTGAATTTAATAAACACAGCATCTTTAGGAGCAACAACCGATAGTTTGCTTGAGCCTTGTTCGGCCAGTTCAACTATTGATTTACCTTCTGGAGTTTCATCAGCTAATGAGCTTAAAACACAGGCCGTAATAAAGTCCTTTTCGTTTACGCCGGCAGTTGGGTAAAAATTAGTTGCCTTACGGTTACCAATGGTAATGGTACCTGTTTTATCTAACAACAGGGTATCCAAGTCACCAGCAGTTTCAACTGCTTTGCCCGATTTGGTAATTACGTTTGCACGTAATGCTCTGTCCATCCCGGCAATACCTATTGCTGATAAAAGGCCACCAATAGTTGTTGGTATTAAACAAACAAACAGTGAAATAAATGCTGCAATAGTAATAGGCGTGTTAGCATAATCACCAAATGGTTTCAGGGTAACACAAACAATAACAAATATCAACGTAAAGCCTGCCAACAATATAGTTAAGGCAATTTCGTTAGGCGTTTTTTGGCGCGATGCACCTTCAACAAGGGCAATCATCTTATCCAAAAAGCTTTCGCCCGGCTGAGTAGTTACCATTACTTTTATCCTGTCGGATAATACCTTGGTACCGCCTGTTACAGATGACTTGTCGCCGCCTGACTCACGGATAACCGGAGCAGACTCACCTGTAATAGCCGATTCATCGATGGTAGCAATACCTTCAATAATTTCACCATCGGTTGGGATGTTATCACCTGTTTCGCAGATAAACACATCGCCTTTTTTTAATTGTGATGACATTACACTTGTTTCCTTGCCATCAACCAGCAGGCGGGCAGGTGTTTCTTCACGGGTTTTGCGTAGGCTTTCTGCCTGTGCTTTACCACGTGCCTCAGCAATAGCTTCGGCGAAGTTGGCGAACAACACAGTAAGAAATAATACGATGAATACCGTAAAGTTGTAGCCAAAGCTCCCTTGTCCTTTATTGGTTAAGGAGAATACTGATACGATCAGCATTACTACAGTTCCTATCTCCACAGTGAACATCACCGGGTTGCGGAATAATATGCGTGGATCCAGTTTGATGAAAGATTGCTTAAAAGCTTCTTTCATTTGGTCGCCCTGGAACAATGTATTTTGATCAGATTTCATGATTGAATTCTTATTATTATTTGATTGAAAAATGTTCGGCAATTGGACCTAAAGTCAACGCTGGGAAGAATGATAATGCAGCAATAATGAATATTACGGCAAATATCATAATACCAAAGGTTGCAGTATCGGTTTTTAAAGTTCCGGCTGATTCTGGTACTGCTTTTTTGCTGGCCAAAATACCTGCTATAGCTACGGGGCCAATAATTGGCAAAAACCTACCTACGAATATCACTAGTCCTGTACTTACGTTCCAGAATATGTTATTGGCAGTTAAGCCTGCATAACCCGAACCGTTATTGGCTGCGCTTGATGCATATTGATAAAGCATTTCGGTAAAACCATGGAAGCTGGGGTTGTTTAACCATGCCGATGGTTTGGTTGACCAATTGGCATTGGGGAAATGTACCAGCACGTATGATGCTAACGATGTACCTACCAGGATGATGAACGGGTGCAATAAAGCAATCAGCGAAGCGATCTTCATTTCGCGGGCTTCAATTTTGCGGCCCATGAACTCCGGCGTACGGCCTACCATCAATCCTGAAATAAACACAGCAATGATGATGAAAATATAAAAGTTAAGGAAACCCACACCTATACCACCGTAAAAGGAGTTGATCATCATATCAAACATTTGAGCTAAGCCTGATATAGGCATCATGCTATCGTGCATGGCATTTACCGAACCGTTTGATGTTACTGTAGTGGTGATACCCCAAAAAGCTGATGCAGCGGGACCAAAACGTACTTCCTTGCCCTCCATAGAGCCCCCGGGTTGACTGATACCCATATGCGCTATGGCCGGGTTACCGCCTGTTTCGGCTATTATGGATGGAATAACCATAATTAAGAAACCGACAGTCATCACGCCAAAGATTACCCACGAAAGCTTTTTCTTATTTATGTAAAAGCCCAAAGCAAATACCAGCGCAATAGGAATAAGGTCGATACTGATAGTTTCAACCATATTAGTCAGGTAGTTGGGGTTTTCAAACGGATGGGCAGAGTTTGTTCCAAACCAGCCGCCACCATTGGTACCCACTTGCTTAATAGCAATCATTGCAGCAGCAGGGCCACGCGAAACATGCACGGTATCGCCCTGTAAGCCTATTACGGTATCTTTACCTTTATAACTGGTTGGTGTACCGTTAAATGCTAATATTGCGGCAACTACAAAGCTAATTGGAAGCAATACGCGGGTGATTGATTTTAAAAAGAAATCCCAATAGTTACCAAGCTTTTCGGTAGTTTTCTCTTTCATTGCTTTAAAAACCACCATCATGGCAGCCAAACCTGTTGCAGCACTCACAAAGTGTAAAAACATAAACACAAAATGCTGTGTAAAGTAGGTAGCACCCGATTCGCCTGAATAATCCTGCAGGTTGGTATTGGTTATAAAGCTTAATGCTGTATTAAAAGCCAGATCCGGAGTTTGATTAGGGTTGTTATCCGGGTTTAGCGGTAAGTGCCCCTGAAACAGCAAACAGAAAAAAGCATAAAATAACCATATAAAGTTGATGGTTAATAAAGCTTTTAAGTGCTGTTTCCAGTTCATCTCGCGGTGAGTGTCGATGCCGCTGAACTTGAAGATGAACTTTTCGAGCGGGGCCATAAAATTGAGCCAGGTTTTTTCACCCTTAAATACTTTGGCAATATAACGGCCCAGCGGTATGGCCAGGGCTATTGTTGCCAGGTACATAAAAATGACACCTATTAATTCGGTATTCATATTGTTTTGATGTTTAAATAGTGATTAAAATTTTTCGGGTTTGAGCAATACATAAACCATATAAATAAATACGGCGATGGCAACGATGAATAGTGCTAACATGATGTTTAAATTTTTTCGAAGTAGTTAACGGATTTGAAGAAAAGCCAGAATACTGCTATGAAGCAAAGTATATAAGCGATAGTTAGTATAATGTCCATTTTGTTTGAATTTTCGAGGAGGTATACCAATGGGATGCCACAAAAGAGGCAAAGTTCATAAACAACTATAAATCAAATATATCAACACTTTAAATGAGTATGCCAAATTAAAAAAAGCCTAAAAAAGGCTATCAAAATGATAGGGTTTTATCAATTTAGACTAGGATTCATTAGAGCGGAGGGATGATAGGATTGTTGAGGTTAATTTGAGGATTTGAAGGTTAGGGAAATTTGAAAATAGGCAATAAATAGCGTGGGCACGCTAAAATTTATATTAGAATAACATCACAATCCTGAAATTCTAAAAATCCAATAAATCTTAGTCCAGATTTATTGGATTAGAGGGGGTGATAGGATTCTATCATCCAGTGGAAGCGTTCATTTTTGAACGCATGAACACTGTGAACACCATGAACACCGTGAACACTTATAAGAAAACAATAAAACAGCTTGAAAAACCTAATTCTATTTCCCAAATTCCGAAATCGAAACTCCGAAATCCCTAATTATTATCTCTGCTTTGCGGGGCATTCAGAAAAATAAAAAAGAAAGGGGGCTTTAGCTATGGATAAGGTTCTTTACTGGAAACTCAAAGCTGGACATTTTTAGTTAATTCGATCAAATGTTTTAATTTCTCGCGAATAACAATTTTTAATTTTCCGTTTTCTATTGCTTCCCATGGTTCAAAAGATGTTTTCCAATTTTTATTATAAGGTTCCTCAAATTTTAATTTTATTGGCCACCAGATATCATTATGCTTAGTGCCAACTAAATTTTCTAACTCTTCCCGTAATGCTTGTGGTATTGGCTTATCAATAGGATCATCTATCGAAGCTATTCCATAGGTAAAATATTCGCCATAATCACTAAATTGAAAAGTCATACCTACATACTTAAACTCACGCTTGAAAAATCTAAAACCGGAATATCGATTGTCAATATTGACATAATAATTACAACTGAATCCCAATGAACTAAACTCTTCTTCTAAACTTTCCACATCCGATTTAAGTTTCTTAAGCAAAGTTCGCATCGCTGTACTTAAATTATTTTTAATCGTAAATGCTGCTTCAAGATTTGAATTTAGCAACGCTGATAATTCTTCTGACATAGATCGATTTATAGTTTGATTGTTTAGGTATTTAATTAAATGAAGATATTGAATTAAAGACTCTCTGATGATAGGAGTAAGCGCAACTTCTTTTATACACAAATTAATCCATTTTGCAATATGTTGTTTGTAGGATAAGCACTTATAGTCCTTTCCCTCTTCCAAATCTTCACAGGATATTGCATCAGGCTTTTTACCATCGAGTGTCAAATAAAATAAATCAGACAATTTGGAGTAATTCTTATATCGTATTAATTGTTTTTCCTGATCAGAAGCATATATTTTATTTTCAATTAAAATGTGCTTCCCTTTTCCATCAGTCACTAATATATCTATACGCCCTCCTTTTGTTTTTTCTGCATTAATTGTACCTATTGACTTTTCAACTTCAGTATGGGCCCCTGTAGGATCAAATTCCTTCTCTTTGGCTCCAAATTCGGAAATAAAGAGATTTAAAAAAACCTCCTTTTGCCCATGACTTCCTTTGGGATTTAGTAATTCAGCTATAAAGGTGCTATGTAATCGCACTTCCGACGCTTCAAGCCGAAGTATTTTAAAGATATTGAAATTCTCGCCACTCTGTTGGTTGATTTTTTCATATCTATTATTAAGTATTTTAACTTGCTTAAGTAGATATTCTATACGGTGAAGCTCCATGCAATTTAGGTTTCAGCTAATATACGCTAAGAAGCCTTAATTGAAAGATTCTGAAACTCAAACAGTCACATATGAATGACGTGCTTTGTATGACTCAAATAAATAATTCGGATATTGGCATATCTTAGTAAATAGGTGTGCAACAAGCTGATTCCTCAAATTCCGAAATCGAAACTCCGAAATCCGAAATCATTCTAGCCCGTAGTCCTTTAATTTACGGTATAAAGTGGCTACGCCGATGTTTAATAAGCGGGCAGCTTCTGCGCGATTGCCATGGGCATGGTTCAATACACGCTGTATGTGAATTTTTTCTATCGATGAAAGGTCAAAAGTTGATAAGGTACCGTTTGCCTTTATAGGTTGCGGCTCCTGCATTTCGTATGGCAGTAGCGTTTCGTCCAAAACATTATCGTCGGCCAAAATAACGGCACGTTCTATAATGTTTTTTAACTCACGGATATTGCCCGGCCAGCTGTAGGCTTCCAGCTTCTCTACAAATTTGTCCGTAAGGCCAGCAAATTGTTTCTTTACTTTAAGGCCAAAGTAATTCATAAAATATTCGGCCAGCAGCTTGATATCTTTTTTCCTGTCGCGCAAGGCGGGCAGGGTTATGGTAAATACCGATAGGCGGTAATACAAATCAGAGCGGAAACCTTCTTTGCTCACTTCGTCCTGCAAGTTGCGATTGGTAGCTGCCAGTATGCGCACATTTACCTGGGTGGGTTTTGTATCGCCAATTTTTAAAAACTGCTGCGATTCCAGTACCCGTAGTAATTTTGCTTGTAAGTCGTGGTCAAGCTCCCCTATCTCATCTAAAAATATAGTACCGCCGTTGGCTTCTTCAAAAAGTCCTTTTTTATCCTTTACAGCTCCGGTAAACGATCCGGCCTTGTGACCAAATAATTCGCTTTCCAGTAATTCCTTGGTAAAGGCGCTGCAATTTACTGCCACAAATGCCTTGGTATGCCGGTTACTGGCCTGGTGTATCGCCTCTGCAAAGATCTCTTTTCCGGTACCTGTTTCGCCCAAAAGCAAAACCGTAGTATCTGTAAGCGCTACTTTTTGAGCCAGCTTAATTACATCCGTAATGGCGTTTGATCTTCCTATCAGGCGATCAAAACCAAACTTATTGTTTAGTTTTTCTTCCAGTTCCAATACACGGAACTGCAACAAAGCCTTATCCATTGCCTTGCTCACCAGCGGAATAATTTTTTCGTTATCATCCCCTTTGGTGATATAATCAAAAGCGCCCGATTTAATGGCCTTAACCCCATCGTTAATAGTGCCAAACGCTGTTAGTACAATAATTTCTGTAGACGGATAATTCGTTTTTATTTGCGAGGTAAGTTCAATGCCGTTAATATCAGGCAACTTAACATCGCTGATCACCACCGGAATAGCTTCATGCTGTAATTTCTTCAAACCCTCCTTACCTGTAGAGGCTACCAGTACGTCATATCCTTCTAATTGAAGTATCCGCGCCAGCAGGTTTCTCAGGCGTTCCTCATCATCAATAATTAACAGCTTGTCTTTTTGCATTTTCGAAGGCAAAAATGAGAAAGAAATTCGGAATTCGGAATTGATTTGAATTTAAAAAAAACTGTGTGTTAATTCCTTAAACTTTTCTTTAAAACCTAAAACTATTTTAATGGTTATTTAAAAATTCAAATTAACCGCAGTGAATGGTAAATACTTACTTTCCACTTTCATTTTTTTGCTGATTAATATTCCATATTGTTTTGCGCAAAATAACGCAAACAGCCTTTCGGTAACTGCTATGCAGGGCATCACTATTTTTACGCCGGATAGCTACCAACCCCAGGGATATTTTTACGGCGCCGAAATTGCCTATCGCCTTAATATGGCCAATAACAATGTGGCCTGGATAAAAGACCTCAACATAAAAGACATTGCTTTTACCGCCACCTGGTTTAATTTACATGCCATATCGATAAACGAACCACCCGAAATTAAAGGGACCTTGGGTAATGTATTTGGCGGCCTCACCATTTTGGATATGTCGCTGTTTGAAACCGGGAAAACAATTTTCTATTTTTCGCCCGGCTTCGGTTTCATTTACTCCACACAAACCTATTACACCAATAATAATCCCATTGTAGGCAGCCATATTAACCTGGCCGTACAGGCGGGTTTTAAAATGGAAACGCCAATGTCGCCAACTACTAAATTGGCTATTGGGGCTAATTTTTTTCACTACTCTAACTCAGGGTTTAAGCTACCCAATGAGGGTGTAAACAATATTAATGCCACCATTGGCATTATAAGAAACATTGACGCTGACGGTCCCAATCGAAAAAAAGAAACATTCAGAATTGATGATAAGCAATCATTTGAATTTGGGATTGGGGCCGGTCGGCGTGGGTTTGTAAATGCGGGCAATTACATCAACCCGCAAACTGGGAAATCTATCCCCTTACCTGATTCTGCTGCACAACGAAATGCAACATCCAACCTTTATATGCTGAGCCTTTACGCAGGGTACAGTTACCGATTAAACTCGTTGTTTAGTTTAAAAGCCGGCACTGATGTGGTTTATTATTTTAAGCCGTTTTCGTGGGATAATTTTTACAGAACCTACCAGGAATCGGGCTCATCATTTGATAACGTAGCCTGGGGATTAAGTTTGGGGACAGATGTTTGGCTGGGCCGGATGGCCTTTATGTTTAATTACGGTTATTACCTTCATTTTAATACCATAACCCCTGAGCATTTTTATTGGACCATTGGCGGCAAGTATTACCTTAATAACTGGATGTCCTTAAATGTTAAAATGTATATCCATGGTTTTGATGCGCAGTACGCCAACTTTGGATTAGTGTTTAATGTGGACTAACAGCTATTTTACTTGCTGCAAAAAATCGCCATCAATAATAAGCAATTTAACCCCGGTCGGGGTAATAGACCTGTGCGAGCTCAAATCGTCAGAAACAATGTAGCTCATTCCTTTTCTGAGTTGAAACTGCCCGCCGCTTTCCAATTCGGTAGTAAATTCCCCTTCCAGGCAGTAAATAATATGTCCTTTCTGGCACCAATGATCGGCCAAATAACCTTTGCTATATTCAACCACTCTTACCCTTAGTCCGCTAAACTGAATTGTTTGCCAAAAGGCTGTGCCGGTAACGCCCGGATGGCTTGTTTTGGCAACATCATCCCAATTAATAACCTGAAACGGTATATTTTCAAAATCCATTTTTAGCGGTTGGTAATGAATTTAATATCGTCTTCTAACTACACGTACCATTCTGCGGTAACGTCTTTCCTCATAAAAATCATTGGTAACCAGTATGGCATGGATAATTCCCGGAATCCAGAAGCACAACGACAAAATAATATTCAATATAAACGCACCGATACGTCCGGTAGTCAAAACGGCTATCGGCGGACACAAAAAACACAAAAAATAGCGCATAATCATCGTTTTTAAATTAAAATACAAAAAGTTAAAGCCAAAAGGTGAGCGGCTTTTGATATTGGATTTGTGTTAAACAATTTTGTTACCAATAAAATTAAGAAAAGATATAAACCGATCCAATTTAAACATAATAACGAGGGGTTTAAAACCCCTCGTTATTATGTTTAATGAACTAAACTTTTATATTTACGAACTATCTTTCACCATTCATATGATTATTGTAATTCAGTGTGTTGACCGGGTTGGTTTAGTGGCATCAATAACTGATGTGCTGGCAAAACAACAATTAAACATTGTATCCATGCGCGAGCATGTTGACCAGGCACAAAACCTGTTTTTTATGCGCCTGGAAGTAACCCATAGCGACGATGGCGATACACTCGAAAAAAAGCTGCGCTATATTTTGCCGCCCGATTCCACCATCCACATCAACCCATTGCCCAGCAAAAAGGTGGTAGTGATGGTTACCAAAGAGTATCATTGCCTGGCCGATATTTTGATCCGCAATTATTGTGGAACACTGAGCGCTACAGTGCAATGTGTTATTGGCAATCATGCTGTATTGGAAGATATTTGCAAACGTTTTGATATGCCGTTCTTCCTGGTATCACATGAGCAAATCAGCAAAAATGAATTTGAAGATAAAATAGCCACCATTATTGATCAATTTGAACCCGATTATATTGTGCTGGCCAAATTTATGCGCATTTTATCGCCCGCATTGGTAGCCAAATTCCCAATGCGTATTGTCAACATCCACCATTCATTTTTACCGGCATTTATTGGCGCCAATCCATACAAGCAGGCTTTTGAGCGTGGTGTAAAACTGATAGGCGCCACAGCGCATTTTGTATCCAACGAACTTGATGAAGGGCCCATTATTGCTCAACAAATTATCTCCGTAAATCATTCGTTCACTGCCGGCGATATGGTAAAAGCCGGTAAAGAAATTGAAACAGCTGTGCTGGCATCTGCCCTTAAATTGGTATTTGAGGATAGGGTGTTTGTTTATAAAAACAAAACGGTGGTATTTGATTAAACATGGGATATAGGTTTTATTCTCTTTAGCGCGTGCAGAGTTAAGTTAACTCACCCTGTCATCGCTACGCTCGACATCCCTCTCTATGACAAGTCATAAAGAGGGAAAAGAAAAAAAGAAATTTGAATTTTTCCACCCTCTTTACGAAGTAGAGAGGGTCGACGAGCGAAGCAACGTCGGGGTGAGTCAACTATACGAGCGACATCCACGTCCCATTTAAAACATGGCCGTAGGCAGGCCATCTAAACTAACCCTGTTCTTTTCGGCTTTATAGCTTTCTAAGCCATCTTCGCCTTTATTCAAGGCCCATTTTTCGGCATGATCCCGCTCACCCTCGTAACTGTAATAGGGCACGCTAAAACCGCATGAGGTTTGCACCATATCAATATCGGCCACAATAATTTGCCGGGTGCCTAGTACTAATTTAAAATGATTAGAAAGTTCATTCCATTCTCCGTGCTCGGGTAAAACGGTATAGCCGCGTCCGTATAAGCGCATAATATTTGGCGGGCCATCAAAAGCGCAAAACATAAAGGTAATGCGCCCATTTTCGAGCAAATGTGCCGATGTTTCATTGCCGCTGCCAATAATATCCATATAGGCTACCTTGTGCGGTGAAAGTATCCTGAAACAATCCGATCCTTTTGGCGAAAGATTTACATGTCCACTGGCACTGAGCGGAGCGCTCGCCACAAAAAACATATGCTGTTTTTCTATGAATTCGGCATGCCTGTCTTCTATACTGTTAAAAAACTTAGCCATAACTCGTACAGGTTTGATATACTCAAAGTTAATCATTTTCTGTCTTTTTTTGTGAAACACACAAACGAGTCAATTACAACTAAATTGATACAAGCCCTTAATCTTTTGTTAACATTTAATTAACCAATACATGTAACTGCGCAAGTACATTTGCGCTCAACAAATTTTAAATTTTTCAAATGACCCACTTTCCCCTAAAACTATCAACATACTTAAAACATTCAATTTTAGCAAGTTGCTTAATTTTGGCTTTAATTCCGGTTAAAGCTTTTTGCCAAACCACGCCATCGCAGGATATTGAAATACTTTTTACTTCTGATGCTCACTTTGGTATAACCCGTAAAGCTTTCCGCGGCGATTCAAATGTAAAATCGTCTGTTGTAAATGCAGCCATGATCCGCCAGATGAATGCCCTACCCGGACAATCGCTTCCCGCCGACGGCGGTGTTAAGGCCGGGCAACCCATTAACGGCATCGATTATTTAATAGAAGGTGGTGATATAGCCAACCGCATGGAAATACCCATACAAAGTGCCGCCGCATCATGGGCACAGTTTGAAACCGCTTATATGGGCGGTATAAAGCTAAAAGGCACTGATGGTGAGCCGGTTAAATTTTTGATTGTTCCCGGTAATCATGATATTTCTAACGCTATTGGCTATGCCAAGCCCATGAAACCGCTTAGCGACCCAACATCAATGGTCAAAATTTATAACCTGATGCTGAAGCCTGCCACGCCGATGACCAACGAGGCTTATAATTATGCTACAGATAAGATCAATTACTCAAGAGATATAAAAGGTATTCATTTTATGTTTATCACCCTTTGGGCCGATTCTGCCGAAAGGATATGGATGGAAAAGGACCTGGCCAATGTTGCCAAAACAACGTCGGTGATAATTATTTGCCATGACCAGCCTACCTGCGAGGCCAAACATTTTACCAACCCTATCCCGCCGCATAACATGACTTTGGAAAATAAATTCGAAAATCTTACTGCCGAATATTATAAGGAAGGCGTGGTAGCAGCAGGTGATGGTGGCTCAACAGATATCGAGCAGCGCGGATTTGTAAAATTCCTGAAAGCGCATCCAAATATTAAAGCCTATATACATGGCAATTCAAACTGGAATGAATTTTATACCTATACCGGACCAGATAATGATGTTGCGCTACCTGTTTTCAGGGTTGACTCACCTATGAAAGGCAAGTTCTCTGCAAAAGACGAAACCAAATTATCTTTCCATTTGATATCAATTGATGCCGCAACGATGCAAATGACAGTAAGGGAATGTTTGTGGAACACCACCCCAACCAACCCTTCAACCAAGGTTGTATTTGGAGATAGCAAAACCATTTCTTTAGCTGTAAATTAAGTTTGCCGTTGCCGGTTTGCAGTTTGCAAAATGTACATATTTGCCATAAAAAAATGCCGTAACACATAAGGGTTACGGCATTTTTATTTTTTACCGGATGTCTTTCAACACCTCAAACAAACTACTCTACCACCAACGTTGCAATAGAATGCGCGGGGCTGGTTGTTTTAGCAGCTTTGCCTTTTATCCACAAATAATAATCAATATTATCGTCTGTTTTATTCATTACTACAACAGCCAGTTTACCATCGGGATTAACATAAGCGGTGGTTAACAGCTTATCGCGGCTTGCATTGCTGATGATACGTTTAGCTCCCGGGTGAATGAATTTAGAAAAATGGCCCATGTAGTAGTAAGAATTGGTATAAATCAAGCTACCATTACGGGTATCGGCATGTACCGGTGCAAAGCAATAATTGCCCACATGGTTAGGGCCGCCGTTTTCATCCAGCAAAATATTCCAATCGGTCCAGCCTACCGTACCGGCGTTAAAATCGTTAATCATTGACAGGCCATAACGCTCGCCCAAAGCCCAATCATTTAAACGGTTAAAATCAAATTTCTCAACACAACCCTCAGTAAACAATAAATGTTTATCCGGGAACGATTCAGCAACGCGCCTGGTGCTTTCAAAGTCCATACCTGCACCGGTCCATGTTTCGTACCAGTGAAAGCCAATACCCCAAACGTATTTGGCAGCTTGTGGGTCCTCAAAAATAGTACTTGCACGCTGATAAATTAAATCGCGGTTATGATCCCAGGCAATCAATTTCTTATTTCCTAAACCCGATTTCACCAGTGTTGGGCCTAAATAATTCTTAATAAAATCGCGCTCATCCTCAGCAGTATAAAGGCATGATTCCCATGATTGTGTAGCCATTGGCTCATTTTGTACCGAAAGCCCCCAAATAGGCATACCCATTTTTTCATAAGTTTTAATAAACTTCACATAAAAATTTGCCCAGCTCTGATCGTACTTAGCCAGCAATTTGCCGCCATGTAAAACATCATTATTGCTCTTCATCCATGCCGGTGGGCTCCATGGGGTAACAAATATATTTAGTTTACCGCCTGCAGCAGCCATAGCCTCCTTTATAAAGGGAATACGGTATTTTTCATCATGACTAACATCAAAAGTTTTTAAAGCAACATCACCCTCTTTTATATAACTGTAGCTTTCGCTCGAAAAATCACAGCTTTGAATATGGGTACGTGCCAAAGTATACCCAATACCTTTTTCTTTATCAAAATAGGCGGTCATAAATTCCTTTTGCTTGTCTTTTGGCAATTTATAAAAGGTTTCGGCTGAAGCGTCGGTAAGTGCTGCACCTATGCCCAGCATAGTTTGAAATGTTTTTGAAGGGTCAACAAATACCGATACATCTGTTTCCTTTGGTTGCGGCATATCCACAAAATGAAGGGTTTCGGTTTGCGTAATGCGGTTGTCGGTATTCTTTGCGGTTAAATATACTTTCACCGCCTTATCTTTAGCAGAATAAGGCGCCTTATTTTGCGCATCAGCCCACTTTACTGATAATAAACTAAAGGCCGCAAAGAACATTGAGGCACTAAATAATTTTTTTTTCATGATGATCAAATATGGATATAAATCCGGGTAAGATTGGTTTACAGCTTCAAATCTATCAAAGTTTTGAAAATAAGTATTACTAATTTTTAAATGGTACGCTATCAGCCCTTTAACGCAGTGTAATAAAACCGGACACCCGCTGTTCGGATATGTACATTTAAAAACCGCCAATCAAATACAATATATTGACTTACAGATACTTAAAATAAAGGCACGAATATTAACCTCATTTTCGGGCAATGACGAGTGAGCACATCCCCTGACATATGCTATCAAAATGATACAATAATCTGATCGCTGCAAACAGACATCTATATAAAATGAACTAACGAACCATCCATGATAAAAAACTATTTCAAAATTGCATGGCGCAATCTTGTAAAAAACAAGATGCATTCATTTATCAATATTGCGGGCCTCTCGGTAGGCATGGCGGTGGCTATGTTAATTGGCCTGTGGGTGTATGATGAACTATCGTATAATAAAAACTTCGAAAACTATAGCCAAATAGCCCAGGTAATGCAGCATCAAACCTTTAATGGAGATGTGGGTACCCAAACTTCGGTGCCTTATTTAATGGGCGATGAACTAAAACGTACCTATGGCAGTAATTTTAAGTATGTTACCATGTGTTCATGGACCTATGATCACATCCTGTCCTTTGGAGAAAAAAAAATCACCAAAGGCGGCAATTATTTCGAGCCCCAGATTACCGACATGCTTTCGTTAAAAATGATAAAGGGAAACCGGTCTGCATTGCAGGATAGTCATGCTGTTATTCTTTCTGAGTCAACTGCAAAAGCGTTATTTGGTGATGTTGACCCAATAAATAAAACCATCAAAATTGATAATAAGTTTAACGTTACTATATTCGGCATTTACAAGGACCTTCCCTACAATTCTGATTTTAACAATTTAACCTTTATAGCAACCTGGCAGCTGTATATTACCGACAGAAACTGGCAGGAAAAAGCCACTAATCCATGGCGTAATAATTCATTTCAATGTTATGCGCAAATAGCTGACAATGCTGACATGAACCAGGTTTCGACAAAAATAAAGGATGTAAAGTTGCATAGAGTTCAAAAAGCCGATGCGGCATTTAAACCGGTTGTCTTTCTGCATCCAATGAGTAAATGGCATTTGTATTCCGGCTTTAAAAATGGTGTAAACACTGGCGGCAAAATTGAGTTTGTTTGGTTATTTGGCATTATTGGCTTTTTTGTTTTGCTGCTGGCCTGCATCAATTTTATGAACCTGAGTACCGCACGGTCAGAAAAACGGGCAAAAGAAGTAGGTATCCGCAAGGCAATAGGCTCCGTTCGTTCTCAACTTATAGCACAGTT
>Ga0206982_1055_pt1 | contig 42915 bp, 44 predicted proteins | sample Alteio_BWMinCont_18_FD_153493 | JGI IMG/M metagenome (GOLD analysis project Ga0206982, IMG submission 153493) | Enriched cells from forest soil in Barre Woods Harvard Forest LTER site, Petersham, Massachusetts, United States -... | ecosystem: Environmental > Terrestrial > Soil > Temperate forest >... | reverse complement strand
CGGGTACGCTTTCCACAACTGCCCATTCCAACCCTGCCGACTCAATAATGGCTTTTCTTTTATTAATTTCTTCTACCGTCCATACTTCGCCGTTAGGAATATGGTGTAAAGCCGTTACTATTCCCGTTGCTCCGGCTTGCCTGGCATCAGCTAATGAAACCGGGTCGTTAGGGCCGTACCACCTCCATGTTTGTTGTAAACTCATTTTTTAGTATCAATATTATTATAAAGTATCAGGCTCCCGTTTAATAAACTCCCACCTGGCCGGACTAAAGGCATCGATCAGCATACCTGCTTCCAAACATACACAGCCATGAACGGTAAAAGGCGGGGCATAATAACCATCGCCTTTGCTGATTATCTTTTTTGTTTCGCCTATGGTCATCTCAAATACGCCGCTTTCTACATAACTCACCTGCGAGTGAACATGACTATGTAACTCTCCGCATCCGCCTTTTTCAAACTTTACCTTCACCAGCATCAGTTTATCGTCATAGCCCAACACCTGCCGTTGTACGCCCTCGCCAACTGATTCCCATTCGGTTGTTGCTTCAGCCTGAAACAGATCGCTTTGTATCATATTACTTAGTTTATAGGTTTAATATTTACCGGCCCGCATAATCTTTGGCGGTCATTTTACTTCTCAATAAAGCCTCCAGGTAATAATAATCGGCATAAATAATCGGCACATCTATTTCACTTTTGGCAGGTTTGTGGCCCGTGCTGTGCAATAATATAAAATCGCCATTGCTGTTTAACGGTGCTTTGTATGATTTATCCAGATTAGCCAATATAGTATTGGCCTTTTCCTTGTAATCGCTGCCCGGGCTATATAAAGCCAATTCATAAAGGGCCGATGCGGTTATTGCAGCTGCTGATACATCATGCGGCACATTCGGAATAGCCGGGTCATTATAGTCCCAATAAGGAATAAGGTCTTTTGGCAGCGTAGGGTTGCTGAAAATGAACTTAGCTATATTTTGAGCCAGTATTAAATACCTTTTATCGTGCGTTTCCCGGTAACACATGGTGTAACCATATAAACCCCACGCCTGCCCACGTGCCCAGGCCGATTCATCGCTATATCCCTGCGCGGTGTTTTTTTGAATAACAGCCCCGGTTTCGGGATTATAATCAACTACGTGGTAAGAGCTATAATCAGCGCGATAATGATTGATCAGCGTATGATTGGCATGTGATACCGCAATTTTATAGAAAGACGAATCTCCCGTTAACCTTGTGGCTTCAAAAAGCAGCTCCAAATTCATCATGTTATCAATAATTACCGGGTACTTCCATTTATCCTTGTTGTGATCCCATGAGCGTATTACTCCGGCTTTGGCATTAAAGCGCGTGCTTAATGATTTTGCCGCCTGTATAATTACTTTACGGTAATTAGTATCGTCGGTTATGCGATAGCCGTTGCCGAAGCTGCAATAAATCATAAACCCAAGGTCGTGCGTACCTTTGTCGTATTGTTCGGCAGTGAGTTTAGTGGTGTAAATTTGTGCTTGTTTTAGCCATTTAGGATCCTTTGTGTAATCGTAATAGAACCATAAAATACCCGCAAAGAAACCGTTTGTCCAGTCTTTAGCATTAACCAGCTTAAATTTGCCATTTTCAAAAGTTCTGGGCGAAACCAGACCGCCAACGGTATCCGCAGTTTTAAGCTCATCCAGCATGTAATTGGTTTGCTGTTCGGCATAGTTGAATTGCTGCTGCACATTCACTTTTTGACCAAATGCTGTTGAAGTAAGGCCATACAGCATCACCATGAGTATAACGGCCTGTATTTTAATGTTTTTCATAAATTGATTATAGTACGTTATTTATTTTTTTGTGGGTACGTTGCTGATAAGCCATTTAACCATATCATCGGCAGCCTTGTCATTTTCATAATCGGCTGGCAGACGCCCGTTCACATATTCGTTATAGACCCATGGATCACCAACGGCCATCACCATGCCTTTGCCATATTTGGCAATAGCTATAATAGTAGCCCCGTTTTTGTTCTTTAAAGCTGGTTTGGCATTGTTCATGGTACTGATAGAGCAAACATCTTTCAGGAAAATTTTATGAGCTGTTTTTAATATGGAATTATTAACCGGATAAACGGCCCCATCTTCAAAATGCTTGTCATCAATCACATGGTTTTGCAAATCATCATTAAAATGCATGCCGAATACAGCAGCGAGATTATTGAAATGGGGCAGCTCAACATTGGCGCTATCGTTGGCCAACATCAACAAAACACCGCCTGCGTGCACCCATTTAGCAATCTCCGTAATATTGTTTTGTTCGATATAATTAGGATTGGGGCTTTCCTTTTTTGTATCCGGATCAACAATAATATAGATGTCTGATTTTTTAAGATTATCAACGGTAGGTGCTATGGCCAGCGTATCCAATTGAGTGCCATTTTTTTTGAAGATTTTGCCCAGTTTTGAAAACCCGGTGTTGGCAGAATCATCCCACATATAATGAAAGCGTTCAATTTTGCCGGATGCGGTTTTATGTACTTCGTGATTGAAATAGTAATCCAGCGTTACTACCTGGGCATGTGCGGTATTAAAATAGGTTATAATGATAAGGCCTATCAGCGATAAAACTTTCATAAATGTTGAATTATTGACAAGTAATAATTGGTATGATTTCAAATGTATCATACCTAAACTGCTTCAACAAGAATAGTGCATTAATTATTCACGAAATCGTTTTCAGGATGATTGCTTTTTAATGGAAGAGGACGATTGCCTGATGTTTAACTCTGTGGGCAATACCCTCGTTTCGAATTCTGTGATCGGCCTTTTACTTTCAATAATGCCGATCAGCATCTCAATAGCATTTTTACCAATTTCAAAACCGGGCTGATAAATGGTGCTGAGTGGCGGATTAAGCGCGTCGGCTAATTGTGTATTGGAAAAACCCAGCAGTGCCATTTCATCAGGAATTTTCACTTTCATTTTTTGCAGCAAGAGCAATGTGGTGGTGGTGATCCTGTCTGATGCGGTAAATATTGCATCGGGACGTTTATCCATGGTTAACAGGTCATTCAAAGCGTTTTTTATTTCGTCCAGATCCCTGCCGCCATGCATACAGTATTTAATATAGCCTTCATTCAATTCAATCCCCGCCTGTTCAAGCGCCTTTGCGTAGCCCTTTAACCGCTCGCGCGTAATAGAAATATCGGGCGAGCTGGTAATATGCGCTATTCTTTTATAGCCCGAATTTAGCAGATGCTGTGTGCCTTCAAAAGCGCCGTTAAAGTTATCGGCAATAACTTTGTGGGTATCAATTTCTTCGCTGATACGATCAAAAAACACAATTGGCAGGCCTTTTTTGTGTAATGTTTTTAAATGCTCTACGTCGCTGGTTTCGGTAGAAAGTGAAATGAGTAAACCGTCGACTGATCTATAAGTGAGGTGTTTGACGTTTAGTACCTCTAACTCGAAAGACTCATGCGTTTGGGTGATGATTACATTATAGCCCTTACTGTAAGCTACAGATTCAATGCCGTTGATAACCTGCGAAAAAAACTGGTTATCGATGGTGGAAACCACTATGCCGATTGATTTACTATTACCCTGTTTAAGGCTTTTTGCTATCGGATTGGGACGATAGTTATGTTCTTCGGCGTAGTCGATCACTAATTTTTTTGTTTTTCCGCTGATTTCATAACTATCGCTCAACGCCTTGGAGACTGTTGAAACCGAAAGACCCAATGCGGTGGCGATATCCTTTATAGTTATGGCTTCAAAATTCATCCCGCAAATTAAGAGTATATTATGATAACAATGAATTTGTGAAAATGATTAAAAAAATAAATGCTGTGCAAAATGATGTAAGCCCCCTCTGAATCTCCCCCGGAAGGGGAGACTTTAACTTCGCTCGCAGTTATTTTTTTAGTCCTCCCTTCCGGGAAGGATTATTCATATTGTGTTTTATTTTTTTTGGCATTCACGAGGGCTTCGCCGTTTAGGAGGGGCTGGTGCCAGTTACAATACAATTGGTTTGGAGCGCGCTGTTAAAATGCGAATAATGCACCAGGCAATTATATAAGCCGATGCACAAATGGTAAACATAATACCGTAGGCTATTTGAGGTGTATTTTTATAAAAATCGGTTAGCCTGCCTGCAAGTAGCTGCACCAATACGCCGCCAATGCCGCCTGCCAAACCGCCTATACCAGTAACGGAGCCAACTGCTTTTTTGGGAAACATATCAGATACTGTCGTAAATATATTGCACGACCATGCCTGGTGCGCCGCGGCGCCAATACAAATAACGGCGACAGCCAATGTCAACGCATGGTCTCCAAAATTGGCCTTGTTGCCAAAATATTGGGTTAACAGTAACAGTAGCGGAAATAATGCAATAATAAACATGGCCGTCATCCGGGCTTTGTATACCGGCATACCTTTATTGATGAGCAGCAACGGCAAGCTGCCACCAAAAGTACTGCCCAATATAGCCACGCCATAAACAATAAAGGTAGGCAGCATTACTTCTTCGCCGGTTAGGCCGAATTGTTTTTTCAGGTAATCGGGCAGCCAGAATAATAAGAACCACCAGATGCCATCGGTAAGGAACTTGCCCATAAAAAATGCCCAGGTTTGCGGGTAATTCAAGAGTTTAAACCACGAAGTTTTCTGTTGCGGTGCAGATGTGTTTTCGGCTGTGGCCGGTTGGGCAACATCATCGTCACTATGGATATAATTATATTCTTCGACAGATAGTTTTTTTGATTTTGATGGCGTTGTATAAAACGCAAACCAGAAAATTAACCATAAAAAGCCGGATGCTCCGGTTAATAGATAGGCCATTTTATAGCCCATAGTATTGCCCCAATAAACCATGCACCAGGGTACAAAAAGCGAGGCTATCATGGCGCCAATATTGGCGCCGCTGTTAAAAATACCGGTAGCCAGCGCCCGTTCCTTTTTGGGGAACCACTCGGCAACGGTTTTAATAGATGCAGGGAAATTGCCGGCTTCCCCAATACCAAACAGGCTTCGTATAATTACGTGTAAGGCAACGGTACTACCGGCAAGTGCATTCAGCATCCCAAAAATGGACCATATAATTAGTGATAAGGCTAGTCCTAATTTTGTCCCTATTTTATCAATTATCCATCCGGCAAATACCGTTACCACGGCATAAAACCCGGTGAAAAATGATGTTACGTATGAAAACTCTGTATTTGTCCATCCAAAGCCACCTTTTGCTACAGGGGTAGAAAAGAATTCTTTCAGGTAACTAATTACCTGCCTGTCCATATAGTTAATGGTGGTTGAAAAAAGCAACAGCACGGTAATTACCCAGCGGTATTTACCTATAACATTTTTAGACGGACGCTCCATATAAATTATACCCCGCTAAAAATGGAAAACCCGCCATCAACACAAACCATTGAGCCGGTTACAAATGCCGATGCATCACTCAGTAACCAAACTAAAGCCCCAATTAATTCATCAGGATGCCCGAAACGTTTAAATGGTGTTTTACGGATGACCGACTCGCCGCGCTGAGTATAGCCGCCTTCTGGTTTAGTTAATAAGTTGCGGTTTTGTTCGGTTAAGAAAAATCCGGGTGCCAGGGCATTCATCCTTATGGCATCGCCATAACGGTTAGCCAGCTCTACGGCAAACCACTGATTATAACAATCAACAGCGGCTTTACCCATGTTATAACCCAATACCCTTGTCACCGCACTTTTTGAGTTCATGGATGATATATTTACAATGCTGCCTTTACCTGTTTTAGCAATGCTTTCGCCAAATACCTGTGTAGGCAATATCGTTCCCCAAAGATTTACTTCCAGCACTTTTTTCATGCCATCCAGGTTCATTTTAAAAATATCCTCATCTGGCATCAGTACACCCTGTGGCATGTTTCCACCCGCTCCATTCACCAGGCCATCTAACCTGCCGAAAGCACTTAGTACTTTATCGTTGGCTTGTTTTAGTTCGGCTTCGTTTAAAACATCGGCCACTAATGCAATTGCTTTGCCGCCATTGTTGTTAATTGCCTTTGCCCGTTCTTCGGCCACTGTTTCATTACGGCCCAATATGCCCACCGCACCGCCTGCAGCTACAATACCTTTAACAAAGGCATCGCCTAATATACCTGTGCCGCCAGTTACTATAATTACCTTGCCGGCTAATGAATAGTTGTTTTCCAATTTATGTTGAACTAAATTTTATCTTAAATCTGTTATCGCTAAGGCGTCCATATCGGTATAATCCAAATTCTCGCCGGCCATGCCCCAAATGAAGCCGTAGTTAGCCGTGCCGCTGCCCGAATGAATACTCCAGGGTGGCGATACTACCGCTTCGTAATTCTTCATCAAAATATGGCGGGTTTCATGTCCCTCGCCCATAAAATGAAATATTTGCTGGTCGGCAGCAACATCGAAATAAAAGTAGGCTTCCATCCGGCGGTCATGCACATGCGGCGGCATGGTGTTCCATACGCTGCCATTACCCAAAATGGTTAAACCCATTACCAGTTGGCAGCTTTGAATACCTTCCATATGGATGTATTTATTGATAACCCTGGCATTAGCGGTAGATTGATGCCCGGCAGAAACTTTGGCAGCTTCGGCATTAGTCATTAATGTAGTAGGGTATGTTTTATGTGCAGGAGCCGACAATAAGTAAAATACAGCCGGGCTATCACCGTTTTTGCTTTTAAAGGAAACTTCTTTTACACCTTTACCAACATATAGGCAGTCCAGCTTGTTAACATTATAGCTTTTGCCATCGATTGCCACTTCGCCATCACCGGCTACGTTGATAATGCCGAGTTCCCGTCGTTCTAAAAAATAATCAGCACGCAAGTTAGGATAGTTCGGCAGGTTTAACGTGTTGTTAACGGGTGTAACGGCACCGATAATCATACGGTCGTAATGCGTGTATACGCAGTTCAGCTCGCCTGCTTTTACAATGTCATTTATCAGAAATCGCTCCCTGATGGTATCGGTCCGGTAGTTTTTAAAATCTTCCGGATGCACGGTATGTAGTACTTTCAAGACTATGCTTTTTTTGTAAGTTGATGGTTTTATAATTGAAAAAGCAAGTCTACAATCTTAGTTTATTATTCTGAAAGAATTAAACAGTTATTTCTACGCAAACGTTATAGCTGGCTTATCAGCAATAAAGTTATTTGTTTTACTATAACGTTTTCGCACAAATACCAAATAAAATGGCGGCTTAAATGGTTTTAGCATGTAATATTGTGTAAACAGATATTAATAACGAGTTTTGGCCATGAAAAACAAACTTTCTATAATTAAATTATCTTTCCTTTTTATAATCATTTTAATGGAATCACAACAACTTTTTGCTCAAAACGCCAACGCTGTAAAAGACGTAACCACCGCCGTAGAACAATTGCGCGGAGCAATGATAAGTGCCGACAGCGTAGTACTGGACAGGCTTGCATCACCCGAACTAAGCTACGGACATTCGGGCGGCTTAATGCAGAATAAACAGGAATTTATTCATTCGTTTACCAGCGGTGCTTCTGTTTTTGTTAGTATTGAATTGAGTAATCAAACCATCCAGATTGTTGACAATACAGCCATTGTAAGGCATATTCTTACTGCTGCCACAAACGATAAAGGCAAGGGCCCGGGTACTGTTAAAATAAGTATCCTGTTGGTATGGGTAAAGAACGAAGCAGGGGAGTGGAAGCTTTTAGCAAGGCAGGCCGTTAAGGTTTAGTAAGTTTCATCAGTCAAATAATATTTTATACAATCCCGTCAAAAAGAAGATTTTTGACGGGATTGTTGGTTTTTATGCTTTAAGTAATCTGCGTTGTGTTTTGCTTTATCTATTTGATATTAAGTTATTTATGATGATTTTGATATCTTGTTTGCCGAAATGTGTTACTCTGGTGACAAACCCCGTGATTAAAAGGTTATCTTTACTTAATTCTTCGGGCGATATATGGCATTAAGCCCTTAATACGCCTACACTTCTGCTAACAAATTAATCTAATGATTTTATTGACCCGGGTTTCTCCGGTTACGTGTGGTTTGTGTTGCCAAGCCCTCTACCATAACAGTTATATCAACTGTTTTAACCTCTTTAAATATACTTGTTCTGCGCAGGATACGAATATGCGCCTGGCGGAAAATAAAATAAACACTCAAAAAATAAATCTATGAAAGGAAAAAACGCATCAAAAGAAAAGAAAAAGGCTCCAGCTGAAAATATTAGCAAAAATGTGTCTGATTATCAGTCTGGTAAAAAATCAGCATCCAGTATTGGAATAGTACCTGTAAGCAAAAAGAAATGATGATAAATGATCAAACCGCCAATTATAAGGCCAAAGTTTATGTATATGACCTTGATAATTGTGCCAAAGAGTTCGGCTTTAAGCAGGATGAAAACTGGGAGCTAAGTGTAGTTTCTGATAATGATAAAAAAGCACTCGAAAAAAGGTATTACCCTACTGTTTCGGTAAAAGCACTTCCTGAAATGCTCCCGGTACTTTTTAACCTGGTAAGAACAAGGTTAGCACAATTAACGGGCATTACAAATGGAGCTAATCCTGCACAAATGTCGGCGGCCGATCTGCAATTCCTTGTTGCCTATAACCCTAAAAGGCCCCGGATGTAGTATTGAAATACAGTTTTCCTGAATTTAAACGTATCTAAAATTGATTAAATGTACAAAGAAACCAAACTGTTAGCGGGCCAAAACCTCCGCTATACAGGCAAAGCCTTCCCGGGGTTTAATAAGGATCTCCCTTATGTAACCTTTGTGGCCTACCATAACACATCGCAATGTATTGTCAGTTATAACGATGTGCAGGTAATTGTAAATACACGCGGTACAATAGCTGTTAAATAAAAATACAAAGCCTTCAGAAGTATCTGAAGGCTTTTTTTGTGGAGTGGAGGTTTGCCTTAATTGGTGTTTGGCCTAAATTGTATAATTTATGTCCTTTGAGACAGGTTATTTATGATGTAAATTTGTTATAAGAGTTATAATAAATATATGATCGTTAATAATCAGCAAAGGAAACAGGTTGTAATTGTGGTGATGTCCGGCAATCTGTTACTCAACTTTGCGGGCCCGGCAGATGTTTTCACTAACGCCGATAAATGTTTAAGTGCGTCCGGTTCTGAAGCCGGTTACGATGTTCTGATCGCCTCCCCAACCTTTGATAAGAAAATACGCAGTGCAAATGGCATAGAAATAGTTTGCCAGTATTGCGCAATGGAAATTAAAACCCCTATCGATACGCTGATAGTAGCCGGCAATGACTTCCAGGCATTAAAAAAGCCCGAATACTACGATTTTTATAACTGGCTATCGGCCATTAACAATAATAATAACACCCGCCGTATTGGCTCGGTTTGCGGCGGAGCTTTTGCATTGGCCGAAGCAGGATTGCTCAACGGTAAAAAAGCAACAACCCACTGGCAATTGAGCGAAAAGTTAAAGAAAGACTATCCGCTGGTAGATGTAAACGCTACTGCGTTTTATACTAACGATGGCAATATCTACACCTCTGGCGGTGTATCATCCGGAATTGACCTGGCACTTGCTTTGGTTGAGGAAGACCACGGGAAAGATATTGCCATACAGGTTGCCCGCAAAATGGTTTTTTATTTAAGCAGGCCCGGTTTCCAGGTTCAGTTTGGCAATTTGCTGCCCGTTTATGAAAGTTCAAATATCGCCGAAAAACTGCATGGCTGGTTTTATGAAAACCTGCATGAACCTTTAGACGTGGTACGGATTGCTGATCATTTGAATATGAGTCCGAGAAATTTTACCCGTGTTTTTCATAAACAAACCGGACTGCCTCCCGCTAAATTTATAGAAAAACTAAGAGTTGAAACCGCCCGCAAATATCTGGAAGATACGGATATGCCGCTGGATGGTATAGCTGAAAAATGCGGTTTGGGCGGGCTGGTGTCGATGAGGCGAACGTTTCTGCGACATTTGATGACTACACCTTCCGATTATCGCCGGGCATTCCGGACATCATTAAGGGCAGTTGGCATGGGAGATGTTGTTCAACGCAGTTCACATCACATCAATTAAAAAATATGAGCCTCCGTTTAAAAATGTGCTAAGCCCCACCTGAACCCTCCCGGTAGGGAGGACAAAAAAACAAACGCGGGTGAAGCTGAAGTCTCCCCTTCCGGGGGAGATTTAGAGGAGGCTCGCTATATCTTTTATTATTTAACTTAATACAAACAAAATGAAAATTGCAATTAATGGATTTGGCCGCATCGGCAGAATGACGCTTAGGGCATTACAAAATAAACCAGAGATAGAAGTGGTGGCTGTGAACGATTTAACAGATATCAAGACGCTGACACATCTGCTTAAATATGATACCGCACACGGGCGTTTTCCGGGCGAGGTGGCTGCCGATGGCGATGCGATGATTGTAAATGGAAAACGAATTTTGTTGCTGAGCGAAAGAGATCCTGAAAAACTGCCATGGAAAGATTTAGGGATTGATGTAGTGATCGAATCAACCGGACGTTTTACAGACAAAGCCTCGGCGCAATCGCACATCAATGCCGGCGCAAAAAAAGTATTGATTACCGCACCTGCCACAGGTGGCGTAAAGACCATTGTACACGGCGTAAATAATGAACTGGTAGGAGAGGACGTAATTTACTCGACCGCATCATGCACAACCGGCAGCATAGCGCCGATATTGTATATACTGGATAAGGAGTTTGGTGTAGAATCAGGCTATATGATCACTATTCACGCGTTTACTGCCGATCAAAATTTACAGGATGCGCCCCATAAAGATTTGAGAAGAGCGCGTGCGGCGTCTTATTCCATCATTCCTACAACTACCGGTGCAGCTAAAGCAATAGGCGATGTGCTGCCAAACCTGAAAGGGAAACTGGATGGCTATTCATATCGCGTGCCTGTAATTGATGCTTCTATAGTGGATTTATCAGTCAATTTAAAAAAGGAAGTATCTGCTGATGAGCTGAACAAGCTGTTTAAGCACTATGCCGAAAATTCGCTCAAAGGCATTCTTGAATATACAGAAGAACCTTTGGTATCTTCAGATATTCTGGGTAATACACATTCATCCATAGTTGATGGCGGCATGACTAAAACCATTGGTAAATTGGTAAAGGTTGTGGCCTGGTATGATAACGAAGTAGGGATTTCTAACAGGATAGCTGAGTTAGTTGCGCAGTTGTAATTGGGAAAAACAAAAATTCATACAACTTATTCATATATTTAAGCCACTTAACAAGTGGCTTTTTTGTTTCAAATCAATAGCAATGGGAGAAATACTTACGGGTAGCAATAATGACAAATTAGCTTTTTGGCGAAAAGTATATTATTACTTCAATATAGTTGGGTTATTGAGTATTGCTGGAGCAAATTTTTTCAAGAAAGATCTTTTGCCATACAGAACAATAATAACAATTTATTTATCAATAGTATTGTTAATTTGGATAGTTGCCATGATTATGATTTTCATCTTAAAACGTAAGATAAATTCAAACTGAGGCACTGTAGATAATACGGCAGGCTTATTGTTTAATTTGCTGTCTTAATTAAGCACCGCAATGGTAAGCGCAATAATATCATCGAAAACAGATAGGTCTGTTGTTGATTTGGAGGTGACACGCATGCCTTTTACGGTATTAATCATAAACCTTGCCAGTGCACGTGCATCCTGTTGGTTCTTTATTTCGCCGCTTTCTTTACCTTTTTGTATTACCTGGTAAAAAGCTTCTTCCATTTGCTGATCATTTTTGCAGACCATGTTATTCACTTCCTTGTCATGGGGTGCTACTTCAACTTCGGCATTTACCATAAAACAGCCTTTATGTTGTTTATCTTCCATCAATTCGCCGGTTGATAGTTCCAGTAATTGTTTAATGGTTTCTTTTGCCGACACAGAGTTGGTAATGATCTCCTGAATTCTTGCCGCTCCCGAAGTTTGATAGCTTTCCAGAGCCTTCATAAACAATGTGTGTTTATCGGTATAAGTATCATATAAACTGGAACGACTAATACCCAGGCCATCCACCAGATCCTGCATAGAGGTACCATTGTACCCTTTGTGCCAAAAAATCTGTATGGCCTTGGTCAGCACTTCATTCTCATCAAAATCTTTAGTTCTTGCCATAATGTCAAATAGCTTTGCCGTAGTGGCAAAGCTATTCATTTTTAATTATTTTCAGTTCAATCAATCGGATATTACCTTACGCCGCCACTAGCCAGTAATATTTCGCCGGTTAACCAGCGTGAATCTTCAGAAGCCAGGAACACGGCCACATCAGCAATATCGTCAGGCTGACCAATACGGCCAAGCGGTGCGGTCTTCACTATTTCAGCTTCAAAATCGCTGCCGATAAAGCCGGCGGTATGCGTGCCTTCGGTTTCAACCATGCCCGGGTTAATAGAGTTAACACGTATTTTTTTACCGCCCAATTCTTTTGCCAATACATGGGTTATAGCATCAACAGCGCCTTTAGTTGCTGTGTAAATGGAGCTGCCAACGGGAGTGATAGCAGTAACAGCCGAACCTATATTGATAATGCTGCCACCGTTTTCGCTAAAGTTTTTCACGGCGCCCTGTGTGGTTAATAATAAACCCAATACGTTGGTGTTAAACTGGGTGTGAAAATCTTCGGCATTTATTTCTTCAATACCGCCAAATTTGTAAACACCTGCATTGTTTACTAAAATATCAACTGCACCGAAAGCTTTTTTGGTTTCTTCAAATAAACGGGTAACGTCGGCTTCGTTTGATACATTGCCTTGTACTGCTATTGCTTTGCCGCCTTTGGCTGTTATTTGGGCAACTACCTCATCTGCTCCGGCTTTTGCCAATGCATAATTAACTACTACGCTGGCACCTGCCGCAGCTAAATGTTTAGCAATACCTGCGCCTATACCTTTTGATGCTCCTGTTATTACAGCTACTTTGTTTTCTAACTTTTTCATTGTTTTGAGAAGATTATCTTTTATATTTGGAATAATCGTTCCGCAAATATATGTTCATTTTGGAATGATCGTTCCAGTAATATTTATTATTATTTTGTGATGACAATAGGGGTGAAACGGGTGCGTTTTTGCGTAATGAACTATTGGTTCAGGATGAGCGCGCGCAAGAAAGCGGCGGAGTTAAGGCCTGATTTTAATATAATTCAACCATCAAAGAATAATCGGGTCAATCCCGTTAAAATAATAGTTTTGGCGGGGTTGATTGTTTTAGGAGATCCTTCTCAATTGTATTAATCATTATCCCGAAAATATTTAATACCTGTTTATTTAAGCATAATAGTATTGAAGTATCCAGCCGATAGACCGCCTCGGCTGCGTGATATCATTTGCATTCAGTGGATTGATATTATTTCTCCGAAAACGTATTCGTAAATAAAAAGTGCAAAGTATTACAATATAAGGCTTAATAAGGTAATTTTGGATTAGTGAAGATAGCGGCTTAGCCATTTTTAACCAATTATAACCAGCGCTTACCAAACTAATTTATAGCATAATGAATACCTGGACTACTTATTAGTACGTCGCTCATATTGATTATTTTCAATATGTTTTTTGCTTATTAATTTGATCCGGAATATTTGATAAAAGATGATATGTTATCTGATAAAGTCTTATCGGATAATTAAGAACTAATTAAACCTTAATAATGATTAAAACTTAAACGGATGGAAAACTAAACAAGACTCATAAAAAAACCGGTAGTGCTGGAACCACGGCCGGTTTATAAAGTCCCCTTCAGATTTGCGAAAAAATGAAACAACAGAAGTTGTATGGGGCTTTTTTTTGTCAAAATTAAAAAAAAATATTTAACAAATAATGTAACAACAATATGAAGAAAAGACTTCTACACATTAAGTTTATTAAAGATACTGTGTTGCCTGTTCTATGTGTTTGCCTGGTAGCAAATACGGTACAGGCAAAGGAATCAGGAGGGATGGTAAATGTCAAATCACCAGGCATTGAGGGTTCAGCAAGGGTATCATCGCCCAAAATAGAAACCATAAAAATAACCGGTGTAGTTACTGACGATAAGAACCTGCCTTTGCCGGGTGTGGTAGTAACAATAAAGGGAACCAACATTGGCGCCGCAACCGATATTAATGGTAAATACACCTTAAATGCCGATGAAAATGCAGTGCTGGTGTTTAAGCTGTTAGGCTATATTTCAAAAGAAGTAAGCGTTGATAAACGCACTAAAATTGATGTACAGCTAACATCTGATCAAAAAAACCTGAACGAGGTAGTAGTTATTGGCTACGGCACACAAAAGAAACGGGATATTACCGGTGCAGTAGGCTCGGTATCGCTTACCGACGTGGCAAAGACACCAGTATTTGGAACAGCGCAGTTATTGGAAGGACAAGTTAGCGGTGTGCAGGTAACCCAAACCAACTCGCAGCCGGGTGCTGCATTTACAGTGAGGGTGCGTGGTACCAACTCGATTAACTACAGCAGTGATCCTTTATATGTAGTGGATGGTTTTGCAGGTGCTGATATTACAGGATTAAACCCGGATGATATAGCCTCTATTGATGTTTTGAAAGATGCATCATCAACCGCTATTTATGGTAACAGGGGAGCAAATGGTGTAATTATCATCACTACCAAATCCGGTACTTCAGGTAAAAGTACGGTTACTGCCGATGTTTATGACGGTGTACAAAATGTAAGCCGGATGCTGCCAATGATGGATGCCCAGCAGTTTGCAACATATCTTAATCGTGTTACTACTTACAATAATCAAAACAATACTACGCAAACGGCATTGCCTTATACCCAGGCTCAAATTGATGCTATGGGCAAAGGCACCAACTGGCAGGAAGCTTTATTTCAGCGGGCACCTATTGTTAATGCCAATGCTGCTATAAGCGGCGGATCGGCTGATACCAAGTATTTTGTAAGCATGGGGTATTTTAATCAGGATGGTATCATCTTAAATTCAGGATATGAGCGTGGTAACCTGCGGTTTAATTTAACCCATAACATCAGCAAGAAACTCACCTTCGGTTTAAACTCACAGTTGTCCTACGATCAGCAGGGAATTGCGAATGTGAACACGAATGGCGGAAGCACTGGTGGTACATTACTTGATGCATTGCGGATCAGCCCTATTGTACCTATCCGTGATAATACAGGTGCTTATACTTTTCAAAACGGGCCGAATGGTTATGTTGATTTAGTGGGTAATCCGGTAGCGGCCGCAGAGCTGAATACTGATGTCAGCAAAAACTTAAGGGTGTTTGCCAATAGCTATTTAACTTATGAAATTATTCCTGACCTTAAATTAAAGGTTAGTTTGGGTACTTCTGATGTTTTTAACAGGGAAGATATTTTTAGGCCAAGCACTACTTTTTTAGGCTTAACTACTAATGGGTTTGCCCAGATCTCCAACCCGATTAATTTTAACTGGTTAAATGAAAATACGCTTACCTATACCAAACGGATCGATAAAAATCAGACGATAACTGCTTTAGCGGGTTATACCTTTCAGCAGTTTAAATATACCACCAGCTCTGCTTCGGCCCAAAACCTTACCACCAATAATTTAGGGACCAATAATTTGGGTGTTGGCGGTAGTTTATCATCCTCATCATCAACAAATAGCAGCGCCTTAGAATCATTTTTGGGCAGGGTAAATTATAGCTTGATGGACCGTTATTTATTAACGTTGTCTATCCGTCGCGATGGTGCATCAGTGTTGGGTTCGGCCCATAATTTTGGTACTTTTCCATCGGGAGCATTGGCCTGGCGCGTATCTAATGAAGATTTCATGAAAAACGTTACTACCATCAGCGATTTGAAGCTGCGCGTGGGTTATGGGGTTACCGGTAACTCCAATATCGATCCTTATTCGTCCTTATCGCAATATGGTTTTAACAGCTATGTATTGAACAACACCCGGGTTGTAGGTACATCAGCCAATAATATCGGTAATGATAATTTACAGTGGGAACAAACAGCATCAACCAATATCGGTGTGGATTTGGGTTTATTGCAAAACCGCATCACTTTTAATGCTGATGTGTATGATAAAAAAACCACTAAGCTGCTGTTTAACCGTAGCATCCCGGCATCAAGCGGTTTTACAACGCTTTTAGATAATTTGGGTGCCGTATCAAACAAAGGTATTGAGCTTTCATTAAGCACTATTGATGTGGCAAGCAAGGACATCAGGTGGACAACAACCTTTAATTTTTCGCGCAACATCAATAAAATATTGAGTTTGGGTGGTATACCTTATCAAATTACAGGTAACGTAAGCTCAAGCTTATATCCGGGTGGTCAAAACTCGTCAATATTACAAGTAGGACAGCCTATAGGTGCTTTTTATGGTTACAAGTTTGAAGGGATCTGGCAAAGTCAGGCGCAAATTACTGCCAGTGGCACAAAAGAAGCCGTTAAACCGGGCGATCCGCGTTATGCCGATTTAAATGGCGATAACAACATTACCGCTGCCGACAGAACCATTATTGGCTATGCCGTTCCGAAATTTAATTATGGCTTTACCAGTAACTTAACGGTACAACGTTTTAACCTGTTTATGTTGATACAGGGTGTTTATGGCAACCAAATATTAAATGAAAACTTAATAGAAAGTGAAAACGGTACTACTACCGATAATAAACAAGCCTATGTGCTTACCGAAAGCTGGAACGGCCCGGGTACAAGCAATACCTTGCCTGGTGTGGGTAGTACGCTTCGCCGTAGTTTAGGGCCAACCAGTGATGTGCTGGAATCAGGCAGTTACCTGCGTTTTAAAACCATCACTTTATCTTACGATTTGCCTTTGCCTAAATTAACGCCGGTGTTTAAAAGTGCCAGCGTATACATTACCGGCCAAAACCTAATCACCATAACCAAATATAAAGGATATGATCCTGAAGTGAATTCCTATCCTGATTCTGGTGGTAATTATACTTCATTGGGTACTGATTATAACCCATATCCTAATGTGCGTACCTTTTTGTTAGGGGCTAAGTTTGGTTTTTAATTTTTTGATAAAAAGAGATATGAAAAAGAAATATATACTATTAGCTGCATGCGCTTTTCTTGCCATTACATCATGTAAAAAAGAATTACAGGAAAAGCCTTACAGCATTTTAACAAGTGCTAACTTTTACCAGAATGCTAATGATGCCCAGTCGGCCCTGGATGGGGTATTTAGCCAGTTACAGCCGCAGGGGTATTATCAGCGTACTATTTATATTATGACGGAGCTATCAGGCGATGCGCTGATGCCCTTGCTAACCCAGAACCAGGAACGTATTGATATGTATAAAATACAATATACATCATCAAACATCGAAATTAATAACTGGTATACCAATAGCTATAAGCTGATCAGCAGGGCGAACGATGTGATTGCCAATGTTCCGGCTATTAATATGGACGGACCTACCAAAAATAATATTATTGGAAACGCTATGTTTTTGCGGGCGATGGCCTATTTTGATATGGTTAGGAGTTTTGGCGATGTGCCCTTGATATTGAAACCTATTACAAGTCCTAGTGATCCTAATTTATACCCTGCGCGTACTGCATCGAGCCAGATCTACAACCAGATTATAAGTGACCTGAAATTTGCTGAGACCAATTGCTATACCGAACCTAATATTACTACGGCTAACAAAGGTGAAGTATCATCAGGAGCTGCTTCGGCCATGCTGGCAAGGGTATACCTGCAAAGGGCAAGTACTTCATTTGCTGCAACGGATGATAATACCAATGCTTTGGCAGAATGTAACAAGGTAATTAGTTCAGGCGTATATAAACTGATGCCTAATTATAGCGATGTATTTAACTGGAGCCTGAAATATTATCCGGCACAAACCGAAGTTATCTTTGCAGTACAGTTTGGCGCCAACAATAGCAATACTACACAAAACATTACGGTACGTATGTTTTCGCCGGCTGCCTTGGGCGGTTCCGGCTCGTTTGTTGCTAATCCGTACCTGATGAATAGTGTTTATGATCAGGGTGACGTACGTAAAACATGGAACGTTGCCAATTCTATAAATGGCGTACCAACTACACCGTTCATTTATAAATACCGCGATCCGCAATGGGTAAAGGGAAGTAATAACTCGCAAATGAACTGGATAGTGCTGCGCTATGCAGATGTATTGATGATGCAATCAGAAGCATTGAATAATATCAACGCTAATGATCCAACCAAATTTAACGGACTGAATACTGTTAGGGCAAGGGCAGGTTTAAATGCTGCGCAGATGTTGAATGCAACCAATACGCCAACGGCAGAAGCGTTTGTTGATACACTGGTGCGTGACCGTTTAAGAGAGCTTTGTGTTGAGGGTCACCGCCGGTGGGATTTAATCCGTTTGGGGAAGTTTGCATCGGTAGAACAGTCTGTAAATGGATTTACTGTTAATTCTAATCAGTATTTGTTGCCATTGCCGCAAACAGAGATTGATGCTAACCCGAATTTGAAACAAAACCCTGGATATTAAGGTGCTGAAAAATAATGAGATGTATTAATCTATTGATCTTGAATTTAGTACTGGTTTTTACCGGTTTTGCGCAAAGCAAAACCGGTAATTCCGGTTTTATACTGCTTAATGAACAGGTATTGCAAAATGTGAATACGCAATATCGTGGCGATGATGCAATTGTGAAAAAGCAGGTAGATGCGTTGCTGGTGCAGGCGGATAGTTTGTTAAAGGCCGGGCCTTATTCCGTTACCTTTAACAAAACAAAATTAGCGCCGAGCGGTAATAAGCACGACTATGTAAGCCAGGCACCTTATTGGTGGCCCGATTCTTCAAAGGCAGATGGGAAACCCTATATCCGTAAAGATGGCAGACGAAATCCCGAAATATATTTGCTGCATGATGATAGTCAGCTTACAAAAATGTGCGCTGATGTAAACAAGCTGGCACTGGCCTATTATTTTTCGGGTAATCAAAACTATGCACAAAAGGTAGCCGTACTTTTAAAAGTATGGTTTATTGATACGGCCACCAGGATGAATCCAAATCTTAATTACGCGCAATACATCCCGGGAATAAATGATGGCAGGGGTATAGGTATTATAGAAACACGCAGCCTTACCAAGATACCTGATGCTATTGAGTTATTGAAAACCAGCAAATACCTGGAGCCGGCATTGATCACCGGCATCAAAAAGTGGTACGCACAATATGCCGATTGGATGCTGAATAGTAAAAACGGTAAATCAGAAAGAATACAAACCAACAATCATGGTACCAACTATGATATGCAGCTGGCCGACTTTGCAATTTTTACGGGCAACAATACTTTGGCAACAAGGGTAATTAATGATTTTACAGTTCCGCGTATCGATCAGCAATTTACTACAGATGGTTTGCAGCCCCTGGAACTTGTGCGTACCCGTTCATGGGATTATTCGACTATGAACCTGGGGGCCTGGGTTAAGCTGGCCATAATAGCGGAAAAGCTAGGTATTGATCTGTGGCATAATCAAACAGTGGATGGTAAAGGTATAAAAGTCGCCATCACCTGGCTGATGCCGTATGCCGTTAAGCAAAAGAAATGGACCTATCCCGAGATTGGCAAATTTGAATATGAAAATTTTCAGCAGATCGTCCTGGCTGCTAAAAACAAATATCCGGATGTTTCATTTAGCACATTTATTGAAATGTTTCCGGTTGAAAACCAGTTGATGTTCTTGGAGTAAATGCTTATCCGGTTTAGGTTTAATACGTTAAAGAGAGTGGAGGTTGTTATTAAGAAATTACAGATAATAAAATGTGCTAATTAATTTGATCTTAGGTTTACCGGTTTTGCGCAAAGCAAAACCGGTAAACCTGATTTTGTATTACTTAACCTCTTCTATATTTCCCATTTTCCATGTCTTGTCAAAGAAACCTTTTTCGGGACCGTAGAACCGGGCCAGCACCTCAAAGCGACGTTGTGGGTTTGTCGGTACCCAGTTGGTTTGTTTACCATCAGGAGCTTTTGCACCAAAATACACATCAACTGAGCCATCGCTATTTTTTTGGAGGCCAGGTGTAGTGGATGCCCGGCTGAAATAGGGCATACCTTTTATAACCGCATGCGTTTCGCGGTCGTATATAGTCATTGACCAGTACAGCTTCACCGGTACATTGGCGGGCAAATGCAATTTGTATAGTTTTGAACCCTCAAAGGATTTACCATTACTGTCTTTAACAGTCATCAGATAATATTGCCCGGCACCCAGGTGTTTGGCACTGAAATAGGCAATAGAATAAGCGGCCCCACGGGCATCTATGGGATAGCTATCGGCAACTTCGTAATTTGCCATAATCGCTTTTGTAAAGTCGGGGAAAGCCGGTAATGCCCACGAGGTACCCTCGTAAAATGGCGGATTGAATACGGTTTGATATTTCTGATCGATCCATACATGTGCGTCTTTTATGGCGGCAGAAAGTATTTCTTTGGTTCGCGCATCCGGGTTAAAAGGTTTTCCTTTTTCAATGCTGATGGTTTTTAGGGGATCTATCATTGCCTTGTCACGTTCCAGCCAGGGCTCACGCTGCACAAAATCATTCAGGGTTTCAAAAAAGTGCATATCATAAGGAATACTATTGCTGAAAGGCTGTTGCAATAAGTCGATATATGTGGTTTGTGGTGGGATGGCTGCCTGCGCATACGGGTATATCTTAACCTTTTTGCCATAAGCAACGGCCCGTTCAATATCCGTAGGACTACCATCCGTAAGGTTTGACCGCAGGATAACAAAGCCTGTGTAAACTGCGGATGGCAGTGGAATATATTCCGCCGGTACCTGGCCCTTATAGCCCGGAGGCAACAGCAGGTATTTGCCACCCTTGCCTTTATCTACACCCGCAGGGCCAACATCTTCAATGGCGGTTTGCCAGCCATCATCCACGCTACCGGTTATAGAAGACACCCCTTCAACTGGTGGTATTTCTAAAACAACCGGCCCCTGCCTGGTATCGTACATTGGGTTGAAATAAATAACATCGGGATTGGGCGTAAGGGTTTGATTTTTTGAGTTGATTAAGCCCGACCAATAGGCCAGCTGGTTATAATCGCCTTTGGCCTGAACAAGGCTTTGGTGCAATAGTTCGGAGTTTACGGCCGGCATGCCCCAGTTTACCGCCTCAATAGCCCGACTGTAAACCATTTGCTCGTGCATATTGGCTGGTTTAAATACGCTATCAGTAGTTGAGGTAGCGAGATTTGTTGCAGTGGTGTCTTTTACATCTTTATTTCCACCTGAGCTGCAACCCATAAACGATAAAAAAAGCATACCTGATATGGCAGCTGTACAGAGCATTTTTTTGGTTACCATGATAATTGAAATTTGGTTAATAAGGGAGAATCAAAATTACCCATGCGCAATCGGTTCAACTCCAATTGTATAGCAATAAGAGGTTGCAGTTTTTAATTTGGAACAGAATAGAGCCTATTGTTGTAATTGGCTAAAATGCTTCCCCAATTCTGAAATAAATACCGTAATCGCCTTTTCCCACCGCACCATCCAGCCCTATATTAAATTTTGAATTTTTAAACGCGTTGTAGCGATAACCGACCCCTGCGCCGGGATATAGTTTCCAGTTAAAGCTTTCGGTATCGGAGCCATAAATTGTTGCCAGGCCGGCAAAGCCTACCAAGCCCATCTTTTTATTAAAGTTAAAACGGTATTCACCCTGAATATCCATCAAACCGTCGCCGCGGTATTTACCTTCCGAATAGCCTCTTATATCTGTTCCGCCCAGTGTAACCTGCTGTTCAAATTCGATATTACCAAGGCCAAATTTGCCAAGAAACCTTGCCGCAATTACATCGGTATTATCGCGCATGGGGATATATTTATCATATTCGAGAGAAACTTTGTTGGCTGGTTCCGCATTGCCGAACCAGCCGGGATAGCTTGTCCAGCTTAAATTAACTTTGTTGCCTTGAGTAGGGTAGTAAACAGAATTACGGGTATCATACAATAAACTCAGCACCAGTCCATTGGTGTGGGATACAGAGGAGGGTGCTATGCTGTCCTGGTAAACAGTATTGTAATGCGCATAGGTATATGATAGCCCGCCATAAAGCGCCCTGACAATTTTGCGTTGTACGCCTACGCTGATCACATTGGCTTTGGTGCCATAATCGTAAAAGTCGGGCACATCAATATCATCCACAAAAAACTGTGAATTTTGGTTGCCGGTGAGCGCAAACAGTTTGATGCGCCATTTATCTTCGGCCAGGTACCATTTGTTAAACAGCGCAACAAAATAAGAACCGTTGGTAGTGTAAATAGCCGATAATCCGGATAATGACTTAGGCGAAATAGTATCTTTTCTATTTACCTTGTACATCATCATTGGGATGGCGCCGAACATAAACTGAAGATTACGGTTATAACTTAAATAGGGCATCACCCTCAGTTCAACCTTCTTTTCTTTTGGTTTTGACCTGGCTATACTATCCGTAGTTTTTTGACAGAACGCGTATGCGCAACAAAATGTAAAAAAGGAAAGGAGTATAGCTCGTTTCATTTGGTATTTTAAGAGAGGAAGCCCAAAATTAACGATGCATAGGGCCTCGAACATGTAATAGGATAAAGTAAGCAGTTGCAGTTTTTAATATGGAACAGGTTGATTTGCGTTCATCCATAATTGATCGCGGCATCGCAGGGGTTATTAACAGATAAGTAATCTGTGTATTTAATGTGTTGATTTTCAGTAAAATGACTGTGTATTGAATATTGTTAACCGGTTTCTGAATAATTACTACGGCAGATTTTGAAATGTGCTATTTAAAACAGAACTTTAACAGGAGTTGCCATGCATAACCGGATTAAAAAACTAATCGCTTTGTTTTTACTAAGTACCCTCCTGTTAAATTTAGGCGGGGACTTTGCGGTGCATCAATTACTTGTTTACCAATCCAACCAGTTTTTTAACAAGCAAACAAGCCGCGGATTATACAATGTTCAGGACCTGACTGAAGTGAAGCTACCCCTGAGCATGCCTGGCATAGCCGATTGGAAGGCCTATGAAAATATGTATGGCGAAGTAAGGTTTGCCAACACCGCGTATAATTATGTAAAAATAAAAATGACCAGGAACGCCATTTACCTGTTATGCGTCCCCAACTATAAAACCACCCGTTTGTGTGGTCAAAATATCATTCATGCCGAAAATATGGATGATATTCCGGTTCCTCAGAAACAACATGTACCTAATAACAAAATAAGCATATTGGGGAACTATGATTTTGTATTTAACCGCTTTGAGTTTACTGTTCCATTTAAAATTACGTCGGTTGGCTCGGCTCATCTTATAGATGAACAGTTCAACTGCCATCTCGACATCGCCCTGCCGCCTCCCCGGGCCGGGTTTCTTTCTTAAATCTTAATTAAATTTTGCAGCGTTGTTTGGCAGGATATTGTTCTGGCAACAGGGTTACAATTAGCATGTGGGCATATCGGTTATTTACCGTGTGTCGTTGTTACTGAATTTTTATTCGTCTTTGAAAAATTAAACCAAGAAACTTTATGAGAATCCCTACAGAACCCATTGGAAGCATTCCCCGTACGCCCGAGTTAATTGCGGCAATTACAGGACAGTCAACCGGTGCCGATTTAAATAGCCTTTATGAAAAAGCTATTAACGATACCCTGGCCGAGTTTAAAAAAACCGGTTCGCCAGTAATTACTGATGGCGAACAAACTAAATCAAGCTTTGCCACTTATCCGCTCGAAGGCTTATCGAATTTAACTGCCGAAGGCATGGTCATCAATTTTAAGGATGGTCATTCGCGGCAATTGCCATTATTAGCCAGTGGGCCGTTTAGATACGGTAATTATGCAGTTAAATATCTTACAGCCGCTCAAAAGAAAACGAATACACCTGTTAAACAAGCGGTAATTTCGGCATCGGCGCTGAGTTTAATTTATCCGCAAAGCGGGATTGCAGGTTATACGCAGGCCGAGTTTATGGAAGACCTGTTGAATGAATGTGAAAAAGACATCAGGCAGTGTTTGGAACAAGGCGCATACAAAGTGCAAATGGATTTTACCGAAGGGAGGCTTTCGCTTAAACTTGACCCATCTGGCGGCGTTTTGAAGCATTTTATTGATGTGAATAACCGGGTTTTTAACCGTTTCAGCAAGGAAGAACAGCAAAAATTGGGCGTTCATGTATGCCCGGGCGGCGATCATGATTCAACGCATAGTGCTGATATAGATTATGCGGATTTTTTACCGCAGCTTTTCAATTTAAATGTGGGCAGCTTTTACCTGCAATTAGCCAGCGAAGCAGACAGAGTTAAAGTTTTGAAAACGATAAAACAATACCTAAAACCCAATCAAACGGCATTTATTGGTGTGATAGATGTGCTCAACCCAAAAATTGAAACAAAAGAGCAGGTAAGGGACAGCATACTGGAGGCGGCTAATTATATCCCGCTAAACCAATTAGGTACTACGGACGATTGCGGATTTTCGCCATTCTGCGATGACGTATCTACCACTCGCGAAACCGCTTTCGCGAAGATCAAAGCGCGTGTTGAGGGGACAAAACTTGCTGAAGAGAAATTATTTAGCTAAACTTATTTAATCATATTATGCCACATATCGAATTGGAATCGCATTTGCCCGGTATAACCGGGTTGCTTGAATATCGAAAAGACACGGGCGAACCCATCCGTGTGCTTACTCAAATTTTGTTGCGCGGCCCGTCAACCCTTACCGAGGCCGAACGGGAGTTGATAGCCAGTGTGGTATCGCACGGCAATCAGTGCCGGTTTTGCACGGCCGCGCATACCGCTGCTGTTGATATGATGCTTGGCGAGCATACTACCGCTCAAATGGTAAAAGATGATATTTCAACTGCACGGGTAAGCGAAAAAATGAAAGCCTTGCTAACCATCGCGGCCCTCACCGGTAAAAATGGTAAATTGGTTACAACAGAAATCGTTGAAAAAGCCAAAGCTGAAGGCGCAACCGGCCTGGAAATACACGACACGGTTTTAATAGCGGCCCTATTCAGCCTTTACAACAGATATGTTGATGGTATGGCAACTGCAATGCCCAATGATGACAGCTACTTCACTATGCTGGCCGAACGGCTTATTAATCACGGTTATTCACGTTTGCCGCAGGGCTACGATCACTTGAAAAAATAGAGATCCTTAATTATGAACGATACATTAATCATTAATGCCGAACGCAGGCAAAAAACATCAACTAACCTGGTACTGGTATTCATCATTTGCTTTGCGGGCAATATGTTTGGCGGAGTAATATCAACGCTGATGTCGGTTTACCTGCCGGTGGTGGTTAAAGAACTGCAGGGTAATCAAAGCGAAAATCAGCTCAACGATATCAGCGCCTATATCAATTCCGTGTTTATTTTTGGATGGGCGGCCGGTGGCTTTCTTTGGGGAATTATCGGTGACAGAATAGGCCGGAAAATGACGCTGTTACTAACCATCGCCTGTTTTGCCATATTCACTATTTGCACCGGCCTGATGCATAATTGGTGGGGTATTGTATTGTGCCGGGTAATGAGCGGTTTTGGTATGGGCGGTTTACTGGTGATATCATTTACCTTAATCAGCGAGATATGGCCCGAAAAAAGCAGGGCAGTTTTCACGGGAATCTTGTCAATTTCCATTCCGGTGGGTATTTTTTCTGCCGGATTGATCAATTACTTCGTAACCTCGTGGCGGCAGGGTTTTATGGTGGGTATTATTCCGCTACTGTTTGCCATTGCAGGTTTTTGGTTGATAAATGAGTCGGAGTTGTGGCTGAATGATCATATTGACCACCAAAAACCGGCAAATCATTTATTTCACCCTAAAAATATCCGGGCAATTGTTACCGGGTCGGTTATTTTTGGAACGATGCTTATCGGCTTATGGGCTATATTTTCGTGGATGCCTACCTGGATACAGAGCCTGTTGACAACCGATGCACATAAAGAACGCGGTTTAAGCATGATGTGTTTAGGGATGGGCGGCCTCACCGGCGGCTTTTTCTCGGGCTGGCTGGTGAACTTAGCGGGATTGAGACGGTCTCTCATTTTAAGTTTTGTAGTATGCTCATTGATGTCATTTATCCTGTTCAAAACAAACAGTTCCTTTTCGCCAATTATTTATGCGGAGATTGCCATTTTAGCCTTATTTTTTGGTGCAAGCCAGGGGATACTTTCGTTGTATATCCCATTGTTGTTTCCAACTGCTATCCGTGCTTCGGCTACCGGGTTTTGTTTTAATATCGGCCGCCTGTTTACAGGGTCTGCCGTTTTAACTGTTGGTGTAGTAGTTGCCAGTTTAGGCGGATATGGTAATTCATTATTCATTTTCTCGCTGGTATTTATCATCGGGTTATTGGCCGTTTTACTGATTAAAAACATTCAACCGGATACGCATAATCAAAATAATTAGACGAAAAAAGAACTTAATCAACCCAATAAACTTAAAAATATGCCGCACATTGAATTACCAAAGGAATTTCCGGGAATAAGGAGCCTTTTTGTGTTCCGTCCTGAAACTGCAGCGCCGCTTTGCAGCCTGGCCCAGGTTTTATTACATAACCCGCATCCAACTTTAACCGCCGGCGAACGCGAGCTGATAGCATCTTATGTATCCAACCTAAACACTTGTAACTTTTGCACCCGCTCGCATAGTGCTATAGCCAAACACCAGTTGCAGAGCGACCTTTCACTGGTAAAACAAGTGCTGGCCGATCCCGACAATGCACCAATAAGTGATAAGTTGAAGGCATTGCTGAAGATTGCAGCCAAAGTACAATCGGGAGGGAAAAATGTTACGACGCCTGATATTGAACATGCCCGCGCCCAAGGTGCTACGGATATAGAAATACACGATACCGTACTTATAGCCGCTGCATTTTGTATGTATAACCGCTACGTTGACGGATTGGCCACATGGCAGCCTGACAATGAAGAATTTTATGACAAGATGGGTGCGCAGCGCGTGCGTGAAGGATATAAACCATCGTCGATTAATGTGACAATTACTGAGGAGATACAAAAAACTTAGTCCGAAAGCCTTTTTGAAGACATAAAAAGCCCGGGATTTTAATACCGGGCTTATAGTTTGGCAACCTTGATCTATTTAAACCATTCCGAATATTTGGTTTCTTCGGGCACATCGGTAAAACTCGAAAACTCCAGCCGGTAGCCATTAGGGTCTTTTAAACCGACAACCCACATGCCGTTGCCTACAAAAGGCTCGGCCATGGTGATGCCTTTTGCTTTAAATTCGTGGTATAGTGCCAGTGCGTCTGCGCATTGGTAGCAAGTGGAGATACCGGCACCCAGCGGGCCCGATTGCTCGGCATTTAGTTTACGCGGCTGTTGCAGCATTACGGCTACGGCGTCGCGTTCCAGCCAGCACCATTCAATAGTGCCTCTTGGTGTCCATTGGTTAGTGAGTTTAAATCCAAGCCCTTCGCAATAAAACTGCAACGAGACTTCCATATCGGTCACCATAAAAAATGGTACAGTTAGTTTAATGTTCTGCGGTATTGTTTCCATTGTTGATGTTTAATTAAATAGTTTAAATTGCACTATTCAAAATAAATGAAGCAATTTTTAGATTATCTACATAAAATTACGCCACTTTCGGATGACGCGCAAACAGCACTAATTGCTAAACTTCAAAAAGCCGAATACCGAAAAGGCGAAATCCTTATTAAAGAGCTATCAAAATGCGAACATCTGTTTTTTATTGAAAAAGGGCTGGCCCGGGCTTATTATTTTAAGCAGGGAAGGGAAATTACCGACTGGTTCGGTTTAGAAAACAGTGTGATTGGCCCTGTAGTACGGCATTTTCCAACTAAAACAGGTACTCATTCGGTTGAGTTATTAGAGGATACAACGGTTGTGTTTATCAGCTTTTATGATTTGCAGGAACTATACGATAAATACCACGAAATTGAACGTTTAGGTAGGTTAATTGCCATACAAACCATCCTTTTATTGCAGCAAAAAATTGACTCCATACAATTTTTAACAGCCAAACAACGCTATCACGATTTTGTGAAAGCGTATCCAACGTTATTGCAAAGAGTTTCTTTAGGATATATCGCATCTTACCTCGGGATGAACCAGGTTACCCTCAGCCGGATCAGAAAAACATAAATTCATTTTTTAACAATTGCTAAAAGAATTCTTTCTGCAAATGATTTTCTTTGTGTATAAACAGATCACCATTGAACATAGGCATTTTTACTTACGGAACGCGGGGCGATGTACAGCCCTATATTGCTTTAGCATTGGGCCTTACAGACCGGGGCCATCGGGTAATGATAGCCGCACCCGAAAATTTTAAAGAATTGGTGGAGAGTTTTGGCATTAATTTTCATTCGTTGCATGGCAATGCCGAGGAAGCAATGAATTCGCTCGAAGGGCAAAGCGTTTTAAAAAGTGAGAACACTATTAAGCTGATGAAGCATTTTTTTAAGGTATTGCATGACGCAAGGGTGCCTTTACGGAAAAGCTATTTGGAAGGAATTGAAAAGGTAGATTTTATTATAGCCAATACCGCAACGCTACCCATTACCAGCGCCATTGCCGAAAAGCAACATAAAAAAATAGCATTTACTTATTTTATGCCGCCGGTTGTCCCCACAGCCGAATTTCCACTGGGCGATTTCGATTTTATGGATTTCCCCTGGTATAATAAGCTCACCTATAAACTGGCGCACCTGGCTTTCTGGAAATTTGTAAAGGCCGAAACCAACGAATTCAGGCAAGAATTAGGCCTGCCTGTTTTAAAGGAAAACCTTATTAGTCATATTGATAAACAAAAGCCGCTTGACTTGTATTGCATAAGCCCAAGCCTGATTCCTCAGCCAAAAGATTGGGACAATAATCATAAAATAACCGGCTTTTTAACCGTCCCCGAAGAAAAAGGGGCAGGATATTTGGGGGACGAAACCGCAACAAAATTAAATGACTGGCTACAGCAGGGTGATAAACCGATATACATGGGCTTTGGCAGTAATGGCGTTGGCAATACCGAAAAGTTTGTAAATATTATAAATACGATATTAAATAAAACAGATGATCGGATCTTGTTTTGTACGGGATGGTCGCTTTTTGAAAATTTGCCTGCGCATGAGCGGCTGTTCGTAACCAAATATGTAAACCACCAGGCTATTTTGCCCAAATGCAAAGCGGGCGTATTTCATGGCGGCGCGGGCACGCTGGCGGCTATGCTGCGAAACAACCTGCCGGTAGTAATCATTTCTTTTTACACCGACCAACCTACCTGGGGCAAAATAGTGGAGCGGATGAATCTGGGCGCACATATCCCGGTTAAAAAACTCACCGCCGAAAAATTGATTTTGGCTTTAGAGAAAGTTCAAACAAGCGAAGTAATAAATAGTGTAGCAGCTATCGGTGAGCAAATTAGAAATGAAAATGGGTTGGAGAATGCGGTGAGGGAGATTGAGGGGTATTTCGAGGAGGCGTTTCTTTATTGATTGGTTACTGTAGTTACCAAACTACAGGCATATTAGTTAGTTAGAGACATTCGGACAGCGGTAAATAAAATCTTTAGGAGAAATATAAAGTTAAAGATAACGTCCACAATTAGGAAAGATTTTGGAAAAGATAGATGTTAATAGTTTAATCAAATTTTGGGAGTGGTTTCAATCAATTTCTGATGATTTGATGCTGAATCCAACAAGGCCGGATTTAATATATCAAATAGACAATAGAGTAAGTGATTTTAATCAACTAGACTGGGAAATAGGACCTTGGGGAAACGATAAGTATTATTTTGCTATTTCTCCGAATTTAGACAGCAGTAAGTTAGAATTTACACGCGAATTTGTCAAATATGCGCCTAAATGTCCTGGCTGGTTTTTCTTGCCCTCAAAGCCGGAAAAAAGTGATTGGAAGGGAATATGGAAAATGGTAAACGAAAAAGGGACGGAGATTTTAGTTGATAGCAGTCATTGGAGATATATCTTATACAAATTCGAAGATGAAACTTTCGATATGGATATTGTTATTGACGATATTAATGGAGATGATAATACTATTAACCTGGCCGTTGATATTGCCTTAACAGGGTATCTGGGTGAAGAGAAATTTATGACAGATATACAGAATGTCAAAATTGTGACCTCTTTTGAAGAAGAACATCAAGACAAAGTTTCGATGCTTAAACATATAAAAAGTCATATAGAAAGTTTAACTTAAGCTTTATCCGCCCGGCAAAGCTTAACGCTTGCCGAAATAACGAAAAGTATGTTTGAAACGCAAAAACGACTGCTGGGTTAAACAGAGAACTGGAAGCAAAAAGGTCAAAACGAAAAGCAATATTATTTTTTAATGAGTTGATATTTTAATTGTTGATTTTGTAATAACCAGCAATAAAAGCAGTTTTATCCACCATCAATCGAGATCAACATGCGCACAGCCGACATGAATAAAAGATTAGTAGACAGTTACCTTGAGCTTTTTGAAAATTTAAGCCCGAACAGCAAATTGGATTTAATATCGGGTCTTTCTGCGTCTTTAAAATCTGCGAAGAAACGTTCCGCAACCCTGGCTAATCTTTTTGATGAATTTATACCGGAGAAGCCTGCCGAGCAACTCATTAAGGAATTAAAGCAAGCGAGGGAATTTACACGCACCACTGAATCATTTTGAAACAATACCTGCTGGATACAAATATTTGTATTTACCTGTTAAAGGGTTTGTATAATCTTGCCGGTCAAATTGAAAAAACGGGCATTGAAAACTGCTTCCTCCGCCCGGCAAAGCGTCCACGCTTGCCGAAATAACGAAATGTATGTTTGAAACGCAGAGCAAAGTGGCGGGTACGGCTTTGTATGCCGCTATTTATGCATCTCCTCTCAGCCTTTAGGCAGGCTGAAACGAAAAGTAGTACCTTCACCTACTATTGATTGAACGGTTATGGTACCGTTAATGGCTTTTATTAATTCTTTAACTGTTGACAGGCCAATACCCGAACCCTTTTTACCATATTGATCGGTAATTTTTAGGGTGAAATTGCTATTAAATATCGTCTCTAAGTATTCGGCGGCAATGCCAATGCCATTGTCCTCTACTTCAAAATGATAACATTCCGGGTCTTCGCTGAACCGGATTTGTGCCCTCCCTTGTTCCTTATCATTATAGCGGATGGCGTTGGTAAGCAGGTTGATTAATATCTGCTGTAAGGCTACTGTTGCAACATTTAGCCTGTGGTTTTCAATAGGTAAACTGATTTTGAAATTATCGGGCACCTGGATCATACCGATCACTATTAATAATAATTCTGATGAATTTACCGATTGTTTTTGCGTTAGTAACAAATCCGGCGATTTTGAATAAGAAAGCATATCGTCCAGCAATACGATCAGTCGCTTGGTGGAGTCGATATTCATGTTTATAAGCCTATCAAAACTTTTATCCTCCAATTTTTCTAAACGTACTTTTAACAATTGCGCGGTGAGCAAAATGCTGCTCATTGGGTTTTTAATGTCATGGGCGGCCATTGCCGCAAACTTTTGTATAAAGAGATTGGAGTCAATCAGTTCCTGGTGTATTACCTCCAGTTTTGCTGCACTTTTCCTCAATTCCAATTTGTCAACCACCTGTTTGGCAATAATTTTTAAAGCGGTGGTTTGTTCGTCTGTGAGTTGCTTCCTTTTCTGATCAATTACACAGAGCGAACCTAATGCAAAACCATCGGCATTTATAAGGGGAACACCGGCATAAAAAGTGATCGCTTTATTTCCTTTTATCAAAGTGCTTTCGGCAAAGCGCTCATCAAGACTGGCATCTTCTACAATCATGATGCCGTCATCAGCAGCGATTGTATGGGTGGAGAATGAGAGTTCAATTGGGTTTTCTGTGGCAGCTATTCCTTTTCGCGATTTAAGCCATTGCCGTTTATCGTCAATTAAGCCAATAAAGGCAATTGGTGTTTGACAAATAGCCGAGGCTAAAATGGTCAAATCATCAAAATCCTTTTCCTCAGCTGTATCTAGAATATTGTACGATTTAAGCACAGCCAACCGTGCTTCTTCATTCTGATCATAAGGAAATGGCTGCATCGGCAATTGTTTATTTAATAACCCACAAATAAATGTAGCCATTATTGTTAAGAAGTTTTTTATTTAAGCTAATAAATTAGCTTAATACAATAGTCAATTTCGTTACCTGAGGACAGTTTATCTGTTATAGTAGTCGTTTTATTAAACAACTATCAGAGAAAGCTTTAATACCCCAATAAGTATCATTCAGTAAACTGATTCCCTATTCTTTGCAAAAGAAAATCAAGCTCAAAAGGTTTAGGCAGAAAATCGTCTGGTGCCCCCGGCTGATACAATGAGTTAGCCAGGCCGGCAACACCGGTCATCAGGATAACTGAGAGGTCTTTTGTAATGCTTTGTTGCTTAATCCGGCTGCAAATTAAGCGGCCATCCATGTCTCCCAGCATTACGTCCATTAAAACCAGGTCGGGATGGAACTCATAAATAGTGTCAAATATATTTTTACCATTGGAAAGCGCCCTGATTTCGTAACCACTATCCGTCAAAAGAATGGATAGCGTTTCCAGCAAGTATGCATCATCATCAAGAATCAGAATTTTTTTGTTCATCATTTAGTACAGTATTCGCCTATTATGCTATTATGATGCCACGAATGATGAGTGGGATTTGATGTATTTCCACCCGGCAACGTGCCCACGCTTGCCTAAATAAGGAAATGTATGTTTGTCCCACCAGAATCCCCTTTTTTGCTAAAAATTCAAATTTTTTGTCCCAACTTGGCCCGCGGGTTGTTGTTAACTTATTGATTTGCAATGATTAGCTATTTCGTGGTGCGTCAGGTGTATCTTTTTGTGCCATGTTTTTATGGGACAAAACGGACCGGTTCAGTTAAACTAAATAACCAGGTGTTTGCTATTAATCACTAATTCCCAATTTACCCAGCCAAACGCCCAGGAAAAACACAATGCCGCCACCAACAATAACCTGCATTACGGTAGACCAAAGTGGCGATTTCATGAACTTATACCTGATTATCGCGATTACGATAAGCTCAAATGCAACTACTCCGTAAGCAAAATTCAGTGCCACATGCAAATCTTCGATTAAGAAGGGAAGGGTATGCAACATGCCGCCTAATGCTGTGGCAAATCCAGTGATGGCACCTCTTGTTACCGGGTTTCCTCTACCGGTAACTTCACCATCGTCTGACAGTGCCTCCGCTAAACCCATGCTTATCCCTGCACCGACAGATGCCGCAAGTCCGACAAAAAATGCCTTGTGCGATTGGTTCGTGAGGCCCGCTGCCGCAAATAGTGGTGCAAGAGTTGAAACCGATCCGTCCATTAATCCAAGCAGTCCAGGCTGAACCTTTTGCAGTACATATTGCGCATCTGTTTCTTTTGTGTGTTTTCTTCTTACTACCATGCCGTTACTATGTCGAAAATGTTTTTTTATTAATTATTGATAATAGCATCTATTGCCGGTAATTTAAATATAAAACTTCAGACTGCTATTATCAGGCTCTTATGTTTTGTGCCATTTATCAATCCCGGTTTACCTATAAATAAAAGTTAAATGTTAAGGAAATACTTTGGCTATTGATGACGATTGAGGTATCCCCGCATTCTAAAAATAGAAATATATCTCATCCGCGCCTAATTCTGTAGAAGTTGAAAGCAGCAGCTTCAATATGGAAGATGCTGTAATCAACAAAAACAGCCTCCTTTGATAACTCATAGTCTTTACCTTTTATTAAAATCAATGTTTTTTTGCAGGCCAACAAAAAACGCCTTCCACAAGTTTACAAAAAAGCTTAGCCAAACAGGCTCAAGCCATCGTTTACCATTGAAGCTATTTTTTAGTTCTTATTTTATTACAGTCTGCTCAAAGCTGCGCAGCACTTAAAAAGAACAGACAAGCCATAATAACATACCAGCCATACAATAAGGCTTCTTCAACTATTTTTTTTGTGAGTTTCATTTAGTTGTTGTTTTTATTGTGTTTAAGAAATTATTCAATGAACCTGCTTTCCGTTATTGAAGTCATAATTATGACAGGTAACCTGCCATAAATGTTTTCATGGGTATAAACTTATAAGTCAATTCTGTAGTAATACAGAAGATATTCAAATAATACTAAAATGAATTCCAGACGCTTTGTGTGATAAATTCCAATCGAAAGGATGGTGCTTATTTTGGTAGTGTAGCCTTAAAGCGATGAAAGCCTAAAATCAATGATTTTAAACTTTTGTATTGTTTTTTATTACTGGCGGAGAGGGAGTGACACTGGTGTCCGAAGTTTTTAAACTTCGGACTACTATGCCTGTAGTATCCGACTACACCCGCTGCCCGAAGTTTAAAAACTTCGGACGACTATGTTTTTAGGCGCTGTCCCACCGTCAGGCCGCACGTTTATTCACAATATACGTTTTAAAAAAATACCTCCAGGGCATAGCCACGATAGGTAATATAACCAACATAAAATTATCGGCCATGCCCTCGGCAGGCGAGCCGATCAATTGGTTTCGCTGGTACAGCGGATAGGCAACAACGATGAGCCATGCGGCTTTATAGATGATTTCAAACAGCACAATTGGCAGCATCTTGAGGGGGCGTAATATCCCAATAAAGGATATGAACGCGCACGAGGCCCACATAAACCAGGCTGCGGAATTGGCAGGGTCCCAGGGGCCGGTGTGATGCAGAATATGTGACCATGAATCGTAGCCAAGGAAAAAGAACATCAGGGTAAAGAGCAGTCTCAGCAGGTAAATATTTATTGGCGGAACACCATCGTAACGTTTATAATCCCGTTTAAATATATTTAATAAACTAAAGCGTGATGAAGGTTTAATACCATCGGTTGATGGTGTGGAGGGAGTGATTGGTTGCATGGGTTTGGTTTTTTTAAATATACCTTAATTTATCGGTAACCTAATATGTCCCGCTGTCCGAAGTTTTCGAACTTCGGACGACTATGCCTGTAGTCTCCGACTACACCGCAAACAACAAATGCGGTATCAATTTAAAAAGAGAAAAATCATCCGAAGCCAGAAGCATTTGACAATGCATTACGGAAAACGGGTATCTTATTTTTTACCGCATTTTGGGCAGATTCCCGTTGCTGACAGGGACAGATTCATGGGTTGAAAGCCTGCCGGTAAATTTAAATCAGGCAGATCCAGGTCATCCAAACAATACACATTGTTGCAAATGATACAGTTAAAGTGCAAGTGCTCGTCGTGGTGGTGGTTTTCTTCACAGCTGGATTTACAGAGTGCATAGTTGGCAGTGCCATTGAGGTCGAACACTTTGTGAATAATACCCTTTTCTTCGAAAGCGCTTAATATGCGGTAGAGGGTGCCGCGATCTATATCAAGCATAACTTCCTCCAAATCAGGTTGTGACGTGGCAAAGTTTTTTGAGGATAGCATAGAAAGCACACGCAACCTGGGCTCCGTCTTTTTGAGATGGTGCCTGGCGAGTAAATCCCCGAATTGATATTTGTTGTTTTTGACGTTCATGATCAGCCTGAGCCTATACAAATTTAACAAAGAAAACCCAAATACCGAAAAAGCAGACGCATCACATTTAATCGCCATTTAACATCGTTAACAACTTTTTTACAAAGTAAATGCTACAATGTTGCATATTTATTACATCTTTGTTGCATTAACTAAATAGATGTGGACAAAAAATACCCCTTATTGATTTTAATTTTCTCTTTATTAACCGGATTTTCTAATGCACAAACAAAGTATGCTAAATTACAATTGCATCTTAGTGGCAGTATTTATGATGCCCTATCACACGTTACGCTGCCTGCCGCTTCGGTGTCGGTAAAGGGAACTACTGTAGGTGTATTGAGTGACAAAAACGGCCGTTATGAGTTGAGCGTTAGTCCGGGTTCTGTCCATATTTATTGTCAGTATATCGGTTATGCACCCCTGGACACGCTGGTAGTTGTTGTTGGCGAAACGCAACTGAACCTTTATTTGAAACCTGCAAGTCAATCATTAAACCAGGTAAATATTACGGGAGCGGCAGCTGTTCAAAAGCAAATTGCTACGCAAAATCTAACCGTGCTGCAGGGTAATGATCTGGACAGAACGCGCGGGCTGAGTCTTGGCGATGCCTTGAAATCTATTACCGGTGTAACCACATTTCAAACGGGTCCTTCAATTGCCAAGCCGGTTATTCACGGCCTAACGGGAGCAAGGGTATTGATTTTAAACAACGGCGTAACCTTACAGGCACAGCAATGGGGGCAGGAGCATGCGCCGGAAATTGATCCCTTTATTGCCAATCAGATTGAAGTGATAAAAGGCGCAGCGGGTATTCGTTATGGCGCGGATGCCATTGCCGGGGTAGTTTCTGTTAATCCTAAGCCTTTGCCGACAGATACAGGCACTATGGATGGAGAGGTTAATGCCGTAGGTATGACTAACAGCCGGTTGGGTGCATTTTCGGCAATGCTGGAAGGCGCATTAGGGAAAAACCTGGCCGGATGGAGCTACCGGATTCAGGGTACCTATAAAAGAGCCGGAAATACCAGCACACCCGATTATATTCTGGGCAATACAGGGCTGAGCGAAAACGACTTTTCTGCGGCTTTACAGTATCATCACAAAAATTATGGTGTAGATGCTTATTACAGTGATTTTGACACCAAATTGGGTATTGAATACGATACCGAAGTAGGTTCCATTTCCGATTTGCAGATGCGTATTGCGGAAGGCGGTCCGGTGACCACTTATAATTTCAGCTATTTTATCGATCGTCCGTACCAGTTGGTGAATCATGCCACTGCCAAAGTAAGGGGATTTTATAATTTCAGCGATAGCAGTAAAGTTGAGATCCAATACGCTTATCAGCAAAATACCAGGAAAGAATACGAAGAGCTTTCATTTTCGCCCAGCCTTGATCCTGCCTTATACCTTCAAATTCATACGTCTACAGTGGATGTTAACTGGGAACACAGAGAGGGTAGCGGTTTTTCGGGATCAGAAGGTTTAAGCGGCATGAACCAGGGAAACATCAGGATGTATGAATACCTGATTCCGAATTATATTGATTACGATGGTGGTGCTTATGCCATAGAACGGTATAAACACAATAAATTATTACTGGAAGCCGGGGTCCGTTATGATTACCGCTGGCTCAGGGCCTTTGCTTTTGATGCCAATGCGGCAAAAATTGATGTAACAACAACCCATTACTCCGGCAATAGCGCAACATTGGGTGCTACTTACAATTTTACGGATGATCTAAAACTGACCGGTAACTACAGTGCCGCATTCAGACCACCATCTATCAACGAATTATATATTGATGGTGTTCACCAGTCTATCGGGGAATTCGAAGTGGGCGACCCGAACCTTAAAACCGAAAGGGCGAATGATTTTAGTTTGAATTTGAATTATGCTATATCCTGGCTGGCGGTAGATGTGGAGGGGTATTATAACCGCATCAACAATTTTATTTTCGAAGAACCAACCGGCACTTATTACCATGCACCAAGCGGCGCATTGCTGGAATTTAACTATACACAGGCGAACGTATATTTCAAGGGTGTGGATCTTGGTATTACCGTTAAGCCGATTGACTCGCTGGAGATCAATTCAAAAAGCTCGCTGATTTATGCCTGGAACGAAACGATAAACAATTACCTGATTTATACGCCGCCCACCCGCTTGCAAAACGGCTTTACTTATCATTTTGGCAAAGTAGGTGCTTTCAGAAATATATCCCTGGGTGCCGAAAATGTTTATGTAGCAAAGCAAACCCATGTGCCGCCAGGCTATGACTTTGAACCTCCACCGGGCGCTTACAGCCTGTTCAACGCGCATATAGGCTTTAAGCTGATCATCAACAGAACACCGGCAGACTTTGACATTGCCGCAAATAACTTAACCAATGTGGCTTATAAGGACTACCTGGACCGCTTCCGGTATTTTGCCGATGAGCCGGGACGCAATATCATTTTCAGGCTAAGAGTGCCTTTCAAAATTTTAACAAAAAACAAAGAATCCATTAACAATTAAATTTTACAAACATCATGATTAAATTAAAACACGCAGTATACGTGCTGTTAGGAACAGTGCTATTTTATGCAAGCTGCAGTTCAAAATCAGAAGAAGCCGTGGCACCGAACATTGCCAACGAAACCATTACACAGGCTTCCTTAAAATTTACCAACCAGGCTAATGCTGCCGATACGCCTTCGTGCACCTACACGTTTCACCTGGATAATAACAATAATGTAACCTCTGTTGATTCTACCACCTTAACGCTCAAAGCAAACTCAAAATATAATGGCGTGGTTTATATGCTTGATCAGACCCAGAAGCCTGTTTTTGTTGTTTCAAATGAAATTAAACAAAGAGAGAATTATCACCTGTTCTTTTATCAGCCAACGCCAATCAGCAGTGCGCCTGTAATTAGCAATACCAGCCCATATATTCCCGGAACGCCGGTAAATCCAAATGCTGCGCCTTTGAACTTAAGTATTGCCAGAACAGATATGGATACCAATAACCCGCCATTGCAGGTTGGCTTAACTACTTTATTTACCACTGGTGCGGCAAGTACAGGCAATTTACGCTGGGTATTGCGCCATCAGCCTAATGCCAAGAACGGCACTTTCGCGCCCGGCTCGGCAGATCTTGACGTCAACTTTATCACTATTATTCAATAACCGATCAATCTTAAAAAAATGAAGAAAATTATAATTATTGCTGCCATATTAATCGTAACGTTTTCTGCTTATACAGCCAAAGCGCAGGTGAGCAGCTATTGGGATATCACGGGTGGAGTTTCTGTTCCTACGGGCCAGTTTGCCAACTCAAACTATGGCGAACTTTACCACGAAAATAACCAGGCTGGTTTTGCAAAAACAGGTTTTGTTATTGGCCTGGATGGTGCCTGGTATTTACACCAATCACATTGGGCAATTGCCGCAACCATCACTTACCAGGATCAGGGACAATTGAGTGCTAACGATGCACATGCACTTGCTGCAGGTTACCAGGACGCTTTTGATGTGGATGAAGGCGCTGCCACCAGCCACGGCCGCTACCAGAATTTGAATGTATTGGTGGGTCCGCAATATTCCTTTTTGTTGAGCCGGTTTACGATTGACCTCAGGGCGAACGCGGGTTTTGTAAAAAGCTTCTCAACGCCCGAAATTGATATTGTGGTTACCGATGCAGGCATTCCGCATCCTTTTGCTCAGTTAAGCTCTACGGCAACAGGTTTTGTTTATGGCGGCAGTGCCGATTTGCGCTATAAGCTGAGTAAAAAGCTGGGCATTATTTTAAAAGAGAATTATGTTGATTCTCCGGGTATTGATATTACCAATACCAGCCGCGTTAATAACGCAGGCAGATTAGATACCAAACAACCCATTTCGGTATTCCAAACCTCTTTGGGGCTGAATTTCGGATTTTAAAAACACCCTGATAAAAAGCTGCCCGAAAAGGCAGCTTTTTATTTAGAAACAGAAATATCAGTGGACATATCCGGTAAAAATTACCTCGCAGGCAGACTGAATAACCAGGTCTTTAGCGTTATGAAGATGAAAGAAATCAAGGAATTACTTAAACGATACGGGCTAAAATTAACTTTAACCAGGTTAAAGGTGCTCGAGATTTTTTTCGCCAATGACCGGGCCGTTACCACCGCTGATCTTTTACGGCTAACGGAAGATGCCTTTGACCGGGTTACTATGTATCGCACCCTTAAATCGTTTGAAGATATGGGCATTATACATCGCATTGTGGGTGCCAATAATTCAATCAATTACGCCCTTTCGGGTTTTGGAAAAGCACACCCTGGCGTATGCTGCAAACAACATCTTCACTTTAGTTGCATCCAATGCCGGGGTGTGTTTTGCCTTGACGGGCAATCGGTACCTACCATCACCTTGCCGGATATTTACGAGGTGCATTCGTTAAATATGGTGGTTGTTGGTATTTGCGATAAATGCCGGAGCAAGTGATCAGTAACCTGCTTCCGGTGGGCTATCAATCGGCTATTCAAATCGTTCGTTGTACAGCTTTAATGCTTTTTCACTATGTCTTGCAGCCCTGGCAAAATGAACAAATGTAGACACCAATAACGCTGTTGCCACTCCGGTTAAAATGTACGCCCCTACCAGGCTGGTTTCGTGTGGAGTGGAGGGATAAATAAAGCTGGGATAGCCATTAACATAACCTACTGTAGGCGTGTTACTTAAATTTACCCTGGCATGATGTGCAAATTCGGTTATTGCAAAGCCGGATGATACGGCGGTTCCTCCCATTGAAACGTAACTCCACGTAACTTCATTTCTAGCTTTCTGATACTCCCCGGCTGATGGTGCATAGGCAAGTAGCCTTATTTTAACATCTTCGGCTGTTTGTAATTTACCCCCAATAGTATAAAGATACCCTCCATACCTGCCCTCGCCATAAGGAATAACCTTAATAATACTGTCGGGCTGCGCCTTTGATTTTAATGGATCCTGCGCTTTGATCAGCAAAGATGAAAGCGATAATAAAATTGTGATAATGATAGACTTTTTCATAGCATATTAATTTTTTATAAGTAAGATGCTAAATGTCAAAGCAGGTTTAACGTTGAAATGGCTGGCAACGGTAACAAATCAATTACGCTAATTTATTGTCAGATAGACATATATGCATATTGTGCATTATTGAAGGTAGCATCAAGTAAGTTTACCTTCGCTGTTCGATTCTCCTGAGTTCGAATCACTGTGCTCGTATACTGCGTAGCGCTTCCAATATTATTCGGTAGTAATAATCCCCTGCGCCAACCTGCTTAATTTAAGGTATCCCAGGTTAATGGAGTCTTCCTTTAATTTCGCGCCCGGTATCAGTTCAATTTGATATTGTTGCTTTTGGGAGGGCGAAAGAATATCAGCTATTTCATAAAGATCATCCACATCAATACCGTATTTATCGTCAATATGGGAGTTTGCTCCGGTAAAATGATTATGCTTAAAAAACAGGGTTTCTTTTGCCTGTTTAAACGCGGCAGATCTATCTTCCTTAACAGTTAAAAGCATATAGTGCTGCTCCTCAAACCTGTTTTCCAGGTATCCGCCCAGGTTGATGAAGAATAACTTTTGCTTGTGATCTTCAATGGTATTATCCTTTGGTAATATTTTAACGGCATAGCCATCTACAGCGGTCACCTCCCGCCAGGCATCAATATGAATTTTGTCAGGCTCGGGCCAAAAGGCTTCAATCTCGGGTATAAGTTCCTGTAAGGAGTTGGCTATTCCGAAGAATACATCGTGTTGCTCAATGTGTCTTCCCGGAGGCGTACAGCCTAATAACAGCATAAAAAGTTTTGGTTGCGACATTTTACCGGCGAATAAGTTGATGTTTAAGATAGAACGCTAAGATAGAAAACGGGCACAGTAAAACCAGCAGTTTGTTTAAAAACTAAAGCAGGAATTATTTTTCAGATTTTTTGTAAGGATTGAATCCGGACTGCGACAAAGCGGGAAAGAAACAATTAAACACAACAATTAAGTAATGAAAAAAATATTCAATCTGCTTTTAGTTTCCCTGTTTACTATCAGCATAGCCGTTGCGCAAAATCCCACAGAATTTCATAAAAAACAATATAACCTCGATAATGATGGCCTGGCTATAAAAGGTTATGACCCCGTAGCTTATTTCACCGCTAATAAAGCATTGGAAGGCAAAAAAGAAATTACGCTGACTACAGAAGGGATTACCTACCATTTCGCATCTGTACAGGACAGAGACTTATTTAAAAGTAATCCCGAAAAATATCAACCCCAATATGGTGGCTGGTGTGCTTACGCAATGGGCGCAACCGGCGAAAAAGTAAACATCGACCCGGAGACTTTTAAACTGCTCGATGGTAAGCTTTATCTGTTTTATAACCAACTGTTTAACAATACCAAAAAGACCTGGAACAAAGATGAAAAGCATTTGAAAGAAAAAGCTGATGCTAATTGGAAAAAAATAAGCGGCCAGGTATCATGAGTACCACAATGTCACCCCGCAGGGTATTGATAACTGCGGGCCCCACAAGGGAAGCTATTGATCCGGTGCGTTACATCACCAACCACTCGTCCGGGAAAATGGGTTATGCCATTGCGGGAGCTTTTTTAGCACGAGGATGCGAGGTGGTACTGGTTTCCGGTCCGGTGAGCTTAAACATGGCCCACAAAAACCTGACGGTGATTCATATTAATTCGGCAGATGAGATGTATAGGGAATGCAAAGCGTGGTTTGCTGAAGTAGATATTGCTGTTTTTGCTGCCGCTGTTGCCGATTATAAGGCTGCTGAAGTTTTTAGCTATAAAATGAAAAAATCGGCAGATGAGTTTGATCTGAAAATGGTGAAAAATGTTGATATCGCTTATGAATTCGGCAAGATAAAAAAGGATAACCAGGTAGCCATCGGCTTTGCTTTAGAAACGAACGACGAAGAGCTGAATGCCCTAAAAAAACTGGCTAAAAAGAACCTCGATTTTGTGGTACTTAACTCTACACAGGATAAAGGCGCAGCTTTCGGATTCGATACCAATAAGATCACTATTATCAACAAAGATCATTCATCTCAGGCCTTCCCCCTAAAAACAAAAAGCGAGGCAGGGAGCGATATTGCCAGTGCGGCCCTGAACCGTTTGGCCAATTTGAATAATAACGCCATCAAACAACTGCAACTCAACTATCTAATGGTACACAACACTTCGTTAACCATACTGGCCTGGGCATTGCGCCTGGCCGCAGCAATAATTATGCTGCAAACGCTGTACTTTAAATTTACAGCAGCACCCGAGCCTGTTTATATTTTCACAACGCTGGGCATGGAACCCTGGGGAAGAATTGGCATCGGTTCATTGGAACTTATTGCCTCAGTTTTG
>Ga0206982_1053_pt1 | contig 43055 bp, 44 predicted proteins | sample Alteio_BWMinCont_18_FD_153493 | JGI IMG/M metagenome (GOLD analysis project Ga0206982, IMG submission 153493) | Enriched cells from forest soil in Barre Woods Harvard Forest LTER site, Petersham, Massachusetts, United States -... | ecosystem: Environmental > Terrestrial > Soil > Temperate forest >... | reverse complement strand
ATGTTTAAGCAGTTATTTTTGAAGATGTCCGCAAAAAAGCTGGATACCACGCATCTGAAACCATAATCATAAACCGCCCATGCAGCATGTTCCCTTGATGAACCGGCGAAAAGGAAACTTTTGATATCAGCCACTACAAAAAAGATAACATGATTAATGGCTTTGACGATATTGACTATCTGCAAAGCATTAAAACGGAAATTCAGGAATTTGCTGAAAACCTTCCGCTATAAAACCTCACCCCCAACCCCTCTCCAAAGGAGAGGGGCTTTAAAAAAATAGCGAAGCTTAAGTCCTCTCCTTCGGAGAGGATTTAGGTGAGGCCACAACCAAACCAAATACTCCTTTACATGGAACGCAGGAAAATAGAGATAATGGACACTACCCTTCGCGATGGCGAACAAACATCGGGTGTGTCATTTTCTATCTCAGAAAAACTAACTATCACCCAATTATTATTAGAAGAACTCCATGTAGACAGGGTTGAAATTGCTTCGGCACGTGTATCAGAAGGCGAGTTTCAGGCAGTAAAAAGTATTTTGGTTTGGGCCGAAGAAAACGGATATTCCGACCGCATTGAGGTATTATCATTTGTGGATAATGGGGTATCTATCGATTGGATGGTAAACTCAAAAGTTAAAGTTCAAAACCTGCTAACAAAAGGCTCGTTAAATCATTTAACTCATCAGCTAAAAAAAACGCCCGAACTGCATTTTGCCGAAATAAAACATGTTATTGACCTTGCCGCGAGCAAAGGTATAGCAACCAATGTTTATCTGGAGGATTGGAGCAATGGTATGCGCAACTCACCGGAGTATGTTCATCAGATGCTGGATTTCTTAACAGCACAACCTGTAAAAAGGATCTTATTACCTGATACATTGGGTATACTTACTCCTTTGGAAACCGCGAAATTCTTAAACGAGCTGATTGCCAAATATCCCGGTGTTCATTTTGATTTCCACGCACATAACGATTACGATTTAGGTACCGCCAACGTACTGGAAGCGGTAAAAGCCGGTGTAAGCGGTTTGCACTTAACCGTAAACGGCATGGGCGAAAGAGCGGGAAATGCAGCCATGGCCAGCGCCGTTGCCGTAATTAATGATTTTGCACCCGAGGTTGAAGTTGGCATCAAAGAGTCCTCTATCTATTCGGTTAGTAAACTGGTTGAAACGTTTTCGGGCATAAGGATTCCATCCAACAAGCCAATTGTTGGCGACAACGTTTTCACTCAAACAGCAGGCATCCACGCCGATGGCGACAATAAAAACAATTTGTACTTTAACGATCTGCTTCCCGAACGTTTTGGCCGCAAACGCGAGTATGCGCTAGGCAAAACATCAGGCAAAGCCAATATCGAAAAAAACCTGCAGGAACTAGGGCTAAAGCTAAATGATGCCGACCTTAAAAAAGTTACCCAACGTGTTATTGAACTGGGCGATAAAAAAGAAACGGTTACTAAAGAGGATTTGCCATACATTATTTCGGATGTGCTGGATAGTAGCTTGTACGAAGAAAAAGTTATTGTTAAATCATATGTATTGATGAACTCCATGGGTTTGCGCCCTTCAGCAACCATTTCGGTGCAGATTGAAGGGGAGAAATTTGAAGAAAATGCCCAGGGTGATGGTCAGTTTGATGCATTTATGAATGCACTGGCCATGGTTTATAAAAAGAAAGAACGCCGTCTGCCTAAACTGATTGACTATGCCGTACGCATTGCACCAGGCAGTAGTTCTGATGCCTTGTGCGAAGCCATTATCACCTGGGAAACTGACAAACGCAAATTCATTACCCGCGGGTTAGATTCTGATCAAACCGTTTGCGCTATTAAGGCCACTCAAAAGATGCTGAACATTATTTAAGCCTGCAAATCGCCTAGGAGTTTTTGTTGCCGTTGGCTGAAGCCAACGGGATAGATTGATAAATTAAACTGGCTTTAGCCACAAATCAATGCCATTTTAGGCTAAAGCCCCTACGGTGTTTCATCATTATTCCGTTGGCTAAAGCCAACGGCAATTATTTGCAGCGTTTTTCCGTTCTAAATTTGAACGAGCTGTAAAAATTAGCTAACATATAAAGAATCGAGAATTAGCTAAGTATAAAATCACCTTAAAAATCGATCTTTGCAGCTTGTTGAAAAGATCGATTTAATAACAAAACCTTCGCCCATCCCGGTAGGAGTTAAAAATCACTAAACATGACTGATGTTGTATTGAATTTTGAAGCTGCTTCACAGCGCCTGAAAAATATAGTAAAACGTACCCCGCTTGAATATCATGCAGGCCTCTCAAAAGCTTACGAATGCGAATTGTACCTGAAGAGGGAAGACTTGCAGGTTGTTCGTTCCTACAAATTACGCGGCGCTTATAACATGATTAGTCAGCTAAATGCTGATGAACTGAGCCGTGGCGTAGTTTGCGCCAGCGCGGGCAATCATGCGCAGGGTGTTGCTTTCTCGTGCAACAAAATGGGCATTAAGGGCGTGATCTTTATGCCCGAAATAACCCCAAAACAAAAAGTTAAGCAAACAGAAATGTTTGGTAACGGCCATATTGAGATTATTTTGGTTGGCGATACCTTTGACGACTGCCTGATAGAGGCGCTGACCTACACACAGGCCCACCAGATGACTTTTATTCCACCATTTGACAATTACCGTATTATAGAAGGCCAGGGCACTGTAGGCGTTGAAATACTGGAAGACCTGCCTGATGTTGAAGCAGTGATAATGCCTGTTGGCGGCGGCGGTTTATCGGCTGGTACAGGCACTTATTTAAAACAACACAATCCCAACGTATTATTAATTGGCGTTGAACCCGAGGGAGCGCCAAGTATGCTGACGGCATTTGAACACGGCGGTCCGGTAAGTTTGGTTGATATTAACCGTTTTGTTGATGGCGCTGCCGTAAAAACAGTAGGCAAATTAACCTACGATCTTTGTCGCGCTGCACTGAATGATATGCTCACCGTACCCGAGGGTAAGGTTTGCACTACCATATTAAAATTGTATAATGAAGATGCCATTGTGGTTGAACCGGCAGGTGCGTTATCGGTAGCCGTACTGGATTTTTGCAAGGATAAAATCAGAGGCAAAAAGGTAGTTTGCGTAATTAGTGGCGGCAATAATGATATAGAGCGCATGCAGGAGATTAAGGAAAAATCATTACTGTATGAAGGACTGAAGCATTATTTTATTGTGAAATTTCCGCAACGACCGGGAGCATTAAAGTTGTTTGTAAACAATGTGCTTGGCCCTGGCGACGATATTACCCGTTTTGAGTTTATCAAAAAAACATCCAAAGAAAGCGGCCCTGCGCTGGTGGGCATCGAATTAAAATCAGCCGATGATTATCCTTCCCTGTTAAAAAGGATGGAAGAGCATCGTTTTGAGGTGATAGAACTAAACAGGGATCAAACCTTGTTTGAGTTTTTGGTTTAGATCAGCGCTTATAAATTATATTATTAAATTAGGGCTGTTGAAAGATGAAAGAAATAGAACTTGAAATATTGCAAACAGCGCTATTAGCAGATTATTGCCATTTAGTAACTAGTGATAAGCAGCAAAGGTTTGAAAATTTGAAGGATAGCGAATTATCAGTTAGCACTTTCAGCTTTTACACTTCGGTCTCAGCTGTATTTTCTTCCAAAATAGAAGGTGAGGCCATTGAGATAGATTCGTACATCAAACATAAAATGCTGGGCATTAAATTCCTGCCGGATTATACCCAGAAAATAGATGATCTGTATGAAGCTTATGAATTCGCACAGAATCAATCATTAGAAAAAAAAACAGTCAAGCAGGCTCACGCTCTATTAACTAAGCACATCTTACAAAAAGTGCAACGCGGTAAAATACGCAACGGCATGATGTACGTGATGACACCTCAGGGAAAGATTGAGTATGTTGCCTGTGCCCCCGGAAGTGTGAAGCAGGAAATGAAAAAGCTTTATAATGATATTGCAAAGCTGCTCAGCGCCGAATTAAGCTTTAAAGAATCTTTCTTCTTCGCTTCTATGATCCATCTTATTTTTGTGAAGATCCATCCTTTTGATGATGGTAATGGCAGGACAGTCCGGCTGCTCGAAAAATGGTTCCTGGCGCAGAAGTTAGGCAACAATGCATGGTTTATTCAGTCAGAAAAACATTATTATAATCAGCATCAAACCTATTATACCAATATCAGGTTGATGGGTCTCGAATATGATTTACTGGATTACACAAAAGCATTGCCTTTTTTATTAATGCTTCCTGAATCATTGTCTATCGAAAATTAACTCCGAACCCATCAGCATAAAAAAATGCCCGATTGGAAACCAACCGGGCATTTTTAATATCAGAAGCAGGCCGATAATTATTTGTGCTGAATGCCTTCGGCTAAAATAATTACTTTGTTGTTTGATGCTTCAACAACACCGCCCTTAATCAAATAAACGTCTTCTTTACCTGCACTGCCGCCACGTATAACAACCTTACCATCTTCTAAAGTAGAGATAATAGGCGCGTGGTGATTCAGTATTTCAAAAGATCCCAAAGTACCGGGAAGCGTTACCGATGTGGCTTCGCCTTCGTATACTGTTTTATCGGGAGTAAGGATTTCTAATGTCATGTTTTTTAAAATGTGCAAATCTGCGGATGTGCAAATGTGCAGATGATTTTAATATATTAATGAGTAAATATGCAGATGGCTTGAATTTGCACATCTGCACATTTACTCATCTGCACATTAATTATTAGCTTCAGCCAATAATTTTTTGCCTTTTTCTATAGCTTCTTCAATGTTTCCAACAAGGTTGAACGCAGCTTCAGGATATTCATCTACCTCGCCGTCCATAATCATGTTAAAACCTTTGATAGTTTCCTTAATGTCAACCAATACCCCTTTTAGGCCGGTAAACTGCTCAGCAACGTGGAAAGGTTGAGATAAGAAACGCTGAACACGACGGGCGCGTGATACAACCAATTTATCTTCTTCAGATAATTCGTCCATACCTAAGATGGCGATGATATCCTGTAATTCTTTGTAACGTTGTAAAGTTTCTTTAACGCGCTGAGCAGTATTGTAGTGCTCATCACCTAAAACAGTTGGGCTAAGGATACGTGAGGTTGAATCCAATGGATCCACCGCAGGATAGATACCTAACTCAGCAATTTTACGTGATAATACAGTTGTAGCATCTAAGTGGGCAAATGTAGTAGCCGGCGCAGGGTCGGTCAAGTCATCCGCAGGTACATATACCGCTTGTACAGAGGTAATTGAACCGCGTTTGGTTGAAGTGATACGCTCTTGCATGGTACCCATTTCTGTTGCCAGTGTTGGCTGGTAACCTACCGCTGATGGCATACGGCCAAGCAACGCTGATACTTCCGAACCCGCTTGTGTAAAGCGGAAAATGTTATCAATAAAGAATAATATATCACGGCCTTTACCATCAGCATCACCATCGCGGAAATATTCGGCGATAGTTAATCCTGAAAGGGCCACACGTGCACGCGCACCAGGGGGCTCGTTCATTTGTCCGAAAACGAATGTAGCTTTTGAATCTTTTAAAGCTTCAGCATCAACCTTTGAAAGGTCCCATCCGCCTTCTTCCATTGAGTGCATAAACTCATCACCATATTTAATAATGCCTGATTCAAGCATCTCGCGCAATAAGTCATTACCTTCACGTGTACGCTCACCTACACCTGCAAATACTGATAAACCAGAATATGCTTTTGCGATGTTATTGATCAATTCCTGGATTAATACGGTTTTACCTACACCCGCACCACCGAATAATCCGATTTTACCACCTTTACTGTATGGCTCTAATAAATCGATAACTTTAATACCGGTGAAAAGAACTTCAGTTTCGGTAGAAAGGTCCTCAAAACGTGGAGGGTTATTGTGAATAGGGCGACCATTGCTTTTATCTAAGTTAGGGATACCATCAATCGCATCACCAACCACATTAAATACGCGGCCTTTAATATCATCACCAACCGGCATTTTGATTGCCGATTCAAGGTCAATCACTTTCATTCCGCGCAGCAATCCGTCTGTTGAGTCCATTGCAATCGCACGAACACGATCTTCACCTAAATGTTGTTGAACTTCTAAAATGATTTTTTGACCATTTTCCTTTGTGATCTCCAATGCATCATAAATTTTTGGAAGATGTGCATCATCAGCAAAGCTTACGTCAACTACCGGACCAATGATCCGTGAAATTTTTCCAATGTTTGGCATATATAACCGGGTAATTTAATGTATTTTAAGTGAAATTGGCCAATGTGAAACACACCTGCTATTTCAGAGGCGCAAAGTTAAGATTTATAAGCAAATATTAAAATAGCCCTTAAGTTTTTTTTAGGCGATACGTAACAACGGCTATTTTTAAACGCTTAAGCCTGTTTTATCCAAAAAACATAGCGTTCATTTTTGAACGCATGAACGCCATGAACACCGTGAACGCTGCCAATTTCAAGCAATCTTTAAAACCACTTTCCCTATCAGATCGCCACTTTCCATTAAAGCATGCGCATCAGCTCCCTTTTCCAACGGGAAAACGGTGCTGACAACAGGTTTTATTTTGCCCGATGCAATTAACGGCCATATGTGTTTTTCCAGGTTAGCCGCAATAGCCGATTTAAATGAAACATCTCTGGAACGTAATGTAGAACCGGTTATGGTTAACCGTTTACTCATCACGACAGATAAATCAACCTGAACATCTTTACCCAACATCATATTAATCATTACAAGGCGTCCGTCATCTGCCAGTGATTTAATATTGGGCTGCACATAATCGCCGCCAATCATATCTAAAATAACATCCACACCTTTGCCACTAGATATTTCCTTAATAACCGCAGCAAAGTTTTCTGTTTTATAGTTAATGGCCCGTTCGGCCCCCAAACTTTCGCAAAACCTGCACTTTTCCTCCGATCCTGCAGTTATGTATACTGTATGTCCCAAAGCTTTTGCCATTTGTATAGCAGCAACACCAATGCCGCTGGATCCTCCATGAACCAATAGCGTTTCGTTGTTTTTCAATTGCCCCCTGTCAAACACATTGCTCCATACAGTAAAAAACGTTTCGGGCAAAGAGGCAGTCTCTTCAAAACTCAAATTGCCCGGCACAGGCAGGCATTGCCCCTGCGCAACTGCGCAATATTCAGCATAGCCACCTCCCGTTAACAGGGCGCACACCTTATCGCCAACTTTCCAGCGGGAAATGTCTTTGCCTACCTGTTCAATAACCCCGGCTATTTCAAGTCCCGGTATATCAGGCGATGCTCCCTTTGGTGGCGGATAATTTCCTTTACGCTGGTATACATCGGGGCGGTTAACGCCTGCTGCGTATACCTTTATCAGCACTTCATCATCGGCACAAACCGGCTTCGACCTTTCTGCCAGCTGCAAAACTTCCGGTCCACCGGGTTGGGTAATTACTATTGCTCTCATTGTGAGTTATCTTTTAACAGCTTACAAGCTAACAATGATATTACCTTTTTGTATCATAAAAAAGATTGTTTTTTTTTGAAGCAGATTAATGTTTGCCATTTTTTTAGTCCGATCTTTAAGGCTTAATTAAATCGTAGAAATTAAATCCATGCACCAACAGTTAGGTAAATTTATAACAGACAGGGTTGCTATAAGTGATGAACATTTACAGGTAATATTTTCCCACTTTAAACCTTTAACTTTAAAAAAGAACGAAATTATTAATGTTTTGGGTACTCCCGCACGCAGAATGTACTTTGTAAACAAAGGCTGCTTAAGAGTATATTTTATTAAAGCCGATGGCGCCGAAGTTACCCGCAGATTTGCTTTTGAAAATACATTTTCAACCTCACTTACTTCTTTTATAACCGGAGAACCCTTAACCGAAATAACACAGGCTATTGAAACCTCCGAATTACTTTATATTAGTCGCGATGATTTTTATGGTTTGCTTGATGTTATACCCGCCTGGGAAAAATTTTACCGTAATTATCTGGAGTTTGCCTATGTAAATAACACCAAACGTTTACAGAGCCTGGCTACTCAGGATGCTGCCGAACGTTATAAACTACTGTTAAAAGAGAGTCCGCATATGGTACTGCGTTTGTCAAATAAACTGGTGGCCAACTACCTCAACCTCTCGCAGGAAGCCTTAAGCAGGTTAAAATCAAAAATTTGATTTATTGATGCAGATCAATGTTTTACAATCTAAACAGGTCGATCTTTGTTACTCACTAAATAAAAACATTTATGCGCGTAGTAACACTCGAAGAACACATAACCTTTCCCGAACTAATTGACAATATGCCTAAAGAAGCCAGGGACAGGCATTACCTGGGTAAATCCCCGGCCATTCAAAAAATGATGCAGAAGCTGGCCGATATTGATGGTGAGCGCCTGCAATCAATGGATGATAATGGCATCAGCGTGCAGGTATTGTCGGTAGCAGGCGAAGGAGCTGATCTGCTGGATGCCGCCAGCGGACCTGCATTTGCCAAGGAATATAATGATGCCATAGCATCGCAAATTGCGCCTTATCCCGACAGATTTAAAGCTTTTGCCCATTTACCTACCACCAATCCCGCAGCTGCCGCAGATGAATTGGAACGTACTGTAAAAAAATACGGTTTTTGTGGTGCACTCATTAACGGACTCACCAATGGTGAGTTTTTGGATGATGCCAAATTTGCACCAATTTTTGAGCGTGCTGAGCAATTGGATGTGCCTATTTACCTGCACCCGGGATTACCGCCCAAAGCGGTTTTTGATGCATATTACAGTAATTTACCTAAACAAGCCGGCACCTTTTTATCCATTGCCGGCTGGGGATGGCACTCGGAAACGGCGTTACATACTTTACGGCTTATTGTATCGGGCACATTGGATAAGTATCCTAAATTAAAGCTTATCATCGGCCACATGGGCGAGATGCTGCCCATGATGATGGTGCGCAGCGATAAAATGTTTGGCATTGACAACGGCGGGGTTAACCAGCGCTCTATTATACAAACCCTGCGCGATCAGGTATATATAACCACCAGCGGATTGTTCACCCTACCGCCATTGCAGGTAGCTATTGATACTTTTGGGATTGATAATATTATGTTTTCAATAGATTATCCTTTCAGCACAAATGAAGCCGGGAGAGCATACCTGGATAGCATGCCGCTTTCAAACACCGATATGGAAAAAATAACACATGGTAATGCGGATAGGTTATTGAAGTTGAAATAACGATACATCACAATGTAAAAAATAAATGCACCTCTTGTTAAATCGTATTAAATGATTTCTTTTACAAAAAATTAAATTTATGTCATTACAACCAGGCCAGGCTGCTCCGCAGTTCACTTTAGTTTCTTCAGGATTGAAGGAAGTATCATTAGCTGATTTTAAAGGAAAAAAAGTAGTGTTACACTTTTTCCCAATGGCATTTACAGGCACCTGCACCACGCAGCTGTGCACCATGCGCGATAGTTTTGGCTATTACGATGGCTTAAATGCTACCATTTTAGGCATTTCTGTGGATTCGCCATTCACATTAGCAAAATTTAAAGAAGAGAACAATTACCAGTTTGATCTGCTTTCTGACTTTAATAAAGAGGTATCAACCGCCTACGGCGCTATCTACGAAACCTTTGTTTTCGGCTTAAAAGGTGTATCAAAACGTGCTGCATTTGTTATTGACGAGGATCAGAAAATCATTTATGCCGAGGTATTGGAGGTAGCAACAGATCTGCCAGATTTTAGCGCCATAGCAGAGGCTGTAAAGTAAATTTAAAAAAAAATTATAACGGATTGAAAAATTTCCTATTTTTGCAGTCCGTTTAAAAAAGCACTTGTAGCTCAATTGGATAGAGCACCTGACTACGGATCAGGAGGTTAGGGGTTCGACTCCCTTCAAGTGCACTGGATCAAGTCAAGTGTCCATAGTCACAAGCAAAGTGTTTTACTTTGTTTTTCTAAGACTAGAAGGCCGCTGACTCAAGACTAAATAAGCCTTTCTGTGTAGTACTGAAAGGCTTTTAATTTGATAAAAGCATGCTAAACCTGGTATTGTTTGGTCCTCCCGGGGCAGGGAAAGGTACTCAATCGCAAAAACTTATTGAAAAGTATGGCTTAATCCATCTTTCAACAGGCGATCTTTTACGCGGCGAAATTTCGCAGGGCACAGCATTAGGGTTAGAGGCAAAGAAATTGATGGATGAAGGCAAATTAGTCCCCGATGCAGTGGTTATCGGAATGATAAGCCATAAATTGGACGCTAATAAAGAGGCCAAAGGATTCATCTTTGACGGTTTTCCGCGTACCGTGGCCCAGGCCGAAGCACTTGATCTGTTATTAGAAACAAAAAATGCTCCTATATCAGGCATGGTTGCCCTTGAGGTTACTGATGATGAGCTGGAACAACGGTTGTTATTGAGAGGAAAAGATTCAGGCAGGCCTGATGATGCTAACCCCGAAGTTATCCGCAAACGCATTAAAGAGTATAATGATAAAACTGCGCCTGTGGCGGGTTTCTATAAAGATCAGCAAAAATTTAAAAGCATAAATGGTATCGGTTCTATTCACGATATATTTAATGCTATTACTGCTGTAATAAGTAATTTTACTGAGGTAGACCAAAAGTCTGTTTAATTCCGGAGACGGTAAGACAACGTAAAGGCTAAACACGGGCCTATTCTCTTCATATTTTTCACTTCCGGAAGATTTTACTTGCTTCCGGACTTTCCGTTTTATAACATGTCCCAGGGTTCCAATTTTGTTGATTATGTGAAGATTTGCTGCCGCTCTGGTCACGGAGGTTCGGGTTCTGCCCATTTACACCGCGATAAGTTCACAGCAACCGGGGGCCCTGATGGTGGCGACGGTGGTCGTGGAGGCCATGTTATTGTAAAAGGCAATGCACAGTTGTGGACATTGCTACACCTTAAATTCCGCAAACACGTAATTGCAGGCGACGGCGATCCAGGTGGAAGTTCCCTATCGACAGGCAAAACCGGGCGCGACGAAATTTTAGAAGTACCGCTTGGTACCATAGCCAAAAATGCCGAAACCGGAGAAGTTTTATTCGAGATAACTACCGATGGCGAAACCCGCATATTAACCGATGGCGGTCGCGGCGGCCTGGGTAACTGGCACTTTAAAACGGCTACCCGTCAAACACCCCGCTTTGCACAGCCCGGCGAAGATGGTAAAGAAGAATGGAACGTACTGGAGTTAAAAATATTAGCTGATGTTGGTTTGGTGGGCTTTCCAAATGCGGGTAAATCAACCCTGTTATCGGTAGTATCCGCTGCTAAACCCGAGATTGCTGATTATGCCTTTACTACCATTGTCCCTAATCTGGGCATAGTGGCATACCGTGGCGGAAAATCATTTGTAATGGCTGATATCCCCGGTATAATTGAAGGCGCCTCGCAAGGAAAAGGATTAGGATTCAGATTTTTGCGCCACATTGAGCGTAACTCTGTACTGTTATTTATGGTGCCGGCAGATACCACCCGCACCATAAACGAAGAATACCAGATATTACTGCACGAATTAAAAGAATATAATCCCGAATTGATTCATAAGCCAAGAGTACTGGCCGTAACCAAGTCGGACATGTTGGATGATGAGCTTCAGCAGGAAATGAAAAAGGAACTTCCTGCGGACATTCCTTCAATCTTTATATCATCCGTAGCTCAAAAAAACATTAATGAGCTAAAAGATCTGCTTTGGAAAGAGATCAACAAATAGTAATCACATTTATTTAACCACTCCCCTTTTCAGCGTTGCTTCATAGAGCACGTAATTAGGACTAAGCATTGACAGTTTCCATCCCGCGTAGTCCGGGAAAGATTTCATTATCATTTTTTCCTTTGGTCCATTATAGCTTTCGGGTAAAACAATAAATAACGGGCCTCCAAAACCTCCGTAACGGTAATCGTTTGCATCAATTTTAAGATCGTCTCCTATCGGTGGCAAAGTGACAATACGGTTGTGTAAAACTTCAAGGCCGATATCGTTACTTAAAAAAACAAACACAGCGTTCTTGTTTTCTCTATCGAGCTTCATCAATGTATTTAAACTTGCCTGGTCAACGTTTGGCTGGGCGATGCCGGTTGTACCTCTTGCGGCCATGCTATTTGCTTTATAACCGCTTATTACATAAAATATGCTGGTATAGGCAATAATGTTAAATACCATAATGAAAATTAAACGAAATACCCCTTTCAATTTACGCGATAAAAAAACTATACCAGGCATTATTAACAGACCGATAATGCGAAAATGCCTGGCTTCGTACGAAATAGATAATTGGCGCATATAAGATGCTCCAAAAAACAATATGGCTGCAACATAAAAAACAATTACAAATAGCCGGTAATCATTATTAGGGATATATTTAACAATACTTAAAACAAGCCACAAACTCAGCACCGCTAATAGTATTAACACTACAATACTCCACATGGGATTAAAAATGGGTTTACCGGTGTGGAAGAACAATCCATGTAAAAGATCGTCAATTGAAAGGCTCGAAAGCAAAGGCGACGCCAGGGGAAAAGCAAAAGTTTCGGCTGTTATTTTTATTCCATGAGCATTAGATGCGGGACTTTGTCCTTTTGAAAGATAGGCAAAATAAATAACTGCTATTGACAAGGCTGCCGGTATCCCAATCCAGAGGGCCTTTTTTACCCATTCAAATGCTCCAATAGTCAATTTTGAAAGCCTGATCCACATACAGCACAGCCCTGCAGCGTAAACCCATACAAATGATGATTTAAGGAAAAATCCTATCCAACCCGAAAGTAATACGAACAGTATCAGCTTAAGGCCAGCTTTATTTATACTCAAACAGCCGTATAAAAACCAGCCCTCAAACGCAAAAATCAACACCTCGCCGCCATTATAAAATACAAATGGCACCATAAAAGCTTGCTGTGCTACAATAAATAACAAACTGATGGCTGCTACAAGCGGGCTAAAGCCAACTTTTTTAAAGAATATGTAAAAGCCTGCCAGGCCCAGTAACTCTGCTATGGCAACGGTGATGGCTATGCCATGCCCCATATTGCTTCCTGTAATCAGCTTAAAGAAGTAGGGCACCAAATACTGCCCCGGCGACCACCAGGTGATATATTCGGTATAATCCTGTGAAATATCGCTTTGATCAGGGCTGACAAAAGTATTGAAACTACTACCCAAGTGCATTGATCGCAAAACCTGCAAGCCATTTGCCGGATCGGGAAAAAGACCCGGAGGTATAAAGAGCAATATGATGCCCATTATTACAACGATAATAAAAAGGGCTGCAAGAATGGGTTGGTGCGATTTACTTGGCGGGTTATGCATTTTTTAGAAACAGGTTTTAAATTATAACGCGTGGACGAATTTTTGTTGCCGGATTTCCCTGGTAAATGGAATAAGCTTCCAGATTTTTAGTTGCTACCGAACCACTGGTAAGCATGGCATGCGTAGCTACCACCACCCCCGGATTTACTATTGCACCGGCACCAATCCATACACCATCTTCCAAAACAACTTCCCGGGTTATCAAATCAAACGATTTTATTTTATAGTTATGATTGCCGGTAAGCAATAATGCCCCTTGCGACACGCAAACGTTATTGCCAATTGTTATGGGCACCAGGCAATCAATCCAAACATTTTCGCCAATCCAGGTATGATCCCCAATAGTAAGGCGCCAGGGATACTTAACATTTACTCCTGGTTTTATAGTTACTTTACTGCCAATTTTTGCGCCGAACAAGCGAAGCAACCACACTTTGAACCCATTTACAGGCAGCAGGCTGGTTTTTAAGAATAAAGCATTTATATAAAACCACAAAATCCTTTTTAAAGGATTACCACCAGGATTAAAGGGAGAATTATTATAGGCCGACAGATCAGTTTGCTGCATTATTATTTTTCAGTGCGTCATCATGTTTAATCCAAAAAAACAGTGCAACGGCAATAACCAAATATATAAAAATATTGAAAATAGCATGGTGGTCAAGCATCTGATCGTGCTGCTTATCCCAGAATAAAGCCAGCAAAATAAAACGTAAAATATTCAATAACTCTATACCCAAAATACCGCTTATTAAAAAAATCACTTTTAGTTTCCATTTTTGGGGGTACGACAGCACAAATGCTGCAAAAAAACTAATCACCCCAAGCCCTAAACACGAATAAATTAACTGAATAGCACCATGCCCTGCTACCAGCAAATCATATTCATTGGTAATAGCCGAAAACCCCAGCAGGTTTAATATTTGAGCGCTGCTTTTAAGTAATATATGGCGTAAAAGACTGATATAATTTAAGTTATTAGCGATCCAGGCGTTGTAGTGCTGTCCCCCCGACTGCGTGATTCCAAAAAAAACAACATTGAAATAATAAAACCCTAAAAAAAGCACCATAAAACAAATCAGAAATCTTAGCGGACTATGCCTTTTTGCGGGGGATAATAATGCTTTCTTTTTTGCTGACAAAATTTCATCAATTTTTATGTCTACTATTAAACGGAACCAAAAAGCCTGTAAAAAATGAAATATAATTCCGGTACGCCCGTCAAGAATTCCCAGGCGAAAAAACATCCGATAAATTAAATAAATTAATGGCCTCGAATATAGCGGCATTTTCCACCAAAGCTGTTTAAGCCAGGCTGTTCGTTCATCGGGCGACCCCCAGAAATTGGGTTTTAACGTTTGTGATCGTATTTTAAGCATCCGTTCAACTTCTTCCTGCGCCACAAGGTCGCTGTACCTGTTATGCTTATTTATCCAGAAACTGATCTGGTTCTCTTTTAAATTTTCCTCTAAAATATAGCCGTCCTTCCATACTTCCGTTTTGCCGGGTACAATAAACCGGTGATCCATATTCTCATTCAAATCCGAATAGGCGACGCCGTAGCGAATCATTTTCAGCAAGTAGAAAGGCGAATAGCCCCCATGTTTTATCCATCTGCCCTTAAAATAATTCTTCCGGTTAAAATAAATGCCATCTACCTGTTGATGATCTTCATCTTTAAAATCAGCCAGGCGTGTTTTTAATCCTTCAGTAACTATTTGATCTGCATCCAAACAAATTACCCATGGCGTTTGAACATTGAAATTATTTAGTGCATAATCCCATTGTTTAGGATGATTTTCAAAAGCATGCTGCTGTATAACCGCACCATATTGTTGTGCAATGGCTAAAGTATTATCAGTACTGCCCGAATCTAAAATAAAAATTTCAGCGTTCAAATCCGCTATAGATTCCAGCAAACGGGGCAGGTGCTGCTCCTCGTTATATGTAATTATGATGAACGAAAATTGGATATTCAAGATAGCCGGGCTTTAATAATCATCGACTTCCAAAAATAAGGTAAACGACCACAGCCAGTAAAACTTATGATTTCGAAGCCCTTATTGGTTAATGCTTTAGATAAAGTTTTTTTTGACCATAGTTTAATATGCCCGCCAAGCCAAAAAGGATCCATGTGGGCATCCCATTTATTAAATAAACTGAGCACCAGATTTTTTAAATAGCCGTGATACGGCGTAGATATCATAATTTCGCCCCCCGGCTTTATAGCATTTCTGCAAAAATCAATAAATCCCTCCGGGTCATATAAATGCTCTATTACTTCGGTTGAAATAATGGTATCAAACGGTATTTGCTGTAATTCCAAAGGTAATTGGTCTGATGAGAGATCCTGCACATAAAACCGGTCGGCATTAATTTGCCTTGCCAGCATTATGCCTTTTTCAGAAGCATCGGTGCCATAGGCGTTATAACCTTGTTTTATCAGGTAGTTAACCAAATAGCCGTTTCCGCATCCAAGATCAATAATATACTTGTTCTTTGTCTTATCCAGCAAACCAAGCAGCGGTTCTAACTGGTAGCCGAAATTATGTGTTGCTTCATTATGATGAAAACCGTAGTCCTTGTATTCGGTCATTTTGCAATTATTTGATTATACATTGAAATGTATTTTTTTACCATATTTTTTTCGTTAAAATCATTGTAGATAATTCCGGGGGCTACATTTCTGATTTTTTGAAGAACCGCTTTATTACCGGTAACTATTTCATTTATTGTTTCCGCTATCGAGTCTGCGTTTGTTTTACAAATCCAACCGAGCTTATTTTTAAGCACATAGTCGGCAAGTCCAACCTGCTCACTAATTAATACCGGCGTCCCTACGCTTAAGCTTTCAATTACCGCGTTCCCAAAATTTTCATCATGCGATCTTGCAAATTTCTTAGCTGTAAAATATCCTGTGATTTGATGCGGTAATCAAATTTTTTATTGGCGGCTTGTTTCGCTGTAGTATCCGAAAGTGACTTCTGTTCCAGAAAAAGGGTTTGATATTGCTTATTTGAACATGAAGTACAAAGTAAAAATATCGCAACAGTTAAATAAGTAAAGTTCAATAACCGCATATTTGCATTGGAGCTTTTAAATGTTTAATTAACATAGGGAACGACGTCAAATTTACATATTTTTGTGTCATTAAACATCGTATTTTTTTGTAAGTGCAAGACCCCAAAATTTCTTTAATTACTGTCTCTTTTAATGCTCAGGCTTCTATAAGCCAATGTATAGCATCAGTAATTGGACAAACGTTTAAAAATTACGAATATATTATTATTGACGGGGCTTCGACAGACAACACCATTAATATTATAAAAAAATACGAAGCCGATATAAACGTACTTGTTTCAGAACCCGACAATGGCATATATGATGCTATAAATAAAGGAATCCGGCTGGCAAAAGGTGATATAATAGGAATTTTGAATGCCGATGATTTTTTTGCAGATTCAAACGCTTTAGGTTTAGTAGCCGAAGCATTTGCACAAACAAATGCCGAAATTGTTTACGCCGACCTGGATTATATCAATCCGGATGAAAAAATTATCCGCAAATGGCGTTCAGGTAAATATAAAATTGGTAAATTTAACTGGGGATGGATGCCGCCGCATCCTACTTTCTATTGTAAGAGAAATTTGTTTGAAAAATATGGCTATTATAGCCTTGAATATGGCACTGCTGCAGATTATGAATTGATGCTAAGGTTTATACACCGGTTTAAGATTGATCCTTTTTACATAAAAAAAGTAACAATAAAAATGAAAACCGGTGGCGTAAGCAACAAAAGTTTTGGCAACCGCGTAAAAGGATTATCATTTGACTTCAAGGCCATGCGTCGTAATGGCATTTTGCTTCCGGCATTAACCATAATACTAAAGCCGTTGAGCAAAATTAGCCAGTACTTTTAGCAAGGAAATTGATGTTGATATGTTAGTAATAAGCATTCCAATAAATTGACAATTGTTAGTTAATTGCGATGATTGATAAATGCAATAGTTAAGTCTACCCTAAAAACTATATAAATGATGGATTTTTTACATACTTATCCTGCTCTTTATTACATTTTTATAGTAATATTTTCGGCCTTTATTACTTTGTTTGCTATACCATCAATCCTTCATGTTGCCCGTTTCAGACACCTTTATGATGATTTGGGTCATTTCAGAAAATCGCACGATCACGGCATACCGCGTCTTGGCGGCGTTGCCATATTTGTAAGCTTTACTATTACCTCGCTTTTATTTTGCATGACAGATCAGTCATTGCCCATAAATTATTTGCTAACATCCTGCATTATTTTGTTTGCAATGGGCTTAAAGGATGATCTTTCGGGTGTAAATTCTAATACAAAATTTTTAATTCAATTTATTGTTTGCGCCATACTGGTTGTTTTAGGCAATATTCGCCTGGAGAGCATGTACGGCGTTTTCGGCATTTTTGAATTACCTTACCTGCTTAGCGTGGGCGTATCTATCTTATTAATATTGTTATTGATAAATGCCTTTAATTTAATTGATGGTATTGATGGCCTGGCTGCCGCAACAGGAATTATTGCTAACGGCACTTTTGCCGCATTGTTTATCTACCTTCATCAATATGAACTGGCAGCAGTTTCATTAGCTATGGTTGGTGCTATCATAGGCTTCTTGCGATTTAACATTACCCCGGCTAAAATCTTTATGGGCGATACCGGTTCGTTATTGATTGGATTAATATCTGCAGTAATGGCCCTTAAATTTATTGCCCTAAGCAAGGGTGTCGGTGGTAAGTCAACCGTTGATATTTTTGCAGTACCTGCATTAGCTTTTGCCATTCTGATAGGGCCTGTATTTGATACCATCAGGGTATTTATTATCAGGATATCAAATGGCGTTTCTCCTTTTGCTGCCGATCGTAATCATATCCATCACCGCATGTTAAAACTGGGTTTTAATCATCTGCAAACCACCTGCATTTTAACAAGCATCAATATTGCATCAATAGTTATGGTTTTATTATTTAAAAGCTATGGCAACTCGCTGCTTATATTATTGATTATCGCCGTTTCGTTGGTGTTTAACTGGATGATCACCTTTTTCCTTCGTTCAAAAGAGCGTTCAAGCGTTGCCCTCCGCAATTTGTTTGTTTAAATGTATCGCTCAACCGATAACATTCAGCACCGGGTAATTTTTGCCGGTAAACTTTCTTTATAATTCAGCCCCATCTTTATTTTAGTAATTTTGCAGCTTATATTTTCGAAATGAGGATTGCTGTAAATGGGTTTGGCCGCATAGGTCGCATTTTTTTAAGAAATATTTTAGAAAAAAAGGGAATTACGGTAGTTGCCATTAATGATCTCACCGATACAGAAACACTGGCTCACCTGTTTAAATATGATTCCGTTCATCGCGGTTTTAAAGGAACGGTAAGCCACGACAAGGAGCACCTGATCATCAATCAAAAAGCCATAAAAGTATTGGCAGAGCCCGATCCGGCCAAACTGCCATGGAAAGAACTGAACATTGATTTGGTAATAGAATCGACAGGTAAATTCACTTCGAGACAGGGCGCTAGCCTGCATTTGGATGCCGGCGCTAAACAAGTGATTATTTCAGCCCCCGGTACTGATAAAAATATACCCACGGTTGTATTGGGTGTAAATGATGGTTTGGTTGATCTCCACTCGCCGGTATTGTCAAACGCATCATGTACCACCAATAACGTGGCGGCTATGGTGAAAATACTGGACGACAACTGGGGTATTATTGATGGCTATATAACCACTGTACATTCCATGACCGGCGATCAGAATCTGCATGATGCACCACATAAAGACCTACGCCGTGCCCGTGCAGCCTCGGCATCAATCATCCCAACAACAACCGGAGCAGCAAAAGCTATAACAGCAATTTTCCCCCATCTGGAAGGCCGCTTGGGCGGGGCCGGGATACGTGTACCCGTTTTAAACGGATCATTAACAGATTTTACTTGCAGCCTGAAAAAACAGCCCAGCGTTGCTGAAATTAACCAGGCATTTAAAGACGCCGCCGATGGCCCAATGAAAAACGTACTGGAATACACGGAAGATCCTATTGTTTCCACAGATATTTTAGGTAATACGCACAGCTGCATTTTTGATTCCAAACTAACCTCTATCGTTGGTGGCCTGGTAAAAGTGGTAGGCTGGTACGATAATGAAATGGGGTATTCAAGCCGGCTTGCTGATCTGGTTGTAAAAATAAGCGAGTTACCCAATTAAATATCCTTCTATAATTTAAACCGATGATCAAATTTATTACCGGCGATGATGTATTGCCTATACGCAACGAGGTGTTGCGCGAAGGCCGTTTAACTTTAGATGAATGCAGATTTCCTTCAGATACCTTGCCTGGCATTTTCCATTTGGGTTATTATGTAAATGATCAGTTAGCCTGTATTGCTTCATTTCACCCGCAAAGCTATGGCGAATTTGGTGGTACCGGCTATCAGTTGCGTGGCATGGCTACAATTGAAGGACACCGTGGAAAAGGATTAGGCAACCAACTGGTTAATTTTGCCATTGTTTACCTGCGCGGCCAAAAGGCAAACTATGTTTGGTGCAATGCCCGCAAAAAGGCAGTGCCTTTTTATTTGAATGTAGGTTTTGAAGTTATTTCTACAGAATTTGAGGTGCCCGGAATTGGCCCCCATTATGTAATGTATGTTAAGATTCAGTGATTTTTTTATTACCTGAAACACCTTTTTAACTTAATTGTGCAAAATTTAGAATTATTTACTCAATTTGCCACTTCAAAATTGCTTGTCAATCATTATGAAAACAATAGATCAAATTAGTTTTGCCGGCAAAAAGGCACTTATCCGTGTTGACTTTAACGTTCCGTTGGATAAAGATTATAATATTACAGATGATAACCGCATGACGGCTGCTTTGCCTACTATTAATAAAATATTAAAAGATGGCGGTGCCGTGATCCTGATGTCGCACCTTGGCAGGCCAAAAGATGGCCCAACTGAAAAATATTCATTAAAGCATTTGGTTCCACATCTGGCTGATCTGTTAGGTCAACAGGTAGAATTTGCTGATGATTGCATTGGCGCCGAAGCTGTGGCAAAAGCAAAAGCTTTAGGAAAAGGAGAGGTGCTTTTATTAGAAAACCTGCGTTTTTATAAAGAAGAAGAAAAAGGTGATAAAGACTTTGCCGAAAAACTTTCAAAACTGGGCGATATTTATGTGAACGATGCTTTCGGTACTGCTCACCGCGCCCACGCTTCAACATCAGTTATTGCACAGTTTTTCCCTAATGCCAAGTATTTCGGTTACCTGATGGCTGCTGAGTTGGAGAATGCCGAAAAAGTATTAAACGGTGCTGCAAAACCTTTTACTGCCATTATGGGTGGTGCAAAAGTATCAGACAAAATTGAATTGATTGAACGTTTGCTTGATAAAGTTGACAGCCTGATTATAGGCGGCGGTATGGCGTATACTTTTGCTAAAGCACAAGGCGGCAACATAGGCAAATCATTGGTAGAAGAAGATAAACTGGAGCTTGCTTTAAGTTTGATAGAAAAAGCTAAATCAAAAGGTGTTAATTTATTATTGCCGACAGATTCTGTTATTGCCGATAATTTCTCTAACGATGCCAATACAGAAATCGCTCCAAATAACAATATAAAAGACGGCTGGATGGGTCTGGATATTGGTCCTGATTCTATAGTTGAATTTAAAAAAGTTGTTGAAGGGTCAAAAACCATATTATGGAATGGCCCAATGGGTGTTTTTGAAATGGAGAAATTTGAAGGCGGCACCAAAGCTATTGCCGAATCGGTAGTTAAGGCAACTGAAAATGGTGCTTTCTCGCTTATCGGCGGTGGCGACTCAGCAGCTGCCGTAGCCAAGTTTAATTTTACCGAAGAAGTTAGCTACGTATCAACCGGTGGCGGCGCTTTGCTTGAATATATGGAAGGCAAAGAGTTACCCGGTGTAAAAGCCATAAATGACTAATATTTAAGTAACATTTTTGTTAAAGACCCCGTTTCCCCGGGGTCTTTTTTGTTTTATCCTTAGTTTCAGAAAATTATTACTTTTATAAATGAAAAGACTTATCTCTGCTGTTTTCAGCCTTTTGCTTTTAAGTTCCGTGGCGTGGGCACAGCGCCCGGCAATAAATAGTGCCGATGCTGCCTATGTGAAGGAAAACTACACCAAGTACGAATACCAGATCCCGATGCGCGATGGTAAGAAACTGTTTACCTCTGTTTACGTGCCTAAGGATCAATCAAAAAAATATCCGTTTATGATGGACCGCACCTGCTATAGCGTGGCTCCGTATGGCGAGGATAAATACAAACCGTCATTAGGTCCGTCATCATTATTTTTGCACGATGGCTATATTTTTGTTTACCAGGATGTACGCGGCCGTTGGATGAGCGAGGGCATTTATGAAGAAATGACCCCCGAAAAAGAGGTTCACAAAACAAAAAACGATGTAGATGAGGGCACCGATACTTATGATACAATTGACTGGTTGCTGAAACACATCCCAAATAACAATGGCAAAGTGGGTGTTTGGGGTATTTCTTATCCTGGCTTTTATACTACCACTTCATTGCTGAGCAGGCACCCTGCATTGGTAGCTGCATCGCCGCAGGCGCCAATTGCCGATTTATACCGCGATGATGCCTTTCACAATGGGGCGTTTATGCTGGTGGCTAACTTTGGCTTTTATCCATCCTTTACCAACCGTCAGGATGATAAGCCTACGCAGCGCCGGGGAGGTAACCTGGAATATGGCACCGAAGATGGCTATGAGTTTTTCATGAACATGGGCTCGGTAAAAAACACAAACGATAAATATTATAAAGACACTATCCGTCTTTGGAACGAAATGCTGGATCACCCGAATTATGACCAGCACTGGAAAGACCGCAACGTTTTAACCCACCTGCACGACATTAAAACCGCTGTACTGGTAACAGGTGGCTGGTACGATGCCGAAGACTTGTATGGCGCTGTAAACACCTACAAAACGCTGATAAAAAACAATCCATCAACCCCGATATATTTTACTATGGGCCCATGGGTGCATGGCGGATGGTCGCGCGGGCCAGGCGATCACCTGGGCGATGTTGATTTTGGCAGCCAAACAGGGGTATACTACCGCGAAAAAATTGAGCTCGCTTTTTTTAGTCACTACCTGAAAGGAACCGATACTGATATTCCAAAAGTATCAACCTTCCAAACAGGCGTTAACCAATGGAAAACATTTAACACCTGGCCACCAAAAGAAGCCGAGGATAAAAACCTTTACTTTTTACCCGGTGGCAAGCTATCATTTGATGCGCCAACGGCCAATGGCACAGCTGATGAATTTGTATCGGACCCTAACAAACCCGTACCGTTTATAAACGGAATTGACAACGATATGAAGCGTGAATACATGACCGGCGACCAACGCTTTGCCGAAAGTCGCCCGGATGTATTAACTTATCAAACTGATGTTTTGGATCACGATGTTACCCTTGCTGGTAATATCTGGGCCAATTTGAAAGTATCAACCACCGGTACCGATGCGGATTGGATAGTAAAAGTAATTGATGTTTATCCCGATAGTGCCAAAAACAACCAGTTCACTACCGGCACACATATGTCGCACTACGAACAAATGGTACGCAGCGAGGCTATGCGCGGCAAATTCCGTAACAGCTTTGAAAAGCCAGAGCCTTTTGTTCCTGGTCAGGTAAGTCCGGTAAATTTTGAGTTGCAGGATATTCTGCACACCTTTAAAAAGGGTCACCGCATTATGGTACAAGTACAAAGCACCTGGTTCCCGCTGGTTGACCGTAACCCACAAATTTTTGAAGATATTATGAAAGCCAAAGACACCGACTTCCAAAAAGCAACCAACAAGGTTTACACCTCTGGCGATAATCCAAGCTTTTTAAAAGTTAGGGTGATGGATGCGCAGTAAGCGCAGTTGGCAGTTTGCAGTGGGCAATTAAAAAAGGGGGTATTGTTTCAACTATACCCCCTTTTTTATTAATCCTTCTCAAGAGCGTCGGCCCGTCAGAAAAGCGGGCCGGGAGTATGGCCTGTAGCGAGGAAGCTTTTTTCTGACTTGATTTTTTGGTTACTTTTTCATCTAAGGAAAAAGTAACTAGGCCCCCGCGGCCATGAGCGGAACGATTACTGTATGAAACTATAATTAATTACCAATCAGTTTTTTGGTACTGTCCTTTTGTACCACAGCTGGCGCTTTCTTTGCAGTATCTACTTTTAGTGTACTGTCTTTGCCTGCTTTTAATGAAGGCAGTTTAGCAGGTGCCGCCACGGTACTATCCTTACCAGCTTTTACGCCATCTGCCTTGCCAGGCGCTTTGTTTGACGCATTGCCCGTAGTTGCAGCCTTACCTTTCGCTGTCTTTTTACCCGATGTTTGAGTAGCCTTACCTTTATCGTTTACTTTGGCTGTTGTTGCGGCTTTTTTGCTGTACGATGGTATGATAGATTCTTTTGATACCGGCCTGTCTTTAGGTTTCCAAATAAAGCCTTTTAATACGCGGTCATCTTCCTTAAACTTATTGAGCGGGCCGTATTTGTTTTCGGGCTTGGTATAAAATATCAGGGTGGTTACCTTATTATCTTTAAAATCAACCCGGATACGGCTGCTGAGCGAGCGCTGCATGCCTGAAATGGTGTTTTTAACACTATCTCTCGAAAAATAAATACTTTCGGCATTGCCTTCAATATACATGCGCGATAGCTTATCGTCCTTAAAAAAACCACGCATACGTTTGCCGCCCACCTGGTTAAAGTGGACCGAATCCTTCTTCTCCGTGTTCACAATAAAGGCGTTGGGCCACATCGTCATATTGTCCATCTTTTTATGCTTCATTTGCAGATGGATGGTATCTCCTGATAACTGCGACCCTTCTGTCCACATCATGGGGTTAACATAGCAGCGCATGGTGGAGTCGGCAGCGCTATAAAACATGGAATCAGCTTTAGCCTGCAAGTCAGACTTAAACATTTTAAAATGATGATGACCTATGATTATCCTTATCCGGGCTGTATCGCTCGGTTCCAGCTTTCGGGCCATGTCGATGGAATCGGCGGTTTGTTTTTTCTGTAGACTATCCAGCATCAGTTGCTTTTTGGTAGGCGCTTTTACCGGCTTCTTTTTCACAGGTTTGGGCTTTGGCTTTCCAAAATAATTGCTATGGTAAAAACTGGTATCGCGTGGCAGCTTAATATAAACTGCTGTCAAAAGTTTTGATTCTTTTTCCTGCACCTTTGGCTTTTTTGCCTTGGCACTGGTATCGCGTATATGGGCCAGCCGTTGTTTCTCCTGGTATATTTTTAAATCCTTATAGGTCATTATCTGCGTTTCAATGGTATCGGCAGACATGAAAATAGAATCGAGCTTTGTTTTTTTTGCGGTATCCTTAGGTGTAAGGTGGCTATCCTTTAATGCTTTTCCCGCTTTGGTTTTTACCAGGTCGTAAATCTGTTGTTGGTTCTGTTTGGGTATGCCTGCTTTTTGCAGCAACGAATCAGCTTTACTACGAAAAACTTTATTGGTCGATGCCTTTTTAAGCACTGAATCAACCTGTGCTTCAGTTATGTGGTTGGCCGCAGCCAGTTTTCGCAGTGTCGAGTCGGCTTTTTGCAAAGTATCTTTACCCGGCACATGCAGGTTTTTTAATATTGAATTCGCTTGCAAAGTGTCCTTGCCAGATACATGCAATTTCTTTAAAGCTGCCGAATCCGGTTTTATACCTAAATTTTTTACCGGAATTGAATTAATTGGAACAGTTTGCTTAATCAACTGATCCATGTTTATTGTTTTGCTGTTTTTGCCCGGCTCATTTTTCATAAAGGCTTTTGCCCTGGTAGCAGAATCAATCTTAGCCGTGGAATCTGTTTGGGTGCTGTCTTTCTTTTCGGTAACCATAATTACATATGGGTCCTGCGTCATTACGGTAAGTTCCTTATCTTTAAAATAAGTACCCAGATTACCTTTTATGGTTGTTTTCTGCTCCTCGTCCTTAAAAGTAACGTGCATTACGGCCCGGCCATAACCCTTTAGCTTATCATAAAACAAACTATCGCCTTTTAACGATTTGGTGCCCGATTTATACAGGTTGTTTTTCCCAAATGCGGCCTGCTCTATCTTGGTATCATAGTATCCATTTTCGGTATAAAGCGTATCCTGATCCTTTTTCTTTTCCCCTTTTTTTGGCAAACTATAAATATGGGTGGGCCCGTAAAAATAGGAGATCTTGCTGCCTGTATTATAGCGCATGGTATCGGTTATTACCAAAGCATCCGGCGTAGTGAGCGAAACATCATAACGGAAATACGAATCGCGCGTAAAGGCAAAGTAATAACCGTTTTTGCTGAGCAGGGTATTGTCCTTGTTCACCAGTTTGCCGCCATCGGTATAGGTCCCTATGCGCGTTGCCGTGTTATAAATAAGGTGATTGGTAGTCAACGTGGCATCTTTATCAACCATGCGCACATTATCGGTTAGTATAGCAGTTTTGGTATTGCCGTTGTAGTTCAGTTTATCTGAGTAGATGTTCAACGTATCGCCCTGGTTAATAATCACGTGGCCGAAGGCATCAAAGGCATTATCCTGCGGATAAAAGTAGGCGCTGTCTGAAGTCAGGGTAGAAAAATCCTGCTTAAAAGTACCTTGATATACTTTGATTACGTCCTTACCGTTCAGTTTTATGCCCGTACTGCTGGTTGAATGGACAAGATTTACCACTGATTTTTTTTGACACACGGCAGTTGCCGCAATCAGCAATAAACATATACTTAGAACATATTTCCTCACGGGCGCAAAATTAGTTTTTTGTTGGGGTTTTAAATTAATATTTTTGATGGATGCTGCCTGTTAGCCGATTCAATGAATTTATAGCGCAAAATAACCTGTTTACGCCCGATAACAAAATATTGGCAGCGGTTAGCGGAGGTATGGATTCGGTAATTATGGCGCATTTATTAAAAGCTGCCGGTTTTAATTTTAGCATTGCTCATTGTAATTTTCAACTGCGCGGCAATGAAGCAGTGAGCGACCAGGCTTTTTGTAACGACCTGGCACTACAACTACGCGTGCCTTTTCATACTATTAATTTTGATACTGTAAAATACGTTTCAGATAATAAGGTTTCAACTCAAATGGCAGCGCGCCAACTACGTTATCAATGGTTTGAGCAACTAAGGCAACAACACGGTTACTCGGCTATTGCGCTGGCTCATCACCAAAACGATGCAATTGAAACAATATTGTTAAACCTTACCCGTGGCACAGGCATCGCCGGTATGCACGGCATATTACCCAAAAATGGTTTGCTGGTGCGCCCGCTTCTGTTTTTAACACGTGAGGAAATACAACATATTATTACCGACAACCGTTTAGCGTACGTGGAAGACAGCTCTAACGCTTCGGCCAAATACGCGCGGAACAAAATAAGGCTGGAGGTTATACCCAAACTAAAAGAACTAAACCCTAACCTCGAAAATACGTTTAACAATAACCTGCAGCATTTCAGGGAACTGGAGTTATTGTTGCAGCAAAGGGTTACGGAGTTAAAGAATAGTCTTTTTGTGGAGGCCGAGGGTGAAATTCATATCTCACTAACAAAAGTAAAAGAGCTGGAGCCTAAGCGTATGCTTCTTTTTAACCTGCTGCAGGAATATGGTTTTAACGAAACAGCGATTGATGATCTGATTGCCTCGCTCTACAAACACTCCGGCAGGGTATTTGAATCTGCAGGGTTTAACTTGTTGCTTGATCGCGATAGGTTGATCCTTAGTAAAAAGAAAGAACAGCACGTTGTGCCGGTTTTGATTGACGAAAAAACACATGAGGTGCATTTTAGTAATTACAAGCTTACTTTGCTGCATGATGATAGTCCGCTGATTGTAAAAAACAACCCGATGGCAAGCTCTGTGGATGCCGACAAGTTGATATATCCCTTAACTTTGCGGCTGTGGCAACAAGGCGACTTTTTTTTTCCGATAGGGATGAAGACAAGAAAAAAACTAAGTGATTTTTTTATAGATCAGAAAGTTCCCTTGCACGAAAAAAATAATATCCCGTTATTAGTTAACGGAAATGACGAGGTGATTTGGATTGGCGGATACCGGCCCGACGACAGGTATAAAGTAACACAGAACACTAAAAAAGTAACTATATTCGAGCTGAATAAAGTTTGAAAATTTTCTACACGTTTCAGATATTCAAATTAATCAAATGAGCGAAAAACCGGCTTTTAGCGAAAAACAATACCTGGGCAGGGAGTTTATACCTATTACCATAAGGCTGGTGCTGGCTATGTTTTGCTTTGCCGCTTATTTTTTTACGGATGAACGCGAACGCAACGGCGATTTATTGGTTGTTGTTGGCTTTGCCATTATTATTATATCCATTATTATGGGCTTTCTGCTTCATTTTCGCACCCGGGTGCAAAACAAAAGCATTATGCTGAATGGTTTGTGGACCACCCGTTTAGTAAAAATTGACCTTAACGGCATTATAAAAGTTGAAAAAGCCGAATACAGTAAATACCTGTTCAATAATCCTGTTTACAACCTGCATACCAAAGGCAACATTAAATTTTATACCGCAGGTAACGATGCCATTTATCTTACCGATCGGGATGGCCTGGTTTATATCATAGGCTCGCAACATGCCAACGAGTTTTTGCGAGCGATTAAGGAAGAGATGAAGAAATAAGGCTTTTCCCGTTTAAGCATTAAACTGGCGCAGGTGATGATCGGCATGTTTGTAGGCCAGGCAACCAATTTCGCTTTTGTTCATCGGCCCAAAAAAGGGGTGAATAAAGCCGATGTCTTGAAAGTTTTCGTAGCTTTCCAAATATGCAATCCATTTCTTTTTCTCGGCCTCAACATCGCCCGCGCTTCCCGGTATAGCCTTTAGCTCGGGAGCCGTAGGGGTGCTCCGCTGCAATGGGTTATCATTGCTTACCATTTGTTTTAATACGCTTTTACCAATTAGCCTACCAATAAATGATCGTTTGCTGGGTATCTGCCCGTTAGTCATTTCTTCCCACTGGCGGCAATGTTTCAGCATCTGGTAAAGGGTCATCTTACCCCAAACCGGTGCGTTAGTTTCGTTTATGGCATTAATCCGGTTAATCAGTCCGTCCCTTGTAGCTTTATCAAGTGTTGTTTTCATAATTTCTGTGATGACAAGTAAAAGGTTCCTCTCTTGCGCTCGTTCGATGTACTTTGTTACCTAAAGTTCTAAAAAATATTCAAACTGCCCAAAATGAATCAGCACTTTAAAAACAAAAAGCCTTAAGTTGAAAAACTTAAGGCTTCGCAATTTATCGGTAATTAATTGGTTATTTATTTTATACGGGTAAGTGATGCGCTGAAATAGGTTTCCCAGGTTTTGCCACCATCGGCAGAGTATGCTTCTTCATACTGATGGCTATTGGCCACAATGTGCGACCAGGTTCCTCTCACCAATACGCGGCGCCCTTCGTAGGTTTCCTGGGCAAAAAGCTCGCCCACGTTGTTTTTGAAGCTGCCTATGGTTGGACTTTCCAGTATGTTATCGCCGGCGCTTACGAAATTCTGGCTCCATTGGTGGCTGGTTGGATTATATAAAAACAGGGTAGCGCCTTCCCAATGCCCGCCCGGGCTATTTACTTCAATCTCTTCCAGCGAAGCTTTGCCGCCGCAAACCTTGCGTACAGTAACAGTGCCTTCCATATTGATCCACTCCGTAGTGCCGCTGAGCGGGTTTTTTAATCGTTTTATTTGTGTTTTCCAGGTGCCAATATTGAAGTCGAAATCATGCGAGCCATCCCGCGATACCAGGGTGGTGGCCGTTTGCTGTGCGGCGCAGTGAGTTGGCCGCAAAAGCAGCGCTACACAGCATACAAGTAAAATTAATGGCAAAAGTGTTGATGAAGCCAATCTGCTTTTAAGGTGTTTTCCGAAGTTTTCTTTGTTGATATAATTCCCAATCTGGCTGTTATCGGCCATGCCAGCTGGATGTAGTTCTATTGTTTTCATAAAATTTAGTTTAAAAATTAACACATTAAGATTAAGTAATAACTGATAGTCAAATATTCTGTTTTTTATCAGTCACTTAAAATATTTTAAACCAAAATGGGTTGATTTTTAATGCTTTGCGATTATTTTTCAATGAATTGTAAGCGTCTTTGTTAGAACAATCAGGCAAATAGCGACTTGAGATGAACTGTGACGAGTTAATGCTCCTTTGAAGTTACCCGGCCAGCAGTTACTCCTGCGATTAGCAGCCAAAAGCCAGCAACTATTTCGAAAACCCCGACCGGAGCGTAGCAACCGGGTTGGAGGCTACCGGCGCCAGGGAATATGATGATTGCAAGTGTGCTCACAACCGCTATGAATGAGCCAAGCAATCCCCACCACGCTAACCATCGCGGAATATACCGCGACCTCATGAGCAGATAGCAGAACAGTGTTGAGCCCAGCGAATAATAGATCAGGCCGATGCTGAACTCGTCGCCCTGCATGCCAAGGTATAATTCGGCAATTGCCTGTAGTTGTCCGTTTGAAAAGGCTCCAGGGAGGGCTGACGGATGCAGCACGTTTAGCACCGTCATTCCGTTTAGCGTCATATGGCCAAGAATCACTGCCTCTCCAAGTCGCCAGAAAGCCGCCAGCAGAGCCAAAGATGAATTAACAGGCTTAAGAATGGTGTAAAACGCCACCGCCAGAATAGCATTGCACGCACCACCTAGCAAGTCGCTAGCTATCCCGATCCTGAACAGTTGCTCAGCAGCAATAATATTATGGGCCGTCTGCACCACATTCCCCGGCACCAGGATTCCGGAGCGCACATAGAACTCGGCGAAAGCCGCCAGTGCACCCAGAAAAAGGTACATGAACCCAGCGACCCTTGCCGCTGTTTGCTGTTCTTTGGTGATGGTGATTTGCATAGTCGTTTTAATCAGGTTGCTGAGCTTTTTTATTTGCCGGTATTTGCCTTGATTAAGTTAGTTATTTTTGAGTTTTTTCGCAAAATCACGAGAAACATTTGATCCGAAATGACAATTTTTTATTTGTCAAACTAACAAATAAAAAAGTCTATATATAAGCAAAGCCCCTGATGGGCAGGGGCCTTTGCTAACCAATTATAAACCTAAATTATGAGAAGAGCTGTAGGAGAAGGAGTCGAACCTTCACGAAGTGGTTATTCTTATTGCTAAGAGTTTCCCAGGATCTTCGCCACCGCGACAAGGAGGTGTGTCTGCCAAAAATTTCACCATCCTACATTCTGTTTAGTTTAAGTCTGTAATCTTAAGTCACTATCAAAATCCGGCTAAGGACTTTGGACTTAAGACTACTTACTAAAAACTAGCTGTTGGGGAAGGATTCGAACCTTCACAGAGTGGTTAGCCCGCTTCGGGTTTTCCATGGTCTCCGCCACCGGGACAAGGAGGTGTGTCTGCCTAAAATTTCACCACCCAACAATGTTTTTTATTTTAAAAGAACGGTAAGCTTTTGTCTATTGCTTGATACAAATCTAACAGGACTATCAATTTGTTGCAAATATTTCAATAGAATATTTTTATTTTTATCAGATTTTAATTATTCTTGTATATAAATAAAATTTTTAGAATTTATGTCCCACAGAAAAGCTCAAAATTTAGAAATTGATAATCTGGATATACAGATTTTATCGATATTAATGAAAAATGCTACCACTCCATACACCGAGATAGCAAAAGAGTTGATCGTTTCCGGCGGAACAATACACGTAAGGATGAAAAAGTTGGAAGAGATGGGCGTGATAAAAGGTGCCAGCCTGGAAGTTGATCCTCAAAAGTTAGGTTATGATATTACGGCCTTTCTGGGGATATTCCTGGAGAAAGGTTCACAATATAATGAGGCCGTAAAACAATTGAAAACGGTTAAAGAAATTGTAGAGCTGCACTACACAACCGGCAGCTACAGTATTTTTGCGAAAATTGTTTGTCATGATACCACCCATTTACGCGAAGTATTGAACGAGCAGATACAAGGCGTAAAAGGAATTCAAAGAACCGAAACCTTCATTTCGCTGGAAGAAAGTATAAGGAGGCAGATCACTTTGGAGTAACCTTTACTTAACTATAACCAAATAACCACCTAAATAAAAAAGCATCATGGAATTTATCATGATGCTTTTTTATTTAGTATTATCGAAGTTTTCTTTCTATTTAGTATCAATACTAAACTTTGTTTTTTTGCTATTGATATCCCGCTTACTTATCACTCAGTATTATAGGACTCCCTTTGCCGCTACCCATAATGATGATTTTGGTATTGGGCGACAAAGCTATTTCCTTTTGCGCTAAAATGCTCTGATACTGCAACTGTTTATCGGTTAACCCGGTTGAAAGTATTTTCTGATAATCAGCTATACCTTGTGCCTCCACACGTTTACGGTCAGCTTCCTGGCGTTCTTTCTGCAAAACAAACTGCATTTTTTGCGCATCCTGCTCGGCCTGAATTTTTGATTCGATACTGGCGCGTACAGTTGCCGGTAATGATATATTTCTTACCAATATCTGCTGCACTTCTAAGCCATTTTTAGCAAAATTTTCGCTGATGGTTTTGTTGATCTTGAATTGAAATTCTTCGCGCTTGGTTGAATATAAATCAACAGCCTGGTAATTTACTGCATTATCACGAATGGCTGTGCGGGTAACAGGACGTACAATTTTATCTTCATAGTTATCACCTATGTTCTGCAAAATAAAAGGTGCCTTTGATGGATTTATTTTGTAGAGTACGGAAAGATCAATAGTTACTTCCAATCCGTCGGACGATAGTACTCGGATGGCGTCGTCCCCTTTTACCTGGCCCTCGCTTTCTTTTGCGCTCATGGTATAGTTTTGGGTTTGTACGCTCAGCGTATCAACCTCTACCAAAGGATTAATAAAATGCAGGCCACTTTCCAGCACCTGATCCTGAACTTTGCCGAAAAGCACCTGTACGCCTACATTTCCCCTGTTTATAATTTTAACAGTGGAGAGTGCCAGACCTAAAATAACAACTAAAATCCCTACTGTACGGGCTATGCCGCTATAGCGACTGCCGGGTTCGGGCGAGCGTTGGAGTACTATACCCGCAATGAGTATAATAACACCTAAAATTGCAATAAACATATTGGGTTGGGGTTATGGTTTCTTTTGTGTATTTCTGATTTCTTTAAGGATCCTTACCTTAAGATACACAAAGATAGCTATAATTAATGCCGCACTTACAAGAAATCCGTACTTATGCTGCACTATGCCATATTCATACGCACCAATAGCACATAGAATAATACCTACCGTATAAAAGGTATTTAAAAAAAGTTTTAATGCCATTGCTTAGTATACGTTAAGGGTTGGATCAACTTCTGCAGCCCAGGCCAAAATTCCGCCTCTAAGGTTAGTTAAATTGGTAAAGCCATGCTGCTCCAATTGCATTATAGCTGCGGCACTGCGTTTTCCGCTGCGGCACATTACTACAACAGGTTTGGTTTTATCAATTTTTTCTACCTCAATTAAAATACCGCCCAGTGGGATAAGCGTTCCGCCCAGGTTTGACATTTCGTATTCAAAATCTTCCCTAACATCAATCAGTTGAAAATCTTCGCCTTTATCTAACTTTTCTTTTAGTTCCTGTACGCTAATTTCTTTCATGCTCAGATATAATATTTTTCAAAGGTAGAGTTTATCATGCAAATATTTCAGCCTGTTTTTTGTAACAATCAAAGCCTAAGTGCGTTTATATTATGTTTGAAAATTGAAGATAGATATTGATGAAGAAAATCACCCGCTTTTTTTGGTTCTGTTCAGGAGCACACGTCGGCACATTAAAAAAATACCCTTTAGAGCATAATAAATATGTAGGCATTGGGGCAACCATATTTTTCACGGCATTATTTGCATCGCTATCTGGCGGGTATGCTATGTATTTTGTTTTTAGCGGTAACGATTTTGCTGTGTTTTTCGCCATATTTTTTGGGCTGATATGGGGAACCGCCATTTTTAATATGGACCGTTACATCGTATCAAGTATTGATAAGCAGGGAACTACCAACCAGCAGATATTACAGGCATCGCCACGTATATTATTGGCTATTATGATTGGGATTGTAATATCGCGGCCGCTGGAGCTCAAAATATTTGATAAAGAGATTCGCCAGAAATTAAAAACATCGTACCTAAAAGGACAACACCGTAAAATTGATACCCTGCAAAAAACCTACGGACAAAAATATGAGATGGAGCTTGGTAAAAACCTCGACCTGAAAAAAGAAAAAGACTCGCTCGAAAAAGATATTAACCGTTCGCGCTACGAGTTGAATCAGGAAGTTTTTGGCGATAAAACCAACCAAACATCAGGCATTGTGGGTTATGGTACCTATGCCAAGCAGAAGCAAACGGTATTGCAGGAGAAAGAAGATCGCCTAAAAACGGTAACCGATGATGAAAATAAAATGGACCAATACCTTGCTGCCCGTAAAGATTATGAAGGCTTAAACAGCATCCGACTTTTTAGCGATCATCAACTGGATAGCCTGGCTAACATAGCTGGCTTTTCTGATCGGAACTGGGCGCTGGGGCAATTGTCATACAACGAAAACGGCACCCGTGACCTGGACACCTACCTGGCCGAATCATTTATCAGCTACCTGTTTATTTTGTTTGAATGTTTGCCGGTATTTGTAAAACTAATGTCGCCAAAAGGACCATATGACGTTGCCGTAGGCAAGTTATCAGAAGCCGACATTCATTACGCTGAACGCGATAAGGAACGCAACATAAATGTAACCGACAGCGTTTATGATCATCATTTAGGCAGCGAAATTGAAAAGCAAAAAAAGATCATCACTACACAGTCGGATTATGACCTGGAGCGTCATAGCTACGATTAACGAGCACTTTTGAAATGCGCAAGTTTTATTCATTTCGGAGTGCGAAATGCCGAATGCGGAAGTTTTATTTTCGTTCCGCATTTTATTTTCATTCCGCATTCCAAACTCAGAGTTCCGCATTTCATTTTCATTCCGCAATCGGCATTTCGCACTCCGAATTACAGCACACTTCCGCAATCGGCATTTCGCACTCCGAACTCCTTCCCTTTATTTCAAAAATATTATCTTAGCAAAACCAACCCCGCAATTGCAAAATGAAATATTTTACCTGTTTATCAGCAGCTGTATTTATTTGCAGCCTGACACATGCACAACAAATGAACATTCAAAAATTGGCTTACCCCACAACAAAGAAGGTTGATACCGTTAACACTTATTTCGGCACCACAGTGCCTGATCCTTACCGCTGGCTGGAAGATGACCGCGCCGATGATACCAAAGCATGGGTAAAAGAAGAAAATAAGGTTACGCAGGATTACCTTTCACAAATTCCTTACCGTGATGCGCTGCACAAACGTTTGGAGCAGCTATGGAACTACGAAAAGTATAGCGCCCCTTTTAAAGAAGGCAAATACACCTATTTTTATAAAAACGACGGCCTTCAAAGCCAATCGGTTTTATGGCGGCAGGAAGGTGACGGTACACCGGAAATATTCCTCGATCCTAATAAATTCTCAACGGATGGGACTACCTCATTGCAGGGTATTGACTTCACGAAAGATGGCAGCATGGCCGCCTATCAGCTATCTGAAGGCGGCAGCGATTGGCGCAAAGTTATCGTTATAAAAACAGCCGATAAGAGTATTGTTGGCGATACGCTGACCGATATAAAGTTTAGCGGCATAGCCTGGAAAGGTAATGAGGGCTTTTATTACAGCAGTTATGATAAACCCAAAACAGGCTCGCAACTGTCGGGCATGACGCAGTTTCATAAGCTGTTTTACCACCAGTTAGGCACGTCCCAACATACCGATAAATTAATATTTGGCGGCGAAGAAACACAACGCCGTTATATTGGAGCCTACTTAACCGAGGACGAACGTTTCCTCGTAATTTCGGCCGCTAACACCACTACAGGCAATGAACTGTACCTGCAGGATTTAAGTAAGCCCGATAGCAGAATTGTTAATGTAGTTAATAATTTCGACAATGAGCATACCGTGCTGGACAATGCGGGCAGCAAGTTGTACATCTTAACCAATCTGTATTCGCCTAATTTTAAAATAGTAACGGTTGATGCGGCCGACCCTGCGTCAATACACTGGAAAGATCTGATTCCAACCACTACCAACGTTTTATCGGCGTCGACCGGCGGCGGAAAAATTTTTGCCGAATACCTGAAAGATGCGACTTCATTAGTACTGCAATACAACATGGATGGCAAACTGGAGCGCGCCATCAACCTGCCGTCAGTTGGCTCCGCAGGCGGCTTCGGCACCAAAAAGGAAGAAACGGAAACCTATTATACCTTTACCAATTACGTTTATCCGCCAACTATTTTTAAGTATGATATAGCCACCGGCGCATCTACTGTTTATAAAAAATCGGGCGTTCAGTTTGATCCTGAACTGTACGAAAGCAAGCAGGTATTTTATGCCTCAAAAGATGGCACCAAAATACCAATGATCATCACCTATAAAAAAGGCACGGTACTAAATGGTCATAACCCTACCTTGCTTTATGCTTATGGTGGTTTCGGCATTAGCTTAACCCCGGCCTTTAGTACCAGCAACATTATTTTGCTGGAACATGGCGGCATTTATGCAGTACCCAACCTGCGTGGTGGCGGCGAGTACGGCGAAAAATGGCACAAGGCCGGTATAAAAATGAAAAAGCAAAATGTGTTTGACGACTTTATTGCAGCCGCCGAATACCTGATTAAACATAAGTACACTTCAAAAGATTACCTGGCTATCTCGGGTGGATCAAACGGAGGTTTGCTGATAGGTGCCGTGATGACGCAGCGTCCCGACCTATGTAAAGTAGCTTTACCTGCAGTTGGCGTATTAGATATGCTGCGTTATAACCAGTTTACCGCTGGCGCAGGATGGAGCTACGATTATGGCACCGCCGAAGACTCTAAAGAAATGTTTAACTACCTATATAAATATTCACCGTACCATGCCTTAAAACCGGCCAGCTATCCGGCTACTATGGTTACCACCGCTGATCATGACGATAGGGTTGTACCAGCGCACTCTTTTAAGTTTGCTGCCCGTTTGCAGGAATACCAACAGGGTCCGGCACCGGTAATTATCCGCATTGAAACCAAGGCTGGTCATGGGGCGGGGCAAAGTACCGAACAGGTAATTAGCGGCCAGGTAGATAAATGGGCATTTATGTTCTGGAACATGGGTGTTACTTTTTAATAGCATTTTTTCATAGCGATGGGTTTAAAACCCATCGCTATAATTACTATCTTGTCCGCGTAACCAATTCATCTTTCAAAATGAGAAAATTCCTGGTAATAATTTCGCTGCTGTTCCCGGTAGTAATATATGCGCAGCATAAAAAAACCGCTCCATCAACTTACGATTTGCTGATTGGCACCTATACCAAGGGTAAAAGCAAGGGTATTTATGTTTATCGCTTTTATGTTCAATCGGGCCATATGGCTTTTTTAAATGAGATTGATGGCGTAGCCAACCCATCATACCTTACCGTATCTGACGATAATAAATTTGTTTATGCCGTTAACGAAATTGGTAAAAATGGCGAGGTAAGTGCGTTTACCTTTGATGCCAAACAAGGCAAATTGGTTTTCATCAATAAGCAGCCATCCGGAGGTGCCGATCCTTGTTATATTTCAGAAGATAAAGATTCAAAAAATGTGTTCATCGCTAATTACAGTAGTGGCACTTTGGCTGTTTTGCCTGTAAATAAAGATGGTTCGCTTAGTGCGCCATCACAATTGGTGCAGGATGAAGGTCACGGTGTAAACAAAGACAGACAGGAAGGTCCGCATGTGCATATCGCCATGTTATCGCCCGATGAAAAGTATCTTTTATATAGTGATTTGGGTACCGATAAGTTAAATATAATGCGTTATCACGCCTCGCATCCGCAACCATTGACACCTTCTTCGCCTGCTTTTGTGAGTGTTAAAGATGGCGAAGGCCCACGTCACATCGTATTCTCGAATGATAAAAAACATGTTTACCTGGTTACCGAAATGGGCTCAGCGGTACATGCTTTTGATTACGATAATGGAAAATTAAAAGAAACGCAATCTGTTACATTACTTGCCGATGGTTTTAAAGGACAAACTGCCGGTGCAGCCATTCATATTTCGCCGGATGGAAGGTTTCTATACGCATCAAACCGCTTAGAAACTAACGAAATCAGCGTATTTGCTATTGACCAGGAGAGTGGTGCATTAACATTTGTTCAACGTACATCTACCGCAGGTAAAAATCCACGCGATTTTGCCATTGACCCGTCTGGCAGCTTTTTAGTAGTAGCCAACCAGGACAGCGACAGCATTTTTGTTTTCAAAATTGATAAAAACTCAGGCAGGATATACAGAATTTCAATAGCGATTGAAATTGGTAACCCGGTTTGTTTGAAGTTTACCTCAGCGGAATAAATTAATTGAAATTATGGAAGCACAAAGCCGAAAGTGATAACCGCTTTTGGCTTTGCTTTTTTATTTAAGGAGATTTGGATTGACAATTGACAATCCATTTATATTATTAAAATCGTTATCGCTGGTAATAAGCGTGAGATTGTGAGCAATTGCCGTAGCGGCAATAATAGCATCAGGAGTTTTTATTTTTTTACTTCTTCTTATCTCCACGCACAAACTCACAACCGATGGATTGACCGGCAAAATATTTGCATCCTTCACAAATTCCTGAATAATTTTTTCCTTAGCGGGATTTATCCATGACAACGCTTCAATTTCTGTAATTACAGATATATTAGGAATTTGATCAATAACCTCTGCAATAAAATCCATTCCCTTTTCAGGAAGGCTTTTGGAAAAATAGCTTGAAATGGCATTATTATCCATTAAGTATTGTCCCATTCCTTGCGCATTGTTTGAGTGTGCTTGTTGAAATCGAGCGCTTCTTCGTTGGTGAATACCCCCCTGTATTTGTCGGAAAGTTTGCTTTTAGGAGGTGTAATATTTTCTTTTAAAACTTTAATCAGATGCAGTTCTTCCAACTCATGTAAAAGCCTTATCGCTTTTTCATTAGTAAGTTGTATCAGCATTGTGTTTTCCATCAGCTTTAAAATGATTTTTAACAAATTTAACCTTTTAAGTTAATGAAAGCTAAAAAAATAATCGGGCACTAAAACCCACTAAATCGCTTTTTCTTTGCAGCGTTCTATTACCTCAATATAATAGTTTTCGTAAATGGGTAGTATGTTAGCCAAATCAAACTCTTTGGCGCGGGCGAGGGCGTTTTCTTTAAATTGCTCCAGGCGGGCTTCATCTTCCAAAATATAGATTGCTTTTTCGGCCATACCGTCAACGTCGCCTACATCTTTCAAAAATCCGGTTACACCATCTACATTCAGTTCAGGCAAACCACCGGCATTTGTACTGATGACCGGCACCTTGCATGCCATGGCTTCCAAAGCTGCCAAACCAAAACTTTCAGACTCCGAGGGCATTAAAAACAAGTCAGATACCGATAATATTTCTTCTACCGCATCCTGCTTGCCCAAAAAGCGTACGTTTTCCCAAACGCCTAAATCGCGGCATAACTGCTCGCAATAAGAACGCTCACCACCATCACCCACCATCAATAATTTTGAGGGAATGGTTTTAACCAGCTGAGCAAAAATCTTCACCACGTCTTGTGTGCGCTTTACCTTGCGGAAGTTGGATGTATGCACTATGATTTTTTCGCCGAAGGGTGCTATTGCCTTTTTAAAATGATCCTTGGCTTTCAGGTTGAACCGCGTCAGATCAATAAAGTTAGGGATAACCCTGATATCATTTTCTATCTCGAAAAAACTATAAGTATCGTTACGTAAATGTTCTGATACGGCCGTAACCCCGTCAGATTTATTAATGGAGAAAGTAACCACCGGTTTAAAAGTACGATCGCGACCTACAAGCGTAATATCGGTACCATGCAGCGTGGTAACAACCGGTATGTAAATACCATAGGTTAGCAGTATTTGCTTAGCCATAAAGGCAGCAGAGGCATGAGGAATAGCGTAATGTACATGCAAAACATCCAGCTTTTCAAACCTTACCACATCAACCAGCCGACTTGCCAGTGCAAGTTCATAAGGCGGAAAATCGAATAGTGGATAGTTAGAAACCGATACCTCGTGATAAAACAGGTTTTCGGAAAAAAGATCCAAACGGGCGGGCTGATTATAGGTTACAAAATGCACCTGATGCCCGCGGTCGGCAAGGGCTTTGCCCAGTTCTGTTGCAACAACCCCGCTACCTCCAAAAGTAGGGTAACAAACAATTCCGATCTTCATTTATAACGATTATTTAAATTGAGGATGAAACCTTAAGGCGTCTCTCACGCGCCCCGCTTTGTGCTTAAGTTTCATCACTGCAAGTTTAACAGCAATTTATGGCAATAGTGTTAAACATATGTAAAATGATTGATGGCTGTTTACAATTTATCAAATTTACCATTATTGTAACAGCTTTAACAATAGATACTTACAGGTAAACTATTTAAATTTATTAAATTGCATTGAAATAGTTAGTTTTGAGCATCGCCCTGATGGAAAAAAAAAAGGTATTAATAACCGGTGCCAGTAAAGGTTTAGGTCTGGCCATTTCGAAAAAGTTATCTTCAACTTATGAACTCATATTGCACGCCTCAAAAGAAGAGAGTTTTACTGATGTTGAGCCGGGCAGCCATTTGTTATGTGCCGATTTTTCGGACCCCGAACAATTAGCCAACTTTTGCAAACAGCTAAAAAAACAACACGGCGAAACGCTTTATGCGGTAATAAACAATGCTGGTGTTACTTTCGATAAGCCCTTAAACTTTCAGCCGGAACGCGAGATTGACGCCATGCTGAACGTGAATTTGCGTGCGCCCATCATGATCTGCAAAACCGCCATGAAGATATTTGGCCTTTATGGCCGCGGTGTAATCATTAATATAAGTTCGGTAGTTGGTGAAAGCGGCAATGCTTTTCAATCTGTTTACGCAGCTACAAAAGCCGGGCTTACTGCCCTTACCCGGTCATTAGCGCAGGAAGCTGCTGCATTGAATGAAAGTGATCATAATATCAGGGTGCTCAGCGTATCGCCGGGTTTTATAGAAACAGATATGACGGCAGGTATTCCCGATGCCATAAAAGAGAAATATTTACACATGATACCCGCGAAACGTTTTGGCAAGGTTGATGATATTGCCGATGCCATAGAATTCCTGCTATCAGACAAAGCTTCTTATATCAACGGAACAAATATTCACATCAATGGTGGTTTAATATGATAACTGATAGAGCAGCCTATTTAGATATTATTCAAAATGGCAACCTGGTGGGAGTAGATCCCGAGCAAATGTTGCTGCATGGCCCAACAAAAAGGTATGTAGATAAATACCTGTGGCACTCGCCTAATAAAGGTATTGTTACCCGTTATGCGCCAACTGAACGGGATGTTGAAGATCACTTTGGCATTTTCAGAGGGGTTGACCAGGTAGAGGCCTTTGCACAGGCCAGCACGGTATCGTGTGCTACTTTTTTGGAGTGCCGTAAACTAAACTGTACCCCGGCCGAACTTAAGGACATGTTTATCCCCGCCTTTATCAGCATAGGCAATGTCAATTTTTATAATTATCTTGAATACGGCGATACTTTTGTCTGCCTGGGCAATATAACTTTTTTTAAATGGCGGCAAATGGCCTGTAGCGGTCGTATTTACAAAATACCCAGAGGCTTTGACGTTGATGATTATTTTGATGATTTTACAGAAGAAAGACTATTAAAATATGATATTAGCAAAGATTTTATCCAGGTAGCCGAACTGTTTGACATTACAGGGCGTGCCATAAAAATTGAACTCTTTAAAAAACCCGAATAAAAAATGGAAAGACAAGAAATACTTGATGGTTTATTAGATGTATTAAAAACGATTAGAACAATTGACCCTGAAAAATTGGTTGGCGTTACTGAAGAAACAGACTTTTTAACAGATCTGAGCACACCATCAACTGAACTAATTAATATTGCGGCAAAGGTGGAGCACAAATTCGGGATTGAGTTTGATGATGATGATATTGATCACATGGGTTCAAAAGTAAAAGACATTATCGACCTGATCATAATGGTTAAGGCGCGTGGCGAAAACGAATAATTTATGCAGGTAGCAGGACGAAAAGTAGCAGTTGTAGGTATGGGCGGAGCTTTTCCGGCCTGCAAAGATTTGAATGAGTTTGATCATAAACTGTTTACCAATCAAAGCCTGGTGAGGCAGTGGGATCTGGCGGTTCAATACGAAAAGCAGATCCGCTCAACTGTATCAGGCTATATTACCGAAGAAGAAATGGGGCTCGAAGCAGTTTGGGCACCTATTACTGAAAAATATCCTGAAACCTATATTGATACCTTGGGCCGGATACCGGATGCCAACCTGTCAACCGCAGATATGGGCAGTATATGGGCAATGATTGGCGCACAGGAAGCCACCCAAATGGCCGGCTGGAGCAAAGCTGAAATTGAATCGGAACAAACCGGTGTGGTGGTTGGATCAGGAGGTGCAGGTAACCAGATATTACGGGTAGCCTGGCACTACTTTTTTCAGATGGGTAAAAAAGCCCGTATTGCCGGCGCTCATACGGTTGACCGCAGTATGTCCTATCGCGAAGCGGCTAATATTTCCTGCCTGCTTAAAACAAAAGGGGTGTGCGAGTCTATTACCTCTGCCTGTGCTACAGGTTTGGGTAACATCGGCCATGCCTATCGTTTAATAAAATTCGGACTGCAGGATCGTGCCATTGCCGGTGGTGTTGAAGGCACTGCTTTAGAAACCTTTATTGGTTTTGACGGCATGATGATATTGAGTAAAGGCTTTAATCCGGCCGAAAGTTCAAGACCGTTTGATATGCATCGTAACGGCTTTGTATGCTCATTTGGCGCCGGTATTGTGGCACTGGAGGAATACGAAATGGCTAAAGCACGTGGTGCCAATATTATCGGAGTAATCAATGAATATTTCAATAACTCCGATGGTGATGGCGATATGTTTTATCCATCATTTGCCGGGCAGCAAAGGCTATGGAAAGGTTTATTGCCTGATAAAGGTCTGCGCCCTGATGTAGTAAAAATGCACGGCACATCAACCCCGGTTGGCGACTCGGTAGAGTTATTGAGCGTAGTAGATGCTTTGGGCAATGAAGGTTACCATATGTCGGCACCAAAATCACAATTTGGGCACATGCTGGGCGGCGCAGGTTCTGTTGAATTAATAACGGCTTTACTGATGCTTAAAAACCAGCAGGTATTACCATGCCTTAACTCCGAAACGCTGAACCCCGAGCTGGAAGGCTTTCAGAAAAATGCAAACTGGCATGGGCCCGATAAACCTTTGGCTGCTTACCGGCATCTGGTTCCGCAAAAGGCCTTTAGTAAAGAAATTAATCGGGTGGCCTGCTTAAACTACGGCTTTGGCGGCACCAATAGCGCTATGCTGGTTTCAAGAGATATTTAAATGATCGATAACAAAAATAAAATAGCAGTAATATTTGGCGTTAGGAACGAAAGTTCTATCGCTTATGATATTGCTGTAAAGCTGCACCAGTCGGGGTGCAAAGTGGCGTTGAGCTACGTTGCCGAAACCAAAAAAGAGGTATTGTTC